>Ga0268299_1004285_pt1 | contig 11406 bp, 7 predicted proteins | sample NOBtaG_FD_193484 | JGI IMG/M metagenome (GOLD analysis project Ga0268299, IMG submission 193484) | Activated sludge microbial communities from bioreactor in Nijmegen, Gelderland, Netherland - NOB reactor | ecosystem: Engineered > Bioreactor > Aerobic > Activated sludge | place: Netherlands... | reverse complement strand
CTCGTCCGATCGAACGCCGCCGAGCCGTCGTAGTAGTTCTTCAGGTAGGCGATGCCGCGGTCGTAGATCGCGCGGATGCCCTTCGCCCGCTCTTCCTCGTAGATCGCGCGGAACTCGCGCGTCTTCGCGTCGAGGAGGTCGGGACGCGGCAAGAGCCCGCAGATGATGCCGTGCGCCGACACGCCCGGACCGATGCCCGGGTGGCGCACGACGAGCAGCGGCGCGACGCCGATGTGCGGCGCGCCGTCACGCGCGTCCATCGTCCAGCGCCGGAGGCGCACCTGCCAGTCGAGGATCTCTGCCGGCATCTCGTTTCCCATGACGAAGTCTCCTCTCGGTTCGCTCAGGACCCGACGGCGTGGCGCACGTGGACGCGCACGTGGCCGTCGACCCACGTGACGTCCGCGACGACGCCGAACACGTCGCGCAGCATGCGGGGCACGAAGCAGCGCGCGGGGGTGCCGACGTCGTAGAGCCGTCCGCCCTGGAGCACGGCGACGCGATCCGCGACCGCCGCGGCCTCGTCGAGGTCGTGCAGCACGACGACGATGGTCCGGCCCTGCTCGTCGCGGAGCCGGCCGAGCAGCGCGAGCAGCGCGTGCCGGTGCCGCAGGTCGAGCGCCGCGGTCGGCTCGTCGAGCAGGAGGATCTCCGACTCCTGCGCGAGCGCCATCGCGAGCCAGACGCGACGCCGCTCGCCGCCCGACAGCGTCTGCACTTCGCGCTCGCGGAGCGCCAGCGCGTCGACGGCGTCGAGCGCGGCGCGAACGGCCTCGCGGTCGCGCGCGTCCGCACCGGCGAACGGCCGCCGGTGCGGATGGCGTCCGCAGAACACGAGCTGCTCGACGAGCAGCCCTTCGGGACAGACCGGGCTCTGCGGCAGGCGCGCCATCCGGAGCGCGAGCTGCCGGCGCCGGAAGCGGCGCACGTCGGTGCCTTCGAGCTCGACCGCGCCCCGGCGCGGTCGCAGCGTATCGCCCAGAACGGCGAGCGTGGTCGACTTCCCCGAGCCGTTCGGGCCGACGAGCGCCAGGATCTCGCCGCGCGCGACGCCGAGGGTGAGGTCGCGAACGGCGTCGCGGTCGCTCGTCGGATGGCGCGCGTGGATCGCGCGCGCGACGAGGAGATCGGGTGCGGCCGGCGCGCTCACCCCACCCTCCGCCAGAGCTCGAAGAGGAAGTACGGGCCGCCGAGCAGCGCGAGGAGCGCGCCGACGGGAAGCTCGAGCGGCGCCGCGAACGTGCGCGCGCCCGCGTCCGCGAGCACCACGAGCGCCGCGCCGCCGAGCACGGAAAGCGGCAGCAGCACGCGATGGTCGGGTCCGGCGACGATGCGGACCGCGTTCGGGACGACGAGCCCGACGAAGCCGACGAGGCCCGCGACGCTCACCGCCCCGGCCGCGAGCAGCGCCGCGACGCAGGCCGCACCGAGGCGCGCGCGCTCGACGTGGAGCCCGATCCCGCTGGCGCTCGCGTCGTCGAGCAGGAGCAGGTTGAGGGCGCGCGTGCTCGCGAGGGCCAGCACGATCCCCGTCACGGTCGGGACCAGCGCGAGCCGCACGTCCTCCCAGCCGACGCCCGCGAGGGAGCCGATCGTGAACGCGACGAACGCCGGTGCGCGATCGGCAAACGCGTACGTGACGAGCGCCACCAGCGAGAACGAGAGCGCCTGCACCGCGACGCCGCTCAGCATGATCCGGAGCGGCGCCATCATGCCGCGGCCGGTCCAGGCCGCGCCGAGCACGATCGCCGTCGCGAGGAGGCCTCCGACGAACGCGCACGCCGGGAGCGCGTAGCGCTGTTCCGGCAGCAGCAGGATGCCGATCAGGCCGCCGAGCCCGGCCCCCGCCGTCACGCCCATGATCCCGGGATCGGCGAGCGGATTCCGGACGACCGCCTGGAGCAGCGCACCCGCCGTCGCGAGCGCCGCGCCGATCACGACGCCCGCCGCGATCCGCGGCAGCCGGATCTGCCAGAGGACGACGTGCGCCGGGTGGCTCGCGTCGGCGAGCGCCCGGGGAAGCTCGCGCCACGGGACACCGACGGCGCCGAGCCCCGCCGCGACGAGCACGCTCGCGCCGACGCCGGCCGCGACGAGCGCGGCCTGCACCCGCAGATCCGGAATCCGTCGCGCCCGCCACAGAAGGAAGCGGGCACGGACGCGCCCGAGCGGGCTGGTCACGCCCCGGGTGCGCGCGCCGGCGGCACCGGCACCGCCGCGGTCTCGGGATCGGCCGCGAGCTTCCGGAGCTCGCCCGCCGCCGCGCCGAGCCGGAGCCCTGGGTTCGACGAGAAGAGCGCCGGCGACAATACGTGGATGCGGGCCGCGTTCTCTTTGCCCTTCTGCCAGATGCCGCGCTCCTGGAACCGCTCGGCGAAGCGCGCCTTCACCTGGTCCGGCGCTCCGTGCGACACGAGCAGCACGAGCTCGGGATCGAGCCCCGCGAGCACCTCGTCGTTCACCTCGACGAAGCCGGGATGCCGCTCGGGCCCGCCGACCTCGCTCGCGAGGTTGCGGAGACCCACGCGCGCGGCGAGATCGCCGACCCACGTCTTCGCCGTCATCAGCGTGAAGGACTCGGGCGTGCCGAAGACGAGGAGCGTGCGCCGTGCGGGCGCGTTGCCGCCGAGCGCGTCCCGCGCCGTCGCGACTTGCCGCTCCATCGCTTCTCCGACACCGACCTTCTTCCCGACCTCCACGAGCCCGGCGAGCGTGCCCTCGACGCTCATCGAGTCGATGAGGAGCACGGCGGCGCCGGTCGCTTCGAGGCGGGCGGCGAAGCGCGCGTGCAGCGCGCGATCGCCGACCACGAGCCCGGGCTTGGCGGCGGCGAGCCGCTCCATGCTCGGGTCGTGCGGGCTGCCGAGATCGGCGACGTCGTCCGCCGTCGGCTGCGTCATCTGCCGCCGAACCGCCGCGACCACGACGACGCGTGCCGCGTCTTGCTGGCGGAGCGCATCCTCGACGAACGGCAGGAGCGTCGCGACGCGCACCGGGCCCGCCGCCGCTTGCTCCGCATGGGCGACACCGACCGCGAGCGCCGCGACGAGCGCGAGCGTGCAACCGAGCGTTCCGACGAGTTGCTTCCTCATGACCAGACCTGTTCCTTTCTTTCGCTGCGCGTCAGCGCGCGTTCGCCCTCGCCTCGTTCAGGACGAAGCGCACGGGTACTTCCATCAGCACGGCGACGGCCGTGCCCTGACGATCGCGCGCCGGCGTGAACCGCCAGCGCTGCACCGCGGTGACGGCCGCGCGTTCGAGCTCCGGCACCGCCGAGACGACCTTGATGTCGCCCGTCACGCGGCCGTGGCGATCGACGGTCACCTCGAGCACGACCTCACCCTCGATGCCGGCGAGCCGCGCGCGCCGCGGGTACTCGGGAACGACGCGCGTCACCAGCACGGGCGCCGTCGCGACGTCGCCCAACCGAAGAACGTCGGAGCCCGTACCGCCGATGCGGCCCCCCGCGATCCCGTCCGCCGTCCCACCGACCGCGTCACCCGTCGCACCGGTGGTGCCGCTCGCGGTGCCCGCCGGAATCTCGGCGAGCGGTGGCGGCTTCGATGCCACAGGCTTCGAGACCGCCGCGGGCGGCGGCGGCTTCGGCTCCGCCGGCTTCTTCGCGAGCACGCGCTTCGGCGCGGGCTTCACCGTCGGAACCTTCGGCGCTGCGACCGGCTTCGGCGGCTCGACGGGCGGCGCCGCGCTCTTCGCGGTTCCTTCCGGCGCGCCTTTCGGTGCCGCCGCGGCCGGCGCCGGGTCGACGTACACGAGCGTCACGCGCTGCACGACCAGCGGGGCCTGCCTCGCCGCCCGCGAGAACGACGTCACGAGGAGCACCATGGCGACCGCGTGGATGCCGACGGAGAGACCGAACGACACCCCGACCGCCCGCAGGCGATCGGCGCGCACGCCCTCGAACGCGAATTGGTCCACCGGTGGCTCACTCGAACTCGTACGTGACGCCGCCGAGGAACGCCTGCTGCGCCGCGAAGAGCTGGCGCTGCGCGACGACGGCCGCGGCGTCGATCCTCTCGTCGAACACGTTGAGGCCCTGGACGAACACGCCGATCCCCGCGGCCCACTTCGGCACCGACACGCCCGCGGTCGCGAAGACACGGCCCAGCTCCTGATCCACCTTGAAGTTCCAGAGCCACGCCGACGGGACCCGCTGGTCCGCCGAATTGATGAGGTCGGCGAAGATGCCCGTCTCGTACGTGCCCCAGATCTTCACCTGCGACGCCGTCGGCTCGTAGCGATACGTGACGGACGGGATGACCCGGTGCTCCGGACGGAACGGCAGCCGCTTGCCGTCCTCGCCCGGGATGCCGCTCTGGTTCTCGGCGTCGAGGTAGCCGTAGCCGATCGAGAGATCGAGCCGATGGTCGACGGTCGCGTCCGGCGCGAACGCCGCGAGCGGCGCGAATTCGACGCCGAGCTCGACGCCCTGCGTCCGCGCCTTCGAGACGTTGTCGAAGGTGAAGATCGGCCCCTGGAGCTCCGGGAAGGGATGGGTGAAGCCCTCGTCGCACTGGCCCGGGGCGGCGCACGCGATCGTGTTGGCGATCAGATCCTCGAACTCGTGGCGGAAGAAGCCGAGGGTGCCGCGCACGACGTCCCGCCAGTTGGCATCGAGGTTGAGGTTGAACGCGGTGTCGCGCTCGGCGTCGAGGTTCGGGTTGCCGACGATCGCGTAGCCCGTCACGCGGTCGCCGACGATCGCGACGTTGTTGATGTCGATGTCGTAGAGCTGGAGCAGGTCCGGCGCGCGGAAGCCGCGACCGACCGTGAAGCTCGCACTCGCCCAATCCCACGGACGGTACGTGAGCGTCGCGCGCGGGTTCACCGCGAGCCCGAACTCGCTGTGCTTGTCGAAGCTCGAGCCGACGACGAGCGTCAACCGCTCGTCGAAGAGCGCGATCTCGTCCTGGAGGAACGGGCTCACCTGCCAGGTCGTCTCGTCGAACCCGGGGGCGCTGAAGTCGGCATCCTGGCCGCCGATCGTGCGCGACGGCGACTCGATGTTCTCTTCACGCCCGCGCACGCCGACCACGAAGACGTGATCCGTCGGGCCGAGGCTGCCGGCCGCCCACGTCGTGCGGCCCTCGCCGAGCCAGCTCACGTACTCGATGTCCTCGACGAACCCTTCGAGGTCGTTCTTGCGGTCGAAGCCGTAGCGGCTGCCGGAGAGATCGATCGTCCAGCGCGGAGCGACGTTCCACGTCCACGCGAGCCCGGTCGCGATGTCCTGGGTCTCGGAGAGCGGATTGTCCTCGCGGACGTAGTTGTTCTCGAGCCGGAGGCTCTGCCGCTCGGTCGGGTAGTCGAGCCGGATGAACGCGGTGTCGCGCTTCTGGAGTGCGTCGCTGTCCTCGAACTGGGCGCTGATCGGGCCGAGCAGCTCGGCGATCTTCACCTCGTCGTGCTGCCCGGAGACGAAGAGCTTCACCGGTCCGACGTCGGCGCCGACGGCGGCGTTGTAGAGCTGGCGGCCGTACGAGCCGCCCGCCGCGCTGCCGGCGACGTAGTACGGATCGCCGCCCGAGCGCGTGCGAATGTTGATCACGCCCGCCATCGCGTCGCTGCCGTAGAGGCTCGACGCCGGGCCGCGGATGATCTCGATCTGCTCGATGTTGGTCGCCGGGATGTCCCGGAGGTCGACGATGCCGTCGGCACCGCCGAGGAAGCGCTGGCCGTCGAGGAGGATCAGCACCTTGTTGGGGTCGGCGCCTTGCATACGCACCGTGCTCGCGCCGAGGCCGAATTGCTCGTTCTGGCGGACGTAGATGTCGGGGATGAGGCTGAGCACGGCGTCGATGCCGCCCGCCTGCACGGCCTCGATCTCCTCTTTGGTGATGACCTGGGTCGGGACCGGCGCTTCGTCGGCCGCGTGCGGCGTCTTGGTGCCGGTGACGACGGTTTCCTTCATGCGATGCCGCGTCGCCGGCGCTTCGGAGGGCCCGGACGGGGTAGCGTCGGCGGCACGTGCTGCCCGCGCGGGCGAAAGCAGCGCGAGCAGCACGGCTACCGACACCGTCCGCCGCCCTCCCCGGCCAAAGGACCCGTGTGCGTGCGAGGTCGACGGACGGAGACGGAAGAGGCGAAGCGTCACGGTTCTCCCGCGCAGACGAGCTCGGCCGGCAGCGCGCTCCGCCCGACCAACGACGCCGCCCCGCCCGCGGCGAGCGCGCCGTAGGCGCGCGTGACGGGGCAAGACGCGGCGCGGAACACGCAATCGGCGACGTCACCGAGCGTCGTCGTCGGCAGGCCGGCGGCGGCACAGTCCGCGATCGCGACGCTGAAGCCGAGCGCGAGCACGAGCTCCGCCGGCGGCCGGCCGACGCAGACCGACAGGAAGCCGTCGCGGAAGGACGCACGCGCGGCGGCGAGCCCGTTCGCGCCCGACGCGCACTGGTCGTCGGCGTTGGCGCGGCAACTCGCGGCGTCCCCGTCGGCGAGCGCGCAGCCGACCTCGGCCGCGAGGCACGCCCCGATCGAGGCGCCGGCCTCGGCTCGAGCCCGGGCGGCGGCGGTCAGGAGCGCGTCCTGGCACGCGATGAACTGCGCCGCGGCGTCGACCGTGATGGGCTGACAGCTCTCGCTACACGTCGCCCCGGGCGGATCGCATTGCTCGCCCGTGTCGACGACGCCGTCGCCGCAGACCGGGTTCCGGCAATCCGTGCGACACGCGTCCTTCGCGGTATCCGAGTTCGCGCCGCCGTCGTCGCACTGCTCGCCGCCGTCGGTGACGTCGTCACCACAGCGCGCGTTCCGGCAGGTGGTGCGGCAGGCGTTCGGTGTGGTGTCGGAGTTGTTCGCGCCGTCGTCGCACTCTTCCCCGGCGTCCGGGATGCCGTTGCCGCACGTGACCGGCGGCGCCTCGTCCCGGCAGTTCGCGTCGCACCCGTCGCCCGGGTCGCGGTTGCCGTCGTCGCACTCCTCGCCGGGATCCGTGGTGCCGTCGCCGCAGACGGGATCGGGTCCCCCGCCGCCGTTCACGACGAGGAACGGCAGCGTCGCGCCGCCGACACCCGGTGGACCCGCGCTGTTCGGCCCGAGATTGTCGATCGACGTGCCGCTGTTCGCGTCGTCGGTCGCGAAGACGATGCCGATGTGCGTCGCGCCGCCCGCGACGAGCGCCTTCACCTGCGCGGTCAGGTCGACCTCGAAGAAGACCGGGCCCGTGGACGCGAGCGTCGCGTCCGTGATGGCACCCTGCGCGCCGGTGGTCACGACGGCGTCCGGCGTACCGTCCCCCTCCGCGAAGTCGGCGAGCACGACCGAGCCGTCGCCGCCGTACACGTGGATCTGGATGCGCTCGGACGCGGTGCCGTCGAAGTCGGTGCCCGGTCCGAAGGTCGAGAGCACGTCGTCGATGTTGAACTCGAGCACGACGCTCGTGATCGCGTCGGCATCGAGGCCGCCGGTCACGGTGGCGACCGGGAATTCGGCGATACCGCGCTCCTCGGTGGCGCCCGGCTTCAAGCCGACGCCGAGCTGATTGCCCGCGACGTCGGGCGTGCCGTCCTGCGGCGCGATGCCGGGGAACCCGTCGACGATGCCGTCGTACTGCGCCCCGCCGTCTCCCGTCACGACGGTGCCCACGTGGATGCCGAGCGTCGACGGCCCGCAGGTCTTGTCGCTGAACGGGACGCCCGCACCGTTCAGGAGCCCGAACGCGAGCGGCGCGCTCGCGGCGAGCGCGTCGGCGGCGGCGCACTCCACGCTGGCGCCGAGGCAGGCCGCGAGCGCGTCCTTGCTATCGACGCCGCCGCCGACCGTCGCGCAGCGCGGCGCCAGCGCGTCGAAGCCGAGCGTTCCGGCGAGATCGGCGATCGCGAGATCGGCGCACGCCGCGCCGTTCAACGCGGCGAGCACCGCGGCACGCGGGTCGGACGCGGCACCGAGAGCGGCCGCACAGCTCGCCGCGGCCGCATCGAGGCAGGCCGTCGCATCGGTGCCGTCGACGTCGTCGCGGATCTGGCAGGCGACCACGTCGCCGCACGTGTCGGCCGCCGCAAGGCGGTCGGCGAGCGTGTCCGCGCCGGCCGCGAGGACCGCGCTCTGACACGCCGCGAGCTCGGCGTCGGTCGGCCCCTCGTTGCCGCCGCCGTTGCCGCCACCGCTGCCCCCACCACCGCCGCAGGCGACCAGCAGCGCCCCGAGCAGGAGCGTCGCGGTCCAGGTCGAGGCGCGTCGCGCCCTTCGTGATCGTGTCATCGTGTCTCCGGGTTCGGACAAGGGCGCAGCGTCGACCGACGTCCGCCGTGTCGACGGGCGGGTACGCGCCGCGCGCGCGCCCTTCGCGACCCGCGCGCCCGGAGCCGCATCCCCGATCCGCGCGGAGTGCGTGGCCGCGCGCAGGTAACGGGCGGCCGGCGACTGGTACGGCATGGCAAAACCTCCCTTCGTGGCGAGCGTGGATGGACCGATGCGCGCGAGCCCGCTGTCGTGCGTAGGTGCTGGGGCTCGGGGCGCTCGGAAGGCCGCTGGCCGCGGAGAAAGAGAATCGTGCGACGCTAGTGGGCGTCGCGTCCGGACGGCGGCTCGCCGGTGATCGGCACGAGGGTCGTCCGCTTGCAGCGTCGACACTTCAGCTCCACGCCTTCCGGTGTGACGCGCGCGAGCAAGCTTCCGCAGCAGCAACGGAAGTCACGCGTCGTGTCGCCTTCAGGGACCGGTGGGCGGCGGGAGGGTCGGCGTTCGACGATCATCTGGATCTGAGTTTGAGGATCATCATCAACAATGTTGGCCTCTGCGTTCGACGTGCCCCGTGACGGTCGAGGTCGTCGGCGACGGCGATGCTCGACGTGCACCGCTACGGAGCCGGACAGGAAACCGGCGCCGCGTTCTTCGCGCCCTTGTACTGCTTGCCGGCCTGGAACGTCCTCTTGCTGGCGGCGCCGACACCGGCGCAGAGCGTGACGTTGCCCGACGACACGACGATCGCGACGTCCTGCGGCTCGACGGCCAGCGCATGGCCGAGACCCGCGCCCTTCCCCGTCACCTTGAGCGCGCCGGCTTTCATCTTGAGCGACGAGATCGGCCCGAGCACGAGCTTCGAATCCCCGTACGTGTAGCCGGTGACGGCGCCCTTCTTGAGCACGGCCTTCCAGTTCGACGCCGGCAGCGCGTAGGTGTGATCGAACGTGCTGCCGACCACCCGCACCGTGGCCCCGTCGACCGTCGGATCGACGTCGCCCGGCACGACCAGCGGCTCCTTGCTGACGCCGAGCGCGACGGCGCGCTTGCCGGGCTTCGCGGGGTCGTCTTTCAATTGAATCCCCGTCGACGTGATCGGCGTGCCGGACGGGGCCGCTGCGACCGGCAGAACGATGCGGATCGGATCGAGGGCGGCGCCGGCCGACAGGAAGCCGCCGAGCGCGGTCGCGGCTTCGGCCGTCACGGCGCCGTTGCCGAGCTGCCAGGTGACGGTGCTCGCCGTCACGTCGAGGTCCGTGACGTCGAACTCGCCGAGGTTCACGCGCCCGTCGTAGTCGGGCACCGCGACGAAGTCGCTGGCGATGATCACGTGGACGTTGACGGTCGCCGTGTCGTCCGCCGCGACGGTCACGATGGGATCGATGAGCGACATCGTGAAGAGATGCGTCGGGTGGACGAACGCGACGTTGCCCTGGAGGTCGATCGTGCCGACGCCGTCCGGGAGCGTGTAGCTCGCATCGCTCGCGGTCCAGCCGAAGACGTCCGTCGTCGCGCCGAGCTTCGGATCGCACCCGCCGCGCACGGTGTCCGGATTCGGATCGCAGGCGGCACCGGCGGTCGCGGTCATGGTGCCGGTGCCGCCGTAGACGTAGCCGCGGAAGCTCTGGCGAAAGCCCCAATCGCCCTCATCGGCGGCGAGGCAGGTGGCCGGAAGCGCGAAGAGCAGCGCGAGGGTGACGGCGTGACGGCGGATGCGGTGCGGCGTCGAGTGCATAGCGGTCTCCTTTACGGTCGCTTGCTACTCGGCGGCAGTCTCAGCGAGCTGTGGTGGTCGAAGAATCGATGCGAGTACGCCTCTAACGAAATTGAGAATCAATTTCAAGTTGCCCTGAGCGCCTCCCCGACTTTTTTCGCACCGGTTTGCCGGACCTCGTCGCCGGCGATGGCCCACCAGGAGCCCGTCACGTAGGTTGGCCGCATGACGACCGGCAGCGCGGCGCCGCGACCCCGGACCGATCCCGCAGACGCGGAGCGCGTCTCGGACGACGCGCGCCCGCTCGGCGCTCGGCCATCCACGCGCACCCCTCCCCCGCCACGCCGGAGCTACGTCGGCGCGGTGTCGCTCCTGGTCGCCGTACTCGGCGCCGTCGGCTGCCGCGTCGCATTGGTCCTCGATCCGGCGCCCGATCCGACCTGGCTTCGCATCATCGCCGCCGGCTTCGAGGCGGCGATGGTCGGCGGCATCGCCGACTGGTTCGCGGTGACCGCCCTCTTCCGCCATCCGCTCGGCATCCCGATCCCGCACACGGCGCTCGTCGTCGAGCGGCGCGACAAGCTCGTCGACGGCATCGTCGACACCGTCCAGGACGAGTGGCTTTCCCCGGAGGTGATCGGCGCCAAGCTCGCCATGTTCGCGCCGAGCGACATCCTCCTCGACTGGCTCCGCGATCCCGAGCATCTCCACCGGGTCGGGGCGCCGCTCCGCGATCTCCTCCGGACCAACGCGAGCTTCCTCACGCAGCCCGAGCTCAGCGACTTCGCCGAGCGCAACATCCGCGGCGCGGTCGAGCGCTTTCCCATCGACCGCGCCATCGCGTGGCTCGCGAACGCGACGGCGAGCCCGAGCGCGCAGGCCGCCTTCACGAGCCTCGCCGTCTCGGTCGCGAACCTGGCCGACCGGCCCCAGACCGCGGAGGATCTCCGCTTCTGGCTCGAGCGCTCGGCGCGAACGCTCCAGGCCGGCGGCAAGCGTCTCGTCCCGATGCTGCTCCGACGCCGCCTCGTCCAGCGGAAGCTCGTCGAAGCGATCTGTAGCTACGTGTCCGCCGAGATGCGCGCCGCCGCCGAGGACGAGGATCACCCGCTCCGGCGGACCGCGTTCGACGCGCTCGCGAGCTTCGCGGAGCGCATCGACGCCGGCGATGCCGATGCGCTCGAGCAAGCCGAGGCGTTCCGCGCCGCGATCGTCGAGTCGTTGAGCGCTGGGCCGTTCGTACGCGAAATCCTCGCGCAGCTCCGCCGGCAGCTCGAGGAGGATCTGGGCCGCGACGCGAGCGGGCTCTCCGAGCTCGTGTCCCGTCGCCTACGGACGACCGTCGTCGACTGGCTCGGCGACCCGGCGCACCGCGAGCAATTCGACCGCTGGGTGCGCACGATGAGCCAGGAGCTCCTGCGGCGGCACCACCACCAGATCGGGCGCACCGTCCGCGACTACCTCGAGCAGCTCGACGACGCGGAGCTCGT
>Ga0268299_1004284_pt1 | contig 11409 bp, 7 predicted proteins | sample NOBtaG_FD_193484 | JGI IMG/M metagenome (GOLD analysis project Ga0268299, IMG submission 193484) | Activated sludge microbial communities from bioreactor in Nijmegen, Gelderland, Netherland - NOB reactor | ecosystem: Engineered > Bioreactor > Aerobic > Activated sludge | place: Netherlands... | reverse complement strand
TGACGCCGGTCCCCTCGTTGAAGATACGGTCGAGGGCCGGGAACAGGGTCTTCACGACCAGTGTGGTCTTTCCGGAACCGGAAACGCCGGTCACACAGGTCAGGTTGGCCATGGGGACACGCAGCGTGACATTCCGGAGATTGTTCTCCTTGGCGCCGGACAGCTTGATCCAGCCCCGGTTCTGGTGCCGCTCGGCGGGCGGCGGCAGACGGAGCTCGTCCCGGAGCAGCCAGGCGGTTGGGGTCTTGCCTCCCTTCGCCAGCTCCGCCGGCGTACCGGCGAACAGGACCTTCCCCCCTTCCCGGCCCGATCCCGGACCCATTTCCAGGATTACATCCGCCGAGGCGATCACTTCACGGTCGTGTTCCACCACGACGACCGTGTTCCCCTGGTCCCGGAGCCGGTGGAGGATCCGGATGAGCCGGCCGGAATCGCGCGGATGGAGGCCGATGGAGGGTTCGTCCAGGACGTAGAGCGAGCCCGTGAGCTGGTTTCCGAGCTGGTTCGCCAGCAGGATCCGCTGGTACTCGCCGCCGGAGAGCGTCCGGCCGAGGCGGTCCAGCGTGAGATAGCCGAGCCCCATCTCCGCCATGCAGTCGAGGCGCTGGCGGATCTGCCGGACCGGTTCGGCGGCGATCTTCATTTCGAGAGGAGAGAGCTCCAATTCGTCGAGCCAGCGGATCGCCCGCTCGATGGTCATCCGGCACCAGTCCGAAATCGAAAGCCCTCCGACCCGGAACCGGAGCGCCTCGGGCTTGAGCCGGGCTCCCGCGCAGACCTCACAGACCGACTGGCTCTGATAGCGGCGCAGGAATACCCGGACGTGCAGCTTGTACTTGGACCGCTCGGTCGCCCTGAAGAACGGGATGATGCCTTCGAATTTCGGGGTGCCCTCGATGATCTTCGCCTTCTGCTCCGCTGTCAGGTCCTTCCACGGACGGCGGGTATCGATCTTCGCCGTCTTGCAGAAGGCGAGGAGTTCTTCCTGAAGATGACGCCAGGACGGCTTGGTCCAGGGCTCGACGGCGCCCTGGGCGATGGAGAGCGACGGGTTCGGCACGAACAGCTTCTCGTCGTAGGCGAGAATGTTGCCGAAGCCATGACACTCGGGACACGCACCGAGCGGCGAACTGAACGAGAACAGAACCGGCGTCGGGGATATGTAGGTTTCCCCGGTCTCGGGATCATGCAGTTCTTCCCGGTAGACCCGGAGGGACCCTTCGCCTTCCACGGCCACCCGGCATTCTCCGGTTTCGCGGAATGCCTGCTCGACCGATTCGGCGAGCCGCGGGGCAGCGTCCGCTTTCCAGACAAGCCGGTCCGTCACGAGCGCGAGCGACCGGGCCCTTTCCCACCGCTGGGCAGCCCCCGGAGATTCGATCTCGACCGTTTCGCCGTCGGCGTGAAAGCGGAGCCGCCCGGTGGAGAGAAGATCCTGCGGCCTGAATGCCGGACGGGGGTCGCCCGGGACCGGCTCCAGAACCGTCATCCGGGTGCCTTCCGGCAGGATGGACAGTTCCTTCACGACGGACCGGAGATCATGTCGCACCGCCTCGCAGCCCGTCTTCTCGTTCACGATCCGGCCGGTCTTCGCCCAGAGGAGCCTGAGGTGATCGTAGATTTCGGTGAGAGTCGAGACCGTGGACCGGCTGTTGCGGACAGGGTTGCGCTGCTCGATCGCCAGCGCCGGCGGAACGTTCTCGACGGAATCCACCTCGGGTTTCGGCATCCGCTCGAGGAACTGCCGTGCGTAGGTAGAGAGGCTTTCGATGTAGCGCCGCTGTCCCTCCGCGTAGAGCGTGTCGAAAGCCAGCGAACTCTTCCCGCTCCCGGACGGCCCCGTGACGACCGTCATCCGCTTCAGCGGAATGTCCAGGTCCACGCCCTGCAGGTTGTGCTGGCGCGCCCCGCGGATCCGGATGGACAGTTCGGCCACAGCCCGCCTACTCCCCGTCCCCGGACAGCAGACGGTCGGCGGCCGACAGGTCGGTGGCGCCGGTCATCTTGAGGAAGACGTGTTCCAGGTTTCCGCCCGGATCGTTCGCGCGGGCCCGGATCTCCTCGAAGGTCCCGGTGGCGAGCAGCTTTCCGTTCTGGATGATCGACAGCCGGTGACAGAGTTCTTCGGCCACTTCGAGCGAATGGGTGGACATGAACACCGCCGTGCCTTCAGACGCGAGGCGGAGCAGTACTTTTTTCAGCAGCCTCGACCCCTTGGGGTCAAGACCGACGGTCGGCTCGTCGACGATGAGCAGTTTCGGCTTGTGGATCAGCGCGCCGGAGAGAGCCACCCGCTGCTTCATGCCGTGGGAGAAGCTCTCGATCATCGCGTCGCTCCAGGCGGTGAGCTCAAAGAACTCCAGGAGGCCGGCGGTCCGGGTGGCGATTTCGTCCGGCTCCAGTCCATAGATGCCGCCGATGAACCGGAGATATTCCCGGGCCGTCAGTTTCTCGTAGATATAGGGCCGGTCAGGCAGGAACCCCGTCACCTGCTTGGCCTCTTCCGGCTGCGCCGCGAGGTCGAAACCGCAGATCCGGATCGTCCCGCCCGTGGGCCTGAGCAGCCCGATCAGCATACGGATCGTCGTCGTCTTGCCGGCGCCGTTCGGACCGAGGAACCCGTAGATCTCGCCCGGCCGGACATCGAACGTCACCCCGTCCACGGCGACGAACCGGTCGTACACCTTGGTGAGACCCTGAACCTCGATGCACAGGGGACCGCTCACCGGGCCTCCAGAAGTTCGAGCCTGAGACGGCCGATGATCCGGGAGATCTCGATCTGCCGGTCGGCGCCGCCCTCGATGAACCGGAGGTGAGTGACGTCGGCCGGGAACTGATTGAAGACCGCATCCCCGGAGATCCACTTCCCGCCCAGATAAAAGGTCACCCAGGCGTGGTAGTAGAACCGTCCGGTCCCCTCGAGATGCATGAGTCCCGCCTGCTGCTTCGCCGGAATACCCGCCGCACGGGCGAGGGCCGTGAGCAGCGCCGTGTGTTCGTTGCAGTCGCCCTTCATCCGTTCAAGCACGTCGAGCGCATTGGGAAGCGAGAACACCGGCTGCTTGTCCACCCGCCGGTAAACCCATTCAAGCAGCATCCGGGCAGCGATTACGGGGTCCCGCACCGGTTCTGTTTGAGAACTCCCCTTCGGCCTTCCGAGCAGCTCCCGCAACCACGCACGGTCGGTACCCGCGCCGCCGGAGAGAATTTCCCGCGCCTTCGAGACGATCTTCGGATGATCGGAGGCGATCATGGGTTCGGACAGGAGAAACCGGGCCTCAGGGCCGCCGGCCGGATAGGGAAGCACATAACCCGCATCGGACGGCAGTTCTTCCTTCGTGACGGTGAGGATGCCGTCCGCGAACGTCTGCCGGTCTCCTGAAAGCGGCATCCCTCCGACGTCCACTCCGCTGACCTTCACGGAAAGCCTTGTCAGCCCGTTCTGGTCCGGCACCGGCTTTCCGGCCGGAACCGAAAGCTGCTCGGCCATGTCGGACGGGTTCTCCGAAACTCCTCCCCGGGCCTTCGCCTCGGTCTCCCGTACGACGACGAATCCGTCCTCGGTTTCTTCCCGCAACGAGTCTCCGTCCGCATCGGCCCAGACCGTCGTCACCAGGCCCATCAGCGTCTGCCGGAGCTTCCAGGACGGAACAATCGTACCGGCGGCCTCGATCTTCTCTTCACCGGTCACCTCGATGGTCATGGGCTGGCGGCTCTGGGTCGTGGGGTCGAAGACCATGAACCGGTGCGTCTCCCCGGTCTTGAGGCCCTTTTTCTTCAGGAACGGCCCTGCAACCGACGCCGTATAAACGGGGCCGTCGTCCGGGGGCCTCGGAATGTCGAGCGACTGGTCCGACTTCGACGAGTGGATCCGGACGGCGATCCGCGACGGCTCCACCCTGGCCGTGAGCCGGAGGTCCACGTCCGTCGCCTTCATGGAAAATTCCACCGACCGGAGCGAATAATCCGGACCGAGCACGCTGTTCTCGTTCATGGAGACTTCCCGGGTGACGTCGAGAAGCTTGAGGCGGAACCAGCTCTCGGAGCGGGACCGGAATCCCCCGCCAAGTTCTCCGGGCAACGGCTCGATCCGCTGGGTGCCCCAGCCGGCCTTCTCGCCGCGGAAGTAGATCCCCCACCAGACGGGAACCAGCCGGGGCTCGGGCACGCCGCCGGAAAAAGCTTCGGGCGGATCCGAAGCCTCGGCCGCATGAGCGGCGGTCTGCTGGAGGCTCTGGCGGTAGGCCATGAACCCCAGCAGAAGCGCGGCGGACCCGACAATCAGCGACCGGACGGCCTTCATCCACTCTCCATCATGCGGTCCCTAGGGGACGAACCGGGGGAACCCGGGTGCATAACCGGAGGAGAATGGACGACAGGCCTGAGAAGGGCAATCGGCAGGCAGAAGGGGCGGCGGGGCCGGTCTTACCGGTCCTTGCTGCCCTCTTCCACGGATTTGCGGGTGCGCTCCTGGACGCTGCGCTGCTCTTTCTGGGGCTCAACCTTTATTTCGTTGCCGGGGCTGGCGGTACCGGTCTGGTTCGTCAGCGACCTGGCCGAAGGAGTCATGGTCTCGTAGATCCACGTGGGGACATGATAGATGGCCGAGGAGCCTTCACGCATGGCCGGATAGCTCTGGTCCTTGGCCTCCATGCCGAACTTGAGGGTCGTCACCTTCCCGGCCGCATCGGTAATCTTCACCGTAGCCTTCGGCGGGTCGAGCCCGAAGCTCCCCAGATCCGTCGCGGACGTGGTGTCCGAAACCGTCCGGGCGATGATGACCGAGAACTGGTTCAGGATCTTGTTGATCGCCTGCATGTCGACTTCCGTGTCGTCCAGATCCGGATTATCCGGGGCATAGAAGCCCCATGGACCGTCCGGCGAACGCTTGATGGTGAACGGTTTCGGGTCCGCCGGATTCTGGAACGTCAGCTCGGAGATCTGGGCAGGCTCGATCCTGACCAGCGTCCGGTCGCGCCAGGCATCGGCGTCGCGGTCCAGCAGGCGGCGCAGGTCGCCGCCCAGCTCGTAAACCTCGTTCGCCCCCTTGAGGCGCACGTAGTTCGAGCGGAAGTTGAAGGCGAGCTTTCCGACGATGATCTCGCCCAGCATCCGGTCGGCGTCGGCGAGGAACGACACGCCGATGCCCTTCGCGTCGTCCACATCGAAGGTCCCATGGTTCGCCGGATTGTTCGAGATCTGCTTCACGATCCGGGAGTCAGCCATGAGCTTGAAAAAATCGTCGATGTTCTGGGTTTCCGCCGGGAAAATGCCCATCCCGGGAATGTCAGTGCGCCATTCATTGCCTTCCTTGAACAAGATCACCCGGGCCTTGTTGGGCCGGTCGATATAGATCTTCTTCACGGTTTCGGCGTTGATGCCGGGCAGGATCACGTCCGGCGTGGCGCTGCCGCTGGAAACCCGGTCTTCCTGCTTGGGAACCAGGTACAGAAGCAGTCCGAGCGCCGCCGCGACACCGAGCAGAATCATTAACTTCTTCATCGGATACTCCTCCGGAAACCCTTCCGTCAGTCCTTCTTCATGAAAGCCGCGGCCTCGGCGTATTCACGGCGCTCGCGCCAGCGCATGGCCGCCCGGGCGCCCGCGAAACCGATCACGAGGAACGCAGCCCCGAACGTGCCGAGGAACTTGAGCCAGCTCCGCTGCCCTTCGGACAGCTCGGCCGTGATGAGCCGCTTGCCGACGTCCCGCATGCGGACTCCCGCCAGCTTGTCGCCGATCTCGAGGGAGTCCACGAGGTTCATGACGAACGCGAGATTCTGCTGGGACATCTGGAGCCCCTCTTCCGTGAGCCAGAAGGCGGAACCGGCGACGATCAGGCGCCCCTTTTCCGTCGAGTCGCTCCGGTTCGAGAGATCGACCATCGGCGACTCTCCGGAGGGTTCCGGCGGCAGGTCGCCGCGGAGCCGCATGGGCGCCGGAATGCTCTTGCCCCGGAAGTAGCTCTCGAACGGGCCTTCGACCGAAACCAGCATCGTCTTGGGTTCCTGCTCGGGGAAATTGAGAAGCTCCGGCTGTTCGGGCGTCAGCAGCGCCGGCAGCGTCAGCGACATGGCCCGGCGGCTCGACTGGACGAGGCGCTTCACCACCTGTCCATCCCGCGGTTCGCCGACCGACAGCGAGGAGGTCCAGAACAGCGTCATGTCGGTGATACCCCGGCTGACCAGTTCGCCCTGGAGGAGTCCCTCCTGCGTGATGCGCGGCCACATGGGATAGTTACGGAGCACCCGCCGGCCGTACATCTGGAACATGGCCCGCTGGCTGCGCTCATCGGCCACGAGATCGGAATTGATCCGGACGCCGTAGTGCTCCATCAGGGTGGCGATGGGATTCGGCGCGATATCGGCACGGGTCTGATCCTCCGTGCGCCGATTCATCTCCTGGAAAACGATCAGGTTCCCGCCCCGCATCAGAAACTGGTCGAGGGCGTAAAGATCCCGTTCGGTGGACCTGAACGGGCTCATGACGACGACCGTCGTGTACTTGTCCGGAACGAGTTTGCCCTGGTCGAAATAAATCTGCTCGACCGAATACTGCTGCTGGAGCGAGCGCCGCAGCGTCTCGAAGTTCTTTTCCCAGTTATAGCGCATCTCCGGTTTCAGCGTGGCGGAAGGCGCCGCCGGATCCGGATCGCCCAGCCAGAAGCCGATGGAAGGGACTCTCTCCTGCGTGGCCTTCACGATCGAGCTCGTGAGGCGGTACTCGAAATCGTCCAGCGAGGGGATCGCCTGGATGATCTCCTTCCGGTCGGCATAGAACACCCCCATGCCAAGGTATCCCTTGCGGACCTCCTGCCGGTCCGATTCGATAACGTTGAACTGGAGTTCGGGGATGCCGAGAATCCGCATCTGCTGAACCGTGTCCGGGGAGTCGTCGGGATCGACGAAACTGACCTGGATGTTCTTGCCGCCGAAGGCCTTGTATTCCGCGAGGTAGTCCTCGACGCCCTTCACGACCGTGGCGAGCCGCGCGGGAAGGCCCTTGGACCGGTAGAACTCGATCTTGACGATGTCGTCCAGACCCTTGAGCACGTTCTTCGTCCCGTCGGCCAGGGTGTATACCCGGTTCTCAGTCAGGTCAGCCCGGGTAAACAGGCGGAGTGATATCAGGTTCACCATCACCACGATGGCACCGACCAGCACCAGGATGGGTATACCCACCAGATCGAACTTCGGTTTATCGGGGGAAGCGGCCATCTGCCAGCTCTCCTTTTACTTCAAAAGAAACTGCGTCCGGCTCAGGTCAGGTTCCGGCCCGCCAGCACGCGGGCGTTCAGGAACAGGAAGATCCCGATCACGGACAGGTAATAAATGATATCGCGGCTGTCCACGACGCCTCTCGACATGGACTCGTAGTGGACGCCGAGCCCCGCGTAGGACAGCACGTTGGACAGGGTTTCGGTCAGGAGGCCCGATACCTGGGCGGCGTAACCGACAAGATACAGTCCCATGGAGATCACCAGGGCGATGATGAAGGCGACAATCTGATTCTTGGTCAGGGCGCTCGCGAACAGGCCGATGGCGAGATAGGCCGCACCCATAAGCAGCGCCGCCAGGTAACTGGCGATGACGGGACCCGGGTCCGGATCGCCCACGTAGCTGATGACGAAGTAGACCGGCAGCGACAGCACCAGCGCCACGGCGAGGAACGCCACCGAGGCGAGGAACTTGCCGAGAATCACCTCATGGTCCCGGAACGGAAGCGTGAGCAGCAGCTCGATGGTCCCTGTCCGGCGTTCCTCCGCCCACAGCCGCATGGACATGGCGGGGATGATGAACAGGAACACGAACGGCAGGATACCGAAGAATTCCCGCATCTCGGCCGCCTCGAACACGAAGAACGGCCGGAACCAGAAGAACCACCAGCCCTGGAACACCAGGAACACCACCAGCAGGACGTAGGCGATGGGCGAGTTGAAGTAGGAGGAGAATTCCTTCTCGAAAATGGTGAGGATGCGCTTCATGAGGGACGGTCCTCCGGAGTGCCCGTCTGGCGGGTCAGCCGCTTGAAGATGTCTTCCAGCGAGACAACCTCGCGCCGCAGTTCGGACAGCGTCCAGCCGTTCTGGGCCACGGTCTGGAAGATCCGCTCGCCGGCATTCAGGCCGCCTTTCAGGAACAGCTTGAACTGGTGAAACTCGCGGGCCTGAGGATCGATGCCCTGGTCCTGCACGCCCGAGCACCCGTCAATGCGGGAGAGCGCCGCCTGCACCGTGTCCCGGGGGCCGCGGATCGCGACCATGAACCGCTCCTCGCCCACAGCCATCTGGGCCAGTTCCTCGGGAGTGCCCTGACCGGCGATCCGGCCGTTCGAGATGATGAGCACGCGGGAGCAGGTCGCCTGCACTTCCGGCAGGATGTGGGTCGAGAGGATAACGGTCTTCTCGCGGCCGATCTCCTTGATGAGGTTGCGGATCTCGACGATCTGGTTCGGGTCGAGACCCGACGTGGGCTCGTCGAGGATCAGGATGTCCGGCCGGTGAAGCATCGACTGGGCCAGACCCACGCGCTGCCGGTAACCCTTCGAAAGCTCGCCGATCTGTTTCAGCATCATCGGGCCGAGGCCGCAAATGTCGGCCATCTCCTTCACCCGCTTCTTCCGGTCGGCCGGGGCGATTTCCCGGACCTTGGCCATGAACAGCAGGTAGTCCCTGACTTCCATCTCGTGGTACAGGGGCGCGTTTTCCGGCAGGTAACCGATGTGGCGGCGGACCTCGATGGACTGGTCAACCACGTCGAAACCGCCGACCGTCGCCCGTCCGCCGTCAGGCCGCAGGAAGCAGGTCAGCATCTTCATGGTGGTGGTCTTGCCTGCGCCGTTCGGGCCCAGGAAGCCCACGACCTCGCGGGGATGCACTTCGAACGAGATGCCGTCCACCGCCAGCGTCGAACCGTAGCGTTTGGTCAGGTTTTCAACGGTAATCATGATTCGTTTGGGGAGGACTGCCGCAGGGTACGGGCCGGAAAAACAGAACCGTGCCTGCTCAACGTACTGCCGAGTCCGCCTCTGACACCCCCGCCTTCAGGGAGAATATAAAGTGACGAGCCCCATATATCGGTGTTGGGAACCGGGGTGTCAAGATGCCGGGGGATGAATTTTGCTTAAGGATATCAGTGATATAGACAGTTATCTGTCTGCCCGGTCAAGGAGAACGTCACCATGTCGGACCCAGCCTCCGCGAATTCCATCGATCCCCTGGGCAAAAGGAACCGCCCGGCGGTGGCGATTTTTGCCTCGTCCCGGGAAGAATCGCCCGAAGCCCGCGAACTCGGCCAGATCCTCGCCAGCCGGGGATATCTGGCCATCACCGGCGGCGGTCCCGGTGCCATGGCAAGCCTCGCCGAAGGAGTCCGGTCGGGAGGCGGTGAAACCGTCGCTGTATCCGTCGAGGGTTTTTCCATTGGACAGCCGGAACTCCTCACCCGGGTCATCCTGCGCCCCACGCTGATCGACCGGATTCAGTTCTTCATCGAACACGCCGATGCCTTCGTGGCACTTCCCGGCGGGACGGGAACGCTGGCAGAACTGGCGCTCGCCTGGGAATTCGTGAACAAGGAACTGGTTCCGCGCAAACCCATCGTCGTGATGGGCGCCCACTGGAACCCGCTCATCGGCATGCTGCACCGGGAGCCGGGCGCACCGGACCCGCACGGCCTCGCCACTGCGGCGGCGCAGCACATCCACCGGGCGAAAACCCCTCTGGAAGCGGCGACTATTCTAGGGATTCGTCTCGGGCGCTGACCGGTCCTCGATCACCTGCAGGATGGCGGGTACGAAGGTGAACGCCACCAGCATCGACGCCGTCATGCCGACGCAGGCGAAGATGCCGAGCGAAGCCAACCCCTTGTGGTGCGAGAAGATCAGGCCGCCGAAGCCGGCCAGCGTCGTGAACGCCGACATGGCGATGCTGGCGCCGGTCATGCCGAGCACCTTCCGGAGCGAACCCGGCCCTTCCTCGCGGTAGCGGTGAAGCACGTGCAGTCCGTAATCCTCGCCGAAGCCGATGAGGAGCGGGATGGCGATCAGGTTGAACACGTTGATCGACTGGCCGAGCCACGCCGCGCCTTCGAGCCCCCAGATCAGGCCGACGGCGAGGGGCGAACAGACCAGCAGTGTGTCGGTGAGCCGCCCGAGCCCCAGCCAGACGAAAAAAACCACGAACCCGATCGCGAGCAGGACGACCTGAGGGCCTTCGTGAACCATGTAGTAGAGGATGTCGGCCTCGACGGGGATCTCGCCCGCTCCGGCGATCCGCTTCCCGTCCGGCAGGACAACGGACGAGAAATATTCCCTGAACTTCAGAACGAACCCCTGCTCGAAGTTCTTCGAGAACGGATTGAGGTACACAAGAAACCCGCCGTCCTGCGTGCGGAAGTCGGCGGCCACCTCGGACGGGATATCCTCCATCGTCACCGGTTTCGACGAGAGCTCCTTCAGCAGCTTGTCGATATCGGCCCGCTGGTCGTCCGTGTCGGCGAGCCTCCGTTCGCGTTCCAGCTTGAACCGGAGCTCGTCCAGAATGTCGAGTTTCTCCTGCTGGTCTTCCGGCAGCACGGTGAGCACCGAGCGGACCTTCAGGACCATGCTGGCGGGCTGGGCGGCGTTGATCTGGTCGATCCGGCCGGCGAGGGCCTTCACTTCGTCCAGTGTATCCACGGTATAAATCACCGGCGGATCGTCGATCTCGCCGACCTCGCGGTAATACTTTTCCACCTTGCGCAGGTCTTCCGTGGACGGACGCAGTTCGGAGATGCGGTAGGAGAACTCGATATTCTTCGAGGCCTCATAGAGCGACCAGCCGGTGAACAGCACCGTCGCCAGGAGGATCGGGCGGGCATAGGGGAACCGGCCGGCCGACCGGGCGAGCCGCTGCTGGAAACCCGGCGGCGGGCTGAGCAGGAACTTTGCCCAGTTCCGCTTTTCGAGCTCCAGGATCAGTGCCGGCAGCAGCACCACCGAGGCGATGACGGTCATGATGGCGCCGCAGCCGGCCAGAAGGCCGAACTGGCGGTAACCCCGGAAATCCGCTGTCGCGATCACGAAGAAGATGCCGCAGTTGGTGGTGGCTGTCTCGACACAGGCCGCCGCTGAGTTCTTCATCATGCTGACGAAGGATTCTTCCTGTGAAAGCCCTTCCGACCGGTGCTCCACGTACCGGTTGATGAGATGGATCGCGTAGTCGATTCCGAGGCCGAACAGGATCATTCCCATGAAGCCGCTCATGGGGTTCAGCCGCCCGACAAACCAGCCGGAGAAGCCGAAGCTCCAGATCATGGCCACGTTCAGCGGCCCGAAAATCAGCGCGGCCGGCCAGAGCGAGCGGTAGTAGGCGAGCAGCAGCACGAAAATGACGATCATCGTGAAAACCGAGCCGCGGAAGATGTCGTC
>Ga0268299_1004283_pt1 | contig 11409 bp, 17 predicted proteins | sample NOBtaG_FD_193484 | JGI IMG/M metagenome (GOLD analysis project Ga0268299, IMG submission 193484) | Activated sludge microbial communities from bioreactor in Nijmegen, Gelderland, Netherland - NOB reactor | ecosystem: Engineered > Bioreactor > Aerobic > Activated sludge | place: Netherlands... | reverse complement strand
GCCAGGAGCGAGCGCGAAAAAATATACGCAACCGCGTGGCGAGCGAGTGGCCCGAGCAGTCCCGGTTGAGGTGGAGATGGGTTGGTGCCCCCGACACGAATTGAACGTGCGACCCGCGGTTTAGGAACTAGCCCCAGTCCAACTCAGGACAACCTAACTCCAGAAGGAACAACAGAAGAGACACTCGGCACGGTTGATGCTGAGGGGCCCGATTTGTCCTGCCCCGGTAGCGGCGAGGTAGCAAGTTCCGAAAGTCAGATGGAATAGCGGTTCATGCGCACTAAGTTGTCTCCCACCAATCAAAAAATGAGTGAACAACAAAAGCACCGGCAATACGGACTAACTTCCGCTCGTCTTCGGACTCCGAAGCGTGGCCGAGTAGATTCCAGGCCATCCAAGATCCAAGGGCGTCCGAAGCAAGGAATTGATTGTCGGCCTTATACTCATTCCTCCCGGCTAAGGCGTCGTAGGTTCGATCAAAGAACGTTTTGCAATCGTCAAAACCTGCAAGGCCGTCCGGTTTCCAACTTGCGAGATTCTGACTGATGATCTCAAGAATTTTATCGTCCCTAGGGCCCTCAAGCTTAAGGGAATGTAGGCGGGTAGTTGCGATAAAGACGCCGGCAACGGTAAAGACCCAATCCCATTGTTCCGTTTTGACTTTGTTTATGATTGGTAGCTCGATGGCAAACCGAGTGTAAGAGGTGATTCCGAGGACGTTTGCTGCCTTAATTAAATCTTCGGCACTCTTAACTAGCGGATCAGGCTTCTTGCTGAACCATGAAAAATTCATGTCACGGGAATCCTATGTATATCACCATGCCGAGTCAGTCGAGCAAGGTAGTAGGCAAATGAAGCTAACGTCCTGCGGCTATGGCTGCGTCCTCGACCCATTTGCCGAAATTGCTGTAGCCGGAATCACGCGACCAGTAATAGGTCCGATAAGTCGTGGACAGTTTTTGCTGATTACGTGTCCAGGTAAGCCGATCAAACGGGTTGTCTCCTTGGGAAGTTCCATAACCGCGTTGATCTTTCAAATCATGAATATAGACGCCAAGAAGCCCGTTGCCCCGCTCGATACTTTGATCAATCTCATATTTGACGTATTTTCTATTGGCCGTCTCAGAGCCTATCAGAACCGCTGTCACCGTGGTTCCTTCAAGTCCTCTATTGATCAGTCTATGAACGGCATCGTCTCCCTGGGCCTTTGCTTCTTCCCATATCGAGGCATCATGGAATCCAGCAGCGGCAGTACCTTCAACGATGTGAGCCATTCGGATCTGATTCACTCTCCAAATATCAAGTTGATAGTGAAAGCTGAAAAACACCTTACGTGCCATGCAGGCTCCTCCAGTTATTGGACAAACCGGACAAGGAAAAAGACAAAGATGACGGTAACAAAGATGGACCCATGCAAAAGGCCCACGGTTGAGGACAGCATCGTCGAGCCCAGTGTTTCCACATTGGGCTCATATTTTCCGGTGGACATAGAGAAAGGTGGAACCAGAGGATTTTGGTCGGTTGACAGAGCGGCTTCGGCGTACAGCTTTCGAAATAGACGTTCCTGTCGAAGGTAATACGCATCAAGTATCCAAAACACGAATGCGGGCAGCAAGGTGACCATCACGAACTTTGAATTTGAATCTTTCACGGAGAGTGCAAACAGGACCGAAACTAACGTGACGTTCCACCCCTTCAAGAGGAAGGAGTTCGCCCCCATCCGAGTGATGATGAGCTGGATCATTGCTAAGTATGCGGCCTTATCGTTTGTCATGGGCGGGCGTAGGTTAAAGCAGGCCTCCTTAAAGATCAATGACCCGCGGTTTTCTTATTTTCGCATGGGAGAAATCAGATGATAAATCAAGGTGATATGGGGCCTGCTACCACAAATCTACCTGGCGAGATCGCGGCAAAGTCTAAGAAGGGAGCCAAGCGGACCTACCAGAAGCACGGACTTACACCGGTAATCAAGGCCGTTCAAGGGTTTGATCCGAAGGCGTTAGATGGCAGAACCGCGCTCGCAAAGGAACTCATTCAAGAGCGAAATGGCCTCATTGCGGCGCTGGGGGGGCCGGAGGAGGTTTCTCCTCAGGAACTGGCGATCATCGACATGATTGCTCAAAAGCGAGTTCGCCGAAGGGTTGCCTCGCAGTGGGCCTTACTGAACCGAGATAAGCTCTTTGATCGGCGAAAAAGAAAGATGGCTCCGATTGCCTTGGAACTGGAACAGATGGAAGAGGCTGAAGTTCGGCTCCTTAAGGAGTTAGGCCTCAAGCGTCGTGCAAAGCCCGTTGTCTCTTTGGGTGACATGCTCGCACAAGCCCAGCAGAACAGCCCAAAATCCTCACTAGTGAGCCCGCCAGTGAACGAATCTTCTGCGGCCTGAGAGTAAGTCTAGGCAATCTGTGGTTGTTGCCCTACGGGGCAGAGAGGAGCGGAGGAATGAAAAAGCGAACGGACGCACCAAAGAAGTTTAGGGTTGAGGTAGATGCTCAACTGATAGCGTCGATCTTCGACGGGCTGGAAAGGGCGCAGATTCGCCGAGAGTGGACACCTGAGGAGTTTGTTGCCTGTGCTATTGCGAACCAGGTTGAAATGCTCCGTTTCTGTGGATCAGCAGAATATGTGGACGGCAACCTTCGGCCTTTGATTCCCATGTCATTCCCTCGACCGGATAGCGAAGCCTGCCCACCAACAACCATGAAACCCTTGGCAAAGATTCTCAGACTGGTACCCATCAACGAAACCTAGGAACGGGGAGCGCAGTCTTCGCGCTGTGGTGAACCCTTTCCGCCCTGAACCGACGTTTACCTTGCTCTATAGGGCCAAGACGGAAGAACTACCATTGAAATGTAATCGCCCGGCTTAAGGCATGCGTACCAAGCAGTCTGCAGTGTAGAACTCTGACAAATCTGGTATACGTTAAGCCCATTGATGGGTAGTGGTGCTCCCGGTATGCCATCGACCGGGAGCTCCTAGTCACAGAATGGGGTTGATTGGCCGTCATACAATCTGGGCTCAAGTGTGATGAGACAATCTGTAACGGATATACCGAAGCTGCTCCCTTTTGGGGTGTCCCTTGATGACCTACGCACTCTTGCTCTTAGCTTGCTACGACATTTCCCCGACAATGCCAACCCACATTTTGAAATAAAACAAGGAAGCCAGTCTTTTTCAGCTGACGATGTTGATGAACTAAAATCTTTAAGTGCTCTCCCCAATTACGTGCATGGTTTTTCAGTCTCTGTGTCGTCATGGAAAGATGGTAAGCGATTTTATCTTTCTGCCGATACAGCTCATTTGTATTGCAGTATTGAAGGTCCTGATGGTGCATGGAGCGCAAGTATCAAGCATGAAGTTGAGGCGTTTATCATTCAACACCGGCGATGGTTCTGGGGCGTCAGGAAGTATCGTATCGGAGTTGTTTTACTGATCGCTTATATTATCCTTCTCAGCATCGGCCCACAGTTGAGTTTCGTTCACCGTAAGGACATAGCCATACTAGCTTATCTACTTATGGTAGTTATGGCCAACCTACTTATCTTCAAGTGGTGGGACAAACTGTTTCCTTGGGCGACCCTAACTATTCGTGAGGAACCATTGTGGATCAAGAGATATAAGGATGAGGTTGCAACCATCGGGGTTCTAGTTAGTATACTGGCCGGGCTAGCTTCATTGATTTTGGGTCTCCTACGCTAATTCCCAAGCCTAGATCGTAAATTTGCCTGCAGGTAAATCGATCCGTTCAGGTTCTTTGAGTTACAACCCTTGATCCAAGTTTGCCTAGGCTTAACGCCTGTATACTAAACGACGAAACCTCGCGATCCACGCAATGAGCAAGTCGTTGACGTCCTTCCTGGTCGCAGAGTAGCGCAAAGGTAGGGCGATGGTCGGGGCGAAGATTCTTTTCGAAAAATTCTAGCCCGATCAAAATTATTTTTCCCATCCTGTCGTCTCCTGTCCTCCCATGTCCGCTAGTGTCGCCCTAGTGTGATTTTTCCACGCTCGCGCCTCGTTGTCTTCATTTCGCAATCGCTCTACAAGCTCAAATAGCGGTCTGCATAGCGCATTACATCGCATTACACAGGGAGCGGTGTTATCGCACCTAAATTTTTCGGTACGAGCACGAACTTCGGGGCGACTGCCCAAATAAGATGCATTGCATTGCAGTACGTGGCAAGGGGAGAAGCATTCATGTCGCAGGACGCAACTGAAACCAAGACGTGCAACGTGAGCCTTCGCATGGAGCCAACAGAAAAGACGGCTTTGGTTTTACTGGCGGGACTGAAGGGGTGTACTCCGTCCCAAGTGATTCGACGCCTCATCACAGAGGCTGCAGCGCGGGAACTCGACGAGACGGGGGACTAATCGTGACAGCAGCCGCATTGCTCAATCTGCTTGAAGGCATTCAGGAGCGTGGCCTTGGTCGCTGGTCCGCGAAATGTCCTGCACACGCCGACCGAAGCCCGTCTCTCTCAATTCGTGAGGGCGAACGCGGGGTACTCTTGAGATGCTGGGCGGGTTGTTCCCTTGCTGAAATTTGCGCCGCTTTAGGGGTGAAGGTTGCCGATCTGTTCCACGACTCGGAGCGAGCCGAGAGGTCACGTCAAAGGGTTCCCCGGAAATCTGCTCATGTGGACTTAAGAAGGACCGCTTTCGACTTCGAATTACATGCTCTAGCCCTCAGTGAGCGGGCAGAGAGCGTCTTGGCAGCCGCAACGGGTGTCGATGTAAGTCAGTGGTCGGACGAGGATATGGGGCGTGTCTTTGGTGCCGTAGCCGATGCCTACGCCGACCGTGCACGGGCGACATTGCTAGCGCAAGTGGCATTCGGTCTCAGAACCAGAGCGATTGAACGTGAACGGAGTCGTTACCGTGCAGCCTGAGGCCGTGAAGATCCTGGCGGCTCAGCAGGCTCCGCTAGGGGGGCAAAAAAATGCTGTTTCATGTCCCACCCCTAAGATAGGGGCCCTGCACGAAAGAGAATCTTCTGAGGGAGGGGGGCAAATTCTGTTTCATGCACCCCCCCTCTCTTATAGGCACGAAACAGAATTTTTGCCCTTGGCGGCCTCTGAATTCCTGTCTGAGAGTGATGAGGCCGTGGATTGGGTAATGGACGACTTTTTGCCGAGTGGGGGCGTAGCGATTTTGGCGGGGAAGCCTAAAGAGGGGAAGACTACCTTGGCATACGAGTTGGCTGTCAACGTTGCGAAAGGGCAGCCTTTCTTAGGACGCTCAACCAGCGAGGGAGGCGTTTTGTTCCTAGCCCTCGAAGAGCATCCCCGCGATGTGCGTATGCGGCTTCGATCACTTGGCGTCCAGGCATCGGACGCGGTCTATGTACATGCAGCTTCAATAGACCCTACCGAGGCGATGCTGGAGAAAATCAAACAATTTGTCATAGCCCACACAATCAAGCTGATCGTTGTCGATACCCTGGCGGCTCTGTGGCGCATTTCCGATGAGAACGACGCTGCGGCGGTGACTCAGGCCGTCAAGCCCTTATTGGCATTGGCTCGCGAGAGTGGCGCGTGCGTCTTGCTCATTCACCACGCCAGAAAGTCTGAGGGCAGTTTCGGCGATGAGATCAGGGGAAGCGGTGCTCTCTTCGCGCTGGCGGACGTGGCGCTCATCCTTAAGCGCCATGAGGTGCCAACCCAGCGCAAGTTGCAAGGTATCAGCCGATACCCTGACACTCCCAGCGAACTACTCATTGAGTTGAAGGATTCGGGCTATGTCGCGCTTGGTGATCCGGCTGCCATTAACAAAAAAGCTCGACTGGAAAAGATACGGGTGGCTTTGGGCCATGAGCCGGAACTTGCAGAGGCCATCGTTGAACGTGCGGGTATCGCAAAGCGTGATGGATACCGCCTACTTTCAGCCTTGGTTGATCGAGGCGAAGCTATTCGTACAGGCGCAGGGAAGAAAGGCAGCCCGTTCCTGTACTGCACAGTTTCTCTTTCATGCAACCCCCCATCCCCCTGCACGAATGGAAAATCTACCACGGAGGTTATTGTCGATGCTGATTGACGCGCCCGAGAAATCCGTCACCTACCGATACCCTGACGGTGAAATCGTCATCAATCCAGGCAAGCCGATAGAGGTGGAATACTGGCGGGCTTTGAAACTGCTGAAAAAGGCTGGAAGTAGGGTCCGTGTTGTGAAGCTGTCGCATGCGGACTGGTTGACGGCGTGGAGGGAGCTTGCCGATGTGACTGTTGGGATCGAGCCTGGTGATCCGCGATTGCGTCCGGTCCTGGCAGCGCTGGATCGAGCGGACGAATGTTATCTCGCGAGAAATTGGACGGGGTTTCAGGAGGCAGCGATGAGGGTTCACGCCAGTGTGCAATCTGTTCGATGAACGAAGGCTGATAGGGAATTTAGCGAAAGAGGAGTGCCCATGAAAATCAACCCATTTGTTTCAAAAGAGACCGAGAGATTGACGCTGCAATACCACCTCGAATTGACGCGAGAGCGAAAGGACGAACTCGCTCTGATGGAGCTTCGGCGGGCACTTCATGACATCGACAAAATGATGCGCGACTTCAAGGCCGCTTTGCTCAACATGACGCCTGAACTCGCGCGACAGATTGCGCCTTACGCCGGGACGGTGACTAACAAGGCCGCAAGCCCTGACAGTCGAGAGCAGGCTATCAGAAAGTGCCTAGAAATTGTTGACCGGTACAGTGCGCAACTGGCCTAGGAGGGCAGTACTGTACGCCACACTTCACAATGGAGGAGATGAGCAATGGAGCCGAAAACGTTGAAAGACCTTGATCGGGAAATGTTGGAGTTAAGCCTCATGCTGAAGCAGTTCGCGGAATTGCCTGGTTCAGAGAACAAGGAGCGGGCGCTCATGGTATCGGAAGAGCTAGACCGTCTCTTATGGCGCAAGGCGCAACGTGCGGCCTTCTCGAAATATGTGCGCGATCAATCAATGACGGCCCTTGAGGCGAAGGCCTTGCAGAGCCTTCAGTGCGCTACCGGCGGCTATGCCGTCTCACCCGTGAGTGCCTTGGAGATTCTCTCCAAAGCCCAAATGTTCGCCCCCATTCGCCAGTACGCGACGGTGAGGACATTGTTGACGGGAGATGAATACCCCTTGCCGAAAGAAACCGCTCGTCCGCCTGTTCGATGGGTAAATGAAACTGCCTCACGCACCACCATGGACGGCTTGACGTTCGCGGGAGAGTCCATCCCGACGCACATCATGAACAGCACGATTCCGGTAGCTGCAAAACTCGTTGAAGATCCGGCTTTTGATTTTGAGGACTGGCTCATTAACCACAGTGTCCTAACGGCCTTTTTGGAGGAAGAGGCGAAGCAATTCATTGCAGGCGATGGCATCGGGAAGCCGGAAGGTCTGCTTGTCAGACCTGGCGTTGCCGAAGTGAAGTCGGGGAGCGCAACAACCTTGACCGTCGATGGGGTTTCGGGCCTGTACCATCAACTCCCGCAAGTGTTTCGACGGCGGGCGGTCTGGCTGATGAACGCCGCGACCTTGCGGGCCATGTCTGCTTTGAATGATAACGCCGGGCAACCGATTCTTCGGCAGATGTTCACGGGAGACACGATTCTAGGTCGTCCTGTCCTGGAAGATCCGAACATGCCGGACATCGCATCCGGTGCTTGGCCGATTGCCTTCGGCGATCTGTCCTACTACTGGATCATTGATCGGGTCCCTCTGGCCGTGTTGCGCGATCCGTACAGCAACAAGCCCAACGTGGTCTTTGATTGCGTCCGTCGGGTCGGTGGGCAGCTCGTTGAGTCAGCAGCGATGGTGAAACAGGTCATTGCCGCCTAACGCATTCTCAACACAGTGAAGGAAGGCTGACATGGTGAACGGGTCTATACAACTAGAGAGTCTGTCCATGGGCTCTCATCCTCCCGATGTAGATCCGTTCACCTTTTTTTCGCTTCTCCGTTGGCTTGACGGCAGGCCGCTCTTGGACGTGATGGAACCGTACCGGCAAACACTTCTTAGAGAAGCCCTGTTTACGTTCCGGCCTGATGGATCACCACAGTTTCGGCGGGTCCTAACAGGACGGGGAAAAAAGAACAGCAAGACCACGGACGCGGTTCTGTCGGCGCTCTACAAGTGCATCGCCTGGAAGGCTGCTGGACAGCGCGGCAATCAGGTCTACTTCGTCGCATCCGATATGGGGCAGGCGAATGACGATTTGGAACTCTGCAAGACGCTGATTCGGCGAAATCCGATCATTGAGGCCGAACTGGTATTGAAGTCGAACATGATCGAACGCAAAGACGGAGGCGGCTTCATTGAAATTTTACCCGCCCAGGATGCCCAAGGACTGCACGGGAAAACCTACCTCTTCCTTGTGGTCGATGAACTGCATACCCAGAAAGACTACAGGCTCCTAGAAGCCTTGGAGATCGACCGAACGCGCCCTGACGCGGTGCAGTGGTTTGCAAGCTACGCCACACTCTACCGACAAGCCGGGGTTCCGTTGAACGACATCCTAAAGCAACACGCGGCCCAAAAAGATCCGCGGCTCTATGTGTCTTGGTATGCGGGCACGATTGAGGAAGCAAACCCGTCGTTAGGTGGTCCGCTGGGGCCTACGCTTGAGGACATTCAAGATGCTCAACGGTCGCTGCCGTCCTGGATCTTCAGGCGGCTCTACCACAACCTGCCCGGCCAACCAGACGGAAGCGCCTTAAATGCAGACATCGTTGACGGCTGCATTGTACGTGAGAGGAAAGCGCTTCCTCCTGAGCAAGGACGGCGCTATCAGGCCTTCGTGGATATGTCTGGCGGTGGCGCTGACGATTCGACCCTCGCGATTGCTCACGAAGCAGACAAAAAAGCCGTCCTAGACCTCTTGATTGACCAAGGAGCCCGCAGCAAAGGGATCTTCAGCCCAGAGCAAGCCGTTGCCAAGTTTGCCGAAGTCCTCAAGCAATATCGGGTCAGTGTGGTGACAGGCGACCGGTACGCGGGTGAATGGCCGCGACAAGCCTTTGAGAAATTCGGCATTCGGTACATGGTGTCGGGTAAGAATCGGTCTGAACTCTACTCTTCACTCGAACCCTTGCTGAACTCTGGACAGGTTGAATTGCTGGACCATTCCAAGATGGAAGCTCAACTGATCGGGCTGATTCGCAAGGGAGAGAAGATTGACCATCAACCAGGCGAACATGACGACTTCGCGAACGCGACGGCGGGGGCTATGGATTTGGTGAAGCCTGGACGGCCGACGCCAAGAATTCGAACTTTTAATAGAGAAGAATTCATGCCGAACGGTTCAATGAACTTCTATGAGCCTGGACCGCTTGAACGGCGGGTCCGAAGGGGAGATTTCCCATGGAACCGTTGAGCCTTCAAACCGCCATGGCCCTCATTGAACAGTCGATTGCGAAGGCAACTCCTGCCGACTGTCCGCCGCTCGTTGGGGAACTTGCACGACTGCAGGCAGCGGCCTGGGCCCGGATGATGAGACCCACCCCAGAAGGGACGGACGATGATTTGTTGACCGTTCCTCAAGTGGCGCTCCGGCTGAAGTTGTCAGCCTACCGCGTCTATGAACTGGTTCGCCAAGGCCATTTGAAATCCGTTCGACTTGGCAAAGCGGTGCGCATTCGCCCGTCAGCAATCGCTGATTACCTTGCAAAACCTGCCGCTTGACATGCGTATATACGAAATGTATAGAATAGACGTATGACGGGAAACGAGCTAAGAACAATTCGAGACGAGTTTGGTTGGACACAGAACCGCATGGCCGATGAGATAGGTGTCACGACGAATACGGTAGCACGCTGGGAGCGTGACGAGATTGACATCTATGAACCTGCGGCCCGACTGATTACACTTCTGGCCCAAAACGGGAAGAAGGGAGGAGTCATGGCTCCATTTGATCGGTTTGTTGAAGAGAGCCTCAAGGGTTTTTCAAAGCACTTACAAGCTGAAGGGCTCAAGCCAGATCCCTCCGACCAACGAATGCGTGGTGCGAGAGAGTTTGCCTTGTACCTACTGGGGCGGCCTCACAAGAAAGGCCAACGGACCAAGGGAACGATTTAAGGCAAAACTCTCATCAAGAGGATTGTGCATGGCCTGTGTACGGAAGCGGCGTGGAAAATGGGTGGTTGACTGGCGCGACGGGGCAGGAGTGCGGCATTGGCGGACCTTCGACAGGAAGGGGGACGCTGAGGCTCACCGTGATAAGGTGGGACCTGAAGCTCGTCATCGGCTAACCCCGTCGATCGCTGCAACCATTAGCCTAGCCGACTATACCGAGCACTGGACGGCCTTCATTGCTCACACGGTCAAGCGCCGAACGCTGGCACGGTATGCCGAAATTGTCCGGTTGCATCTCCTGCCTCGATTCGAGAAGGTTCGGGTGAGGGATCTTGATCGCGGACGCATCAAGCTATTTTTAGCCGAGAAGCTCACAGGAGGCCTTGAGAAGCGGACCGTGCGAAATATCCAGGCAGTACTTCGCGCGTTGCTCAATGCAGCCATGGAGGATGGCTTGATTGCCACCAATCCAGCGGCGAATCTTGGACGAGCATTGAAATTGACGATTTCCAAGGCGACCCTTCAAGAAGAGATCAAGGCTTTAACCAAAGAGCAACGGCAACTCTTTCTCTCCACGGCACTTCGTGAAACGCCCCGCTATTATCCTCTCTTCTTTACCCTGGCAGGAACCGGCATGCGATTGGGTGAAGCGTTGGCCCTTCAGTCCGTGGATATTGACTATCCTGGTAGGACCATTCGCATTGCTCGGGCGTTCTCAGAAGACGGAGCCCTCGATACTCCGAAAAGCGGTCATGGACGGACGGTTGATTTGTCACAGGCCCTTGCTAATTCGCTGGCTGCACATGACATCTCTCGGAAGGAAGACACGCTCAAGTATGGATGGGCGGAACTTCCGCCCTGGTTGTTTGTCACGAAGGCGGGCACTCCCATTGATCCGCGCAATGTGCGCCGCGCCATGTCTCGCGTACTCAAGCAGGCGAAACTCCCAGAGCACTTGAGCCCTCATTGCCTCAGGCATACCTATGCCAGCATTCTGCTTGCCGATGGCGTCAGCCCGGTCTATGTGCAGGAACAGTTAGGACACGCGACGATTGAATTGACGGTTTCGACTTATGGAAGATGGCTCAAGAAGAAAGCCCCTGGTGCGTTGGATCGGCTGGACGCGATGCAACCTGAATCGGAGGCGGCAGCAGCTCGCGGTAGCAAAGTGGTAGCAGAAGGGGCTTATGCACAGAATCCACAGACCGGAATGATTCTGCAACTGCCTGAAATTGCGGGGAAGAATTTGGTGCCCCCGACACGAATTGAACGTGCGACCCGCGGTTTAGGAAACCGCTGCTCTATCCAACTGAGCTACGGGGGCGTGGGGATACGATACTGAAAGTGAGGAGGATTGTCTACCTAGGTGACGC
>Ga0268299_1004282_pt1 | contig 11415 bp, 6 predicted proteins | sample NOBtaG_FD_193484 | JGI IMG/M metagenome (GOLD analysis project Ga0268299, IMG submission 193484) | Activated sludge microbial communities from bioreactor in Nijmegen, Gelderland, Netherland - NOB reactor | ecosystem: Engineered > Bioreactor > Aerobic > Activated sludge | place: Netherlands... | reverse complement strand
AGAGTTTCGCCAGAATTCACGAAACCAATTTGAAGAAACAGGGAATTCTGCCGCTTACTTTCGTCAAGCCTGAGGACTACGACAAGATTGGAGAAACCGATCGAGTCAGCATCGCCGATCTGGCCAATCTTGCTCCCGGCAAGAATGTCGAAATGAAAATTCGGCATGCCGACGGCACTGAAGACAAGATCTCACTCAAGCACACGATGACCGAGGAGCAAATCGGTTGGTTCAAAGCTGGCTCGGCACTCAACTTGATCCGCATGCGTCGCCAGGCTGGAGCCTGACACTCAATCGATACCGGCAATAAATTCTTCTATCGCCGCCCGGAATTTTTCAGGAGCGCTCATAGTAATGTCGCTGTGCGCGCTTTCAGGCAATTCTAAGAGCGTCTTTTTGCCGACGGCGATTTTGTAGAGATGATTAGCGTGCTGGAAACCGATCACTGCATCATTCACGCCATGGGCGATGAGAACGGGTGGATGCGGCTGCTGCAGAACGGATAAATTATTCAAGAAGGACTGAGGAAAGAGAAAATCCGGATAAATGCGCAGAATTGGTAACGACTCGCGAGCAATGCGCTCGAGAGAAGCGAAGCCGGACTGCAAAATCAGCGCTTTTGCCCCCCTCACTCTTGATATATATCCGGCAACCGAAGCACCGAGCGATTCGCCATAAAGAATGATGTTCTCCTTGCGCGCCCCTTTTTCTGCGCAAAGAAAATCGTAGGCAGCCTCGCCGTCATAGCAAATATCCGGAATATCGGGGCGACCTTCACTTCGACCATATCCCTGATAGTCGTAGATAAAAACCGACACGCCTGCTTTGAGGAGCAAATGGACCAGTGCGGTTCGATTGGCTATATTGCCGGCATTGCCGTGGCTGACCAGCATCCAGTCTTTCGCCTCGGGATTCTCGTAAATCCAGCCGTGCAGTCGTTTGCCTCGGCGAGATAAGAAATAGACGTCTTCTCCCTGAATACCGCCCAGATTAGGCGCGGTTTCGATATCGTGCGGGTAAGGGTCGGGATGAAACAAAAACTGCCTGTACAGAGGTCGGGCCATGCGCGGTGCCAGAGCCACGTAAACTCCTACGGCCAGAGAAATTCCGGAAATGAACACCCGAATCAAACACCCCTCACTGGCAGAGCCGACCTCTAATCCTAGCGCGTTTAAGGTCCTCTGTCTAAAATAGAAACAATTGCCCAGGCAAATATGATGGCAAAAACTATTCTTGTGAAAACAGTAAGGAGGCAGATTGCATTGAGCATTGCTTTTGCAATGATCTCGGTTTTGTTTTCTCCTGCCGCACATGCCCAAGAAATGTTGAGTCTTTACCAGCGCCACCGCGCTCTGGGCAAGATCGATGTTTTCATCACTAAAAATGCAGCAAAAATCACACTGGAAAGCGGCCATAGCTTTGTAATTGCAGGTCCCAGTTGGGACGTCAAAATTATCAATCCAAAGCGAAAATTAATTGCCATAACACCGTATGAAACTTTCAAACACAGCGGTCCCAAAACGATTGAATATTTTGAAGGCGCAACCGATTGGCCGCTGGTTTTAGAAAGATCAAGCACCAACTACAAAGGCGTTACTGCCAAGATCTACGGTCTGCCTTTCAAGCAGAAAAATGGCAAGCTCGTGGATCTGAAACGCGGCAAAGCAGGCTCGTATTATGTCCTCAAAGACTTCATAGTCGATCCGCATGTGCTTGTCTTTTTTCAGCAGATGTATCACCTTCAAGCTGCCGATGGTGTGCCGCTTAAATACGTCAAAATCGGACGCCCATTCGAGTTCGGACAGGGACTTGCCTACAACAGGCATGAAGGTGTAGTCACCACACTCGATACCATCACCACGAAAGGAAAACCGCTCAATAAAGAAATCTTCGATATACCGCGCGGATACAAAAAGACGAGTGAGGGCGATGTCACTCTCGGGGACAAAACCGAGGACATGCGCGAAATTATCGAGCAGCTTGACTGAACAAATAGGTGCTTATCGGACTAATAAGCAGGTAATAAGCCTATTTCTTTGGGGAACAAGACTATTGGACATCTTAACCAGAAGAAATGACGGAAAAACAGTCCAAAAGTCAAGAGAATCTGCAACCCGGAGAGGAAAGCTCCCCCGGCGGGTCTCTTGGCGGCACAGGGAGCTCTACCTGGATTGAAGAAACCGCCGTGCCCGTGGTACTGGAGCCCGGCTCGGTAGTTCTTGACAAATACAAAATCGTTGAACTGGTCGGTCTGGGCGGCATGGGCAGCGTTTTTCGGGTCACCCACGTCCATCTGGGCACGGTTTACGCCCTCAAGTGTCTCAATAAAGAGCAGCCGAAAGATGCGAGCTGGCGGCGTTTTCAAAATGAAGCCAAAGCCGCGCACATTCTCGACCACCCGAATCTGATCAAAGTTCACGACTTTGGACTGCTGCCTGGCCGGCGCCCGTATTTCGTCATGGACTTCGTGGACGGCACGACGGTCGCTGACGAAGTGCAAAGGCTGGGCAGGCTGCCTGTCCTCAGGTGCCTGAGAATTTTCATCCAGGTCGCTTTCGCCATTGCTCATGCGCATGAAAATGGCGTCATCCACCGGGATTTGAAGTCAAGCAATATCATGGTCGTGAAAAGCCCCGATCCGGATCATCCGGAAGATGAGCTGGTCAGGATCGTGGACTTCGGCATCGCCAAGCTGACCGGCGCCGACGAATTTAACCAGCAGACTCTCACCAAGACCGGCGAGATTTTCGGCAGCCCGCTCTATATGAGCCCCGAGCAATGCATGGGCCTGGTAGTGGACTCGCGCAGCGACCTCTATTCACTGGGATGCATGCTCTATGAAGCGCTCACGGGAGCGCCGCCTTTCATCGGTGAGAGCGCGCTGGCAACAATGATGAAGCACCAGTCGGAGCCGCCGCTTTCACTCAAACAAGCATCCATGGGCATCGACTTTCCTGTCGAGCTGGAGCGCATTGTCGCCAAATTGCTCGAAAAAGATCCCAGCGCCCGTTACCAAAACGGCAGTTTGCTTGCCCAAGACCTGATCAATCTCGAGAGCAAACTGAAGTCGCGAACCGCCGAATCAGGAACGCTTGAGGACGGAACACGTTCAGGCAATCGGACTGCTTACGAAAAAAAGGGGAAGTCAATCTTTTCCGGCAATCCGATCGGTCAAGGCGTTATCGCTGCAGTTTCATTCCTGGCGGGCATGGGTGTCACTTATTTCTTGCTGCAAAGCGAGCTGGAAGCGGCCAAGACAACGAAAGCTCCAGTCTACATTCCACCGGCGCCGGTGGCGGCGACTCCGGCGCTCGATGAGAAGCCGTTTTCGCATATCGACCCGGCAACCAAAGAAAGAGTTTTTGACTTTCCGAAAACAACAATCGGGTCCTTTATTTTTTCGGATCAACCCGGCATCAACTGCGTAAACGTCAAGCGCATACCGCAAAATCGCTTGATTGGCTTCAATCCGACTTACGCCGCCCTGAGCAAATTTCCCAATCTGCTCAAGAAATTCGCACCGGACGATTTGACTCTTCTGTATCTGTCGCGAAACGAAGCCTCGACGCGGATTTTCAATACGATTCCGCACTTGACCGGTTTGAAAGCGATCAATGTCAAATTTACCGATTTCAGCGACAACGACTTCAAGTATCTCGATGCATTGCCGAACCTCAGCTATTTGAACGTCAGCTATGCCAATGTTTCAGGAGACGGCATCGCCAAATTGAAATATCTGAACAAGCTGACATCGCTTCACTCCGGGAGCATTCCCAGCATTCAACCGGTGCTGAAAGCTGCTCCTAAAATTCCCAATCTCTATCAACTTTCTCTGCATGCGGATCAACTGGACGACAACTCTTTAGCCGACATCTCCAAGTGCGCGAAACTGCGGGCTCTGTCGGTCGGCTCGAATCGCAGTGTCACGGACAATGGCGTCAAACATTTGCTGAAACTCAAACAGCTAAAATATCTCGACCTTTCCGGCACTGCTGTAACCATGGCCAGTTTGCCTTTATTCAAACAAATGCCCCAGTTGAAAGAATTAGTTATTCCTCTGGGCATGACGGATCGAAGTGACGTTGAGATTTTGAAAAAAGCTCTGCCGAGGGTTAAACTCACAGGAAGCAGTCCTGACAGCAACACACCTCCTTACTGTCTTGATTTCGACTGGAAAGGCGAGGGTCTGTAGGCAAGATGGCGGACGGCGAGGAAGAAATGACAGATAGCACCGCTCCAGAGAAGTCCGGACTGCCGGCGCCGGTCTCGGACAGAGAATTGCCTTTCGCTGAGACGACTTTATCGCTGAGCGCTCAGCCGCCAGTCGAATTGCAGCCGGGAGTGGTTCTGCTCGATAAATTCAAGGTTCTCGAACTTCTTGGTGTAGGCGGCATGGGCAGTGTTTATCGTGTCGAGCACTTGTTCATGAACCAGCAGTACGCCCTTAAATGTTTGAACAAGTGTCAACGCAACGACATCAACTGGCGACGCTTCGAAAATGAAGCAAAAGCAGCCAATATGCTGGATCACGCTAATCTCCTGCGAGTTTTCGAATTCGGACTTTTGCAGGGCGGACGTCCTTACTTTTTGATGGAGCTGGTCAACGGAGTCACTCTGGCCGATGAGGTAAAGCGATTGGGGCGGCTGCCCATGAAGCGCGCCATCAAAATATTCATCCAGGTTGCTTTTGCAATTGACTATGCGCACGAGCACAAGATTATCCACAGGGATTTGAAACCCAGCAATATCATGCTGGAAAAGAAGGAAGGCGAAGATAGCGAGTCGGTGAAGGTCGTCGATTTCGGCATCGCCAAACTTACAGGCGTTGATGAATTCAATCAGCAGACGCTTACCAAGACCGGTGAAATCTTCGGAAGCCCTCTCTACATGAGCCCCGAGCAATGCACGGGTACAACCATCGATCATCGCTCGGATCTCTACAGTTTGGGTTGTCTCTTCTATGAATCTCTGACAGGCGCGCCGCCATTTATCGGCGACACGGCGCTGGCCACAATGATGAAACATCAGGGCGAGCCGCCGCTTTCGCTCAAGGAAGCATCGATGGGCATCGGCTTTCCGATCGGTCTGGAGAAAATCGTCGCCAAGCTGCTCGAGAAAGATCCGAACATGCGCTATCAACATGCAAGCGCGCTGGCAAAAGATCTGATTGAATTAGAGCGCAATTTGAGCGGTGACACGACACCTTCTCTCAAGAAAGGTCAATTGCCCTCGGATAAAGGCAAACTGGTCTCAAAAGGAAGCGCAGACACTTCAACCAATACCATTGCCGTTGCCATCCTTGCCGCCTTTATTGGTGCGATTGTCGGAGGTGGTCTGTGCTACTGGGCTTTGAACAGCCAGTTGAATGAGCTGAGCGCGCGATACGAAGCGCTCAAAGCAGGTCAAAACACTTTTGCAAGCGAAGCTCAGAGTGAAGGGCAAGCGGCGACGAAATCAAGCAGCAGCGCTGCACCACAGCCCGGCAGCTATTCGAAGATCGTTGATGGACAAAGGATACTCAAATTCCCGGCTGGAAAAACTCTGGGCTCGCTCATCGACGAACAGGGTTTTGTCATTGAGGCTCAAGAAGAAAAGAAATTTCCAAAAGACAAAAAGCTCCTTCTCATCTCGAGAAATGACACGATAAACAATCCGGAGTTGCTGGCGGGCTTTGCCCCGGACGATCTCAAGGCTATTGTCTTTGAGCCTCAAGCCATCACCAAGCCTGAGGGCTATCTGTCCATCGCCAATCTCACCGGGCTGGAAGCATTGAATGTCAAACATTCGCTTTTCAATGACACATCTCTTGCCGGATTGGAAAAGCTGACTAATCTGCAGTATTTCAATTGCGATGATACCCGCGTTCACGGCACCGCGCTGGCCAGATCACCCATCTTGAAAAATTTGAAAGCTCTGGATGTGTCCAACAATTCGGAGATGGTTCCATTCTGCCAAATTTTGAAAGAACTAGATAACCTGGCGGAATTGCAAATGCAACACTGCCAGCTTGACGACATGCTTTTGAAAAGTGTTTCTGAATGCAAATCACTCAAGGTGCTTGGACTTTCGCAGAACAGGGACATTACCGATGTCGGCATCACTTATCTTCTCGATTTGAAAAACCTTGCCTGGCTGGACCTGACGCGAACATCAGTGTCTCCCAATTGCCTGGCAACTTTGCTTGCCATGCCTGCTTTAAAGAAAGTCGAGCTGGCCGAATTGCATTGGACGGACAAGCAAAAGACAGACTTTCAAAAAACGGTCAGAGCTAAGAAGCCTGCGCTCAAAATCTTTTGGGACGACCAGGAAACATCGGATCACAGTCAGGTTCTGCCTGACCTAAAATGGGCCGGCAATCTAAAATAGATTCACCGGCAGTCTTAGTTTTGTGGATGAGTGCAAGAGCGCAGATGTCGCAAGACTCACGAGAAAATGTTGAAAACGCAGAGTTGTCGCTCGAGCAGTCGAACGATAAAACTGGCCTTCCTGATTTTGAAGACACCACGATAAATGCCGCATTGCAACCGCCGGTGGTGCTGGAACCGGGTCAGGTGATTCTGGACAAATTTCGCATTATCGAGCTGCTTGGGCGCGGCGGCATGGGCAGCGTGTATCGCGTCGAGCATTTGATGGTCAATCGCATGTATGCTCTCAAATGCTTGAGCAAAACACAAACGAACGACGCCGGTTGGCGGCGCTTTCAAAATGAAGCAAAAGCCGCCCACATGCTCGATCATGCCAATCTGATTCGGGTATACGAATTTGGTTTGCTGCCTGGCGGCCAACCATTTTTCTTGATGGAGCTTGTTGAAGGTCCGACTTTGTCTGACGAGGTAAAACGGCTTGGTCACCTGCCTCTCAAACGTGCGCTGAGAATTTTCATTCACGTTGCTTTCGCGATTCAGTATGCACACGAGCATAAAGTCATTCACAGAGATTTAAAGCCCAGCAATATCATGCTGGCAAAATCGCAATATGAGCACGAGCCGGAACTCGTAAAAGTTGTAGATTTCGGTATTGCTAAACTAACCGGCGTTGACGAATTCAATCAGCAAACTCTGACCAAGACAGGGGAAATTTTCGGCAGCCCGCTCTACATGAGTCCGGAGCAGTGCATAGGCGTGGCTGTCGATCACCGCTCCGATCTTTATTCTCTGGGTTGTGTTTTCTATGAAACATTGACAGGTGCGCCGCCATTTATTGGTGACAGCGCTCTTTCGACCATGATGAAACACCAGACCGACCGCGCCCTTTCGCTTAAGGAAGCTTCTCTTGGCAATGAGTTTCCTCAAGAGATGGATAACATCATCGAGAAAACATTGCACAAAGACCCCAACGATAGGTATCAATCTGCCCAGGCTCTGGCAGAAGATTTGATAGAACTGGAAAAAAGGCTGGACAGTGCTCCTGTTCCTGCATTCAGAGCAGCGCTGGGCAGTGCCGCACAAAAATTAGAAGCGAAGAAAACGACTCTGGCACACATGCCGAATCCTTTTGCAATGTTGGCATTTGGCGCGCTCACATTCGTGCTCGGCTTAGGCCTGAGTTATTTGTTGCTCAAACAAGAGCCGGAAAAAGTCCTCAGCGAGTTCAGCGGCAAAAACCTCAAATTCTCAAAAGAAGAGCGCAAGGCCGCTGCCAAGTTGAACCCCGTTCCTGAAGCCAAGCCGGTAACAAATTTCTTCTCCACTAAGAAAGGTGAGTTTCTCGAGTTTCAATTCCCGCAAGACAAATCTTTAGGTTTGATCGAACAGAAAAACGGAACTCAAAGACCTGCCAGAGGGTTGGTTAAAGTGCCGCTCGGCGAACCTATCGGTTTGCGCACCAGTGATTTCCTGCTGCAAAATCCGCATCTCATGGAAGGTTTTAGACCGGATGATCTCAGCGTTCTGGATTTTGGCGGCAGCCGAAGACTGAATGTAGAAATATTCCCTCATCTGGAAAGATTAACCGGCTTGGTCATTCTCAACGTCAGCGGCACCGAGTTCGGCGATGCGGAGCTGCCACTGCTGAAAAATATGACCAAGCTCAGGTATCTCAATTTAGCGACAACAAACGTTTCCTGCCAAGCGCTTCTAAAATCTCCAATCATCGACAATCTCAATTGTCTCGATGTTACCTGCACTGATGATGCCAAATTGATCGCTGCCGCCGTCTATCGATTGCCAAATCTGAGGCAACTGGTGATGGGCGGCGCATTGATCAGCGATGCCGACATGAAAAACCTGGCCAGGAGCAAATCGATCAAGGTGCTTTGCCTGGCTTCCAATATGGTCACGGATAAAGGCATCGCGCAGCTAGTGCCGCTAAAAACATTGGAATGGCTAGATCTCTCATCGACCAACGTCAAATTGGACGTGCGCAAATACGCCGCGCAAATGCCCAATTTGAGAATTCTCGAAATGGGCAACATGTTTGGCGAAGAATCACGAGAGGAAGTCATTAACTATCTTTCGCGTCACAGACCTCATTTGAAGATTTTGTGGATGAACACCGACACGCATGATCTGGAGGCTGCCATGCCCGAATTTGTCTGGCATGGAGATAGCGTTTCACCGCACATCGATTTTGCAAGAATTATCGCTCCATCCCGCCAGTAGGGGGTAAATAACTAAATGGGGAAGACCATTTAGGGATTTGCATGGGTTCTTATCAAGAAAGAACGCCTCAAGGAGGCGAAGTCACTTATTCGATGAATCCGCTTGCGGCTCCGACAATAGAGCCGGGCACGATTTTACTCGGCAAATTCAGAGTCGTAGGTCTTCTTGGCGTGGGCGGCATGGGCAGCGTCTATCGTGTCGATCACCTGCTCATGGAAAGACAATTTGCGCTCAAATGCCTGAATAAGTTTCAGGAGGCGAATGCAAGCTGGCGCCGCTTTCAGAATGAAGCGAAAGCCGCCCACCTGGTAGACCACCCCAATTTGCTGAAAGTTTTTGAATTTGGGCTTCTGGAAAGCGGACAACCTTTCTTTTTGATGGAGTTGGTCGAGGGCAAGACTCTATCCGACGAGATTAAGGATCTCGGACACCTGCCCATAGAGCGTGCGATCAGTATTTTCATTCAAGTGGCTTTCGCCGTTGATTACGCACACAAGCAACGCATCGTTCACAGAGATTTAAAACCCAGCAATATCATGCTGGTTCCGCCCAAAAGCGAACACGAAGCTGAAAGCGTGCGGGTGGTTGACTTCGGTATCGCCAAGTTGACAGGGGTGGACGAATTCAATCAGCAAACGCTGACCCAAACAGGGGAAGTCTTCGGCAGCCCGTTCTACATGAGTCCTGAGCAGTGCGTGGGATGCCCTGTGGACCATCGCTCCGATCTCTATTCGCTTGGATGTGTATTCTATGAAACATTGACCAGCGCGCCGCCTTTTATGGGTGAGAGCGCGCTTGCCACGATGATGAAACATCAAAACGAAATTCAACTGCCGCTCAAAGAAGCGTCGATGGGTATGAGTTACCCCGCCCCACTGGAAAAAATCATAAGCAGGTTATTGGAAAAAGATCCAGCCAATCGATATCAAACGGCCGGACAGCTTGCGGATGATTTGATTTCACTGGAACAGGCAATTAAAGAGCATAAACAACAGATAAGCGGACAGGGACCCACTCTCGTTTCTTCCATGCAAAATGGTGCCGGCGTATCCAGATTAGACCAGTTCGTCAAAACGCTTACTCTTGCCAAATTTATTGGCATTGCTCTTTCAATGTATTTGCTGGGAGGTTTCAGCTTCTTTGCACTTCTCACCATGCTGAACAAACAAGGAGTGAAAACGGCGGTCATCGGTGAGCCCACTGCCGAGCCGCAAGCCAGCCAGGAAGGCTTGCAATTCTGGTCGCAAGTGGAAGGAAACAAAAAGATTTTCTATTTCCCGGAAAAACTTATTGGAATGCTTGTCGGTGACAACGGCTCAAAAGCGCTGGCGGTAGGACGCGTAATGGTGCCGTTGGGAGTGAAGACCGGACTTATATGCAGCACGCAGACTTTCGACAAGCTCGAGTTTCTCGAACGTTTCAGACCTGATGAAATGTACTTGATTGACTTCAATGCAAATTATGCCAGTCCTGAATACTTGAACGCGTTAAAGAGATTCACGGAGTTGCGCGTGCTCAATGTCAGTGGTACCGCATTTAGTGACAAAGACTTAGCGCTGATCTCAAATTTCAAAAATCTGAAATTTCTGAATCTCTCTCACACCGACGTAGATTGCTCGAATCTACTGAAGTATCCGGTTGCTCTAAAGCTCAATTGTCTCGAGCTTTCCCACACGTTCGGCACGGACATTATCATCAAATCGATAGAAAAATTCCCCAATCTCCAGAGTCTCTGTCTGAATGCCTGTGGACTGACCGACATAGAGATGAAAAACCTTGCCAGAAGCAAATCCATAAGAGTCTTATCCTTAGATACCAACACCATTACCGAAGCCGGCATTAATTATCTTCTGCCTATGAAAACATTGGAATGGCTGGACATCAACAGAACACCAGTGACTCCGAAAGTCGCTGCGGTCTTGAAAAAGTTTCCTAATCTGAAAGTAGTCGAGTTGGGTCTGCGCATGCAGTGGTCTCAAAAAGAAAGAGAGAATTTCATCAATGAATTGAAGAGCTCGAATCCGAAAATAAAAGTCAGATTTGAAGAACACACCAATCCATATGACGCGACGACGATGCCGGGCTTCATCTGGGAAGGGCTTGGTGTACTTTCGCATGCCAATACAAAACGACTGCTCCCTTCACCGCCCACCGATTCCGTAACAGAACACCGACGCGCACCAAATCCAACTTCTCCCTGATGGCAGACAAGTCAAAAGACCTAGAGATGAGCACTGAAACCCGAGAACCGGCTGAAACGGGCTTGGGTACAGCCACAACCGGAACAAAGGGTGGCTTGAACGGCAGCGAAGGCATCGGTGAAAACACCATGTCGCTTTTCGCGATGACTCCGGTTGTGCTGGAACCCGGATTGATTGTTTTAGAAAAATTCAAAATTATCGACCTGCTCGGACAGGGCGGCATGGGAAGCGTCTACAGAGTGGAACACTTGCTCATGCAGCGGCAGTTCGCTCTCAAGTGCTTGAACAAATTCCAATCGGCCGACGGCGCCTGGAGACGCTTTCAGAACGAGGCCAAAGCCGCCCACCTGCTCGATCACGCCAATCTTCTCAAAGTATATGAATTTGGTCTTTTGCCGGGCGGCCAGCCTTTTTTCCTCATGGAGTTGGTGGAGGGAGAAACACTTGCTGATGAAATAAAGAAACTCGGTCAATTGCCGATCGAGCGCGCCGTCAAGATTTTCATTCAAGTTGCTTTTGCACTCAGTTACGCACACGAGAGCCATGTCATTCATCGCGACATAAAACCGAGCAACATAATGGTGTCGACAAAATCGGACGGCACCGAGACAGTG
>Ga0268299_1004281_pt1 | contig 11419 bp, 9 predicted proteins | sample NOBtaG_FD_193484 | JGI IMG/M metagenome (GOLD analysis project Ga0268299, IMG submission 193484) | Activated sludge microbial communities from bioreactor in Nijmegen, Gelderland, Netherland - NOB reactor | ecosystem: Engineered > Bioreactor > Aerobic > Activated sludge | place: Netherlands... | reverse complement strand
CGACTACGCCGTCATCGGCGACCTCCACCAGGTGGTGCCGGCGATCACGGCCGAGATCCGCCGCCGCCGGGGCTGAGCCCGGCGCCGGACGGCCCGCTCAGGGGACGATGACGGCCCGGCCCTTGATGGCGCCGGCGGCCAGGTCTTCGTAGGCCCGCACCGCGTCGTCGAGGGAGTAGGTGGTCGTCTCGGCCGTCACCACGCCCCGGGCCGCCAGGTCGAACAGCTCCACCAGCTCGGGCCGGGTGCCCCAGTACGTCGTCTGGATCGACACCTCGTAGGGCTGGGAGAAGAAGCTCAGCGGCACGCTGCCGCCGGCGATTCCCACGATGGTGGCGTCGCCCAGAGGTCGGGCGGCGGCCCGGGCCAGGTCGATCGTGGCCTCCGAGCCCACGAAGTCGAGCGTCACCTCCGCCCCCCGGCCGCCGGTGAGGTCCTTGACCGCGGCCACCGTCTCGCCGGTGGAGTCGAGCACGTGGTCGGCCCCGTGGGCCGTGGCCAGCTCCCGGGCCTCGGGCCGGGGATCGACGGCGACCACCCGGGCCGCCGTGGTGGCCTTCACGATCTGCACGGCCATGTGGCCGAGGCCGCCCACCCCGATCACCACCACGGTCGCCTCGGGCGTCATCTTTGCCCACGACCGGCGCACGGCGTGGTAGGGGGTGAGCCCGGCGTCGGTGAGGGGAGCGGCGACCGCCGGGTCCAGGTTGGCCGGCAGCGGCACCAACAGCCGCTCCGCCGGGACCAGCAGGTACTCGGCCATCCCGCCGTCGAGGCCCAGGCCGCCGCCCCCGCCGGGCACCGGCGCCGCCGCCGGGTTCTCGCAGTACGTCTCGACCCCGGCCAGGCACCGGGAGCAGCGGCCGCAGCCCCACGCCCCGTACACGGCCACGGCGTCGCCCTCGGCCACCGTGGTCACCCCGGTGCCCACCGAGTCGACCCAGCCGGCGTTCTCGTGGCCCAGGGTGAACGGCGGCCCCCAGGGCAAGCCGCCACCGAAGTCGTGCATCAGGTGCAGGTCGGAGTGGCAGGCCCCGGCGCCCCCGATCCGGACCACCACCTGGCCCGGGCCGGGTGTCGGCTTCGGCACCTCCACCAGCTCGGGCTCGCTCTTCCACTCCAGCAGTCGCAGGGCCTTCATGGGCAGACCCTACCGCAGCGTCGCCCGCCGGTAGCGCCGTACTGACAGGGGAGCGAAGACGGCGATGATCAGCACCACCCACACCAGCGTGTAGAGGATCGGGTGCTGGAGCGGCCAGGCGTCGGGCTCGGGGGTGCCGGGCGGGATGTTGCCGAACAGCTCCCGGGTGGCCTGGGTCACGGCGGAGACCGGGTTCCACTCGGCGAACACCCGCAGCGGTGCCGGTAGGCCGTCGGACGGCACGAAGGTGTTGGCGATGAACGTGAGGGGGAAGATCACGATGAAGCTGGCGTTGTTGACCACCTCCACGCTCGGCACCATCAGCCCCACCAGCGCCATCACCCAGGAGAAGGCGTAGGCGAACAGCAGCAGGAGGGCGAAGGCGGCCAAGGCTCGGGGGATGCCGTTGTTGATCCGCCAGCCCACCAGCAGCCCGGTGATGCTCATGATCGTGAGCGAGATGGCGTTGTAGACCACGTCGCTCGCCGTGCGGCCGGCGATCACGGCCACCCGGGACATCGGCAGCGACCGGAACCGGTTGATGATGCCCTTCTGCATGTCCTCGGCCAGGCCAGCGCCGGTGAACGTGGCCCCGAACACGATCGTCTGGGCGAAGATCCCGCCGATCAGGAACTCCCGGTAGGAGCTGCCGGGGATGTCGATGGCGCTGCCGAACACGTAGGCGAACAGCAGCACGAACATGATCGGCGAGATCAGCACGAACACCAGGGTCTCGGGCACCCGGCGGACCTTGATCAGGTTCCGTTTGGCGATGACGAGCCCGTCGCCCACCGCCGCCACCAGCTCAGCCATGGTGATTGCCCTCCTCGCCGTCGTGTCGGTCGTTCTCCTCGGTGCCGTGCCCGGTGAGGGCGAGGAAGGCGTCGTCCAGGGTGGGGCGGCGCAGCATCACGTCCCGCACCCCGATCCCGTCGCCGTCGAGCGCCCGTAGGGCCTGGGTGAGCACGGGGGCCCCGCCCGTGATCGGCACCACCAGGGTGGTGTCGCGCCCGTCGTGGCTCTCGATCCGGCCGGTGGCGAACGGGGCCAGCACCGAACGGGCCTTCTCCGCCTCGTCGGCGTGGGCCACCGTCACCTCGATCCGCTCACCCCCCACCATGCCCTTGATGTCGTCGGCCGTGCCCCGGGCGATGGCCCGCCCGTGGTCGATGACCAGGATCTCGTCGGCCAGCTGGTCGGCCTCGTCGAGGTACTGGGTGGTGAGGAGCAGGGTGGAGCCCTGGGCCACCAGCTCGGTGATGATGCCCCACAGGTCGATCCGGCTCCGGGGGTCGAGGCCGGTGGTGGGCTCGTCGAGGAACAGCACCGGTGGGGCCGCCACCAGGGCGCCGGCCAGGTCGAGGCGGCGGCGCATGCCGCCCGAGTAGGTCTTGACCGGGCGGTCGCCCGCGTCCACCAGGTCGAAGCGCTCCAGCAGCTCCCGGGCCCGCTCGCGGGCGGGGCGCCGGCCCATGCGGTAGAGGCGGCCGATCATGTCGAGGTTCTCGTAGCCGGTCAGGTGCTCGTCGACCGCGGCGTACTGGCCCGACAGCCCGATCCGGCGCCGGACGTCGCCCGGTTGGCGGATCAGGTCGGCCCCGGCCACGGTGGCGGTGCCGCCGTCGGGCTCGATGAGGGTGGTGAGGATCGACACGGCGGTGGTCTTGCCGGCGCCGTTCGGGCCGAGCAGGCCCAGCACGGTCCCCTCGGCCACCGTGAGGTCGAGGCGGTCGAGGGCGGTGACCTCTCCGTAGCGCTTGGTCAGGCCGGCGGCTTCGATGACGTTCGGCATAGACCGGCCAGTACAGCCGATCCGGGATTGATGTGTCGGGCTTATTCCGAAGGAAACCGCACCGGGGCTCAGGCCAGCTGGGCCGCCAGGCGATCGGCGGCGGCCCGCACCGCCCGGCCGATGGCGTCGGTGTCGGCGCCCTCACCGGGGAAGCGGTAGGCCGGACCGTGGACGTGGAGGGCGGCCACCGCCGTGCCGTCGGCCCGTACCACCGGGGCCGCCACCGAGCACAGGCTGTCGTCGAACTCCCGGTGGAACCAGATCCACCCCCGGCTGCGCACCTCGTCGAGTCGGGCCCGGATGGCGGCGGGGGCGGTGACGCTGCGCTCGGTCGCCGGGGCCAGCCGTCCTTCGGTGAGGTAGCGGTCCACCATCGCGGGCGCGGCGTGGGCGAGCAGGGCCAGGCCCGAAGGCACGAGGTGGGCCGGGATCCGCTCGCCGGTCCAGTCCCTCACCAGCACGGCTTCGTCGCTGTCGACGTGGTCGAGGTACACCACCTCGCCGCCGTCGAGCACGGCCAGGCCGCTGGTCTCGCCGGTCAGGCGGGTCAGCTCGGCCAGATGGGGGCGGGCCAGGGCGGCCAGGTTGAGGCCGGGGGCGGCTGCCGGGGCCAGCTCGGCCAGCAGGGGGCCGAGGCGGTAGCGGCCGCCGCTCCCGGCCTGGGCCACCGCCCCCTCCCGTTCCAGGGCGGCCAGCAGGCGGCTCACCGTGCTCTTGGGCAGGCCGGTGCGGTCGGCCAGGTCGGTGACGCCGGCCGGCCCGGTGGCCAAGGTCCGCAGCACGGCGAACGCCCGCTCGATCGACTGCACACCTGACATCGCCTTGCCCTCGGCTCGTGGACCGCCGATCGTACCCGGCCCCATCGTCGGCTCAGCCAGCCGTTCCGCGGCCCGGGCACCGCGGCCTTGCCGTCGAACCGCGCGACGGAAATCGCGCCCCGGCACCGATCTGCGCGACGTTTTCGACGAATTCCGGTGGTTTCGCGACGCGGAACGATGGTGTGTCGCGGTTTTCATCGCGCAGAACGAGGCTGGGGCGACCGGACGGGCCGGGCCGACCTGCGCTCAGCGCTGGGCGATGATGGTGGGGGCGAGCTGGTCGACCAGGGCGTCGACGGCGACCCGCTCGGTGGTGCCGGTGGCCCGGGTGGTGAGCTCCACCTCGCCGGCGGCCAGGGCCTTGGGGCCGAGCGTGACCCGGTAGGGGATGCCGATGAGCTCGGCGTCGGCGAACTTCACCCCGGCCCGGGCGTCCCGGTCGTCGAGCAGCACGTCGATGCCCCGGGCCCGCAGCCCGTCGTACAGGCCCTCGGCCGCCGCCAGGGTGGCGTCGTCGAGTGCCACCGCGGTGAGCACCACCTCGAAGGGGGCGATCGACACCGGCCAGATCAGGCCCTTGTCGTCGTGGTGGGTCTCGGCCACCGTGGCCATGTTGCGGCCGATGCCGATGCCGTAGCTGCCCATCACCACCGGCCGCTGGCGGCCCTCGGCGTCGGTTACCATCACGCCCAGCTTCTCGGCGTAGACCGTGCCCAGCTTGAAGATGTGGCCGGTCTCCACGCAGCGCAGCAACTCCAGCTCGTGCCCGCACTTGGGGCAGGCCTCGCCGGCCGTCACCTGGCGCAGATCGGCCCACTGGGTGACGGCGATGTCGCGCTCGATGTCGACCCCGCGGTAGTGGAAGTCGTCGGTGTTGGCCCCGGTGGTCATGTTGGTGCGGCCCCGCAGCGCCTCGTCGGCCACGATCCGGATGCCGGTGACGCCGACCGCGCCCAGGGAGCCGGGGTTGGCCCCCAGGGCGGCCAGGGTCTCGGCCGCCTCGGCCGGGCGGAGCTTCACCGCTCCGGTGGCGTCGATCAGCTTCTGCTCGTTGAGCTGGTGGTCGCCCCGCAGCAGGGCCAGCGTGACCTCGGAGTCGATGATCATGACCAGCGTCTTGATCTGGCGGTTGGCCGCCGCCCCGCCCTCGAAGGTCTCGAGGTCGGCGATGGTGCGCACGCCGGGGGTGGGGAACCGCTCGGGCGCGTCCGGGGGAGCGTCGTCGACCACCGGAGGCAGGGTGGAGGTGGCCCGCTCGATGTTGCCGGCGTAGTCGCAGTTGGGGCAGTGGACCACGTCGTCCTCGCCGGAGGCGCAGGGCACCATGAACTCGGTGGAGGCGTTGCCCCCCATGGCCCCGCTCGACGCCTCGACCCCGAAGGCGGGCAGCCCGAGGCGGGCGAAGATGCGGGTGTAGGCGGCGTGGTGGGCCTCGAAGGCGGCGTCGAGGCCGGCCCAGTCGATGTCGAAGGAATAGGAGTCCTTCATGGCGAACTCCCGCACCCGGAGCAGGCCGGCCTTGGGGCGGGCCTCGTCCCGGAACTTCGTCTGGACCTGGTACCAGAGCTGGGGCAGCTCCCGGTAGGAGCTGAGCTCGGTGGCCACGAAGGCGAAGATCTCCTCATGCGTGATGCCCAGCGCCAGATCGTTGTCGCGCCGGTCCTTCAGGCGGAACATGATCTCGCCCATCGTGTCCCACCGGCCCGACTGCTTCCAGATGCTGGCCGGGTGCATGGTGGGCAGCGAGAACTCCTGGCCGCCGATGGCGTCCATCTCCTGGCGCACGATGTCGGCCACCTTCTGGTGCACCTTCCATCCCAGCGGCAGCATCGAGTAGTGCCCGGCGTGGAGCTGGCGGATGAACCCGCCCCGCACCAGCAGGGCGTGGCTCGGCGCCTCGGCGTCGGCCGGTGCGTCTCGAAGGGTGGGGATGAAGAGCTTCGACCATCGCATTGCGGCCCAAAATAGCTGGGCGGAGAGGCGATCAGTCGGTGGTTTGGAGCCAGCGGTACCATCGCCCCCATGACGGCGATCGACACGTCCGAACAGAAGCGGCGGCGCAACCGGGCATCGGCCCGCCCCCGGCTCACCCATCCGATGGTGCGCGACGGGGGCGAGCTGCGGCGCGCCACCTGGGACGAGGCCATCGAGCGGGCCGCCACCGGCCTGCAGCGGGTGGTGGCCGAGCACGGCCCGCAGGCGTTCGGGCTGTTCAGCTGCTCCAAGGCCACCAACGAGGTGAACTACGCCGCCCAGCGCTTCGCCCGGTCCGTCATCGGCTCGAACAACATCGACTCCTGCAACCGCACTTGACACGCTCCCTCCGTCGTCGGTCTGGCGACAGTGTTCGGAGCGGGCGGCGGCACGTGCTCCTATCAGGAGATCTACGAGGCCGACGTCATCCTGTTGTGGGGATCCAACGCCCGTGAGGCCCACCCCATCTTCTTCCACCACGTGCTGAAGGGACTCGACAACGGGGCCCGGATGTTCGCCGTCGACCCCCGGCGCACCTCCTCGGCCCGGTTCGCCGACGCCTGGCTCGGGCTCGACGTGGGCACCGACATCGCGCTGGCCAACGCCGTGGCCCGCCACATCATCGCCAACGGCTGGCACGACACCGCCTTCATCGAGCACTCGACCACCGGCTTCGCCGAGTTCGCAGCGGCCGTCGAGCCCTACACGCTGGCCGAGGCTGAGCGGATCACCGGCGTGCCGGCGGCCGCCATCGCCGAGATGGCTGAGGCCTACGCCACCGCCGACAAGGCCCAGATCCTGTGGACGCTGGGCATCACCGAGCACCACAACGGCGTCAACAACGTGCTGTCGCTGTGCAACCTGGCCCTGCTCACCGGCCACGTGGGCCGCTGGGGCTCGGGGCTGGTACCGCTGCGGGGCCAGAACAACGTCCAGGGCGGGGGCGACATGGGCGCCCTGCCCAACAAGCTGCCCGGCTTCGCCGACGTGGTCGACCCCGATGCCCGGGCCCGGTTCGAGGCCGTCTACGGCCGCCCCGTGCCGCCCGAGCCCGGCCTCCACCTCACGCTGATGTTCGAGGCCATGGCCCGGGGCGAGCTGCGGGCCGTGTACTGCATCGGGGAGAACCCGGCCGACTCCGAGGCCGACGTGGCCCACACCCGCAAGGTGCTGGGCGACCTCGACCTGCTGATCGTGCAGGACATCTTCCTCACCCGCACCGCCGAGCTGGCCGACGTGGTGTTCCCGGCCTCGGTGGCGTGGGCCGAGTCGGAGGGCACGGTCACCTCCAGCGAGCGTCGGGTGCAGCGGGTGCGGGCCGCCGTGCCGCCCCCGGGCGAGGCCCGCCACGACATCGACATCCTCGCCGACGTGGCCAACGCCATGGGGGCCGAGTGGGGCAAGCCGACGGCCCATGACCTGTGGGAGGAGCTGCGCGGCCTGTCTCCCCTGCACCGTGGGATGACGTGGGAGCGCCTCGAGGCCGAGGGCGGTCTGCAGTGGCCGTGCCCCGACGAGAGCCATCCCGGCAGCCCGTTCCTCCACGGCTGGCTGTGGGAGCCCGACCTGGGCGGTCGGGGCCCGGCCCCGTTCAGCGTGGTCGACCACGCCGGGCCCACCGAGGCGCTGACCGACGAGTTCCCCCTGCGGCTCACCACCGGCCGGGCGCTCGACTCCTACAACACCGGCGTCCAGTCCGACGGGTTCGCCTCGCCCATCCGCTACGGCGACGCCCTCGACGTCAACCCGGCCGACGCCGCCCGCCTCGGGATCGTCGACGGTGAGCGGGTGCGGGTGTCGTCGCCCCGGGGGTCGGTGGAGATGTCGGTGCGCATACAACCCGACCTGCCGGCCGGGCTCACGTTCACCACCTTCCACTTTCCCGAGCTGGTCGACCTCAACGTCATCACCAACGACGCCTGGGACCCCAAGTCGGGTACCGCCGAGTTCAAAGCCGCGGCCATCCGCGTCGACAAGATCGCCACCCCGGCCTGATTGACTGGGCACCCGTGACCGACATCCACCTGGGCCCGGAGCGGGCCACCGAGGCCGAAGCGGCGGCCATCGACGCCGTGATCGGCGCCTCGCTGGGCCCGGCCGTGCTCACCCCGTCCGAGCGGCTGGTGGTGGGCGGCACCGCCCGGCGCAACGAGCGACGCCACCTGCTGCTGCCGGCGCTTCACGCCCTCCAGCACACGTCGGGCTGGATCAGCCCGGGTGGCCTCAACCACATCTGCGACGCACTCCAGGTGCCGCCGGCCGAGGCCTACGGCGTGGCCACCTTCTACGACCTGTTCCGCGTCGACGACCCCGGCCACGACTCCGACGTGCTCCACGTCTGCGTGGATCCGGCGTGCCGGATCGCCGGGGCGGCCGACGTGATCGCCGCCGCCCGGGCCGAAGGTCGCCCCGTGCAGGAGAGCCCGTGCCTGGGCCAGTGCGAGCGCCCCGTGGCCTGCTTCGTCCAGGGCCGGGGCCGGCCCGACCACGTGCCGGGCGACCCCCAGGCGGCCCTGGTGCCCCAGGCCGGCGACCCGACCCTGCGCCTCCTGCGTCGGGTCAACGTGGTCGACCCCACCAGCCTGCAGGCCTACGTCGGGTCCGGCGGCTACCGGGCCCTGACCAAGGCCTTCACCCTCGGTGCCGAGGGTGTGATCGCCGAGCTGGAGGCGTCGAAGCTGATGGGGCGGGGCGGGGCGGCGTTCCCCACCGGGACCAAGTGGCGGGCCGTGGCCAACGCCCCCGGGCGGCCCAAGCACATCGTGGTCAACGCCGATGAGTCGGAGCCGGGCACGTTCAAGGACCGGATCCTGCTGGAGCAGGACCCGTTCACCCTGATCGAGGCGGTGACGATCGCCGGCTTCGCCACCGGCGCGGCCAAGGGCTGGATCTACCTTCGGGGCGAGTACCCGCTGGTGGCCGAGCGCCTCACCGACGCCCTGGCTCAGGCCCGGGAAGCCGGGTTCCTGGGGGAGCGGATCGCCCGGTCCAGCTTCAGCTTCGACATCGAGCTGCGGCGGGGGGCGGGGGCCTACATCTGCGGCGAGGAGACCGCCCTGTTCAACTCGCTGGAGGGGTACCGGGGCGAGCCCCGCCAGAAGCCCCCGTTCCCGGTGACCAACGGCCTGTTCGACCGGCCGACCGTGATCAACAACCCCGAGACCCTGGCCAACGTGCCCGGCATCCTGCTCGACGGGGGAGCCGCCTACGCCGCCATCGGCACCGAGGGGTCCACCGGCACCAAGCTGTTCTGCCTGTCGGGCCGGGTGGCCCGCCCCGGGCTGTACGAGGTGCCGTTCGGGGCCACGCTGGGCGAGTTGGTGGACCTGGCCGGCGGGGTCACCGGCTCGGGCCGGCTGCGGGCCGTGCTGCTGGGCGGGGCGGCCGGAAGCTTCGTCGGCCCCGATCGCCTCGACGTGCCCCTCACCTTCGAGGGGGCCCGGGCCGCCGGCGTGTCGCTGGGATCGGGGGTGGTGATGGTGTTCGACGACTCGGTGGACATGGCCGACGTGGTGCACCGGATCGCCGAGTTCTTCCGCCACGAGAGCTGCGGCCAGTGCGTGCCGTGCCGGGTGGGCACCACCCGCCAGCACGAGCTGCTGGCGGCGCCCGGCGGTGCCCCCGCCGGGCTGCTGGAGGAGATCGACCGGGCCATGAAGGACGCCTCGATCTGCGGCCTCGGCCACACCGCGGCCACCGCGGTGCGCTCGGCCCTGGCCCTGGGCCTGATCGGAGGACAGCCATGAGCAGCGAGCAGCAGACGCCGACCACCGTCGCCGTGACCGTCGACGGTCGACCGGTGCAGGTGCCGGCGGGGGCCACCGTGCTCGACGCCTGCACCGCGGCCGGGGTCGACACGCCGACCATCTGCTACGCCCCCAACCTCACGCCGGTGAACGTGTGCCGGGTCTGCGTGGTGGAGGTGGAGGGCTCGCGCACGCTGGTGCCGTCGTGCTCCCGGCAGGCCGAAGACGGCATGGTGGTGCAGACCGACTCCGACCGGGTGCGCCACAGCCGCAAGATGGTGCTGGAGTTCCTGGGCTCCGGCGTCGAGCTGGACCAGGCGCCCCAGCTCGACCCGTGGATGGCCCGCTACGGGGCCGACCCCGGGCGCTACGGGCCGGCTCCGGCCTCGATGGACGAGCCGCTGCGCGTGCAGGACGAGCTGTACATCCGGGACTACGACCGGTGCGTGCTGTGCTACCGGTGTGTGGAGGCCTGCGGCGACGACGCCCAGCACACGTTCGCCATCGCCGTGGCCGGGCGGGGCTTCGGGGCCCGGATCCGCACCGAGTACGACACCCCGCTGCCCGAATCGGCCTGCGTCTACTGCGGCAACTGCGTGGCCGTGTGCCCCACCAATGCCCTCCAGTTCAAGACGGAGTTCGACCTGCGCCAGGCCGGCAACTGGCGGCCGGAGGAGCAGTCGGTCACCCGCACCGTCTGCTCCTATTGCGGGGTGGGCTGCAACCTGGAGCTCCACGTGCAGGACGAGCGGATCGTGAAGGTCACCTCGCCCGCCGACCACGAGGTCACCAACGGCCACCTGTGCATCAAGGGCCGGTTCGGTTGGGCCTACGTCCACGGCGGGGCCGACGGCGACCAGGCCTGAGCCCGGCGGCCCCGCCGGGCCACGCCGGTCAGGTGAACAGCTCCGTGCGGTTGAGCACGGCAGCGGGAGCCACGGCCAGCAGGGTGGGGCTGGCGATCGGCACCGCGCCGGTGCCCGGGGGCGGGTGGGGGTCGAGCGAGATCGAGGTCAACGGCACCACGGCGCCCTGGTGGGACAACCCGGCCGTCACGCCCCAGGCCGGCGGCACCGGCTGGTAGCAGAACCACCCGGCCAGCCCGGCCGCTGAGCGCACGGCCAGCAGCGGCCGGCCCCATCGGGCCGGAACGCCTGCCACAGCCGCCATGACGGCCCGGATCGTGGGCGCTGGGAGGAGGCTGGCCGTGATCACGGTGGCGTAGCGAGCGGGGTCGATGGTGGCGGCGTCGGCCCGATGGACGCTCACCGCGCCGGCCCGGATGACACCGACCGTCGTCAGCCGCTGGCACAGGTCGGCGGCCAGGCCGGCCGCCTCCGGGTCGATCTCCATCAGCTCGACGCCGGCCCCGGTGAGCACGTGGAGGATGACACCGGTGAGGGGCAGGGCGCCGGCCCCGCAGAACACGACCGGTCGGTCGTCGTCGGGCCGGGCCAGGGCGGCGCTGGCGGCCAACTCGCCCGCGACGAGCAACTCGTAGTTGGCCACATAGGGGAAGCCGGCCAGGACGAGGCGCAGCAGAGCCAGGCGGAGCAGCTGGTCGTCGTCGAGCGACGGGGTCGGACTCAGGAGCCAGTCGCCGGCCGGACCGGGCGACGGGGGCAGGCCGATCGGCTCCGCCGGGCCGGCCAACGGGCCGGGAGCGGGCCGGGGAAGGGCGGTGGGCCACGGTTGGTCGAGCGCGGCCCGGGCGTACCACCGCTCGAGCATCGTCTCGGCCCTGGACGCCGCATCGCGCACATCGGCGGCCCGCTGTGCCAGCCCAGGGTCGGACGCCAGCTGCCGGCCGACCTCGTCGACCACCTCGAGATGGGTGCGGTTGCGGTGGGCGGGGGAGGGACGGTCGGACCGGCCATGGCAGGCCGTGGCCAGGTCCACCAGGCGGCCGAGCGGCCGATCGACGGCAGGGCCGGGGGCCAGGGCGTCG
>Ga0268299_1004280_pt1 | contig 11429 bp, 8 predicted proteins | sample NOBtaG_FD_193484 | JGI IMG/M metagenome (GOLD analysis project Ga0268299, IMG submission 193484) | Activated sludge microbial communities from bioreactor in Nijmegen, Gelderland, Netherland - NOB reactor | ecosystem: Engineered > Bioreactor > Aerobic > Activated sludge | place: Netherlands... | reverse complement strand
GCGACTGCGTGCCGATGGAGCGGGTCTCGGTGAGGATTTTCTCGAGGCGGCTGGCGGTCTGGCTGCTCGACCGGGCCTGATCCTCCGACAGGGAAAGCATCTGGGACGAGAAGTTCGTCGTTTCCTCTACGGCCGAGGCGATGCTCTTGAACGCCTGGTCGGCATTCTGCAGGGCGCTGGAGCTTTTCGCCAGTTCGTCGCGGATCTTGTCCATGGAGGCCACCGCCTGGCGGCTGTCCTTCTGGAGCGCATCGATAATGCCTTCGATCTGCGAGGACGAATTCGATGAGGATTCGGCGAGCTTGCGGACTTCCTGGGCGACGACCTCGAAACCCCGGCCGTGCTCACCGGCGCGGGCGGCCTCGATGGCGGCATTGAGGGCGAGCAGGTTCGTCTGCGAGGCGATGTCCTTGATGATCGAGATGATCTGGGCGATGTCCTCGGACTTTCGTTTGAGGCCGTCGATAATCCGGTCGGCCTCGTTCACGACCTGCTGGGTCTGGGTCATGGCGCCCATGGCCGGGCCGATGGCCGAGAGGCCGTGTCCGGCGCTTTCCTGAGCCTTGGCACTCTGGGCGGACGTATCCTTGGAAAAGGAAAATACCGACTGGGCGGAGCTGGCGAGTTCTTCCACGGTCGAAGCCGCTTCGGTGGACATGCGGTTCTGGGAATCGGCGCTGCGGGAGAGGGCGCTTGCGGCGGAGCTGATATCGCTGCTCGTCGTGTTGAGGAGCGCCGAGGCATCCACGATCTTGGCGATCAGCGTCCGCGTGCTCTCGATCATCCGGTTCACATTGTCGGCAAGGTCGCGGACCTCGTCGTTCGTGCTCACCTGGATTCCCTGGGAGAAATCCCCGTCGGCGAGCTTCTGCATGAGCGCGCCCATGTCCCGGATGGGTGTCGTGATGTTTTGGCCGAGCCAGAGCGCTGTCAGGCCGCCGATGAGGGAAATAACCAGCGCAACCTGAAGTCCGATCTTCAGGCTGGAGGCCTTGGCCTCCACGACGGCACTGTCGCTGAGAGCGACACGTACCTGCCCGAGTTCGCCCGAACCGATGTCCGACACCACCTGGGCGCGTCCCATGAACAGGGACTTGCTGTTCCGGTAGGTATCGATCGTGCGGCCGCCCTTGGCATGTTCGTCGGCGAGGAAACTGGCGACGGTGCCGCCGTCCTTGCCTCCGACCTCGACGAAAATCACTTCCTTGTTCTCGCGGGCGGCCTCGATGGCCTTTTTCACGGCGTCGGCGTCGTCGAACTCGAGGCCTGCGCTGGCCCCTGCAGCAAGCATCTTGGCGAGGGTCGCCGAGCGGTTCTCGATGGCTTCGGTCTCGCGGGCGCCCTGGAAGACATAGATGGAAACCGTCACCAGTACGGCGATGAGGGTGGTCAGCGTCAGCGTGACCCCGATCAGCTTGGTCTTGATCGTCAGCCGGACCATGCCGTTACGAAACTCCCCTGGCTTCGCCTGCCGGTTCCCGGTTCCAGGCTATTTCACGATGCGTGCGACTTTAAGGACTTGAGCGGAGAAACTGCAGCCTTCGTCCTTGGAGGCATCGTGATTGATGACGATCCGCGGCTTGTTGTCCTCGACCTCGAAACTGACGGAGAAACCTTTCTCGACATATGAAAGGCTCGATGCGGCCGTGGTGACTTTCTGGTCCCTGGCGATCCGGATCATTTCCTCGGTGAGTTTCTCAACGCCGGTAGTCGCATACAGGATGCTGATCGAATGCCTCGACGAAAATTCTGCCAGGCTTCCTCCGGAAGCAGCATCGAATTCCTGAATGACGATATCCTTGCCGGCGAGCTTCTTGTCCTGGCCGACCGACTCTTTGAACTCACTCCGCTCGCGGCTCGAATTCTTGTCCCTGGAGTCATAGATGACGCCGACGCTGATGGTTTCTCCGGCACGGCGGGTCAGATTCTTGTCGAGAGAAAGAATCTTGAAGAGAATGGGAACCTGCAGGCTGATGGGGACGGGGGCGGCATCCGCCCATGCCGAATGGACTGACAGAATCAGAACGATCAGCAGTCCGTGAATCCGTCGGATGTTCACCGTCAAACGACTCTCCAGCTCAAAACCGAAGCGGCTCAAATCTTTATTTCCTAAGTTTAAACAACTGTTTCAGCACTGTGCCAGTATGGGAGAAAATACTCTTAAGTTCCGTCCTGATTTGAAACGAACATATCGGTTTCGTGTTACTGATCACATTCTTTGCCGCGTCATGTCAATCGAAATCGTATTCTTAGGGAATACAGGCCGCAATCAGGACCGGTATTGAAGTCAGATCGTCCTCATCGTCGAGGGCGATAATCGTATCCCCGTCGAACGCGGCTCCGTAGCAGTCGCCGCTTCCGAAATCAGGGAACGAACCATCCTGCGAAATGTAACCGGTAATGGCATAGTCGCCGGGGGCAAGCGATCCCGGAAGATTCACCGTATCCGAACTGAGTGAATAGGGAATGGCCATGGTGCCGGTCGAATGGGCCGCCACTGCGCCAGGAACCAGCGCCAGCGGAACCGCCTGAAGGTAGTCGGGCGGAATGCTTCCGCCGTCCGACGGATCCATGGGATCATCGGGATCGTAGAACATCGAGAGATACAGCACAGCCGTCGCCTGGACGGTCACCGCGCCGCCAGGATTTGCGACGATGCCCGAGATCGAACCGGTGGAGGGCGCTTCGCCAGGACCGCACATGAGCGAACCGGGAAGGAACACGGCGTCGAGCGTATCGGTGGTGTCGTCTTCCACCGAAACGACGACCGGAAGCTCCTGGCCTTCTGCGGGGACTGTGCCCGGCGGAAGGAACTGGATGCAGTCGTTCACGGGGTCGTAACCGCCGTCCCCGTTCAGGTCGAGGATGACCGTTGCGGCGAAGTCGCCCGTGGGCAACCCCTCGGCGCTGGTGATTTCATAGTCGATGACCTGCGGCAGGCCGACTTCCAGATAGAAGTTGTCGAAGTCCGCGAGCGAGCGGACGATGATCGCCGACGGCAGCCGGACTGGCAGGCCGCCGTCGCTCACGGCCGTGCTGAACACCAGGTCCTTGAACAGGAGTATCTGGAGCTGGGCATCGTCGGATATCTCGGGGAACGAGAACCCGCTGTTCGTGTCCGGATCCACCAGCATTACCGACCCGGTGACCGTTCCGGTGTGCTGGGGGAAGAAGCGGTCCTCGCGGGTATAGACCGTATTCAGCGGGTCGTTGCATCCGCCGATTGCGGCGGCGAGGAGCAGGGTGCTTACAGCCAGTTGTCTGATGTTCATGGCGGGGTTCCTCAGAGCTTGATCTCAAGGCGTCCGTAGACGCTCCGGGGGGCGTGGTTGTCGGTATTCGGGGCGACGACCGAGGTGCTTTCGGAGACGAAGTTGGCGCCTTCGGTATCGAGCACGTTCTGGCCGATCACGGACAGGGTGAGCTTGTCCTCGAACAGCGACTGGGAGAGGGTAACGTCGAACCGGAAACCCTCGTCCACCGGCGTCTGGATGTTGAAGAAGTTGTCGGTCGCGGTGAAATCCGCGTGCCAGGCGCCGCCGAGGAACAGGGTGGTATCGGTCGGGAATTTCGTCACGCTGGTCAGGCCGATCATGTGCGGCGGGGTTGTGTCCCGTGCGGCGGCGGGGAGGCTCGGGACCTTGTTCGATTCCTTGCTGAACTCCTTGGTATAGGTGTAGTTCGCCTTGAACGTCTGCCATTTCACCGGCGTGGCGCTGCCTTCCAGTTCGAGCCCGATGGCGCGGAAGTCCTCTTCGTTATCATACGTCGCGATGGCGATCGGATTCCCCGCGAAGGTTCCGGGGGCATAACCGATGATCTGGCCCCGGTTCGCGATAGCGTCCTGGATGTGCTGGATATAGCCTTCGGCGTTGAAGGAGTACCGGCGGTCCATGAAGTTCCCGCGGTAACCCAGTTCGATGGCGGTGATCTTTTCGGCGCGGAGATTCTGGTTGCCGATCAGGTGCCGGACCTCGCTCGCGCTCTGGGGCAGGTTCGCTCCCGAGACACTGTGCTCGAAGATCGCCGGGATACGGGTGGCCCGTGAGGCGCCGATCCTGAACGTGTGGTTCTCGGCCGGGCGCAGCAGCAGTGACACGCGGGGCGAGGGATTCACGGTGTCGGTGAACGTGTCGTATTCGAACCGCACGCCTGCGTTGGCGACCAGCCAGCGGCCCTCGCGGGCCTCGATCTGGAGGTAGCCGCTCGCCACCTGCTGGTTCACCCGGGGACGGTCGATGACGCTCCAGTTGTTCGGATCGTTCAGATCGAGGCCGCCCGAGAGATCCCACCCGACGAACGCCTGTCCGGGTCCGTACGAATACTGGTACCGGTGGTGGGCTCCGGCGAGGAGGTCGACCTCGCTCGTGATGGCGTGGCTCCAGTTCAGCTCGTTGTTCAGGGCCGTCTGTTCGCCCTTGAAGGCGGGCAGGCCGGGGCTGAAGCTGGCGGGAAGGCTCTTGTAGGTTTCCCGCATGGTGAAGCCATAGGTCTTGAACTCGATGGTGTCGTCACTGCCCGGCGAGTGCTTGATGCCCGCATAGTAGTATCCGGTGACGATCGGGTTTTCGGCGTCGGGCCGGTTCACCTGGGTGCCCAGGTAGTCGCGGTGGCCGAAGCGCGTGGCGAGCTGTCCGGAAACGGTGGTCCGTTCCGACAGCTTGTAATCCGCGCGGCCCAGCAGGCTGCCAATGGTCTTGCTGTCGAAAACGTCGGGTTTCGCGATGCCTTTGGTGAAGCCGTCCGACTGCTCGAACTTGCCCGAGAGCCGGAGGCCGAGCTTGCCGTCGCTGTAGGCGCCGGAAGCATACTGGTGGACGGTGTTTTCGGTACCGCCCGTCGTCACGGACCGGAACGTGGCGTCGTTTGCGGGCCGCTTGGTCGTGATGTTGATGACGCCGTAGAAGGCATTCGTGCCGTAGAGGGTTCCGCCGGGGCCGCGGATCACCTCGATGCGCTCGATATCGTCCAGTACGACGGGAGAACGCGACCAGTCCACCCCGCCGAGGGCGGCGTCGTAGAGAATCACGCCGTCCACGAGCAGAAGGAATCCGCTCGGGAAGGCGGCCGTGCGGCCGCGAATCGAGAGGACGGAATTGTTGCCCGAGCGGACATAGACGTGGACGCCGGGGAGCCGCCTGAACACGTCGATAATGTTGACCGCTCCCATCGCCTTGATGTCCTCGGCGGTGATGACCGAGATGGCGTTGGGCGAATCGTCGATCGTCTGGGCGCGCTTGGACGCGCTGAACACCAGCGTCGTGTCCAGGAGATCGTCCAGGCTCACGTCCGCAAAGTCGTCGTCGGAAACGGCGCTCTGGGTCTGTGTTTCGGGGGCGGGAGCCTCGGCGGCAGGAACGGAAGGGGCTGTTTCCTGTGCGCTGACGGGTACGGCAAGCGCCCCCAGCATGAACAGAATACCTGCCCGGTCGCGCCAGCGGCGGACCGGCGGGCGAAGCGTCTCTTGCATAAATTCCTCCGAACGGTCCGTTATCCGGGAGATGCCGGCAGGCCCGTTCTTCCTGTCTCTTCAACGTCCAATAGAACTATCTACGGACAGTTTGCTTTGCTGTCAACATGAATGTGATGCCGGTAAGAGGGGAAACATAAATAGTTCCGGCACGATACGCGGCTTCATTCGTCACACGGACAGATTTGAAACGGCCTTTTATCTGGCAGTGGTTTCGTGATTATCAAGAAACTATAGAATCCCGTCACCGGACCGCTTCGATGACGCACCGAAAACACCGGTATAACTATAAAGAATGCCCATTCTGTGTTGCCGGGAGCCCTTCAGTTCACGGGCATCCAAATGATGAAATCGTGATCGACACTACGGTCAGATTGTCGTCCTCGATCGTGATGCCCACCCTCATCGGATCGGAAGGCGGGCCGGCGACGTTCTTGATCGCCTGACAGTCAGTACCGGTCTCGGGGAACCCGTCGCCGTCGATATCGAGGGCGGCAATGAGTGCGAATTCTCCTGCAAACAGGCCGTCGCCGGACGTCAGGGTCACGGCGGGGAAGCTCTGCGGCGTTCCGGCGTCGAGGCCGGTACGGTCGTACGGCGGCGGGGCGGCCAAGGGGAAGATTGCGAACACGTCCGGGGGGCCCGACGGCGGGAACGAGCGGTTGGCATAGAGGGAAACGGAAATCGTCTCGTCGCCGTTGAACGCCGGGAAACTGGGCGCCACTCCGATCGTGTTCGGGTCATGAAGCGATACCGTAATCTCGGCCGTTCCGGTCGTGAGCGGCTGCGCGTTGGCCGGGCAGTAGATGGGCGCCTCGGTGAACGAGATGTCCAGCGACGTATCGAGCGGATTCGGAACAAAGCCGTCCTGGATCACGGTATACTCGCCGTTCAGCTGGGTCTCCGAATCGTCCACAGTCAGGGAGACCGGAAACGGCGGCGGTCCGATGGCCCTCAGCACCGTATAGCAGTCCGGCGTATTGCCGGGGTCCGTGAAATCCGGGGGACCGTCACCTTCCACGTCGAGTACGACGGCGACGGCATATTCGCCGTTGTGCAGCCCGTCGAACTGGGACAGATCGAACTCGAAGGTCTGCGGGACACCGTCGTCCAGATCGTCCCGGTCGAATTCGGGCAGCGGCATGGACTTCGCCATGGCCGGGATTCCCGGCACGCCGTCCCTGAAGAGAACGATCATGAGCCGGCTGGCGTCCGTAAGCGCCGGAAACTGGACGTCGAACTGGTCGTCGGCCGTATCGACGAGATCCGTCAGAGTGACGGTTCCACTCACAACAGCCTGCGTTTTGGGCAGGTAGTCGTCGGCGGGGACGAGGTCTCCCTGTTCATAGGCGGCCAGCTGCGGGTTGTCGCAGGCGGCGATGAAAATACAGAGGGTAAGCGCGGTGATGGTCAGCAGGTTTTTCATGTTGGTGTCTCTTCCTCGCGTCAGATCCGGATCTCGAGCTGTCCATAGAAGCTGCGGGGAACGCGCGTGTTGTTCAGGAAGCCGGTGAAACCCGTCAGCGTGGCGGTCGTCGGGAAATCGATCCGCTGGCTGTCGGTCACGTTCTGCCCGATGACCGAGAGCCGGATCTTCTTGTCCCAGAACTCCTGCGAAGCGGTCAGGTCGAGCCGGAATCCCTTGCGTACCCGCTGGGAGATGCTGACCAGATCGTCCACGCCCCAGAAGTCGCTGTGGAATGCGGCCGCAGCACCCAGCGAAGTGCCGTTCTTGAACGACGTATCAATGCCGAGATTGAACATGTGCTCGGGCGTCGTGTTCTTGAACCCGAGGTTCGATTCCTTGCTGAACTCCCGGATCCAGGTGTAGTTGCCGCTCAGGGTCAGCCATTCGAGCGGGCTGACCTTCGCCTCCGCCTCGACGCCGCCGGTAGTGAATTTTTCGACGTTATCGGAAGTCCTGACCTCAAGCGGGCCTGTGAACGGGAAGATCGTATACGGCGACGTGGAGAGCAGCTTTCCGTCCAGGTCCACGCCGTCTTCGAGGATACTGACGAACGTCTCTGCGTTGAAGGACGCCTTTTCCTCCCAGAAGGAACCCCGGTACCCGGCCTCGAACGAGGTCAGGGTTTCCGGTTTCAGCGACCGGTTGCCGACATACGTGGCGATACCGCCCGACGGCGTCGGGAAATTCATGATCGAATTGGAGTTTTCGATCTGAGTGGGAATCCGGATCCCGCGGCCGGCCGCGAGGCGCAGGTGCTGGTTTTCCGCGGGCGAAAAGACGGCGGCAATATTCAGCGAGGGGTTGGGCCGTTCGGTAAAGCTGTCGAATTCGTACCGGAGCGCGGTATTGAGGCTGAACCATTCAGCGGGTGTCAGCGCCACGCGGGCGTAGCTGGCCGCGATGTGCTGCCAGTTCACAGGCCGCCCCGTATAGGTGAAGTTGTTCGGCGAAGCCGGATCGAATCCGTTGGTGAGATCGAAACCGAGGAACGAAAGCTGGCCGGCGTAGGCCCGGTTGAACCGGTAGTGGCCGCCGAAGAGCACATTTATGGAGCTGCTGAAGGTATGGGAGGCCTGGGCCTCGATGTCGTATACGCTCACTTCGTTGCGGAACGAGCTTTCGCCAGTCGCAATGTTCGGCGTCGGCTCGTCATCCCGGTCGCGCCGGAAAAAGGTTTTCAGCTGGAATTCGGTCGATTCGCTGTGCCGGTAGTTGGCGGTGGCCACGAGGTAGTAGTTCAACGTCTCCCGGTCGTCTGGCGCCGTCGCGCCCTGATCCAGGGGGATATCCACATCCCCCACACGGCCGGCCGCGCTGAAATCGAAGGTCACCTTTTCGGTGGCCTTGCCTCCGATCCGGAACAGGTAGTGACCCGCACGGGTGGTATCGGTGACCGGGTCGCCGTCGGTGTTGTTGCCGAAGCCCCGGTTGTAGATGAACTTGCCCGAGAACCTCGCCGAGAGCTGCTCGTCCCCGTACGACGCCGACAGATACTGGTGGATCGTGGATTGTGTTCCGCCGGTGGTCACGGACCGGAAGGCCGCATCCCGTGCGGGCGGCTTCGTCACGATATTGATGACGCCGCTGAAGCCGTTGGATCCGTAGAGCGCGCCCCCGGGGCCCCGGATCACCTCGATGCGTTCGATATCCTCGATGGTCACGGGAACGTCGCGCCAGCGGATACCGCCGAACGTCGGCGAATAGAGCGATACGCCGTCCACGAGCAGCAGAAAGCCGCGGGGAATGGAACGGGTGTACCCGCGGATCGAGAGCTGCGGTTCGGTGCCTTCCCGGTAGTAGACGTACACGCCGGGTATGTGCCGGAACACGTCGAGCAGATGTACAGCTCCGGACTTGCGGATATCCTCGGCCGTGATGACCGAAATGGCGCTTGGCGAGGCGCCGATTTTCTGTACCTTTTTCGAGGCGGAAAACACCAGCCGTGTGTTCAGCAGGTCATCCAGATTCAGGTTGGCGAAGTCTTCAGCCGAAGCCTCGACGTCGTTGGCGGCAATGACCACGATGCCGTCCGGCGGGGCCTCCTCCGCCGCGGCGCTGCTGTTGTGGAGGAGTGCCGTGGCCAAAAACACACACAGAGACCGAAGCCCCTGTCTCCAGTTGCAGTACATGTCCAGTTCGCTCCCCGGGTCCGGAAGAAACAGACTCAGCAATTGCTGAGCCTGTTACCTTGTTCCGGATGATTTTCGTCAACCACAGTCTCACAAAATGTGACCTCCCTGTCACTACGCAGCGCGTAGACAGAAATGGTGCGCTGGATGCGACCGGGTGGTAACAATTGAAACATATGGAACAATTGCGGGGATCGTCCACATCGCCGGAGTCTGTACCGGCAATGCACGGCGTTTGCAGAAGGAGACGGGTCTACAGCGCCCGGTAAATGACGAGATTGCCGATCAGGAACAGGGCGGCGGCGAAGACATGCCGGAGGCGGACCGGGTCCATCCGGGTTGCATGCCGGGCCCCCGCCTGCGCCATCAGGATGGTCATTGCGGCCAGCACGCCCACGATAAAGGGGATAACGATGCCGATGGCGCCCGGTACCGGGATGGCCGGCTTCGCCAGCAGGTAACCGATAGTCCCGACAAGGCCCGAGCAGGCACCGAGTACGCTGGACGTTCCAACGGCCTGGTGCACGGGCCGCTTCATAAGGAGCACGAAGGCGGGAACGGCGAGCGATCCGCCGCCGATGCCGAACATGGCGCCGATAGCTCCGATCAGCGAGCCGATGAGGAGTGCCTTGAACCGGTGGGGTTCCGGTGAAGGTTCACGGGACCCGGTGGAACCCGGATCGAAGAACCAGAGCCGTGCGGCCATGGCGGCGAGGAAGATCCCGAAGGCGATTTTGAGGGCGGGGCCGGATATCTTGAGGGCGAACAGGGTGACGGCGAAGGCGCCAGCGGCACTCGCGGGGGCGGCCATGACGGCGAGCTTCCAGTCCACGTTCCCCTTGCGGCTGTGGGCCTGGGCCGATGACAGCGACGTGAAGAACACACATCCGAGCGAAGTGGCGACGGCGATCTGGGCGGTCTGGGGATGCGGCCCGATGATAGGCGGCAGGATCTCGAACAGTACCGGCACCATGATGACGCCGCCGCCGAGTCCCAGCAGACCACCCGTGTAGCCGGCCGCGACACCGGCCGCCGCGAGAATCAGGTAGTCGAGAACCGTGAGCTGGAGCTGGAACATTCAGCCAGCAGCCGCGCTGACGAGCTTCGCCAGTTCGCCGGACTGGTCCATCGCGGCGAGGTCGGAGAAGCCCCCGATGAGGCGGTCTTTCAGGTAGATCACCGGGACTGTGCGCATTCCGCTCATTTCGGAGATCTTTGCCCTGGCTTCGGGGTCCGAGACGGAGATTTCCATAAAGGAATAACCCTTCGCCTTCAGGAGCTGTTTGGCGTTGTGGCAGTAGGGGCAGATGTTTGTGGCAGGCGGTTCCACACCCGGCGAGGCCTGCCGCTCCCGTTTAATATGGTGATTCAGGGGCCCGGCGGCAAGGGCGGGCAGCCTGCTTGCGACTGTGCGGGCCGGGACTTTGTCAATGACGCGGCAGTCAAACGGGGTTTTGACCCGGCTTCCCGCCTCGTGATACGAAATTCCCATGCGGCATCTCTGGATCAGACCGGCTTTGGGCCTCGCGCTGGCATTCGTGCTGGCGGCTGGCAGGGGGGCCACGGCGGCCAATCTGCCGAATGGCTTCCAGATGGCCCAGTGGGGCATGACGGTCGACGAGCTGAAGAGCCGGATCCGCAACCTCAACGAGGACGTGGACAACTTCCAGCCGAACATCACCGCCTATTCGAGCTATTCGTTCCCGAACAACGGGTTCAGCGAATTCCGGTTCTTCAGGGGCAAGCTGTTCTACATCCGTGTGAAGCTGACGAAGAAGGATGCGAGCGAGCAGATGTACAGCTCGTTCTTCGCCCGGCATGGCGAACCGGTTGCACGGGACGAGCAGGACGGGGCCAAGCGCTATTTATGGGAGGACAACAAGACCTCCATGGCGCTTTATGTCTTTCCGTTCCATGCCGAGATTCGAATCAAGAGCGTCGAGATTTCCTCGGAACTGGCCAAGCTCCAGCAGAAGAACGAGGACTATGACAAATACCTGGACGAGATCATGTCCAGGAATTTCAGCGACCAGTCGCTCACGATCGAGGAGAAGCAGCGGCTTCTCGAGCTCAAGAAGGGGCTCTCTTCCGGCAAGTGACAGGTCCGGGACAGCTCCGGGCACCCCCAGATTTTAATTGCCGGGGATCGGGGTTTGCCGGTATCTTTTAATCTCGATCGAATGCAGACGGGTCCGTGTCCGGGGGGACCTGATGGGCCGTCTGCCGTTAGGGGGGCTCCGTTCATGCCGTATCAGATTGTCGTCCGGCAGCCGGGAAGGAAATTCCGCTGGCGTCAGGTGGTCGAGGATATTCTCCGTTACCCGAGGGCGACGGCGAGCCCGGACGGTTCAAAGGTCGAACT
>Ga0268299_1004279_pt1 | contig 11430 bp, 12 predicted proteins | sample NOBtaG_FD_193484 | JGI IMG/M metagenome (GOLD analysis project Ga0268299, IMG submission 193484) | Activated sludge microbial communities from bioreactor in Nijmegen, Gelderland, Netherland - NOB reactor | ecosystem: Engineered > Bioreactor > Aerobic > Activated sludge | place: Netherlands... | reverse complement strand
CGGACTACCTGCGCATCGATGCCGCGGACTTCGGCGACATGGCGCAGGACACGACGGTTCGCAAGGCCGAGGCGATGGACGCCAGTATCGGGTGGCGCAGCTCGCAACACCGCCACTAACGATACGCTATACGGGCGCGTACCGCCGCCGCTAGGATCGGCGGCGTCGGGCCATGGTCACCAAGACCAAAACCAAGACCAAGTTCGATCGCAGTTTCGCGTGCCCGTGGTGGTGCTGCTCGCGCGGGTTGTGGTCGACGAGCGGCTCGCCGCTGCCGTCCGCGGTGTGCCTGTCGCGCAGCACCAGCCGCGTGATCAAGCAGAACCTGTGGGTTAGCCTCGGCGTCGTGGCGATGCTGATCCCGGCCACGATCCTCGGGCTCGGTATCGGCACCGCGGTGCTGTTCCACGAGGGCTCGACCCTCGTCGTGGTGATCAACGCGTTGCGTCTGCTGGCCTACCGCGCGCCGGCAACGGCCTCAGCGGCCTCAGCCGCCTCAGCGGCGCGGGTCGGATGAGGCCATCTTGAACTCCTTCCACTCGTCATCGAGCGACGTGATGGCGAGCTGGTAGAGGATGGTGTTTTGCGCGAAAGCGGACCGCTCGCGGTCCATGTCGACGCTGTTGCCGTCCAGGTTGCTTTGCGCCGGAACGACGTAGCGGGCGAATTCGAGCGTGCTTCGGGTCAGCGGCTGCATCGTGGGTGCTGCGCTTTCGCTCGTCGCCGCCGTTGCGAGGGACCATTCCTGTGCGCGCATCTCGCGGCGCAGGCTGTCGGCAAAGCTAACGTCCATCGCCCGATAGCCGGGCGTGTCCGCGTTGGCGATGTTGGATGCGAGCAGCGCCTGCCGTCGGCCGCGGAAGATCAGCGCCTTGGCCTTGAACTCGTCGTCCTGCCCGGCGATGTCCGAGGAAAGGCGAAGGGGTTCCATCGGTGCGGCGTGAATGCTTCGGTAGTCTGTCTGGCGAGAAACACGAGCGAGGCGCGAAACAGCGGGTGATTGGTACGCTTGTTCGACGCTTCTGGGAACCGGGACGGCCACGCAACGCTCGAAGCCACATTCAGCCACCAACAAGAAGGATGCCCATGCAATGCCCCGTCTGTCAGGACCAGCAACTGCTGATGAACACGCGCCAGGACATCGAGATTGACTATTGCCCCAAATGCCGTGGCGTGTGGCTCGACCGCGGCGAACTCGACAAGATCATCGAGCGCAGCCAGCGCGAGGCCGACGTGGCGCAGCCGGCATCCAGCGCGGCCGATGCAATGGGCGACGGCTGGCGCGGCGACCACGGGCGCGGTCGTGGCGGCCACCACGCGGGCTCGGGGCATGGCGGGAGCCGTCACGGCAGCTTTCTGAAGCGGCTGTTCGACTGAACGCGGCGGCTGGCGCGTGCCGCTTGGCCGGGTGGGACTCCCTACCGGATGCGGATGGCCCGCGAGTGAGCAGCCTGCTGCGCAGGCCGGGCAGACCCGGCGTGTGATGGGCCGCTCTACAGCAGCGCCACCGCCCACACCGCTGTCGCTGCGACGATGCTCAGCATCACCGCCGCGCTGCCCATGTCCTTGGCGCGTTTGATCAGCGGGTGCGCATCGCGGCACACCGCGTCGGCCAGCGCCTCCAGCGCCGAGTTCAGCAATTCAACGACGAAGACCGCCACGATCGACACCGTCATCGCCAACGCCGCCCAGCGTCCGGGCGCGATCCACCAGGCCAGCACGATGAGCGGAACGCCGATGGCCAACTTTTGGCGGAACGCAGCCTCGTGCCGCAACGCGGCCCGCAGGCCATCGCGCGAGTAGACCAAGGCACGCCAGAGGCGCACGAAGCCGGGCCGGCTCTTGAAGGGGGCCGGGCTGAGGTCCGCCGTCGGTTTCGATGGATCGCACATAGCGGCGATGATCCTCCAAGCCGCGCCCTGCGCGGCGAGCGGCCGGCGCGCCGCGGTGGCGTCGCGCGCCGGCAGTTCCGTACACTGACCCGATGCGTGGGGTACTCGGCATCGTGCTCGTGGTCGTGTTGGCGGTCCAGTTCGTCTGGGGCGCGGCGGCCAGCGTTTGCCGGCACGAGCAGGGCACCGGCGCGGCGCACTTCGGGCACCACGAGCACCGGCACGCGGCCCAGTCCGAGACCGCCTCGCCGGTCGACCACGGCGCCGGCTCTGCGCCGACGGACGACGTCGACTGCGGCGCCTGCCATCTGAGTTGCGCGCGGCCGGTCAGCGATGCCCGGCCAGTGCCGGTCGGGCCGTTCGCGCCACCGCGCTTCGCGCAGGCACGTCCGCCCGACACGGCCGCGCCGCCCTCCGCCATCGAACGCCCGCAGTGGCGCCTTCGGGCCTGACCCGGCGAGGTGCTGCTGCCACCCACACGTCCGTCTCGACACCCCCGACTCCTCGCCGACATCTCCCGTCCTGCCGTTCGAGACGGCCTGGAGAGTTCGATGGCGAAGTACGAGTCCTTTTTCCTGGTGCTGCTGATGGCCGGCCCGGCCGCAGCTCAGGTTCCACCCGACCCGGCGGTCGAACCGGCGCACGAGGCACCCGCGCCTGGCGCGCCGCGCCCCGCTGACGCGCTGCCCACGTTCGCCGAGCTCGAGGCCGCGCAGGCGCGCATCGGCGCAGTGCGCGTGGTGACGCGGGACATCTTCGATACCGACGACCCCGCCGAGAACCGCCTGCTCTTCCGCTGGGCCAACGCGTTGCATGTGAAGACCCGGCCCGAGGTCATCGAACGCGCCTTGCTGTTCAAGGGCGGCGAGCCGGTTTCCGCGCGGCTGATCGAGGAAACCGAACGCCTGCTGCGCAGCACGACCTACCTCTACGACGTGCGCATCCGTCCGCTCGCGGTGCGCGACGGCGTGGTCGACATCGAGGTCGCCACGCGCGACACCTGGACGCTCGATCCGAGCCTCAAGGCCGGCCGCTCGGGGGGCACGAACACGAGCAGCATCAGCCTGAAGGAAGACAACCTGCTCGGCACCGGCGTGGCGCTCGGGGTGAGCCGCGTCAACGGCGTCGACCGCTCGGGCACGCAGGTCGATCTCGGCGTGGACCGCGCCTTCGGCAGCTGGACCTCGGTGAGCCTGAGCCGGGCGCGCAACGGCGACGGCCGGCGCGACGCGCTGGCGGTGGCGCGGCCGTTCTACGCCCTCGACGCGCGCTGGGCGGCCGGCGCCAGCTTCTCGCGCGACGACCGCATCGACCCCGTGTACGACGCGGGCCGGCCGGTGGCCGAATACCGCCGCCGCGAGAACCGCGGCGAGGTCTTCGGCGGCTGGTCCGCCGGGCTCGTGGACGGCTGGGTGCAGCGCTGGTCGCTCGGCGCCAGCCTGCAGGACGACGGCTATGCGCCAGAGCCAGGGCGCGTGCCGCCTGCGCGCCTGCCGGCCGACGAGAAGCTCGTCGCCCCGTTCGTGCGCTACGAACTGATCGAAGACCGGTTCGAGAAGCTCGACAACCGCAACCTGATCGGGCGCCCCGAGTTCTTCGCGCTCGGGCTGGCGGCCAAGGTGCAGTTGGGCCGGGCCATGCCGGCCCTCGGCTCGAGCCGCTCTGCGTGGGTCTATACGGGAACCGTCGGCCGCGGCTTCGAGCTGGCGGCGGGGCAACTGCTGACGCTGACCGCCTCGGCGCAGGGCCACCAGGAGGACGGGCGCGCGCACCGCCAGCAGTTGGGTGTGCAGGCCCGCTACTACCTGCCGCAGTCGGCGCGCTGGCTGTTCTACGCCGGGGCTTCGGCCGATGCGCTGCGCAACGCCGAGCCCACCGAGTCGCTGCCGCTCGGCGGCGACAATGGCTTGCGCGGTTACCCGCTGCGCTGGCAGAGCGGTACGCGGCGCGCGTTGTTCACGCTGGAGGAGCGCTTCTACACCGACCTGTTCCCGCTGCGGCTGTTCCGTGTCGGCGGTGCGGCGTTCTTCGACATCGGGCGGGCCTGGGGCGGCAGCGGCGCCGGCAGTGCCGATCCGCCGTGGCAGCGCAACGTCGGCTTCGGACTGCGTTTTTTCAGCGTGCGCACCGCGTTCACCAACGTGCTGCACGTGGACCTTGCCTTTCCGCTCGACACCGATGCCGGTGTCAAGCGCGTGCAGTTGATCGTCAAGACCCGGGCCAGCTTCTGACCCGCACACGGGGAGTCTGTTGTCATGCAGCGTTTTCTCGCCTACCTCGCGCTCGCCGTCGCCGTCATCGTGCCGGCCGTGGTGCTGCGCCTGACCGGCTGGCGCCCGGGCCCGGTGATCGACATGGCGGTGTTCGGCGTCGCGGTGCTCGCCGCCGGCTTCATGCTGTCCTGGGGCGCGGAGGCGGCCGAGAAGCGCATCGCCCAGGGCCTCATCCTCGCCCTCGTCGCACTGGTCACGGTGCTGCCCGAGTACGCGGTGGACATGTACTACGCCTACCAGGCCGGCAAGGCGCCGGACTCCAACTACGTCCACTACGCCGCCGCCAACATGACCGGCGCCAACCGGCTGCTGGTGGGCGTGGCCTGGCCGCTGATGGCGCTGCTGTACTGGGCGCGCACGCGCAAACGCGGCATCCAGCTCGCCGAGGCCAACCTGGTCGAGATCGGCTTCCTGCTGCTGGCCAGCCTGTACGCGTTCGTGATCGTGCTGACGAACCGGATCAGCCTGCTCGACACCCTGGTGCTGGTGGCCGTCTTCGGCAGCTACCTCTGGGTCGCCGGGCGCATGCCCAAGGCGGACGAGAGCCTCGCCGCCGACGACGAGCCGGGCCCCGCCGCGGCGCTGGCGACGCTGCCGCCGCGCCGGCTGTGGGCCTGGGCCGGCGGGCTCGCGGCGGTGGCGGCGGTGGTGATCCTCGCCTCGGCCGAGCCGTTCGCCGAGTCGCTGGTGGCCTCGGGCCGCGTGCTCGGCATCGACGAGTTCCTGCTCATCCAGTGGCTCGCACCGCTGGCGAGCGAAGCGCCCGCGGTCGTCATCGCGGTGCTGTTCGTGCTCTCGGGCCGCTCGGAGGGCGGCCTGACGACGATGATCAGCGACAAGATCAACCAGTGGACGCTGCTGGTGGGGATGCTGCCGCTGGCGATGAGCATCGGTGCCGGCGGCATCACCGCGCTGCCGCTGGACGCGCGCCAGCACGAGGAGTTCTTCCTCACCGCGGCGCAGTCGCTGTTCGGCGTGGCGCTGCTGCTGAAGTTGCGCTTCGGCGTCGGCGGCGCGCTGGCGCTGGCGGCGCTGTTCGGGGTGCAGATCACGCTGGCCTTCGTCTACCGCGACGACGCGCCGCGCGCCATCGCGTCGTTGACCTGGCTGGCCTGGGTCTACCTGGCGCTGGCGCTGGTGCTGTTCGCCCGCAACGGGCCGGCCGCCTGGCGCAGCGTGCAGAAGCTGCGCGGCGGCGCCGTTGCGCCGGCGCCGCATTGAGCCGACCTCCCCACACAACCTGCCGAGGTTCCACTTGCGCACACGCTGCCGTTCTTCGTCCCTGTGGCCGCTGCCGATGGTCGCGCTGGCTGCCGTCTTGCTGGCTGCTGCCGCGGCCCGGGCCCAGAGCCCGGGCGACCCGGATCAGGACATCATCAACCCGGACCGTCCCGGCACCGCCGACGGCAGCGGTGTCGTCGGCGCGGGCCGCTTCCAGATCGAGGCCGGCTTGCAGCAGGACAGGCGCAGCGACGGCAGCAGCCGTTCGCGCACCGACTACGTGCCGGCCTTGCTGCGCCTGGGCGTCGGCGGGAACCTGGAATTGCGCGTCGAGAGCAACACGTACACCTCGACCCGGGCGCGGGACAGCGAGCAGGGTCCGACGCGAAGCGAAGACATCCAGCCGGTCTCTGTCGGCTTCAAATATCGGTTCGCCGAGGCGGCGGATTCGCAGCGGCCTTCGATGGCGGTGATCGTTCGACTCTTTCCGCGTTCGGGCACGGGCGACTACAGGACCCGCCGCGCGACGGGCGACTTGCGCATCGCCGCAGACTGGGATTTCGCGCCGCAATGGTCGCTCAACCCGAACCTCGGCGTGGGCGCCTACGAGGGCGACGGCGGGCGCCTCTTCACCGCGGCGTTGTTCGCTGCGACGCTCAACTACAACCCGAGCAAGGTCGTGAACCTCTTCGTCGACATCGGCTGCCAGTATCCCGAAACCAGAAACGGCCGCGGCTCGGCCGTCGTCGATGGCGGCATCGCCTACATCGTCGGACGTGACGTGCAACTCGACTTCAGCGTTGGGGCACGAGTCGCCGGCGTCACGCCAGCGCGGGTCTTCTGGGCCGCCGGCATCAGCAAGCGCTTCTGATCGCCCAGCGCACGGCGTGCCCAGGAATGGCCGGTCGATCGCGGCGAGGGCGGGAACCTGCGCGGCGCGGCGCCGTCGAAATCAATGCCTGATACTCATCGAGGTGCAGCGATGACGCGATGTTCGATCGGCGTGCACTGGCCCGCCCGCTGGTGGTTGCCTGCCTTGCTGGCCCTGTGTGGCCTCGGGGCGTCATCGATCGCCGCCGCGGGCGAGCGCGCCGTGTTCCGCTCGCAGATGCCGGACGGGCGCGTGGTCTATGCCGACGAGCCGGCCGCGGGCGCGGTGCGCTCGGCGCGGCTGCTCGTCGAGCCTCATCCCGGCGACCCGGCGCAGGCCCTCGCGGCACAGCGCGCGCTGGAGGGCACCCGTGCGCGGCTGCTGCAGCAAGGGCAGGCCCGCTCGCTGAAGCTTGCCGAACTCGACCGCGGTATCGCCGTCGCGCAGCGGGAGCTTTCGGTGGCGCAGTCCGCGCAAACCGACGGTCAGACCGTCGTCGAAGGCGACCGCCAGGGCCGGCGCTTCGCGCCGAGCTACTGGCAGCGCCAGCAGTTCCTGGCGCAGGCGGTCGCGCGCGCTCGGCTGCAGCTGGATGCCTTGCGGGCCGAACGGGCCGCGCTGCAGTAGGTCATCGCGGCTCTGCTAGGATTCTGCCCGTGCGCAAAGTCGTGTTCGTCTTCCTGCTGGTCCTGCTGCCCTTCCAGTTCGTCTGGGGTGCGGCGGCAGCCTATTGCCAGCATGAGCAAAGCGCGGCGGCCGGTCACTTCGGCCACCATTCGCACCGGCATCAAGCCAGTGGGACGGCCGAAGCCAGCGCTGCGGCGCCTGGAGATCAGGGCGGTCAAAGCGATCCGATCGCCGACGACCCCGATTGCGGCGTATGCCACCTGAGTTGCGTGCGGCCGATCTCGGCCGCCCAGGTCGTGCCTGCCGCCGCGCCGGCTCAACCCCCGGGCCTGCTGGAGCCGCCCGCTTCCACGGCGTCTCTGCCGTCCCGCATCGAACGCCCGCAGTGGCACCTCGCCGTCTGATTCGGCGAGGTTGGTTCAATCCATCCAAGGCTTTCCCCAAGCACTGACTCCTCGCCGAATTCTTCCGTCCCGTTGACGTTTTGACGTTCAGGAGAATTCGATGCGCAAGAAGACGCTGGCCGTGGCCGGCGCGTTGTGGTGGCTCGCGGCCGTGGTGCCGGCAGCCGCGCAGACCGCCGTTCCGACGCCACCCCAGGCCGCGCCGCTGCCGCCCTTGACCCTGCCCGAGGCGCTGGCGCGGGCCGAGCAGGCCAACCCGGTACTTCGTGCCAAGAGCGCACAGTTGGCGGCGGCCGAAGGTCTGCGGACCGACGCCTCGGCCCTGCTGTACAACAACCCCCAGCTGGCGGTCGACCAGCGCCGCCGTTCGGTGCCGCAGGCCGGGGCGACCGAGCGCCAACGCGAGTGGGGCGCGGGGGTCTCGCAGACCTTCGAGATCGCCGGCCAGCGCGGCTACCGGCGCGAATCCGCCGAGGCAGCGCTCTCGGCCCTGCGGCTCGAGATCGCCGACACGCGGCGCCAGGTGCGCGCCGAGGTCGCCGAGCGCTTCACGCGCGTGCTGGCGCTGCAGCGGCGGGTCGAGACCGAGACGCAGGCGCTGCGCCTGTTCGAGGACACCGCCGCGGTGGTGCAGCGCCGCCGCCAGGCGGGGGAGGACACGCGGCTCGACGCCAACGTCGCGCAAGTCGAGGCCGAGCGCGCACGCAACCAGCTGGCGCTCGCGCAGGAGCAGTTGATCGACGCCCGTGCCGCGCTTGCCGCCGTGCTGCAACTGCCGCCGGACGGGCTGCCGCAGGCCATCGGCACGCTGGCGCTGCAAGCGGTGCCTTACACGCTGGACGCTCTGCTCGCCGCGGTTCAGGCGCAGCCGCGCCTGGGCGCGCTGGCCGCGCGCGAGGCCAGTGCCGACGCCAGGCTGCGGCTGGAACGGGCCAGCGTCTACCCCGACGTGACGGTGGGCATGAACGTCGGCCGCGAAGGCCCGGGCGTGGCCCGCGAGCGGCTGACGGCGCTGACCGTGTCGGTGCCGCTGCCGCTGTTCCGCCGCAATGCCGCCGGCATCGGCCAGGCGAGCACCGAGCTGACGCAGGTGCAGGTCGAGCGCCAGGCGGCCACGCGCGACGCGCGTGCCAACGTGCAGGCGCTGTGGTCGCGCCTGGCCAGCCTCGAAACGCGGGTGCGGCGCCTGCAGGAGTCCGTGCTGCCCTCGCTCGAGGACAACCAGCAGCTGTCGCTCAGGTCACGGCAGGCCGGCCAGATCGGGCTGCTCGAGCTGATCGTCGTCAACCGCCAGGGCCTGGATGCCCGGCGCGACCTCATCGAGGCGCTGGCCGAGTTTCAAAGCACCCGCATCGCGCTCGAACTGGCGGCCGGCTGGCCGCAGGAAGGACAACCATGAACCATCACTCCATCGCCCCGGCCCGCGGCCGGCGGCGCCCGTCCGGGGTCGCTCTTGCGCTGACCCTGCTGGCCCTGCCGCTGGCTCTGTCCCTGGCCGCCTGCGGCGGCGCGCAATCGGGCGCCGCCCCGAGCGCCGCCGCAGCGGCGAGCGAACCCAAGGGCAAGGAAGAAGGCGGCCTGAAGCTCAGCGCCGACGAAGCCCAGCGTGCCGGCATCAAGCTCGAGACGCTGGCCGAGAAGGCCTACGCCGACACCGTGACCGTGACGGCGACGATCCGGCCCAACCAGGACCGCATCGCCCAGGTGGCGCCGCGCGTCGAAGGGCGCATCGTCTCGGTGGCCGCCACGCTCGGGCAGGAGGTGCGCGCGGGCCAGGTGCTGGCCGTGCTCGACAGCTTCGCGCTCGGCGAGGCGCACTCCGCCTTGCAGCGCGCGCAGGCCGCGCAGCGGGTCGCGCAGGCCGACTACCAGCGTGCCGAGTCGCTGAGCGCCGAGGAGATCATTCCGCAGCGCGAGTTGCAGCGCGCCCGGGCCGCGCTCGAGACGGCAGGCGCCGAGCTGCGCGCTGCCGCGGACCGGCTGCGGCTGCTCGGCGGTACGGCAGCGGCCGGCCGGCATGCCGAGTCGACCTTTCCGGTCGTGGCGCCACTGGCCGGCACGGTGGTCATGAGAAAGGCCAACATCGGCGAACTCGGCTCGCCGGCGCAGCCGCTGTTCCAGGTGGCCGACCTGTCCACGCTGTGGATCGAGGCCAACCTTACCGAGGACAAGCTGGCGCGCGTGCGCAAGGGCGCCGCGGCGACGGTGACGGTCGGCGCCTATCCGAACGAGCGCTTCGCCGGCCGCGTGACCTACGTGGCGAGCATGCTCGACAAGGACAGCCGCACGACGCCGGCGCGTATCGAGGTGCCGAACAAGGACGGCCGGCTCAAGCCCGAGATGTTCGCCAGCGCCACCATCGAGACCGGCCAGGCGCGCGCGCCCGCACTGTCGGTGCCGAGTGGCGCCGTGATGCTGCTGCAGGGCCAGCCCACGGTGTTTCTGGCCGAGAACGGCGGCTACCAGCCGCGGCCGGTGGAGACCGGCGAGAAGAGCGGCGGCCGCACCGTCGTCACCTCCGGCCTGAAGGCGGGTGACCAGGTGGTGGCCGAAGGCGCCTACGCGCTCAAGGCCCGGCTGCTGAAGTCGCAAATCGGCGAAGGCCATTGAGAGGAACACCCCATCATGCTCAATGCCATTGTCGATGCCTCGCTGCGCTACAAGGTGCTGGTCCTGGTCGCTTTCGCGATCGTGATCGGCCTGGGTGTGCAGGCCTTCCGCCAGGTGCCCGTGGACGCCTTCCCCGACGTGACGCCGATCCAGGTCAACGTCTACACCGAGTCGCCGGGCCTCGCCGCCGAGGACGTCGAGAAGCTGCTCACCGCGCCGATCGAAGGCGCGCTGGCGGGCCTGGCCGGCGTGCAGGAGGTGCGCTCGGTTTCGCTGTTCGGCCTGTCCTATGTCGGCGTGTATTTCAATGACGACGTCGACATCTACTTCGCGCGCCGGCTCGTCGGCGAGAAGTTGCAGGACGTGAAGGGCCGGCTGCCGCAGGGTTACGGCGAGCCGGTGCTCGGCCCCAACAGCTCCGGTCTCGGCCAGGTGTTCTGGTACACGGTGGAGTCGGCCGACAAGAAGCTCGGCACGATGGACCTGCGCACGCTGCACGACTGGACCGTGCGCCTGATCCTGCGCACCGCGCCGGGGGTCGACGACGTCATTTCCTGGGGCGGCGACGAGAAGCAGTTCCAGGTGCAGATCGATCCCAACGCGCTGGTCAAGTACGGCCTGTCGTTCAAGCAGGTGATGGAGACGCTGGCGGCCAACAACAAGCAGGTCGGCGGCCAGTCGATCAACCTCGGCCGCGAGCAGTACCTGGTGCGCGGCCTCGGGCTGGTGGGCAGCGTCGCCGACATCGAAGGCATCGTGGTGGCCGAGCGCGGCGGCGCGCCGATCCGCATCCGCGACCTGGCGCGGGTGGTCGAGGCGCCGGCGCCGCGCTTCGGCGCGGTCACGCGCGACGGCAAGGAAGCCGTGCTCGGCATGGCGCTGTCGCGGGTGGGCGAAAACGCGCAGAACGTGGTCGATGCCGTCAAGGCCAAGATCGCGGTCGCGCAGGCGGCGCTGCCCAAGGGCGTGACGCTCAAGCCGATCTACGACCGCACCGAGATCGTCCAGAAGGCGCTCGCGACCGCGGAGCGATCGCTCGTCGAAGGCGCGCTGCTGGTGGCGGTGATCCTGTTCCTCTTCCTCGGCGAGTTCCGCTCGGCGATCGTCGTCATCGTGACGCTGCCGCTGTCGATGCTGATCGCCTTCATCCTGATGCAGCGCTTCGGCCTGTCGGCCAACCTGATGTCGCTGGCGGGTCTGGCCATCGGCACCGGCATGATGGTCGACGGCGCGGTGGTCATGGTCGAAAACGCGTTCCGGCTGCTGTCGCACGCGCGCGAGTCGGGCAAGCCGGTCAACCGCACCGCCGTGATCCTCGAAGCGGCGCGCGAGGTGGTGAACCCGATCGCCTTCGCGATCATCATCATCATCGTCGTCTTCCTGCCGCTGTTCTCGCTCACCGGCCTGGAGGGCAAGCTGTTCAAGCCGATGGCCTTGACCATCACCTTCGCGATGGCCGGCTCGCTGCTGCTGTCGCTGACCTTGGTGCCGGTGCTGGCGGCGCTGATCCTCAAGCCCAAGGAGGAGAAGGA
>Ga0268299_1004278_pt1 | contig 11433 bp, 9 predicted proteins | sample NOBtaG_FD_193484 | JGI IMG/M metagenome (GOLD analysis project Ga0268299, IMG submission 193484) | Activated sludge microbial communities from bioreactor in Nijmegen, Gelderland, Netherland - NOB reactor | ecosystem: Engineered > Bioreactor > Aerobic > Activated sludge | place: Netherlands... | reverse complement strand
TTGGGCCAATTTGAAGCGCGAGCGCTTGTCGTTATGGCTTCACATCCTCAAATCACCCCAAACGAAGCCATCCGATTAGTGTTTGCCTGGACGCAAGCCGAAAATGCGCCGATCATTTTCGGGCAAATGAATTTTTTCCTCGAATTTGATGTGTGTTTTTATCGTTCTCAGAGCCTCTTTGATATAAGGCTAAAAGGCGCAGAGTAGCTTTCACGTCGCCCCATTATTCCCCGCATAGAATCGATCCCCCGGCGCAATCGAGCCGCGCGCGACAGGCTGTCCAGTGAAGGCCGATTTGTACAGGCTGGCGATGAATTCGACGATGCGGCGCGAGTCCAGGCCGTTGATCGGCGGGCGCTCGTTACGATCCATGCAGTCCAGAATCTCGCCAAGCTGAACCGTCTGCGAACCGGGAATTTCCTCTTTTATTTGCTGCCAGCGCGCCAATGAATCAGGATCAGGCATCGTTTCGGGCGTCGCAAAACGCCAAATTTTGCTCATCCCTGGGGAGCGCGCTGTCAGCTCCACCGACACCCGTTGAAAGTCCATGCGTAAGTACGATTCTTCCTGCGGCGAAAGGGCGCTGTTGCTGATGCTGGCAAGCGCGCCGTTTTTGAAGCGAATCATCGCCATCGTCACGTTATCCGTTTCAATCGGGCGATCCAGCGTCGCAGCCATCGCGAAAACATAGTCCCAATCGCTCTGAAACCACAGGAACAAATCCATCAAATGGATGCCGAGCGTGACCGTCGCGCCGCCTGTTTCCGTCGCCCACTTGCCGCGCCAGGGGACTTCGTAATACGGCAGCGCGCGATACCAGAGCGTATTGCAAACCGCGACGCGCAGTTCACCCAACTCGCCGGAGTCGATGATTTTTTTGACCTGCTTCGCTGCCGAGCCGAAGCGCCATTGAAACACCGTGCTGACGTAGCGCCCGCTGCGATTCTCAGCCTCAGTGATGCGGTCAAATTCCGCCAGCGACGCGCACAGCGGCTTCTCGCAAAACACCCACGCGCCTGCGTCTAAACTCTGGATCGTCTGATCGGCGTGCATTCCGGTTGGCGAGGCGATGTGAACAAGATCGGCCTGCGCCGCGTCGAGCATCGCGCCAGAATCCGTGTAAAAATTTGGAATCTCATGTTTTTCGCAGAAGGCTTTGACTCGCGCTTCGTCCACATCCATCGCCGCGACGATTTCGACGCGCTCCCCAGTCGCGCGGATCGCCCGCATATGACTTTCCGCGACGCCCCCTGTCCCGATGATCGCGGCACGATAGGTTTTCATAAATGGTTTATTCCTTTGGGGGTTGTTTATAAATCGTCTGGTTCGTTCGGTTTTTTGGTGATCGCTGGGTTTCCCCACTCACCCGATGGAGGTAGATCTTGTGGAATATATCCAGTCGTAGGGACATGCAATACTGCGGTGCCCCCTGTGTAAAATTCACCTTCTGTGATTACCCTTGATGGAGAAATGCCAGATTCGGGACTTGTGAATAGTTTTTTCTCATCTACTATCTGATCAGAATATTTAGAATCCACCCTGATACTTCTCATTATTTCTAGCAAACTATCCCACAAATTATTGATATTTTTTATAAGCTCTCGTGCTAATTCGCTAATTATTTCAACCGCAGGGGCATAGTGGTCATAATTAATAGAATCGCGGCCTGACGACCAGTTCCCATCCCGATAAAGATGAAGGAAATTTTGTCTAGGCAAGTATTTGACGCCGTTTTTCTCTAGCTTTAGAGGCGGCAAACTGTGTGTCAAAACATTCCGATATTGTCGGACTCGGTTTGCAATTGCTTGGAACTTTTTTTTGGCTTGAGTTTCCAACACTTGATGCGTAAAAATATCACTAACGTTATGAAAATTGATACTCACCGGCTGAAAATTTCGCTCAAATTTTTTCAAAACTTGCGAATAGCTTTCTAGCCAATACTTACTTACTCTTTTATCAAACTCCTCTTTAGTTAGCTCCACATAAATAGGATTTCTATCCAGTTCACCTCTTACCTTCAAAGCAGCAGCAAAAGTTCGCTCAACTAAGTCAATCGTAGTTGCTAAGTGATAAAGGGGATCGCCAATATCCAGTACAGGATTAGATAACTCACCAATTTGTCGGTAGGCAACGGTCAAGTGGTAAAAAACCCCATAGTGGTTGTTGATAATATTTTCAATTTCCTGCGGAAAACCAACTCTAAGTTTTGATGGGTCATTTGGATCGCGGTTGGGCTGAACATACTTTGCCCAAAACTCTGAATAGTTAGGAAATAATTCATCGAATTTATGTTTATAGATACCTTCTTTTTCGATAGGGTCTCCTACAACTGCTAAAAAACTCACCCAACGATTTGACATTTATTCCTCGCTTGGTGTCAATGTCACACCCAATTCTAAAAGTCTTACTACCCCGCTAATGCCTTCACCCACACCAGTGCAGACTCCAAATCCATCGTCTCTGCTTGAAATAGCGTTGTCTCCAGGTTAGTGCCATTTTTTGAGGCTTCTAGCACAGCAATCATTCGCGACGCAATTCTCGCCTGATCGTCCCGGCGGTAGCGCCCAAAATTCAGCGGCAGTTCGCGGTAATCCACATATTCTAAACCGTAGGCCATTTCCTCAAAGGTTTTGCGATAGGCCGCGCCAAAATCGAAGGCCAGCACATCGCCCCGGTTCAGCGGAATTTGAACCATCGGTATCGGTTGATCGACATCAAATTCCGTAACCTGCGCGGGGCCACTTCGGAAGTTAGGTCGCGGGTCAAGCACGACGATCCGGTAAGGATGCGCGCCCTGCTCATGCGCGGTGTAATCCCGCAATCGCAAAAATGTCGGCTGCGTTTCGTGCAAATAATCAATCTCAACGAACACCAGCCCCGTATCGAGCAGTTCCCGGCGTTTATTCAAATAAGCGGCTGCGTCATCGCTGCTGCCTTTGTTCGTGGGCGATAAAAGCTCAATCCACCCAACCGGGTCGCCGTGCATCGGGTCATCACCGCGATGTTCATAGATCGCCGCAGCGCGATAGGGCTTTTCCTCGTCTTGTTCCTGTACTAATTCGGCAACAGTCATTTCAGCGAAGAAAGCCTGCCCTGTCGCAGAACGAGCGCTTTGTTCAAGATCGCCCAACAATATGTCGGAGCGTGGGCGGCTGGTCGAGTTATCAACGCGCCGCACTTGCAATGACTCCTCCATGACGGCGGTGTAGCCCATCGGCAATAACTGTAAACGCAGTAATCCCGCCAGGTCTCCAATATGGCGATTGTGAAAATTATTCCATCCTCCAGCGGCCTGCCAAAAGCTGTGCAGATGGGCATTGACTCCAAGATATTGATTTTTCAATGACCGTACAGGCTGCATCGCGCATCCCTCGCCTGTTGAGCGTTGAATCCATTATACGCCTGGGCGCACGTCCTCACAGGAGTTTCCTTCGGCTACCATGCGCCCTTACGATTCCGTCTCGGCTTCCGGGCGCTTCACCTGTGCTAATTTTTCTGCGTCTTCGCTGTGTTTATAAAAATCGTCCAGCGGGAAGCAGCCGGAGACGAGACCATTGCGCGGCGCAGTCGTACAGTCGCTAAACGTGCGGCACAGGCGCTTGCGTTGCAGCGGCTTGCCGTCCAGCACGTCGGCGATAATGTCGGGATAGCTCAGAATCAAGCGTCCGATGCCGACAAAATCGGCCTTGCCCGTTCGCACGACATTTTGCGCCACGTTCGGCAGCCACTCCTGCAAATACGAATAGCCCGTGCCGACAATCGTTAAATCGGGGCAATGCTGCTTCAACTGTGCGGCAACGTTGATGTGCCGCGCTACGCCGACGAGTGGGTCTTCCGGCGGTTGATAGCCATCCGACGGCGGAAAAAGCGCCGGACGCTGGACATGCGGATTATAGTAAGGGCTGCCCGCCGTGATGCACACCAGATGAATATCGAGCGAACGCAGCAAGTCTAAAAATGCGCACGGCTCGGTCAAATCCACGTCGAGGCCGCTGGCAGCGCTGCCAAACGCATAGCGATACGCGCCATTTTGATACTGCTCCGGCTCACCTGTGCCATCCACGCCAGGGCGAAATGGCAATAAATCAACGGCGCTCAGGCGGACGCCAATTTTCAGGCCGGGAGCTTCGGCGCGGATTCCGGCGACGACCTCGCGCAAAAATCGCGTCCGATTCTCAAAACTGCCGCCGTAACGCCCTTCGCGATCCACCGCACTCAAAAATTCATGCCCCAGGTAGCCGTGACAATGCTTGACATCGACAAAATCGAATCCGGCCTGCTGCACTCGTTTCGCAGCGCGCAAAAAATCGTCGATCAGAACCGCGATTTCGTCGTCGGTCATCAGCGGGTAGTCGTCGCCGAGGCCGAATTTTTTGTCGAGAAACGGGTGGTGATACAAAATTTTCGGCTCTTTGCCGACGGGCCGCGCGAACCGCCCGGAATGCGTCAATTGCAGGCCGACGACGGGGTCAGCACCGCCGTAGCGCTGCCGATGTTCAGCGATCAGCATTTCGCGCAGAGCCGCGATTTCGCCCACCGTGTCGGCGTTCATAATCAACTGATTCGGGTTGGCGCGACCATCAGGCCGGACAGCTACCGCTTCGCCACCCCAGATCAATTTCGCGCCGCTGCTGCCGAAACGTGTCCAGCGACGCCGCACCAGATCAGTCGGGTGTCCATCGGTTGTGCCGTCCCAGCCTTCCATCGGCAAAACGGCGAATCGATTGCTGAATGTGAAGCCGTCCACATTGTGTGGTTGCGATAAGGGCGCGTCTGCACCGGCCTGCATCGTCTCGTCAAAATCCAGAACCGCGTCAACACTTTCCAGATGCCGCCGAAAATCGTCTGCCGTGCGAAGCTGCGCGATGCGTCTGTAGGTCATAAATTCACCTTTTTGAGCCTTAAATATTTCTACCCCTCATCCCCCTCCCCCTTCTCCCACAAGGGGCGAAGGGAAGAAAATACGAGTATAGGTGAAGCGGGTAGCAAAAAATTCTAATAACTCCGTGTCTTCAAGTCCCTCTCCCCTGCGTGGGAGAGGGATTTAGGGTGAGGGGTTAAGCCAGCCGCCCCGCAATATCGCGTAAAATCTCGACATCGCTTTCCGGCCTGCGTGTCGCGTTTGGATGTATCTGGTCGGATTTCAGCCAGCCACGCAACTTCAAGAATTGTGCCGCGCTGTGTTTATAGGCTGGGACAGGTGGCCTGAACGCTAAAAATCCGAGATATTGCAAAATGTCGTTGAGTTCGTAGAAGCCAGGGTCGCCCGCCGCCCACATCGCGTCGCGTTTTGCGAAGGCGTCCGGCGCGAAGGTGCTGAGTCCCAGCAGGTAATCGCTGCCGTACATGACCATATCAATCGCCAGATCGTTGCCCGTAAAAACTTTGAAATCCGGGCGGCGCTGGTCGCGCAGTTCCAGGCGTTCCCATTCCAACTGGCGATTCAGCGACGAATGTTTTGCGCCGATACACTGTGGCACGTCGAGCATTGCAGCATAGGTTTCCAGGCTGTAAATCTGACCGAACGGCGCGAACATTTTGCCCAGTTCGAAGGCGATGAACTGCGGACATTCACGCCCGATTTCGGCATATGCGGCGGGGATGTCGCTGTGGCTGGTCAGCCCATAGGATTGAAAAATCACGGGCGTACCACCAAATTGTTGAACCTGCGCCGCAGCCCGCAGCACCGCGCCGGGATTCCAGGTGTCGCCGGGTTGATCGGCTACGAACGCGCCCGCGACGAAATTTTTGCCGCCGAGCGTTTCCTGGGTGTACTTCAAAACTTCGATGCGCTCGTCCGCCGTGAGCAGATTGACATAGCCTGTGTCCATGTTGACGGCAGGCGTAATCCCCGCGTCGGCGGTGCGGGCGACGTGGGCGCAAAATCCGTCCCAATCTATCGCGCCGTCATCGGTGAAGGGTAACAAAATCGCCGAAATGCCGGTGATTTTTCGGTTGGGCTTGAGGCGAGAAATAACTTGTGTATCTTGTGTGTTTGTGACCATTGAATCCTCCCGCCCTTCTAAAATTAATCAAGGGCGAACCACATTTGTAGGGGCGCATCGCGATGCACCCTAATTTTTCACATCCCTCAATCGCACTTGCTTTTCTCCCCTCTCTGAATTCGGAGAGGGGCTGGGGGTGAGGTTGAATTCTACGCGCAGCCCTCCTGCACGGCAATATAGCCCGCCGATTGCAGATGCGCGATGTAACGATTCAGCGCGTTCTGGTTATGCTGGCGGACGATGCGCTCCACCGCGTCGGCATCGCGGGCGCGGAACGCTTCGAGCATCTGCTTGTGTTCTTCCTGCGCGGCCTGAATCCGATGTCCAAAAACATCCTTCAGATAATGCAGCCGCAGCCGATCCCAATGATCGAGCACTTTTTGCATCATCTTTTTCGTTAGCGCCGCGCGGGCATAATCGCAGATCATCAAATGAAGCTCTTTATTTTCCTGCGACCACTGATCCGGCTGATCCACACTGGCGTCCATTTTGTGGATAAAATCCGACAGATTTTGCAGTTCGGCATCGGTCATGCAGCGGCAGGCGGTGCGGCTGCAAATGACCTCGATATTTTCCAGCAGCGCGAACACCTCATAAATAAAATTGGCGTTCAGATCGCTGACGGTTGCGCCCGCATAGGGTTCAATGGTGACGAAACCGTCGGCTTCAAGCTGGCGGATCGCCTCGCGAATCGGAATCTGGCTGATGCCCAACTCCACCGCAAGCTGATCGATCACCAGCCGCTCACCCGGCTTGTAATCGCCGTTGACCAGCGCCTTACGCAAAAGTTGATAAACAATTTCGTTTTTACTGCGAAATTCGACCTTCATGACGACACCTCTTGCGTTTTTGCTGTATATCCTATATCCTATAGGAAATATACATCCTATATCCTATATGATCTGAAAATTTCACGCAATAGCCAAATAACCAGACCAAAGGAGGCTGAAGAAGCTATTAGCTTTTAGTCATTAGCTTTTAGCTTTTAATACAAACACGAACTCTCGAAATTATCAATATTTAACGGTTTATTGAAATCAGCCAAGAGCTAACAGCTAACAACTAACGACTAGCAGCTAACGACTAGCAGCTAAGAAGCTAACAGCTAAAAAGCTAACGACTAGCAGCTAAGAAGCTAACAGCTTGAGGCTAAAAAATCAAACAAAAGTGTATCAAGGAAGGTTTATTCAAAATGCGAAAGTTACTCCTCTTAACGGTAGTCCTCGTCCTCCTGGCAGCGCTGATCGGCCCTGCCCTCGCCCAGGATAAAACCGAACTCCAGGTCAACTGGTGGGGTTCGCAGAATCGCCATGACCGCACCATCAAAGTAATCGAGATGTGGGAAGAAGCCAACCCAAACGTGGATATTGTCTACGAATTCGCCAGCTTTGCGGAATACTGGACGCTGGAAAACACCAAAGCCGCCGGGGAGCAGCTTCCCTGCGTCATGCAGCAGGATTATGCCTATCTGACCGAATGGGCATCACGCGGGCTGCTGATTCCGCTTGATCCCTTCTTCGAATCCGGTCAGATTGACGTGACTAATGTCCCCGAATCGCTGCTTCAGGGTGGCAAGGTCGGCGACGAAACGTATGGCCTGAGCCTGGGAACGAACTCGCAGTCGATTATTATTGACGTGGATGCCTTTGAAAAAGCAGGCATCGAACTGCCCCCCACCGACTGGACATGGACGCAATTTGAAGACATCGCCCGCCAACTGCACGAAAAATTGGGCATCTGGGCGATGACAACGGGTACATCCGGCCTGGGCGACGTCCAACTGTGGCGCTCGATGAACCTGGGTTATGGTCAGCCTGTGATTTCTGAAGATGGAAAGTCCATCGGTTACGAAGATGACCAGCCGACGATTGATTATTTCAACATGATTCTGCGCTTGCAGAATGACGGTGTGATCGCGACGCCCGAAGAATATGCCGAATATGCCCAGGCCGCGCTCGAAGCTTCGATGATCGTCACGGGCGACTCAGCGATGCAGTATCAGTGGAGCAACCAGGTGGTCGCGGTGTTCTCCGGCGCGGGTGAAGAACGTAATTTCCGCCTGTGGCCCCTGCCCCGCCCCGAAGGTGGTCAGCCGTCGAATTACCTGAAACCGTCGCAGTTCTTCTCGATCACGTCCCAATGCGCGACGCCTGATCTGGCTGCGGATTTCATCAACTTCGTGACGAACGACCTGCCCGCGAATGAAGTGCTGTTCGCCGAACGTGGTGTGCCGATTTCAACCGTCGTCGCCGCGCACCTTGAGCCAATGCTCGATGCCGCCAGCGCCGAAACGTTCAAATTTGTCGCACAGATCGCCGAAGATTCTAGCCCAATCCCCGTGCCTGATCCGGCGAATTGGAGCAATTTCACAGGCAACGTTTATGGGCCGCTGTTCCATGACCCGATTTTGTTCGGTCAGCTTTCCGTCGAGGACGGCGTAACCCTGCTGCGCGAAGAAGCGAATAAGGTGCTGGGTGGGTAATAGAAGCTTTTAGCTTTTAGCGGTTAGCTTTTAGCTTGTTGATGCGGGATAACGTCTGCGGGTGGTGATACGGATTCGAGAACGATCATTTCGTAGGGGCATGATACATCATGCCTGTACAGCCGCCGTGAATTCGATTTCGTAGGGGCTGTGCCCGACCATCGCCACAAGCACTTGATGATTGAGACATAGTACACGCGATATTCACGTAGGGACGAGGCATGCCTCGTCCGTACAAATAACGTGGGTAGATCAAAAGGGTGCAAGCGTTCGTGAGGGATCGATTTTGAGCGGGCACGATGGGTGATGTTGTTGTAGTTGTAGGGGCATGATATATCATGCCCCTACAGACGGCGATGACACATCAAATTTCATATCGCGAACCATTATCGACTATCGACCAAACGCGAACGACTGACGACTATCGACAAAATTTCTCTCTCCTATCGTGGTGCAGATTCGTGAAGCAATCTGCGCCGCGATACAATGAATGGATAAAAATGAGTTTTGAGGGTGGAACATGAACGACGCCGTATCGACGCCGCAGGCTCTTCCCCAGCGGGCAGCCACACCAACCCGTGTTAAAAATAGAGATTTTAAAAAAAATAATCTTGTTGGCTATCTCTTTATTTCTCCCTGGGTCATCATCTTTCTGCTGTTCGGCTTCATCCCGATTGTGATCTCGCTGGGGCTGGCCTTCACCGATTATGACATCCTGGGCGGTGGGCAGTTTGTCGGCCTCCAGAATTTCCAGCGCATGTTCTACGAGGACACGCGCTACGCCAAATCGGTGATCGCGACGTTTAAATATGTGCTGGCGTCCGTCCCGCTGCGGCTGATCTTCGCGCTGGCGGTGGCGATGCTGCTCAACACCAAGCGTACAGGCGTCTATTTTTACCGAGCGGCTTTTTATATCCCCTCGATCATCGGCGGCAGCGTCGCCGTCGCCATCATGTGGCGGCAGCTTTTTGGTCGCGAGGGCCTCATCAACGCGCTCACGATTGCGCTCGGAATCGGCAAGGTTTCCTGGTACGGCAGCCCGACGAACGCCATCTGGACGCTGATTTTTCTCGCGGTCTGGCAGTTCGGCTCCCCCATGCTGATCTTTCTCGCGGGCTTGCGGCAAATCCCTGCCGAACTCTATGAATCGGCGGCGATTGATGGCGCGAACGGCTGGCGCAAATTCTGGGGCGTGACGCTGCCGCTGCTGACTCCGATTATTTTTTTCAATCTGGTGATGCAGATGATCGCTGGATTCAAGGTATTCACGCAGGCGTTCATCGTCACCGGGGGGACGGGCGCACCGCTGGATTCGACGCTGCTCTATTCGCTTTATCTGTACAACCGCGCCTTCGCCAGCTATGAGATGGGCTATGCGGCGGCGATGGCCTGGGTGATGCTGATTGTCATCGCCATCCTGACAGCCATCAGCTTCAAGCTGTCGTCGTATTGGGTGTTCTACGAGAATAAAGAGGTTTAACCGATGGCGACTACGACACACCCCAAACAAAGCCTTCAGGTGACAGCCGCAAAACGCGAGGCCAGACGCAATAAGCTCGTGAGTGGGTTGATGTATCACGTTTTCGTCGGGACGCTCGGCCTGTTGATGCTCTATCCGGTTTTCTGGCTGTTTTCAAGCGCATTGAAAGCGCCCGACCAGATTTGGACAACCGTCAACAACCTGATCCCTGGCGAAATCCACCTGGAAAATTTTGCCAACGGCTGGAAAGGCTTCGGCGGCATCACCTTCGCGACCTTCTACAAAAATTCGTTCATCTACGCGGGCATCGGGACGCTGTTGACCGTTTCGGCCTCGGCGGTGGTGGCTTACGGCTTCGCGCGCATCAAATTTACGGGGCGCAATTTCTGGTTCGCGGTCATGCTGATGACGCTCATGCTCCCCGGTCAGGTGTTGATGATCCCGCAGTACATCATCTTCAGCAAGCTCGATTGGGTCAATTCATTCCTGCCGCTGCTCGTGCCGCGCCTGGGTGGAGACGTATTTTTCATCTTCATGATCGTCCAGTTTATCCGGGGCATCCCGATTGAACTTGACGAGGCGGCGATGATTGACGGATGCAGCAAGGTCGGCATTTTTTATCAGATTATTTTGCCGCAGGTCAAACCCGCGCTGGTGACGGCGGCGATTTTTTCGTTCTACTGGGCGTGGGAGGATTTTCTTGGCCCGCTGATCTACCTGAGCAATCCGAATCTGTACACCGTCTCGGTAGCGCTGCGCTCATTCGCTGACCCCAACGGCATCACCGACTGGGGCGGCATTTTCGCGATGCTCGGCCTGTCGCTCGTGCCGGTGCTGGTGATTTTCGTGTTTTTCCAGCGCTATCTGGTCGAGGGCATCGCGACGACGGGGCTGAAGGGGTGAGGGAGCGGGTCAGCTTTTTTGAGTGCTGAGTTTAAAGTGCTGAGTGCTGAGTGAAAAGCAGGACTGAGGGCTGAGGACTGAGGATTGAGATTAAACAATCTGTGATCGCTCGGCGGCTGTAATCCATGCAATGCTTCCTGCACACCCTGTAGGGGCGCAATATATTGCGCCCCTACGAACGCGGTCATCTGTAATGAACGGTAAAAACGCATTATTGCGCCGCTAGGAAAACCACATCGCGCGGGGGTACGCTCAAGCCAACACTGTTGCCACAAAAACGGGCACGGCGCGCCATGCCCCTACCGAATGCTGTGTACCGAGCCACGCAAAATAATTCGTAGAGAATCCGACGGGTCGCTATGTCTCATCCCCCACCCTCTCCAAAACCATCGCGCGCACGTCAAAATTTACCGCCGAATGTTTCCGAATACGTCGATAAAGCCGGGACGTTCCTTCTGGCGAACCTGTTCTGGGTGCTGCTGGCGATTCCCATTGTGACGATTCCGGCGGCGACGGCGGGCTTATTCTACACACTCATGCCCTGGGTGCGCGGCGAATCGTCA
>Ga0268299_1004277_pt1 | contig 11435 bp, 4 predicted proteins | sample NOBtaG_FD_193484 | JGI IMG/M metagenome (GOLD analysis project Ga0268299, IMG submission 193484) | Activated sludge microbial communities from bioreactor in Nijmegen, Gelderland, Netherland - NOB reactor | ecosystem: Engineered > Bioreactor > Aerobic > Activated sludge | place: Netherlands... | reverse complement strand
TTGTAGGCATAGGCGCAGGAGTAGCCGTTGTCGCAGTTGCCGGCCTGGCGCGTCTCTTCCAGGCCAAGTTCCAGCGAAGGGAAGCGGGTGTGTTTGCCCACGGCGCCGGCGATGACCTGATCGGCGGAGACACCGAGCTTGAGGTTGGAGACCGACTGGTGGACGAAGCTGCCGGTCATATACGCCGAAAGCGCTCGGCCATGATCGCCCGCGCCGACGAGCAGTGGCCGGCCCCAGTTGGCCGTCAGGTTCGACAGCATGAGGATTTCGCTCTTCAGCGGTTCGAGCGGCGAGAGGATCGGCGGAAGCTTGCCCAGGGGGCCCGGTTCGCCGACGACCCAGTTGCGCATATCGATGCCGTTGGGCACGTAGAACCAGGCGGCGCGCAGCGGCGGAGGGGTGGTTGCGGCCATGGCGGGACGCATGGCGTCGAGCATCGGCAGGGCGATGGCCGCGCCCGCGCCGCGTAAAAACGTCCGTCTGTCGAGCGCTTTCCTGGTGACGATCATTTGCTGGCTACCTCCGGCATGTTCTTCGCAGGTTTCACTTCCTCGGTCCGCAACAATCCGCGCCTTGCCTGAAACGGCAAGCTCCGGGCGATCTCCCGTATCAAGGTTTGCAGGCGGTATTCGTCCGCTTCGACCTTACGAACGATATCACGCACCACGGGGCGGTCGTAGCTATCCAGTCCGCGCCCCAGGGCGTAGGTCATCATCTTCTCGGTCAGGTTGCGCGTGAAGCCCGGCAGATCCTGCTTCAACAGATCCTTCAATTGAGCGGGGGTGGTGAAATCGGCTCCATTGGGAAGCGTTCCGCCCACCTGGATCGGCGCGCCCTTCTCCTCGGTGCGCCAGCGGCCGATGGGATCGTAGTTTTCCAGGCCGAAGCCGAGCGGGTCCATGCGGCTGTGGCAGGAGGCGCAAATCGGATCGGAGCGGTGCTTTTCGAGCGCCGCGCGCAACGACGACGGCGCCTGGGCCTGATCCTCGTTCAATGCCGGGACGTCGGCCGGAGGAGGAGGCGGCGGCGTGCCGAGGATGACATCGAGGATATATTTGCCGCGGAGCACCGGAGAAGTGCGAACGGGGTAGCTGGTGATGGTCAACACGCTGCCGTGACCGAGAACGCCGCCGCGTTGGTTGGGGTCGACCTGCACCTTGCGGAAGTCGGGGCCGTCGAGATCGGGAAGGCCATAATGGCGAGCCAGACGCGGATTGAGGAATGTGTAATCGGCGGTGATGAACTCGGTGGCGGGGCGGTTTTCGCGGAGGATGTGTTCAAAGAAGAGGCTGGTTTCGGCCGCCAGATCGAGTTGGAGCGTCGCGTTCCACATGGGGAACTTCAAGATGTCCGGCTTGGCGGCCTGCAGGCCGCGCGTCTCCAGCCACTGCCCGGAGAAGTTTTCGGCGAGAGCGGAGGAACGAGAGTCGGCGAGCATACGTGTGATTTGCGCGTCGAGAACGCCGGGCTTGCGGATCTGGCGCGTTTCGGCGAGCATGAGCAGTTCGTCGTCGGGCGTCGAACTCCATAGGAAGTAGCTGAGGCGCGTGGCGAGCTCCAGCTCCGAGACGGGCCCGTATTGGCCTTTCGGATCGCGTTCGACGCGGAACAGAAAGTGCGGCGACACCAGCATGGCGGCGACGGCATACTGTACGGCCTGATCCGGTTTGAAGCCGGCGGCGGTTGCTTCGCGTGCCACGGAAATCAGTTGGGCAATTTCGGAGGCGGTGGCCGGACGGCGATAGGCCTTGCGAGCAAGCGGCTTGAGGATGCGTTCGAGGCAGGCTGGGCCGGTGGCTGGATCGCAGGTAAGAATTTTCGCTCGCGGCGGATGCGTGCCGGGCGCGGCGAAGGGGCCGAGGAGGTCGAACTTTTCCGGATGGCTCGGATCCGGGGGAGGGGGGCCGAACCCAGGGCCGCCGCGGCGTGGACGCGGAACCGGTTTGCGGAAATCGGGACCGTCCAGTTCGGCATGGAACGTGTGCGGTCCCGCGGCGAGATAGACGCGCACCTCGCGGTTGATCCGCTGCACGTCGCGGGCGACGGTGGCGGTTTCGTTTTCGAGTGTGGGCACGTCGACGGCGTGCACGGGTTTGCCGTCGACGCTGATCTTCAGCAGCGCGGGTTCGCCTTTAGGGCCGCGATGCCCACGCACCCAGACGCGGAAGACGTATTCGCCGCTATGGTCGATGTGCTCCACGATCTCGCTGGCGCCCGCGTCGAGGCGGCGGACACGGTCGGCCTTCAGTTCGGTGAGGGATGGCTTGGGCAGGGGGTCGGCGGCGATGGCGAGGGCGGCAATGCGCTCGGCGGCGTATACATACTTCTCCATGAGGAGCGGCGAGACGGTAAGCACTTCGCCGATGTTGTCGAACCCGAGCACGGAGTCGTCGGCGGGAAACTCTTCGGCGGCGCGGAAGCGCACTCCGAGAAGGTCGCGGATGGTGTTGGCGTACTCGTTACGATTGAGGCGGCGGGCCAGGATACGGCCGGGGTCGGGCGGGCGGGAGCGATCGGCCCGGTCGATGGCCGATGTGACGAAGGCGACGAACGCTTGAATCGACTCGGGCGCCGGTTTCGGGGCGCCTTTGGGCGGCATTTCGCCCGTGCGAATCTTGGCGACGATCCGTTCCCAGGCATCGCGGTCGGCGGCGATGGAGCTGGCCGCGGTGACGCCGTCGAGACTCAGACCACCGGAGGAGAGCGCCTTGTTGTGGCACGCAACGCAGTTCTTGCGGAGCATCGGCAAAACTACATCGCTAAAGGAGTTTTCCTGGGGAGATGCCGGAGCCGCGGAGAGCGCAAGCGATAGAAGTAAAAGGATAGAGTTCCGCATCCTAGTGCAGTCTGGACTTAGATTAGCAGGCGAAAGACAGTATTGGGATGTTACTCGGCGAGCTCAGTAGAAATGACCGCCGATGCGGGCATCGAGTCGCCGGCGACCCGCGGAGCCGGATCACAACGGGATGAGAGTGTACTCCATCCGGCATTCTGCCGATATGGGGAAGAGGAGATTGTGTAGGCTAAAGGTACACACACATTGCCGTGAATTCTTTCGCCGTTCACGATCAGAGGCGCCTTGCTTCGGCCGCCGGATCGTTCTTCCTAGTTTGCTCGGGCCTACTGGTTTCGCCGAGCTGGGCCATTGACCCCAGCTCTCCCGCCATCAATTACCAACTGGACCATTGGGGGGCGCGGGAAGGATTTCCAGAAGAGTCGATTTCCGCGGTGACTCAAACGCGGGACGGTTTTTTGTGGATCGCCACGCCAGCGGGACTGGTCCGCTACAACGGCCTGGAGTTCTCGACGTATGAGCGCTCCCGATTGCCCGGGGCGAGGTATCTCCGCGATCTCCGGCTGTATGCCCACGAAGATGGAAGCCTGTGGTTGTGGAATCTCTACGGGCAGGTGTGGCGGATGCGGGATGGGAAGTTTGTGCGGATCGCCGGAGAAGCGAACGACGAGGCGGGCCCGGTCAGTTGGATGGGTGGCGGCGTGGGCGGCGCTATGCTGATGGTTTCGGGCGGCCGCCTGTATGAGTGGCGGGAGGGAGTATTCCGCCTGACCCGGATCTCCATCGAACCGTGGAAGGACCGCTTTACCAGTTGCTTCGTGGACCGCGACGGCGACTATTGGATCCGGCTGTCCGACGGGGGACTGATTCGAATGTCTTTCACCGGGGAGATTCGATGGCAGACTCCTCCGGGGCGCCGGCTGCCGGCGCCGGCGCAGTCGATGGTGCAGGATCGAAACGGCGAGTTCTGGTTCGGGACCTCGAAGGGCATCTATAAGCTGCAGGACGGCCGCGTGAAGCTTGTCTGGGATGAGTCCATCGGAGGGGGCGACGTGGTGCGGCTCCGGACGGGTTCGGACGGCGCTTTGTGGTTCGCCGCCGCGTCGGGCTTCTGGCGTAACCACGACGGCAAGCTGGAGCGGCTTTTCCCGGCGGGCGCGTTTCGCGGCGACTCGCTGGCCGCGCTCTACATGGATCGCGAAGGAAGCTTCTGGATCGGTTCGGTCCGGAACGGCCTGTTTCGAGTCCGGAACTCCAAGTTCGCGAATCTCGATTCGGGCGTCAATATGCCGCGCGGCCAGATTTTTTCGACCTATCGCGACACAAACGGAAATCTGTGGGCGGGCTCGGATTCCGCCATTCACCTTCGCGCTCCGAACGGCTCCTGGCGCAGCTTCGATGCGACGAGCGGCGTGCCGCGTGGCATTGTCCGCGGCGTGGACGAAGACGAATTGGGGCGTATCTGGATCGCCAGCGATGGAGGCCCGGCGGTTCAGGCGACGCGGGCGGCGGCGAGATGGAGCGCCGCGCCGGAGGCCAACGATTCTCCCGTACGCGCGTTGACACGGGCTCGCGGCGGCGGGATGTGGCTCGCGGCGCTCGACTCGCTGCGACTGTCCCAGCCGGGACGAACGGCGCGAATTCCCTACCCCGCCGGATTCAATCCGGCCAATATCCGGTCGCTGGTGGATCACTCGCGGTTCGGGCTGCTGGTGGCGGGACTGCGGGGCCCCGTTTGGTCGTACAAGGACGCCGTCTGGCGCAAGATCGAATCCGATTCGAGGCTGAGCGTGTACGCGCTGCTCAAGGATTCGTCGGGAGATGTGTGGGCAGCGACGTCGCTCGGGGTGGGCCGAATCACCTCGGACGGCCTGTTTCCGGCGGATCTCAACCGGTGGCTCGCCAAGCCGGAGGAAGAGTTCTTTCAGATCGCCGACGACGGCCTGGGAAACCTGTTTCTGGCGGCGCGCCGCAGTTTGATCCGAATGAAGAAGACCGGCCACTCGGCGCTGAACTCCGGCGACGTCCGGCAGTTCGATCTGCTCGACGGCATGAGCAGCGCGAACTTCGGAGTGGTGAGGCAGAGTTTCCGCTCGGCGCTTCCGGGAGGGCTGCTCTGGTTCGCCAATCTCAGCGGACTGCTGATGGTGGACCCGTCCAATATTCCGGAGAACAGGCTTCGTCCGCCCGTACATATCGACCAACTCATCGCCGACGGGGTGGAGATACCGCTCGCGAATACGGCGCGCCTGCCGGCCGGTTGCGTGCGCATCGAAATCGGGTTCGTGGCGCTGAGCCTGATCGAACCGAAGAAGGTGAATTTCAAATACCGGCTCGAAGGCTACGACCCCGACTGGGTGACTCCTTCGGCGGGCGGTCTGGCCGTGTACACCCATCTGGGCAGCGGAAACTACCGCTTCCGGGTGATCGCCAGCAACAACGACGGCGTGTGGAACGACACCGGCGCCACTCTCGACTTCGAGATCGCTCCTCACTTCTATGAGACCCTTTGGTTCCGCTCGGGCGCGGTGATATTGGTCATACTGCTGGCTGCCGTCGCCGTGCGCTGGCGGACCCGTTCCCTATTGGCCCGTACGGAGGAACTCCAACGCCACGTCCGGGAGCGAACCGTGGAACTCGAAAGCGCGCGGCGCGATGCCGAACACGCGGCCCTTGCCAAATCCGAATTCCTGGCGACGATGAGTCACGAGATCCGGACTCCGATGAATGGCGTGCTGGGTATGCTCAGCCTCCTGGAACGGACGGAGCTGAGCGGAGAGCAACGCAAATGCACCGAGGTGATCTCGAGCTCGGGCAAGGCGCTAATGAATATTCTCAACGACGTCCTGGACTTGTCGCGGATCGAAGCGGGCAAGCAGGATCTCGAACAACAACCAGCCGATCTTCGTCACCTCGCCCAGGAAGTAGTGGAGCTTTTCCGGATCAGCGCCGCATCCAAGAACCTGGAAATCTCGCACCAGTGGCCGGGCCATCTTCCCACTTGGTTTCTCGCCGACGCGGCTCACCTTCGCCAGATTCTCCTGAACCTCCTGGGCAACGCCGTGAAGTTCACGGAACAGGGCTGGGTGAGGCTCGATGTCCAAGGGTTAGTGCGCGAAAGCGGCGAATGGGATCTGGAGTTCTCGGTCGAGGATTCCGGAATCGGAATCGCGCCGCAATCGATCGGCAAGCTGTTCCAAAAGTTCAGCCAGGCCGACTCCTCCTCCGTTCGCAAGTACGGCGGCACGGGGCTTGGGCTGGCGATCTCCAAAGGGTTGGCGGAACGGATGGGCGGAACGATCCAGGTTTCCAGCGAACCCGGCGCCGGCTCCCGGTTCACGCTCCGGCTTACGATGCAGACTGCCGAACCGCCAAGTCCCGAACCGGCCGCTCACCTTTCGAGAACGCGAGACACGCCAGTGGGAAGAGTGCTGCTTGCCGAGGACAATCCGGTGAACGCGCTGGTGGCGTTACGCATGCTGCACACCTTGGGCTATCAAGCGGATTCGGTCGCCACCGGCAGGGAGGCGCTGGCGGCACTGAGCCGGGAGGCCTACGACCTGGTGCTGATGGACTGCCAGATGCCCGAAATGGACGGCTTCGAGACGACGCGCCGCATCCGGAGCGAGCTCACGGGGCCCCAGCCGATCATCATCGCCATGACGGCGAACGCCATGGATGGGGATCGGGAGCGATGCATCGAAGCGGGTATGGACGACTATCTCGCCAAACCGATCGTCTTCGACGAATTTGCGTCGCGGATCGCGAGTTGGAGCCAGGGAAGAGAGAGGGTGTCCGAACATCCGTGACACCCTGGGGCGTGGCCGCGATGCGCCGGCGCCGCGTGGCTAGACGAAGAACGGGATGCCGCTACCTGCCGGCCTGATAGTTCAACACGGCCCTCTGGAGCTGATAGTCGTACTTCGCGTTGGCGTGCTGAATTTCGGCTGAGGTCAGCGAAAGCTGCGCCGTACTGTACTCGACGATCGAGCTTAGCCCCAGCTCGTACCGCGATTGAGCGAGCTCTACGGTCTGAATCGCCTGTTTCACGAGGCTCTCCGTCAGCGCGACCCTCTCGACGGCGTTGTTCACGTTCAGCCAGGCCACTTTGATGTCCCTCGCGATTCGATTTTCGAGGACCTTCACGCGCTCCTTCGCCGCGCTTTCCCGCAGCCGCGCTTCCGATTGCCGCGATTTGAACAGGCCTCCATTCAGCAGCGGCAGATTGACATTTAAGCCGACGGCGCCGAAGCCGGCGCGCAACGCGGAGGCGCGCTCCGGAATCCAGCCGGCCGAAGCCATGGCGTTCACCTGCGGATAGGAGAGCGTCTTCTCGGCCAACGCATGCTCCCGCGCCGCCTCGGCGTCGAGAGACCGCGCCTTCAGGTCCGGCCGGTTCCGGAGCGCCCGCTGTTCATATTCGGGCAGCGATAGCGGCTCGACGCGAAAAGGTTCGTCGGCGAGTTCGAACTGTTGCGGCGATGCGAATCCCAGGGCCTCGGAGAGATTGGCTTCACCGGCCTGCAACTGATTCACGGCCGAGGCAAGCAGCAGCTTAGCCTCTTCCAACGCCACGCGGGCGAAGCTGAGATCCAGCCCGGACCTCAATCGCGCCCGCTCCAACTCGTTCACCTGATCGACGACAAGTTGCCGGGCCGAGACGGTTTGGCTGGCGACCTTGAGAACGGCCTTGGCGCGCAGAATCTCGAAGTAGGCGCGATCGACCTCGAGCAGGACCGCGTTCCGCGTCGCCTGGTGGTTCTGCTCCTCGGCCTGCGCGCTGGACCGGGAGCTGGCGACCAGATGCGAGGTGCGACCGAAGTCGAAGAGGAGTTGATTGACGGTGAACCCGGTCGCCAGACGGCTGTAGATGACCGGATTGTTGATCGCGCCGGCGGCGAGCCTCGTGTTGTCCGGAGCGCCGGCGCCGGTGAGGTTCCCCTGAACGATGGGAAAGCGCGCGGCTCGCGCCTGCGCAGGCTCCTCGCCGGCGGCCTCGGCGGCGAAGCGCGACGCAGTAACGGCGGGGTGGTTCTTAAGCGCCAGTTCCTCGGCTTCTTCAAGCGTCAGCCGCCGGGCCGTTTGCGCGGTCCCAACCAACGCGAATCCCAGCAACGCAGCTATTAGTCGTTTCATCGCGCCTCCAGCGGACGCCCGCGCTTTCCATAAACAAGCAGGAACGCGGCGGGCACGAGGAAAATGGTAAAAATCACGGAAAGAGCAAGTCCGCCAATAATGGCCTGCGCCAGCGGAGCATAGCTTTCGCTGCCGGTTCCGAGTTTCAATGCCATCGGCAGCAGGCCGATAATCGTGGCGAGCGAGGTCATCAGCACGGGGCGGAGACGCACACGGCAGGCCTCGGCCACGGCATCGCCCACGGGCATTCCCTCCTCAAGCAGCCGGTGCGTGAACTCGACGATCAGGATGCTGTTGGAGACCACGATACCGACCATCATCACGACGCCCATCAGCGATTGCACGTTCAACGTAGTACCGGCGAGATAGAGAAGGACGAGAACGCCGGTCAAGCCGAGCGGCACGGCAAGCAGGATGATGAGCGGATCGACGAAGGATTCGAATTGCGCCACGAGGATGAGATACAGCAGCACAATCGCCAGCAGGAGCCCGAAGGCGAAGCTGCGGAAGGAGGCTCGCATCCCCTGAACCATGCCGCGGAGATCCACGCGAACGCCTGCGGGTAACTCGGTGGAGGCCACGATGCGATCGACTTCCTCGGCGGCGCGTCCGAGATCCTCGTTCGCCAGTCCCACGTAGACGTCGATAACGCGACGCAGCTGGTAGTGATTGACTTCGGTGGGCGCGGAGAAACGCTCCATCGTCGTGATCGCATCGAGCCGCATGGGCTTGGCGGCGTTGGGAGCGCGCAGAGGGATGGAGGTGAGATCGAGCATGTTGGCGACGCGGCCCTCGGGATACTGAACGGTGAGCATATAGTCGTTCCCCGTTCGGTGATCCACCCAGTAGCTGGGCGCGATCATTTGATTCGATGTGAGGGCGGTGATCACGTTGCTTACGACCTCGCGCTGGGTCAGACCCGCGCGGCTCGCGCCGGCGCGGTCGACCGCCAGCCGCAGGGCCGGGTAGTCGATGTCCTGCGGGATAAACACGTCGCTGATGTTGGGAATGGAGCGAATTCGCGCGGCCAGCTCCGCCGCGACCCGGTAGGCGGCCTGCAAGTCGGAGCCGCTGACCTGAACGTCGATGGGAGCGGGCAGGCCGAGGTTCAGCACCGCATCCACGAGTCCGCCCGACTGAAAGTAGGCGTTGAGCTGCGGCAACTCCCGGGCCAGCCGGCTTCGAACGCGATTCATGTACTCGTAGCTACCGGTCTTGTGCCCCTCGCGTAGACTCACCTGAACGAAGGCGGTGTGCTGGGCGGAGTTGCTCGTATAGATGGAAGAGAATCCCGGGGCCACGCCGATATTGGAGACGATCATGCCGAGATCGTTGGGATCGACCATTTGCCGGATGAGGTTCTCGACGCGCTCGATTTCGAGCGAGGTGACTTCGAGGCGGCTTCCGGGCGGCGCTTTGAGGTTAATCACAAACTGTCCGGCATCCGTGCGCGGGAAGAAGGCCACGCCGAGGTTCGGATACAGCGCGAGACTGGCCAGGAACACGGCCGCGGAGCCGGCGATCACGGCGGCCGGCCAACGTAGCGCGGCCCGGACCAGCCTGGTATAGCCGTGCAGCATATTGTCGAAATTCCGGTTGAACCAGCGATTGAAACGAAGTCCCCAGCCGGGATTCCTTTCGCCGCCGGCCTCGTGTTCGTGGGGATTCTTCAGAAATCTCGCGCAGAACAGCGGCACTACCGTCATCGCCACGAAGTAGGATGCGAAAAGCGCGATCACGACGGCCAATGCGAGCGCCGAGAACAGGAACCGGCTCACTCCATAGAGGAACGTGACGGGGAAGAAGACAACTCCGGTAGTGAGCGTGGCGGCGAGAACGGGCAGGGCGACTTCCTGTCCGCCTCGTTCGGCCGCCTCGGGAGCGGGCACGCCCGCCTCCATGTGGCGGTAGATATTTTCAAGCACGACAACGGAGTTGTCGATCAATCGCGAGAATACAAGCGCCAACCCGCCCAGCACCATGGCGTTGACCGAACTGCCGCCCAACGCCAGAACGAGAAACGTGGCCAGGGCCGAGAGCGGGATCGACAGGCAGACCGCCACGGTTGCTCGGAAACTGCCGAGAAAGATCAGAATCATCAGGGACGTGAGCACCAACCCGATGGCGCCTTCATGGAGCAACGTCTCGATCGCGTTCTTCACAAAGATGGACTGATCGAAGACCACCTGTGTGCCGAGGTTGGACGGGACGTCGAACAGCTTCGACACCGCGTCCTTGACGCCGTCCACGACGGCGATCGTGTTGGTATCGCCGCCCTGCTTGAGCACGGGCAAATAGACCGAAGGCTGCCCGTCCACGCGAACGATGTTGGTTTGGATCTGCTGCGCGTCGCGCGCATCGCCGATGTCGCCGACGTATACCGGGCCGGCGGAGGTCACCTTCAACGGGATCCGTCCGATCTCGTCCACCGAGTCGACTTGGCTGTTGGTGTAGAGGCTGTAATTGAACGGTCCGATGCGCGTGTCGCCCGCCGGGAGGATCAGATTCGAGGCGTTTACACCTCGCACGACGTCCATCGGGCTCAACTCGTGCGCCTCGAGTTTGATCGGATCGACGTAGACCATGATCTGGCGGTAGCGTCCGCCGAAGGGCTGAGGCACAGACGCGCCCTGGACATTCGCCACCTGGTTCCGCACCGCGTATTGAGCGAGATCGCGAAGCCGCGTTTCCGTGAGGCCTTCGCCCTTCAAGGTGATGAGGCAGACCGGCAGCGACGACGCGTCGAATTTCAGCACCACGGGCGGCAGAGTGCCGGGAGGCAGCCGGCGGAGGTTCGCCATCGCGAGGTTCGAAATGTTGGTGACCGCCGAATCCGGATCTGTGCCGGGCTGGAAATAGATCTTGATCAGGCTTACGCCCGGAAGCGACCGCGACTCGATGTGTTCGATGCTACTGGCCAGGGTAAAGAACCGTTCGAAGCGGCCGGTAATATCGGCTTCGATCTGCTCCGGCGGCATGCCGGAGTAGAAAGTCGCCACAACGACGACGGGAATGTGAATCGGCGGAAACAGGTCGACCGGCATCCGGGCGAGGCTCGTGACACCCACGATTGCGAGAACGAGGCACACCACCACGACGATGTGCGGATTGCGAATGGCGAACCGCGACATGTCAGGCTTCCCGAACCTGCCGCGAGGGGACGGCGCGCCGCGAATTCACCAGATACCAAAGAGCGGGCACGACGAAGATTCCCGAAAGCACCGAGGCGGTCATTCCGCCGATGATGGCCCGCGCCATCGGAACATAGGCTTCGCCGCCGGTTCCGAGCTTGAACGCCAGCGGCATCAGCCCGATCACCGTCGCCAGCGAAGTCATGACGATGACGCGGAAGCGAGCGCCGCAGGCTCCGAGAATCGCATGACGCGCGTCCTGGCCTTGGTCGCGCAATCCGTTGGCCGCATGCACGATCAGAATGCTGTTGGAAACGACGACTCCGGCCATCATCACCGTTCCCATCAACGACATGACGTTCAGACTCGTGCCA
>Ga0268299_1004276_pt1 | contig 11444 bp, 6 predicted proteins | sample NOBtaG_FD_193484 | JGI IMG/M metagenome (GOLD analysis project Ga0268299, IMG submission 193484) | Activated sludge microbial communities from bioreactor in Nijmegen, Gelderland, Netherland - NOB reactor | ecosystem: Engineered > Bioreactor > Aerobic > Activated sludge | place: Netherlands... | reverse complement strand
GTCCCTGCTACCTCGACAACGGCCTCGTCGGCGGCGAGGTCACGGCGATCGGTGAGGCCGATCCGCCCACGAATGGCGTGTCGAACCCGACGTTCGCGTCGCTGTTCTGCATCCCGCCCGTGGCGCAGGCATCGATCAACGCCGCCGGCGGTCTGCCGGGTCTCGGCCGCATCGAGCTGCCGCTCGTCAGCCGCGAGATCCTGACGCTCCCGTAGCGAGCGGAATCCTGCGTCAAGAAAGCCCCCGGGGTCGATCAGGACCCCGGGGGCTTTTTTTTGCCCACGTTGCCGCATCATCCAACCGCTGATCCATATCGTCGCAGTGGATGTTCCCGGATCGCCCATCCCATGCCGGTTCTCGTGGACTCGATGAACGAATCCGTGTGATCACGTTCGAAGGAGGGCCGAGAATGACCAGAGGTCTACGAATGGCGGGGGCGCTCGCGATGGCACTCGCCATCGCACAATGCGGCGACAGCAACGACGTTCGCATTTCGACCGGGCGCGGGATCGCCCCTTCCCCGGGCACCTTCACCGGGTCGCTGAGCGACGGCGGGTCGATCACGATCGGGGTCGGCAGCATCGAATCCGTGACGTTCGATTGCGACGACGAAACCATCTCGGAGACCTTCACGCCCCCCCGCGAGATCGACGACGACGGCTCCTTCAGCGTCGGCTTCTCGGACGGCGGCCGCGAGTTCCGGGTCGAGGGCCAGTTCCGCGACAACAGCGCGGTCGACGGGACCATCAACGACGAGGACAACGAGTGCGACGTCTCGTTCGAGGCCTTCCGCGGCGGTCCCGAGCGAACACCGACCCCCACTCCCACCACGGGTGGGTCGGCGACCGCTCCGACGAGTACGCCGGATACGAGTCCGATCGTCACGGCCACCCCGACCCCGACCCCGACTGCCACCACCGGCACACCCGTGACCCCCGTGCCGTCGCCGTGCCCGGTCGCCGTCGAAGTGCTCGGCAATGCCGGCGCTTCCAAGATCCTCGACAGCGGCTGGAGCGGCCTCGCCCACAATGCGACGGTCGTCTCGGACGGGAAGCTGACGTTCACCGTATCCAACTGCGAGAACGAGACGAAGCCGTGCGGCGATTGCGAGATCGGCGGTCCCATTCAAAACGCGAACGCCGGCGCGGGAGACATCGACGCGCAACGCTGCGTGCAGGACACCTCCATCACCTGCGACGCGGGTACTCCGTGCCCCTCCGGCGCCTGCGCGTTCTTCTTCGGCGCGCCGCTGCCCCTCAGCGCCGGCGGTATCGGCACGTGCGTCACCAACCAGGTGAATGGGGCGGTCACCGGCACCGGGAACGCCGAAACCGGGGAGTTCACCGGCACGATCAATCTGACGTCCCGGGTGCACTCGGGTATCGAGACGAACCGCCCGTGTCCAACGTGCGACGGCGACGGCACGGCGAACGACGGCACCAAGGGCGGGACGTGCAGCGGGGGATCGAAGGTCGGTCAGGCGTGCGACGTGAGCGGCGAGTCGCCGACTCCGTCGTTTGGCAGCACCAGTCTGGACTGCCCGCCATCCGGACTGATCTCGGCCCTCACCATCACCCTCGCGGGTTCGAGCGGCACCGAGACGCGCACGCTCGCGGCGTCGAGCCCGAATTGCACGGCGTTCGGCGCCACCAGCAAGAAGTGCTTGTGCCCGCCGCAGGGCTCGGAACCGAACGCACCCAACGCCTGCCTCGACGACAGTGCGACGATCGGGACCGACGAAGGGCTCTGTTCGCGAATCGGGAGCACGAACGAGGGCCAATGCACGGCGGTCGCCGACCTCGCGTGCTCACCCACGGAAACCTTCCGTGGGTGCACCACGAACCAGGACTGTCCCGTCTCCGGTGACTCCTGCATCGCGGTCAATCGCCCGTGCTACCTCGACAACGGCGTGGTCGGCGGCAGCGTCTCGGCGGTCGGCAAAGCCGACCCGGCCGACGCGAACGGGCGTGCCGAGCCGACGTTCGCCGCGTTGTTCTGCATTCCGCCCGTGGCGCAGACAGCGATCAATCGAGCCGGGGGGCTCCCCGGCCTAGGCCGCATCGAGCTCCCGCTGATCGGCCAGGAGCTGTACGAGCTCCCGACCCCGTAGGGAACGATTCGTGCGCTTCATCCCCCGGGGCCGGCGACGGCCTCGGGGGCCGCCGTCGCTCGGCCTAGCGACGGCCTTCGCGCGTGATGCGGCGGTACAGCTTGAAGAGCTCGTAGAACGCCCGCGCGATCACCAGCGGATTCGCGCCGGTCGGCGTGCCGTGTTGGCGTGGGTAGTGGTGCACGCCGACCTCGGTGATCCGGAATCCCGCCCGCACGGTCCGCGCCAGGATCTCGGTGCTGATCATCGCGCCCTCGGCCTCGGGAGTCACGACGTCGAACACGCGGCGATCGAACAGCTTGAAAGCGCAATCGACGTCGCGCGAAGGGATGCCGAAGAGCCGCCGCACGAGGAAGTTCCAGGCGCCCGCGTTGACCCGCCGCAAGCCGCCCTCCGCCCGATCGATACGGTAGCCGATCACGACGTCGTACTGCGGTACGTGCGGGAGCAGCGTCGCGATCTCGCCGACGTCGAACTGCCCGTCGCCGTCCGTGAAGAAGACGTAGGCCTTCCGGCTGGCCGCGAACCCGGATTTGAGCGCGCCACCGTAGCCCCGGTTCTGCTGGTGATGGACGACCCGGACGCGTGGATCGGCAGCGGCGAGCGCATCGGCCACTTCGGCGGTGCGATCCTGGCTGCCGTCGTTGACCACGATGATCTCGTAGTCGTCCGCGACGGTGGGCAGAACGGCCCCCAGGCGCTCTACCATGGCGCCGACGTTGGCTTCCTCGTTGTAGGCGGGAAAGAAGGCCGAGATGCTGGGGAGACGATTCACGCGCGCGCCTGAGTACCACCCCCGGAATGGGTAGTCTATTGAGTACCGCCCGCTATCGTCGCGCGAATGCCATAGATGCGCGGGGATCGCTGGTGTACGGGCTCACGCCCGTTTGCTACCCTCGCCCGCCGCATGCCCGAATCCGGAATCATCGATCTGAGCGTCGTCCTCCCCGTCCTGAACGAGCGCGAGAACGTCGAGCGGCTCCTCCCTCGTACGGTCGGCGTACTACGCGCCATCGGCTGTACCTACGAGCTCGTGGTCGTCGACGGCGGCTCGACCGACGGGACGCCCGAGGCGGCCGCCGCCGGGGGCGCTCGGGTCATCCGACAGACGTTACCGGGGTATGGGGGCGCGCTCCGCGAAGGCCTCGCCGCCGCCAAAGGCACGTTCATCCTGACGCTCGACGCCGACCTCTCCCACGATCCCGACTTCATCATGAAGCTCTGGCGGAGCCGCGAGCGCGCCGAGGTCGTGATCGCGTCCCGCTACGTGAAGGGCGGCGTCGCGTACATGCCGAAAAGCCGCCTGATCCTGTCGCGCGTCCTGAACTCCTTCTTTGCGCGCGGCCTCGGCCTTCCGGCACGCGACCTGTCGAGCGGGTTCCGCCTCTATCGCGCGGTCGCCGTCCAGGGGCTCGAGCTCGAAGGCACGAACTTCGAAATCCTCGAGGAGATCCTCGTCAAGATCCACGCCGAGGGGTGGCGCATCGCGGAGATGCCGTTCACGTATTATCCCCGCGAGCGCGGATCGTCCCACGCTCGGGTCTTCGCGTTCGGCATGGATCTCCTGCGCGCCTTCTTTCGTCTGTGGAAGCTCCGCAGCTCCATCGAGTCCGCCGACTACGACGAACGCGCGTTCTACAGCCCGATCCCGCTGCAACGCTGGTGGCAACGCCGGCGTCACGAGATCATCTGCGCGTGGGCTCGCGGCGCCGGAAAGACCCTCGACATCGGCTGCGGGTCGAGCGTCATCCTCCAGTCGATCAACGACGTCGTCGGCATGGACGTCCTCCACAACAAGCTCCGGTACATGCGTCGCTACGACGTGCCGCTCACGCGCGCGTCGGTCTTCGCGGTCCCGGTGCGGGATGCCAGCTTCGACTGCGTCGTCTGCTCGCAGGTCATCGAGCACATCCCGTACGACGACGCGATCTTCGCCGAGTTCCGGCGCGTGCTGCGGCCCGGCGGCCTCCTCATCCTCGGCACGCCCGACTACGACACCATCGGTTGGCGCACGATCGAGCCGCTCTACGGATTCTTCGCCCCGGGTGGCTACAAGGACGAGCACATCACCCACTACACGCGCGACCGCCTGATCCAGCTGTGCCGCGAGTGGGGCTTCGCCCTCGAGGACACGGCCTACGTGTTCCGGAGCGAGCTCGTGCTGGCACTCCGCCGCGACGACAAGACGGCCGCGGTCATCGCTCCGCCGGCCGGCTTCACGCTACCAACCCAGCTTCTTCCCCCAGTACACGCCCAGAGCGTTCAGTAACGCCGACGACTCGGCGAGGAAGAGCAGCGGCAAGAGGCCGCGGTCACGCATGCCCATCGCCGTGAGGACGATCACGTAGGGCAGCGCGTCCAGCAGGTAGCGGTACCCGAACTGCACCCAGCCCTGGTAGAAGTACGGCACGAGCGCGGCCGCCGTCAGCGCGGTCGCGAGCCAGAGCAGCCGCACGATGGGGTCGCGGCGCGGCGCGGCGAACGCGTACAGCAGCACGGGGCTCGTCAGCAGAATCGACAGGCCCTCCGGTGACGGCTTCAGGAACGGGAAGTCCTCGACGTACTCCCAGCCCTTGAAGATCGCGATGTGGACGTGCTGCGAGATGTAGTGCCAGTCGTACCAGCCGTACTTCTTGCCGCTCATGTAGATTTCGGCGGCCTTGCCGTACCCGGTATCGAACGGATTCCCGAAACGCGTGTAGTTGAGCCAGAGCTCGATGCCGATCGGCACGGCGATGCCGAGCGTGAAGAGCACGCCACGCCAGATCGCGCGCCCGTCGAAGAAGCGGAAGAAGCTCTGCCGAACCGCGTGTCGGTGCACGAGCAGGAAGAAAACGCCCGGGGCCGCCGTCACGACGTTGGCGCGCGCGAGCATCGCGAACCCGAACGCCGCGCCGACGAGCCAGGCGCGGCCCTTCCCGAACACCTCGATCAACGCGAGCAGAAGAAAGAGCTCGGTGCAGAGATGCGCCAGGAACCACGTCGTGCCGATGATCGCGCTGAACCAATTCACCGTACAGAACGCGAAGATCAACGTGCCGAGCGCGGCGCGGCGCGACCCGACGTCGGCCCGCATCAGCAGGATCCAGCACAGCATCGCGTTGAATCCCGCGACCGCCATGCTGAAGAAGTTCATGTTGACGGCGGTCCCCCACCACCACACGAACGGCACCAGGAGGATCGCGGGCGTCGGCGCGAACGGCGAGTGCACCTTGCCGTCGACGCGAATCCAATCGTGGTAGTGCCCGGGATACCCCTGTACGTCGAGCCGGCCGTGCAACCACGCGTCGGCGACGTACACGTGATGCTTGTACGCGTCCGGCAACCGCGGATTCGACGCGTAGTACAGCATCGTGACCCCGATGAAGATCGCCAGCGCTGCGATCACGCGGCGTGTCTTCGTCACGGCCACGACCTAGGGACGGCTAGATCCAGCGAGCGGGGCCGTTTTGGAACCACATCCGCGCGCTGTAGAGATCGCGCGCGATCGGTGCCCCCGACCACAGCGGATAGAAGTAGACCAGCAGCGCGATACCGACGACGCCGTACGCGACCACCACGACGCGACCCGCCGGCCACGAGAACATCGGCAACCGTCGATAGACGACGGCGGCACCGTACACACCCGCGATCGCGGCCCAGACCAGGATGCCCGCGCGCGGCAACGGGCCCATGAGGGTCGGGAGCAGCGGGACGAGCAGCGCCACCCCCGCACCCACCCAGAAGGCATCCTCGGCCGGCGTCCGCCACAGCATCGCGAGCGCCATCCCGAGTGCCAGGATGCTCGCGTAGAGCGACGGGAGGTAGTGGTACTGGAACAACGTCCGGCCGATCCACGACCAGACGATGTAGTGCAGGATGAACGCGGTACAGAGGAACACGCTCGGCAGATGGCGCTCGCGAATGCCGCGAGCGAGCGCCACGACGATGGCCGCGAAACCGCCCCACCACACGATCGGGTTGCCGCCGCCCCAGACCCCGACGATCTGGCTCGAGTCGTTCGGCACGTCCTTGAAGTGGTACCACACCGGCCGCAGCAGGAAGGGCCACGTGTACCACTTCGAGGAGTACGGGTGCGTGGCGTCGGCGACGGCCGCTTCGTAGCCGATCACGTCCTTGAAGTACTTCGGAATGTCCCAGATGCTGTGCCACCACCCGAGATAGTAATGCGGCAGGTACACGGCGAGATACACCGCCGCCGCCGCGCTGGTCACGAGCACCGCGGGTGCGAGGCCGCGTAGCCACGGATCGGAGACCCGGTGCATCCGCTCGGCGTGCACCGAGAGAATCGCGAGAAAGAACACGACCGTCATCCAGGTGAACGCGGGAATGAAGAGCTTGCTCGCGAGATTCAGGCCGAGCGCGACGCCGAGGAACACCAGGATGGTCGGCCGGCGCTGCAACGGCGGTGTGCGGAGGTACTGAAACAACAAGAGGTACGCGATCGCGCCGAACGTGACGTACCAGATGTCGATGACGGCGATCCGGGAATCGACGATGAAGAGCCCGTCGAACGCGACCGCGGCCGCCGTGACGAACCCCGCGATACCGTCGCCGAGCAGCTTCCGCCCCGTCAGGTACGCGACGCCGACGAGCAACGTGCCGCAAACGGCGTTGAAGATGCGGTAGCCGTTCGCCTCGCCGCCGAAGATCGCGACGCTCGCGCCGATGGCGAGCTTCGCGAACGGCGGGTGCGGGTCCATGAAGTCCTTGCCGCGGAGGTAATTCTTCCCCTGCTCGACGAAATAGACCTCGTCGAACACGAGCTCGTTCGGCTGTCCGAGATTCCAGAAGCGCAACCCCGCCGCGATCACGACGAGAAGGAGCGCGAACGCGAGATCCTGACGCGTGATCCGGTAGCGCTCCGCGCCGGCCTCGATCTCCCAGAGCGGGCGCCCGGCCTGGGCCTTCGGCTTCTCGACGGGCGCCGCCGCGGGCTTTTCACGCTTGTCCGGACGCTTGGCGGGTGCGCTCTTGGCCACGACCCGGGCCGGCGTCGCCACGACCGCCGCGGGCGCGTCGACGTCGGTCACCGGCTCGTCACACGGGAGCGGCAGCGGCTCGGGCGCGATCCGCGTCATGCGGAAACCTTCCGCGAGCGCCGCGACGAACATGCCGCAATTCACGATCGAGACGGCGATGCCGAACGGCTCCCACGCCGCCAGGAAATAATCCGAGTTCAGCGCCCGCAGGATGTACCAGAGGTTCAGGTAGTAGGTGATCGTGAGGAGAACGTAGAAGCCCCACAGGTGCTTTCGCCGCGGCAGAAGCGGCGCCAGGAAGAGCAGGCACGGAAAGAGATACCGCTCGTGCATGCGGGTCGAGAGCATGAAGAACCCGAGCGGCAGCAGGAACATCAGATACATGTACATCTCGGCGTCGCGGCGCCGGTAAATGAGGTAGGCCAGGTAGCAGAAGAACAGGACGACGAAGATCGTCGCCCACACCTTGAAGCTCAAGAACCCGAGCATGCCGCTGTCGGACTGACGGAACCCGCCGAGGATCGCCATCAGGTTGAAGGCGTTGACGGAGGTTTCGGCGTAATACGCGGCGCCCTTGTTGTAGTGCTGGAAGAGACCGAGCGGCTCCACGAACGGCAACGTCAGGAGCGCGGCGACGGCGAGGCCGGTCGCGGCGGCGATGATCGGGCGCTCGGGACTATCCCAGTTGCCCTTCCAGGACGCGAGCAGCGGCAAGAAGATGAGCGCCTGCGGTTTGGTGATCGCGGCGACCATCAGTACCGCCCACCCGAACGCGATCCTTCCTTCGAAGAGCAGCAGCGCGCCGAGGAAGAGCTCGAGCGTGAACAGCGAGTCGGTCTGCCCCCAGATCGCCGAGTTGAAGATGACCGCCGGATTCAGCGCGTAGGCGAGGACGACGATCCAGGTCATCTTCTGGCCGACGCGCGGACGGAGGAGCGCGAAGAGGAGTCCGGTCGACAAAAAGTCCGCGATCAGACCCGGCATCTTGATGATGAGGGTCGAGAGCGGGCCCGCCGTGTTCAATTGCATCCCCTGGTAGATGCTTCCGAGGAGCCAAAGGATATAGAGGTAGCCTGGGGGATAATCGCAAAAGTAATTCGGGGCGTAAAAATCAGCGGGGCCGCGATCGGCCAGCCTGAGCGCCCAGGCCTTATAGGTGCCGAGGTCGGTCTGGTAGCCGAAATACGGTGAGACCGCCATTTTGACCGCGAGGAGAGTCAGCAAGAGCGCGAGGAGCCCGAGCTTCTCCCCCGTCGAGCCGCGATCGCCCCCGCCGCCAGGCGGCGGCCGGAGGTAGTACCAGAGCGCCGCGGTCAGGAGCCCGAGCAAGAGGATCAGGGCCCAGAGCGAGAGCGGGGCGTAGCCGCCGCCGCCGGTTGCCGGCTGGTAGACGTGCTTGGCGTTCGGAGGCGGGCCCGAAACCGCCTCTGCCTTGATGTCCGCGAACGCCGCTTCGCCGGTATTCAGGCTGCTGTAGCCGCCGAGGCGGAGCGCCAGGGTGATCCGGTCCTGCCACTTCTCGGTCTTCACCCACAGCTCGATGGTCTGCCAATCCTCGCTGCCCTTGATGTCCTGGGAGTTCTGGAAGCCCTCCATCAAGGAGAGGTAGGCACCGATCGAGGCTTGCCCGACGTTCTCCGTACGGACTTTCCCGGAGATGTGGTACCAGGTTTCCTCTTTGACCCTCAGGTCCTGGACGAAGCGCGAGTCGTTCGGACCCGTGTTCTTGATGACCGCTTGCCCGGGCTCCGAGCCCGCCGGAGCCTTCCAGATGAACTCCGTGACGCCGGTCTTGGTGTCCCAGCGGTCGGTGCGCCACTCGGCCGGCGTGCCGCCCGCCCCTTGCGCGAAGTCACCGTTCTTGACGAACTGCTCGGCGGTGGCGGCGTCGACGACGCAAAGCGACACCATCCATACGAGCGCCGTCGCGCCGAACCATCGCCCCAGCGATCGCATGCCGGGCAGGTCTAAAGCACAGGGCATCCGAAATTGAAAGAAAGGTTGGCACGCATCGTAGCGGAACAGTGCGAGGGGCGCCGACGTTGCCTCGGATCATTTCCGTGCGCCATACTGCGACCACTGACGAAGGCCGTTTCCTTGACAGGAAAATCGGCCGTTTGCTATCGAGCCCCGCACGCCAACGGAGTGGTCATCAACCCCCTCAAGGAGGAGATTTTCATGAAGACTCGGACGAGATTTCTCACGCTCGCCATGGTCGCGGCATTCGCGATCGCGGGCTGTGGTGAAGACAACAACGACAACGACGACGTCACCCCAACCTCAACTCCCGTCCGGACGACTGCGGCTCCAACGCCGACTCCGGTAGAACCGACCGACGTCCCGACCGAGACTCCTGCCACGAGCGTGAGCCCGACCGATCCGACGCCCACCCCAACCGACGGCGGCACCGAGAGGTTCTGCGAGGGTGACGCGCTCACCGTCACGCTGACCTCCGAAGGCGGGTCCGACCTCGACACCGGCTGGACCGGTATCGCCCACGACTCCGTCTCGATCCGCGAGGCGTCGATCACGGCGAACCTCAACTGTGAGAACGATCCGCTCTGCGATGTCGACGGCTCGGCCCTGGTCGGGACGGTCTTCGGCTCCCCGCTCCCACTCTCCGCGGGCGGCGTCTCCTCCTGCGTGACCAACGAGTTCCGCGAGGCGGTGACCGGCACGTACAACTGCCAAACCGGCTGCGGCGAGTCGAGCGTCAAGCTGCTCTCGCGCGTCTTCCTGACGATCGACCAGGACAAGCCCTGCCCGCCGTGCGTGGGTGACCCCGTCGAGAACGACGGCGTCAAGGGCGGCACCTGCGACGGCGGCAAGACGCCGGGCGCGGCCTGCGACGTGGGCGGCATCAGCGACCTCTTCCAGAATGCAGGCGGCGCGCCGCCGGATGCCGGCCGCACCTCGAACGACTGCCAGCCGAGCGGCAGCAGCGTCGGCGAGCTCAACATCGACCTGAACCCGCTCACCACCGGCGAGGTCACGACCTCCTCCAGCGTCAACTGCCTGTCGACCTCCTTCGCTCCCGGCAGCTGCTACTGCCCGGGTCAGGTCTCGGCCAACGCCTGCATTCCGGACGGCGTCTGCCCGGCGAGCGGCGTCTGCGAACAGAACCCGCCGGACGGCGTGTGCAGCGGTCAGACCTACCGGTCGTGCGATCTGACGGGCGGCAATCGCGATTGCGAGGAGACGTTCCCCGGCGCCGGAAATTGCGAAGCGCAGCCGCGGCCGTGCTTCGGAACGAGCATCACCCGAACCGGCGTCTGCGGCACCGAGACCGGCGCTCTGGCCGCGATCTTCTGCATCCCGCAGACCCGCGCGCCCGCCATCAACACGGTGGCCGGTCTTCCTGGCCCGGGCGCCGTGACGTTGCCCGGACGTCAGGTCCGGGCGCCTCGCTAGTAGCTAGACGTTCTTTCCACACCAGCGACGACGTGCCCGCGGCTCCCGCGGGCACGTCGTCGTGACGCTCGGCCGCCGAGCACGCGCAGTCCGAACCCACGAGGAGGCGCTCATGATTCGTTTCAGTTTGATCTGCCGCCGCACCATCACGGCCGCCGTGCTCGTCCTACTGAGCACTTCGATCGCTTCGGCGACGATGAAGTACGGCCCGCTCGAGCTCTCGGGCAATCTGCAAACGCAAAACATCATCCGTCACCCGGACATCGACGAGTACCACTTCGTCCAGCAGCGCAACACGTTCCGCGCCCGCGTCGACTGGAACTGGCTCGAGAAGGGCAAGTGGATCGACCGCATCGACCTCCCGTTCATCGAGAGCTCGAAATTCTTCCTGCTCTACCGCGGCGTCTACGACAGCATCTACGACTACGAACCGACGCTCCGTGAGCGCGACTTCCGCGGCCGCAAGCCGAAGCGCGCCGCCGAACGCGACCTGAACGATCTCTCGAAGGGAGCGCGCGACGCGCTCAAGTTCGAGAATCAGCTGCGTGAAGCCTATGTCGACTTGAAGCTCGCGGACCTTCCGGTGAGCTTCCGGCTCGGCAAGCAGCAGATCATCTGGGGTGAGGCCGACGACTTCCGCATGCTCGATCGCGCCAACCCGCTCGACACCTCGTGGCACTACATCATGGAGATCCCGCCGCCGTCCTTCGGCTGGGACGATCTCCGCATCCCGCTCTGGATGCTGAAGGGCCTCTGGGACATCGGTAACATCGGCCCGGTTTCGAACACCTTCTTCGAAGCGTACTGGAATCCGGGCGACTGGCGCCCGGTGAAGGTCGGCTACCTGCCCCGTCCCTGGGGTCTCCGTATCCCGAACCCTCTCTACAACCGTGAGGACGGTGCCTTCTTCGCGCCGTTCACCGGCATCGACCGCCTCATGA
>Ga0268299_1004275_pt1 | contig 11447 bp, 5 predicted proteins | sample NOBtaG_FD_193484 | JGI IMG/M metagenome (GOLD analysis project Ga0268299, IMG submission 193484) | Activated sludge microbial communities from bioreactor in Nijmegen, Gelderland, Netherland - NOB reactor | ecosystem: Engineered > Bioreactor > Aerobic > Activated sludge | place: Netherlands... | reverse complement strand
ACCTCGAAGGCCGCCTCACCTTCGTGAGCGAATCGACCGCGCGCCTGCTCGGCAGCAAGCCGGCGGAGCTGCTCGGCCGCTCGACCTTCGACTTCGCGACGGACCATCCCGAGAATCTCGACATCGCCGCGACGCTCGGGCGGGTGGCGGAGGGTGAAGCCATGCCGCCCTCGATGATCCAGTGTCGGACCGTGATCGGCGACCGCTGGTTCGAGATCGCGGGCACCGGCATCCTCGACGAGCACGGCGTCGTCGTCGGCATCCGCGCGATCGGCCGCGACGTCACCGAGCGGCGCGCGGCGGAAGAGGAGCGGCGTCGCGCCGAGGTGGCGCTGCACGAGAGCGAAGCGCGCTATCGCGGCATCGTCGAGTCGACGCAGTCGGTCTTCACGCGGACCGACCTCGAGGGCCGGGTGCTCTACGCCAACGAGGCGATCTGCAATCTGATCGGCGTGCCCCTCGAGGACATGCTCGGCCAGAACCTGCTCCGGTGGGTGCACCCGGACGACCAGGCGGCGGTGGCCGCCAGTATCCAGGCGGCGCAGCGGCCGCCGTACCGCGTCCTGGTCGAGAATCGCGTGGCGACGCCGCGCGGCTGGCGGTGGTTCGAGTGGGAAGCGTGCCCCATCCGCGATCCCGACGGTCGGATCCGCGAGTTCCAGACGATCGGGCTCGACGTGAGCGAGCGGAAGGAGGCCGAGAAGGCGCTCGAGACGAGCGAGGCGCGCTATCGCAGCCTCGTCGAGTCGGGGGTCGAGCTGATCGCGCGCGCCGATCCGAGCGGCAAGCTGCTCTTCGCGAACGACGCGTACCTGTCCGCGTTCGGCTATCGCCGGGAGGACGTCGAGGCCGGCCGCGTGGCGATCCAGCCCCACATCCACGAGGACGATCGCGAGCGCGTGCTCGAGAGCTTCCAGAGCGTGCAGCGGCCGCCGTACCGGAACGTGGTCGTCAACCGCGTCCGCGTGAAGGGCGCCTGGCGGTGGTTCGAGTGGGAGCAGAGCGTCGTCCGCGACGACCACGGCGTCCTCACCGAGATCCAGGGCGCGGGCCGCGACGTCACCGAGCGCCAGATCGCGGAAGAGGCGCTCCGGCGCTCGCTCGACGACCTGAAACGCAGCGAGGACACGTTGCGGCGGCTCGCGCGCCGGCAGGCGGAGATCCGCGAGGAAGAGCGCCGCCGGCTCGGGCTCGACCTCCACGACAACGTCTGCCAGGAGCTCGCCGCCGTGAGCGTGCTGCTCGAGGCGGCGCGCGTGCGGAAGGGCGACGGCGTCGAGATCGAGCGCGCGACGCGCCATCTGACGGAGGTGATCGAGCACCTCCGGCTCGTCGGCCGCGACCTCCGGCCGATGCTGCTCTCCGATCTCGGGCTCACCGAGAGCCTGCGCGCGTTCACGACCAAGGTGTCGTCGCTCCAGCGCCGTGTCGCCGCGCGCTTCCCGACGCCGATCCCGCGGCTCGACGACGAGACCGAGATCGCCGTCTATCGCGTCGCCCAGGAGGCGCTCGGGAACGCGCTCCGCCACGCCGACGCGCACAGCATCGACTTACTGCTGCGAACCGAGGACGGGCGCCTCGTCCTCGAGGTGCGCGACGACGGCCGCGGCTTCGACCGTGGCACGCGCCGCACCGACTCGCTCGGCCTCGCCAGCATGGAGGAGCGCGCGCTCGCCCTCGGGGGCCGCCTCGAGATCGTGTCCGCGCCGGGCGAAGGCACGCTCCTGCGGCTGACCTGTCCGTTGAAGATGCGCAACCCGGCGAGCGCCGCCTGACGTTCGGCGGGCGCGCGCGCCGCGACGGCACGGACGGCAGCGTGGCGCGGCGTCTCAGTTCCGGCAGCGGTCGGGGTAGGCCGTCAGCGACGGCACCCGCGCCTGGTCGGGACATTGGGACGCGAACCTCGCCGCGCAATCGGCGCAGCGGATCAGCCCGCCGAGGGTCGTCACGCTCTCCTGACACGAGGGGATGGTCACGAAGTCGAGAAACGGCAAGCTCGGGCACTGGAGGGCCGCCTGGCCGGCCACCTGGTGCAGCGCGAAGACGTCGGCGCCGACGCACTGCCCGTTCGTGTCGAACGCGCCGCCGCACGCTTTGCACATCACGTCCCGAGGCTTGTCGGCGAACTCGACCTCGAACAGACAATCCGCCGTGGTCTTTCCGGCGAGGCGCTTGCCCCAGCACTTGTTGAGCTGCTTGGCGCGGCTCACGAGCGCGGCGGTCGAGACCTTGCTGATCGCGCGCTGGCACTTGTTGAGCTGCTTCTGCGTCTTCGGGTCGGCCAGAGTAGGCACGAGTGTCTCGTGCGCGGCCACGAACTGGTCGACGGCGCGGGCACCGATGCACTGGAGGCACGCCGCGACGTCGGCGCAGCTCGTGATCGCCATCCGGCACGCGTCGTTGCTGGGTGCGCCCGGTGGAAAGTTGCGGATCCCCGGACATCGATCGGGAAAGCCCATGAGGCCGATGCTCACCTCGCCGGCCGCGTCGCCGCCGCAGGTCTTGTCCTTGCCGCCGCACGCCTTGCCGATCGCCGTCACGAGCTTCGCGTTCGCCTTCTGGAGCGCGCTGAGGGTGTCGGTCTCGGTCAGACAGGGGACGGCGGCCGCGAGCTTCCCCGCGAATTTGCGCTGCCGGCACTTGTCGAGCGCTTCGGCGCGGGCCTCGTCGTAGTCCACGGCGGCGTCGGCGACCGCGCGCTTGCACTTCGTCACGACCTTGGTCGAGATCTCGCCCGGGCCGCCGCTGCACTCTTCGCCGCCGGTGAACGTCGGTGCGGCGAGCGGGACGATCCGAATCGCGACGGTGTAGTCGCTGGCGCTGGAGTGGTCGACGTCGTCGTTGAATTGGAAGCCGACGTTGCCCTCGGGCTTCGCGTTCGGTTTGCAGAGCTGGCCGATCGCGGTGACCGTCTCCTCGATCCGGATCGAGCCGACGCGGTACTTGTTGCCGAGCTCGTCCAGGAGATCGGCGGTGGGGATGCTCACCGCGTGCGATCCGGACGGGATCTCGGTGCGCGCGAGGCCGTTTCCCTCTTCGTCCGTGCCGTTCCCGTCGTTGTCGCCGGGGTTGCCGCACACGCCGCCCGGGCAGTCGCCGGCCTCGAAGCACCCGAGGCGGAAGTTGGCGCCGCCGAGGCACTTCAGCTCGTCGGTGCCGTCGCCGGTCGTGACGGTGACCGGGCCGATCTTCACCTTGATCGCGCCGACCCTGGTCGCCGACGGGTCGTTCGGGTCGTCGGAGTAGACGGTGACGACCTTCACCCGCACCGGCGCCGCCAGGGCGGGTGCGATGGCGAACGCGTGGCCGGCGACGAGCAAGCCGAGCAGAACGATGAGGGCGCGAATCGCGGCATGGGTACGCATGGGGAACCTCCGACCGGGAGGCGTGACGGAACGGGCCGAGGTGTTCAGTCCGGACTGAACGAATCGCCTCCGGACGTCACGCCTGAAAGGTGTGACGTTTCCTCCGCAGAAGCCCCAGCCGTTCGAGCGGGCTGCCGTCGCCGGGCTCCGGGTCGGCGTGGTCGGCTGCTACGGGCTCTTTCGCCGCGAACGATGGGTCTACATCGGGAGCGGCGACATCCGGGCCCGGCTGCTCGCGCACCTCGACGGCGACCGGCCCTGGCTCGCCGGCGACGAGCCGACGCACTGGGTGGTGCTGGAGACGTCCGAGTACGAGGCCGTCGGGCGCGATCTCGTCGTCGCCTGCGGTCCGAGCTGCGCTCCCGCTGCCTCGCCCATTTCGCCCTCCGGAGGTCTCTCGTGATCCGTCGTCTGTCGCCTCTCGTCGTTCTCCTCGCCCTCGTCGCCGTACTCGACTCGGCGGCGCCCGCCGCTGCCGGCATCTCCCTCGGCACGCCGTCGGTCGACACCGAGCCCAACCTGAAAGCCGTCGCCGGCGTGCCGGTGAAGTTCCTCGTGACCGGCTCGTTCAAGCCGCCGGACGAGAGCGGCTCGCCGTGGATCACGTTCGTCTGGAATTTCGGCGACGGGACGCCGACCGTGTCGAAGCGCTTCGACGGCGAGGGCGCCCACACCCACGAGCTGACCCACACGTTCCCGCAGGGCGGGCTCTACACGGTCACGGTGACCGGCGGCCATGGCTTCGCCTTCCTCGGGTTCCGCTTCGAGAAGAAAAAGAAGATCAAGGTCCAGGTCGAGTGCGCGGGCTCGGCGCCGAGCCCGAAGAAGTGCGCGAAGGGCACGTTCAGCCCGTTCAAGGGCGCCTGGATTCCGATCCCGAACAGCTCGGTGACCAATGCCGTCCTCGAGCTCGAGCATCTCGACAACAAGGTCATCGGCGCGTTCACGTACCAGGGCCAGGCAGGCAACGTGACGATCCCGATCGTCGGCAAGATGAAGCACAAGGTCGGTGATCCGCTGCTCGGTCCGGACAAGGAGGTGCTGACCGTGAAGTTCAAGTCCGAGCCGACGACCGGCAGGCTCGTGATGCCGATCGGGAATCTCGACGTCGCGTATCGCGACGTCGTGATCGAGCTGTTCAACGCCCCGCCTGCGCTTCAAACCGGCTCGTCGTCCATCGGAATCGAGATGGTGCTGGTGCAGCGGACCAGCGAGACCGACGCGAAGCTCTGCACGACGGTCGGAGCCGGAAAGAAGAAGGCGAAGCCCGGCGACCTCCTCTTCTTCGGGGTCGGCGTGCAGAACGAAGGCGTGGCGTCGTTGCCGTCGGAGCGAGTGATTCTCTCGGTCCAGGTCACGGGCGGCACGATCGAGGACACGGTCGTCGATCGGGCCGAGGTGGACGCGGACCAGGGACCGTCCGGCCGGTCGATGTTCCTGCATTCGCTCGGCGCCGGCAAAGGACAGAAGAACGCGCAAGCGGAGGCGTTCATCGGAGTCCGCGTGGCGCCTGGCGCCAGGGAGGTCGCGATCGACGTCCAGGCGACCGACAATCCGACGCAGCCGGACGAGTTCGGAACGGTGATGCGGCCGCCGGATCGCCGCATCTGCGTGCCGGTCGTGGAGTGACGGCGACTCAGAACGTCCAGGCGACCGGCACGTCGGGCTCGTAGGCGCAGAACGTGCCGGTCCGGACCGTCGCGCGGAGGTAGTCGCCGAGGGCAGGGTGCAACGCCGCGATCGTGTCCTCGGCCGCCTTGATCGCGCGGGTGACGTTCAACCGCGCGCGCTCGGCGGCCGAGCCGGCGCGGCGCTCGCGGTTCCCGAGCCCGACGGCGCGTGAGAGCTCGCGCACGAGGAACTCGATCTCGTGCTCCAGCCGATCGGCGGTCGCGACCGCACCGGCGGCTTTGGCGTCGGCGAGCGCCGTCTGGAGCTCGTCGAGGCGCTGCTTGTAGGCGCTCCGTGCCTGACGATCGAGGAGCTCGCCCGCGTCGCCGAGCGCTTGCTGGAGCGCGGGCGCGGCCGCGTCGTCGCCGCCGACCTCGGTCGCGGTCACGAGATCGAGCGCGTGGATCTCGCGGCCGGGGTTGCGGAGCAGGGTCGCAAGGAACGTGATGCCCTTGGCGTTCTTCACGCGGATCGTGGTGCCGCCGAAAGCGAGCGTCCACGCGCCGCCGTCGGGCCGGAAGACGGCGGTGCGAGTCGTCGCGGGCGGCGCCGCGGCGTCCGCCTCCGGTGCCGGCGCGATCCGCGCGTCCGCGAGCGCGGCGCCATGCTCCGCCGCGAGCGCCTCGACGCGGCGCTGGAGGAGGAGCATGCCGAGCTCGCGGGCGACGGCCCCGGCCTCGCGCAGCAGCTCGACCGCACGCGGACGGTCGTCGCCGGCGCCGCGTGCGAGCAGCATGCGGGCGTACTCGAAGCGCGTGTACGCCGCGAACGGCCGCGCCCCGAGCCGGAGGTTCATCGCGAGCGCATCCGCGAAATGGCGCTCGGCCTCGTCGTGGCGGCCGAGGAGCGCCGCCAGGATCGCGAGCGAGTGCCGCGCCGACCCGGCGCAGACGACGGCGCGTCCGGTCACCATCGTGCGGCCGGCGTAGGGGAGGAGCAGATCGTACAGGACGGCCGCGCGCGCGCCGTCACCGAGCGCGCAGCACACGTCGGCGAGGAGCATCATCCCGATCAGCCAGAAGAGGTCGCGCGGCAACCCCGCGAAGTCGTCGACGGCGATCCGTTCGAACTCCTGGCGCGCTTCTTCCAGCCGGCCGAGCTGCGCGTAGAGCATCGCGAGCCCGCAGCGCCACGACGGGATGTCGGGGTACTGCTCGACCATTCCTTTGAACGCCGGCTCGAGCTCGGCGAGCCGCCCTTGCTCGCGGCGGAGCACGAACATCTGGGTCGCGAAGACCTGCGTCGCGTTCTCGTTCTGGGCGCGTTGGCCCGTCGCGAAGGCGCGCTGGATCAAGGGCTCGGCGTCGGTGAAGCGGCCGTCGAGGAGTGCCCGCATCGCGCGGAAGATCTCGGTCCACCAGACGTATCCCGGTTGGCGGAGCTCCTCGGCGAGCCGTTCGCAGAGCGCGATCCCCACGTCGACCGCCTGGATGTCGCCGATCTCGAGGAAGTCGACGACCTGCCAGACGCGGCCTTGCAGCACGCGCTCGACGTCGCCGATCGCGAGCGCCAGGCGAACGACCTCGCCGGCGACCGCGAGCCGCTCCTCGACGTTGGCCGGTCCCCAGAGCGCCAGGTGCCGCGAGCTGAGCGCGAACGTGAGCGCGCGCTGGTCGCCGACCCGGCGCGCCATCGCGACCGCGTCGGCGCTGAGCGCGGCGCGGCGTTCGGGCGTGCCGGCGTACCAGAGCTCGGCGGCGAGGTGCGCGAGCACGCGGGCACGGAGCGCGCTGTCGGCGTCGCCGAGCATGGTCGTCGCTTCCTCGAGCAGATCGACGAGGTAGTGATCCGTCTTCCCCGGCTCGAGCCACCATCCGAAGGCGAGCGCGGCGCGCGCGAGCAGCTCGCCGGCGCCGAGCGTCCGCGCGAGCTCGGCGGCGTCGCGCAGCGTCTGCTTCGCCCGCGTGCTCTCGCCCGCCTGCATCTGCGCGTCGCCGAGCGCGACGAGCAGCTCGCAGCGCCGGCGCGCGTCGGCGCCGCCGGCGCTGGCCCCGATGTCGAGGGCGGCGATCGCCCGCTCGTAGTGCGCGACAGCGTCCTCGTACGCGACCCGCTGGAGGGCGTGCGTCGCGGCGCGCGTGGCGTAGTCGACCGCGCGCGCGGCGTTGCCGCCGAGCGCGGCCTCGAAGAAGTGGTGCGCGAGCTCGGGCAGATGGTCGTCGCGCGCCGGGCCGTACAGCGCTTCGAGCACGTCTCCCACGCGCTGGTGAAGCTCGATCCGGCGGAGCGGCGTCAGGCGGTCGTAGAGGACCCGGCGAATGAGCGAGTGGCAGAACGCGTAGCGCCCCCGGCCCTCGGCCGCGGGCTCGACGATGCCGGCCGCGCTCGCGTCGTCGAGCCGCGCCATCACGTCGGCAAGCGATGCGCCGTCGGCGCGCTGGAGGCATCCGACGTCGAACGTCGCGCCGATCGTCGCCGCGAGCGCGAGCATCTCGCGCCGGTCGGGGGCGAGGCGGTCGAGCCGCCGGCCGATCACCTCGCGCACGCTCTCCGGGATCGCGAGCGAGGGATCGGGACCGGCCGGGCCGAGCTTCAGGTAGCGCGCGACCTCGCCGACGAAGAACGGGTTGCCGGACGTCTGCTCGTGGACGGCACGGACGATCGTCGTCACGGGCGGGGCACCCGACGCGAGCTCGAGGAAGCGCGCGACCTCGGCTTCGTCGAGCCCTCCGAGCGTGAGCCGCGCGCCCAGGGTCGCGTCGCCGATGACCTCCGCGAGCGGGTGGTCGGCGCCGACCTCCGTGTGGCGGTACGTGCCGACCACGAGGAGCCGCGCGTCGTGCAGCTCGCGCGCGAGGAACCGGAGCAGGCGGAGCGAGGGCCGGTCCGCCCAGTGCAGGTCGTCGAGGACGACGAGCAGCGGTCCGTGCTCGGCTGCCGCGCGGAGGAAGCGCGTCACGGCGTCGAAGAGCCGGAACCGCGCCTGCTCGGGCGTCGCGGCATCGGGACCCGCCGCGATCACATGGTCGCCGCCCGCGAGGAGGTCGGCGACCGCGGGATGCGTCCGGAGCGGGTCGGAGGATTTCCGACGGCCGCGCCCGGACGGCTTGTGTCCGCCGTCGCTCGCGACCGCCCGCAGCACCTGCATCCACGGCCAGTACGCCGGTGCCCCGTCGCCCTCGTGGCACGGCCCCCAGAGCGTTCGGACCCCGCGCGCCCGCGCCACCGCCGCCAGCTCGTGACACGTCCGCGTCTTCCCGATCCCCGGCTCCCCCGCGACCAGCTGCAGCCGGCTCCGCCCCGCCAGCATCTCGCCGAGCCCGGACGAGAGCTCGGCCAGCTCACGCTCCCGTCCAATGAACGCCGCGGTCGCCACCGGCCAGATGTACCAGCGAACCCCGCCCCCGCGCGACGCCCGATCCCGCGGAGGAGGCCCGTGGCAGCAGCCACTTCGTGGGCACTCGCAGCGACGCCCGTGGGCCCGGACGGGACGGCCCGCCTGGACAGCTCGTGAGCGGGACACGAGTCCCTGCGCATCTTACCCTTGAGCGGTCGCGGGTCCCGCGCCCGAGCTGGGAAGGCGGGCCGTCCCGTCCGCGCCCGCACCGTCTTGCGTCTAGTTAACGTATCAAGCAGTACAGAATCTGTACTAACGCAGGAACCCCGACGCCCCGAGGAGACGACGATGGCCGACACCTGGAGCAAAACCGCCTGCATCCTCTGCTACGTCAACTGCGGCCTCGAGGTCGCGGTCGAAGGCCGCCGCATCACCAAGGTGAAGGGTGATCGCGCGAACCACCGCTCCGCGGGCTACCTCTGCCAGAAGGCCCAGCGCCTCCAGTGGTACGGCGACCACGCCGACCGCCTGACCACGCCCTTGCGCCGGCTTCCAAACGGCACCCACGAGGCGATCGACTGGGAGACGGCGTTCACCGAGATCGCCGCCAAGCTGAACGCGCTGCGTGCGACGCACGGCAGCGAGGCGTTCGGCTTCTACGGCGGCGGCGGGCAGGGCAACCATCTCGGCGGCGCGTACTTCACGGCGCTGCGCGGCGCGCTCGGCGCGACCAAGCACTTCAACGCGCTCTCGCAGGAGAAGACCGGCGACTTCTGGGTGAACGGCCGGCTCTACGGCGACCAGCTCTGCCACACCGCCGAGGACATCGAGCACACCGAGCTGCTCGTCGTCCTCGGCTGCAATCCCTGGATGGCGCACGGGTTCCAGGCGGCGCGGAACGCCGTCAACGAGATCAAGAAGGCGCCGGCGCGCCGCATGATCGTGATCGACCCGCGCCGCACCGAGGTCGCCGACGTCGCGGACCTGCATCTCGCGCTCCGGCCCGGCACCGACGCGTTCCTCCTCTCCGCGCTCCTCGCCATCATCCTGCGGCGCGGCGGCGCGGCGGCGGATTTCATCGCCGCGCGCACGACGGGGTTCGAGGAGGTGCGCGACGTGCTCCTCGCGGTGCCGGTCGACGCGTGGATCGCGCACGCCGGGGTCGAGCGCGCCGACGTCGAACGGGCCGTCGACATGATCCTCGCCGCCGCGTCGATGGTCGTCCGGGTCGAGCTCGGCATCCAGCAGAGCCGGCATTCGACCCTGAACTCGTACCTCGAGAAGCTGCTCTATCTGCTCACGGGCCACTTCGGCCGTCCCGGGACCAACGGCCTCCACACCTGGCTCCAGCCGCTCTACCGGAGCTCGGAAGGCGAGCATTCGGCGGTGACGGGCCAGGAGATCATCGGCGGCCTCCTCCCGACCAACCGCTTCGCCGACGAAGTGCTGACCGACGATCCGCGCCGCATCCGCGCGGTCTGGGTCGATTCCAACAACCCGGCAAACACCGCCGCCGACACGGAGCGCTTCGAGAAGGCGTTCCGGGCGCTCGAGCTCTCGGTCGTGGTCGACGTCGCGTACACCGAGACGGCCGCGCTCGCCGACTACGTGCTGCCGGCGTCGGCGCAGTACGAGAAGTGGGAAGCGACGCTCTTCACGTTCGAGTGGCCGCGGAACTTCTTCCAGCTCCGCGCGCCCTTGATGGCGCCGCTCCCGGGCACGCTTCCCGAGCCCGAGATCTACACCCGGCTCCTGCGTGCGATGGGCGACCTGCCGGACGACGAGGGCCTCGCCGAGCTGCGGGCGCTCGCGCGCGAGCATCGCGGCAAGATGATGAAGCGCGCCTTCGCGATGTTCGGGGAGAACCCGAAGCTCGTGCCGATCGCACCGGTGCTGCTCTACGCGACGCTCGGCCCGACGCTGCCGAGCGGTGCTGCGGCCGCGGCCCCCCTCTACGCCGCGTGCCACCGGACCGCGATGGAGTACACGCGCGCCGTTCAGCGCGCGCTCGCGACCACCGCCGAGCCGCCGATGCTCGGCGAGGCGCTCTTCGAGACGCTGCTCGCGAGCCGTTCGGGCTTCACGTTCACCGCCCACGAGTACGAGGAGATCTTCGAGCTCGTGAAGCACGTGGATGGCAAGATCCACCTCGCGGTGCCCGAGATGCTCGACTGGATCCGCCGTCTCGACGCCGCCGCGGAGGCGCCGGATCCGGCGTACCCGTTCATGCTCGTCGCCGGCCAGCGCCGGATGCACAACGCCAACCAGATCTTCCGCACGCCGGCGTGGCGGAAGAGCGATCCGGACGGCGCGCTGCGCATCCATCCCGAGGACCTCGCCGCGCTCGGCGGGACGGACGGCGGCTGGATGGCGGTCGCAACCAAGACCGGGCGCCTCGTGACGCGCATCGAAAGCGACGACTCGATGCGACGCGGGCTCGTCGCGCTGCCGCACGGCTACGGCCAGTCGTATCCGGACGGCGCCGGCGGCCGCGTCGTCGACGGCCCGCGCCTGAACCTCATCACCGCCCACGACGACTGCGATCCGATCGCCGCGACGCCGTACCACAAGAACGTCGCCGTCCACCTGGCGCCCGTCGTCGGGGCGGAAGCCGAGGCGGCCGAGGCGGCGTCCGCCCGTGTGCGCGCCGTCGCGGCGGCCCACGCGGCGGCGGCGAAGGCCGACGCGGCATAGTAGAGAGGACGCGTGAAGAAGCGGCACGGCCACTACTGTCCGATCGCGCGGACGCTCGACCTCGTCGGCGATCGCTGGAGCCTGCTCATTCTGCGCGAGCTGCTCTTCGGCGATCAGCGCTTCGTCGACCTCCGCGAGCACTTGCCCGGGATCTCGCCGACGCTCCTCACCGAGCGCTTGAACGCGCTCACCGCCCACGGCCTCGTCGCGACCCGGGAGCTGCCGCCCCCCGCGGCGCGCACGGTCTACACGGCGACGCCGAAGGCGCGCGAGGCCGCGCCGATCCTCCGCGCGATGGCGCGCTTCGGCATGGAGCTCCTCCCGCCGGCCCGGGCGGCGACGAAGATGCGACCCGAAACCGCGGCGCACGGCGCGCTCACGCCGTACTGGAACCCCGCCGCCGCGGCAGGCATCGACGAGGTCTACCGGCTCGTCATCGA
>Ga0268299_1004274_pt1 | contig 11448 bp, 9 predicted proteins | sample NOBtaG_FD_193484 | JGI IMG/M metagenome (GOLD analysis project Ga0268299, IMG submission 193484) | Activated sludge microbial communities from bioreactor in Nijmegen, Gelderland, Netherland - NOB reactor | ecosystem: Engineered > Bioreactor > Aerobic > Activated sludge | place: Netherlands... | reverse complement strand
AGACCGGCACCGACGCCGAGGCCCGAGCGGCGCAGGAAGGCGCGCCGGTCCATCGTCGGGATGGCCCGGGCGACGCCGCGCGACAGGCTGGAGACGAGGGAAGAGACAGGCGAGCCGAGGCCCGCTTCAGGCGACTTGCGCGTGAGCAACATAGAGCCTCCGGGCACTCAGATCTTGGTGGTTTGGTAGTAGCGCTGAACGTGCGCCGTGAGGCGGTAGCCGGCCGGCTTCTCGGCCTCGGACTTCGCCTCGCCCGCCACGGGCTGGGCCTGCTCCTTCGCGACGGGCAGCACGGCAGCGGCAGCTGCCAGCGCCCCGAGCGTGCCGGCACCGGCGAACACACGGCGGCGGGAGAGCTTGGATTGCGGATCGTTCATCGCGGACTCCTGGGTTGCGGCGAGGCTTCGCCGCTGGCCTTGGCATATCGATTGACGCAACCAGCCACTGAGTTCGGCATGGTCATTCATATCTTAGCGTGCAGAGTGCGGCTTCGTGTACTCGCCAGGCGATTGCGGCGACGTGTCGAGTCGCGTGGCCGCGACGCTGCGCCGCACGCCGCCAGCTTGTCGCTCGGCCCCTCTGCGCAGGACAGCTTGACGGTGGCGACGCGACAAGCTGTCGCGCCGCACGGTCGCGCCGATCCGGGAAAGTCCGGGGGTGACCGTCGTGGACCTCGGCGTCGCGTGCGGGCGATGTGCCACAGTAGCGGCCGCCTTCCGCCACCCGCTCCATGCCTGCCAGCGCCGCCCTCCCTTCGGATCGATCCGCCCTCGACGACTGGCCGCGCGCGTCGGTGCTGCTGGTCGACGACGAGCAGGGCATGCGCAACTTCCTGGAGAAGACGCTCGCGCCGCGCTGCGGCGACGTGCAGAGCGCCGCCAGCGCCGAGGAAGCCGACGCCCTGGTGCGCCGTCACCGCTTCGACCTGGTGATCCTGGACATCACGCTGCCCGGCAAGAGCGGCCTGGCGTGGCTGCGCGAGCTGCGTGCGCAGGGCTACAGCGGCGAGGTCGTGCTGATCACCGCCTATGCCGACCTCGACACCGCGATCGAGGCGCTGCGCGCCGGCGCCTCCGATCTCATCCTGAAGCCGTTCCGCGTCACGCAGATCCTCAACGCGGTGAAGCACGGCCTGGACCGCACGCTGCTCAAGCGCGAGAACTGGGTGCTCAAGCACATGATCTCGCAGCGCGGCGAGGGCTTCTACGGCCTGGTCGGCAGCTCGCCCGCGATGCGCGACCTGCAGCGCGCCCTGCAGCTGGCCGCCCCGGTGGCCAGCACCGTGCTGCTGTCCGGCGAGTCGGGCACCGGCAAGGAGCTGGCCGCGGTCGCGCTGCACCGCCACAGCCCGCGCGCCGGCGCCCCGTTCGTGCCGGTCAACTGCGCGAGCCTCGCGCCCGAGCGCATCGAGAGCGAGCTGTTCGGCCACGCCCAGGGCGCCTTCCCCGGCGCGACGCACGGCCGCGACGGCCTCTTCTACTACGCCCAGGGCGGCACGCTCTTCCTCGACGAGATCGCCGAGCTGCCGCTGGCGCAGCAGGCCGCGCTGCTGCGCGTGCTCGAGGACCACCGCATCCGCCCGGTCGGCAGCGAACAGCAGATCCCGGTCGACGTGCGCATCGTCGCCGCGACCAACCGGCGCCTCGCCGACGAGGTGGCCGCCGGCCGCTTCCGCAAGGACCTGTACTACCGGCTGCAGGTCGTCGAGATCGGCCTGCCGCCGCTGCGCGAGCACAAGGACGACATCCCCGAGCTGGTGGCGCACTTCATCGCCACGCTGGCGCCGCAGCTCGGCGTCGAGCCGATCGCCGTCAGCGCGCCCGAGATGGCCTACCTGCAGCAATACGACTGGCCGGGCAACGTGCGCGAGCTGCGCAACCTGGTCGAGCGTTCGATGATCCTGGGCGCGCTCAACGTGTCGGCGCTCTACCCCGGCGCGGCCGCGCCGCGCGCCGCGGGCGGCCCGACCGACCTGCACACGCTGGAGAAGCAGCACATCCTCGCGGTGCTGGAATCGGTGCAGGGCGACAAGACGCGCGCGGCCGAGCTGCTGGGCATCTCGCGCCGCACGCTGGAGCGGCGTTGTGCGGAGTGGCTCGTCGCCTGATCGCGCCGTCGACATGACGTTCTACCAGCGCTTCGAGCGGCTGCCCATCCGCAGCAAGCTGCTGGTGCTGGCCTTGCTGCCGCTGGGCATCGTGTTCCCGCTGCTCGGGCTGATCCTGCTGGCCTGGGGCAACCTGGCCTTCGACCAGTTGCTGATCACCAAGGTGCGCAGCGACCTGGCGGTGGCCCAGGGCTACTTCGAGCGCGTGCTCGGCGAGGTCGGCAGCAGCGCGACCGCGGTCGCCGATTCGCACGCGCTGCAGCTCGCGCTCGACGGCGCCATCGCACGGGGGCTGCAAGCCCGGGCCGCGCCGCAGGGCCAGGCCGAGCTGGTCGAACTGCTGCGCACGCTGAAGGATCGCGAGGGCCTGGATTTCCTCAACCTGCGCGCCCCCGACGGCCGCCTGCTGCTGACCGACTCCGGCCCGGCGACCGACACCGACCGGCGCTCGCCGGCCTTTCGCGCGCTGGCGTCGGGCCGCCGGCGCACCAGCCTCGAGGTGCTGGCGCCCGACGAGCTGGCGCGTGTCGCACCGGCGCTGCAGAGCCGTGTCGCGGTGCCGCTCGTGCCGACGCGCAACGCCGCACCGACCGAACGCACGAAGGAAGACCGCGCGATGGTCGTGCTGGCCGTCGCGCCGGTGCGCGACCCGGCCGGCACGCTGCTGGGCCACGTGCAGGCCGGCATGCTGCTCAACCGCAACCTGCCCTTCATCGACCACATCAACGAGATCGTCTACCCGGAGGGCGCGCTGCCCTTCGGCAGCCAGGGCACGGCGACGCTGTTCCTCGACGACGTGCGCATCAGCACCAACGTGCGCTTGTTCGGCAGCGACCCCAAGGACCGCGCGATCGGCACGCGCGTCTCGCAGAGCGTGCGCGACACCGTGCTCGGCGCCGGCAAGCTGTGGCTGGACCGCGCCTTCGTCGTCAACGACTGGTACGTGTCGGGCTACCAGCCGCTGGCCGACGGCGCCGGCCGCCGCATCGGCATGCTCTACGTCGGCTACCTCGAGCGCCCCTTCACCTGGATCAAGTTCGGCACGCTGGCGGGCATCGGCCTGGTCTTCTTCGTCGTGATGATCGCGACGGCCGTGCTGTCTCTGCGCTGGGCCCGCAGCATCTTCAAGCCGCTGGAGCAGATGACGCGCACGATGCAGCGCGTCGAGGGCGGCGCGCTCGACGCGCGCGTCGGCGCCGTCGGCAACCCCGACGAGATCGGCCGCCTGGCCGGCCACCTGGACCACCTGCTCGACGTCATCGACGACAAGACGCAGGCGCTGCAGCGCTGGAACGCCGAGCTCGACGCCAAAGTCGCCGAGCGCACGCGCGCGCTCGAGCAGGCGCAGAGCCAGCTGCTGCGCTCCGAGAAGCTGGCGACCGTCGGCCAGCTGACCGCCAGCATCGCGCACGAGGTCAACAACCCGATCGCGGTGATCCAGGGCAACCTCGACCTGGTGCGCGAGCTGCTGGGACCGGACACCGCCAAGACCGTGCACGCCGAACTCCGGCTGGTCGACGAGCAGATCGAGCGCATGCGACTGATCGTCACGCAGCTGCTGCAGTTCGCGCGGCCCAGCGAGTACGCCGGCTACGTCGACAGCGTCGACGTCTCGCGCGCGCTCGACGACAGCCTGCTGCTGGTCGGCCCGCAGCTGGCGCGCACGCGCATCGAGCTGAAGCGCGAGTTCGCCGCGCGTGCGGCGGCCGGCATCAACCGCCAGGAACTGCAGCAGGTGCTGCTGAACCTGCTGATCAATGCGGTGCACGTGATGCCGGCCAGCGGCACGCTGACGCTGCGCAGCTTCGACTGGCCGGGCGACGATGGCCGCGCGATCGGCGCCGTCATCGAGGTCCAGGACACCGGGCCGGGCCTCGGGCCCGACGTCGAGGAGCGCCTGTTCCAGCCCTTCGTCACCACCAAGACCGACGGCACCGGCCTGGGCCTGTGGATCAGCCGCAGCCTGGTCGAGCGCTACGGCGGCGAGCTCACCGCCCGCAACCGCAGCGACGGCGCGACCGGCGCGGTGTTCACGATCCGGCTGCGGAGCGAGCCGAGGACCGAGGTCGTGGCGGGCTGAACTCGCTATCTGAGGCGCAAGCGGCGGAACGGACTGGGGCGCTGTACTGCGCTCATGTCCCCCGGCCAGGCTGCGCCCGGCCTCCTCCTTGACTTCGCTCCGTACAACACCCCAGCCCGCTCCGCTGCCAGAGCCGCTCGAACGGTCCACCGCCCGAGTACCCAGCGCGGTGAATGGCAGAGGGCGATGGGTGACCGGCGCAGTGAAGTCAAGGAGGAGACGCGAGCGTCCAGCAAGCGTCGGGGGACATGAACGGAGCCGGTCGCCCGTCGTCGTCTGCCTGCTCGGACCGCAGAGGGACTGAGGATCTACTCGATCAAATCGAATCCCTGCGCCTCGACCTCGGCGAAGGCGCGCAGGAACCCCGCTGCCGCGCGGTAGAAGTCGGCGCGCGGATGCGCCTCGATCTCGCCGGCCAGCGTCTCGACCCAGGTCTGCAGGTGGATGCGGAAGAAGCGGCGCTGCTGCTCCAGGTTGCAGATCTCGACGTCGTCGCCGGCGATCAGGAAGCGCATGACCTCGCACAGGCTCGCGAGGTGGTCCTCGGTCTCCAGCACGCCCTCGGCGCGCTCCAGGCCCAAGCGCTTCAGGTCCTCGCGCAGCTCGACCAGCGGCTTGTCGTTCATCGCGCCGGCCAGGTGGTAGGAGCCGTACAGAAAGATCTCGGGCTTGCCGATGGCCTGGAACAGGGCGTCGTACTCGGCCGCGACCTCGTCCCGCGACAGCCGTCGCGCCGCCGCGACCACCTCGCCCCACGGCGCCTCGAGAAAGCCGCCGGCCGCCGGCGCCTCGGTCGGCGCGAGCTTCAGCTGTTCGTACAGCTCGGCCGCAGGCGGGCCGACGAAGAGATGGGCCAGCACGCCGTAGACCTCGGCGCGCGCGAGTTCCTCGCGGTCGTCGGTGCTGCTGAAGGCGATGGGCTGCGGCTTCATAGGTCGGTGATCTTCACTTCGTTCGGGTTCGTGTGCAGGTCGATGACGCGGCAGTCGCCGCACATCTTCAGGCGCTCCAGCGCCGCGCCCTGGAACATCGAGTGCCCCACCAGCTTGGTCAGCATGCCCTCGATGGCCTTCTGCGTGCCGAAGGGCTTGCCGCACTTCACGCAGTTCCACGGCGGCACCTCGTGCAGCACGCGCGCCTGCTTGCGCGCCTTGCCGCCGTCGGCGAGCCACAGGCGCGGCTCCAGCGCCAGCGCGCCCTCGGGGCAGGTGACCACGCACAGGCCGCACTGCACGCAGTTCTTCTCGGTGAACTTGAGCTGCGGCCGCTCGGGGTTGTCGCCCAGCGCGCTCTCGGGGCAGGCGCCGACGCAGCTCAGGCACATCGTGCACTTGCCGGTGTCGATCGCGAGGCTGCCGAAGGGCGAAGCGGAGCCGCGCTTCGGATTGGCCAGCGCCGGCAGCGCGATCGCTTCCGGCTGGCTGGCCGCCGGCCTGGGTGCCTGCGCCAGCAGGTGATCGATGGCGAGTTCCAGCGTGGCGCGCTTGTCCGCCTGCACCGCGAAGCCGGCGGCCCGCTCGACGGTCTGCGCCGGCGCGGCCTGCAAGGCGGCGTCCAGCGCCAGCGCGTCGCGCGCCTCGATCAGCCGCAGGTGCTGCCCGCGGTAGCCCAGGCCGTCGAGCAAGGCCTGCCCCACCGCCATCTGCGCGCTGACCGCGGCGCGGTAGTCGGGCGCCTCCTCCTCGGTCATCAGCACCCAGACCTGCGAGGCGCCGTGGGCGATGGCCGCGAGCCACAGGTCCAGGCCGACCGAGGCGGTGTGCCACAGGTCGACCGGGATCACGCGCGCCGGCAGGCCGCGCAGCGCGCGGCCGGCGGGCTGGGCGAGACCCGGCACCGGCTTGTCGCCGACGCGCGCGGCGCGCCCCAGCGCATCGATCAGTTGCGTGCCGGCCTGCTGGCTGTGCAGCAGCAGCACCGCATCCAGGCCGCCGGCCTTGCGGTAGGTCGTGACCAGGCTGCGCAGCCGCTGGCCCTGGTGCACCGGCGTCGGCGTGGCGTAGCCCAGCGCGCCGCTCGGGCAGACCGTCGTGCAGGCACCGCAGCCGACGCAGAGGCTGGGGTTGACGGCGATGCCGCCCTTCTCGGGCCCGTCCTCGGTGCGGCGGCTGGTGATGGCCTGCGCCGAGCAGACGTCGATGCAGGCGCTGCAGCCGAGCTGCTCGTTGCGGCTGTGGGCGCAGAGCTTGTGCTTGTGGTGGAAGAACTTCGGCTTCTCGAACTCGCCGACCAGCTCGCGCAGCTTGAGCACGGCGTCGACCAGTGCGCGCTCGTCGGCGCCGGGGGCCACGTGGAAGTAGCCCTGCGGCGGCTGGTGCAGCGCGATCAGCGGCTGCGGGCTCAGGTCCAGCACCAGGTCGTAGCGCTCGCTCGCCGCCTGCGGCGCGCGCTGGAAGTCGATCGCGCCGGCCGCGTCGCAGGCGCGCACGCAGTCGCGGTGGCTCTTGCAGCGCGGCAGGTCGACCTGGTAGCTGAAGTCGATCGCGCCTTCGGGGCAGGCCTCGACGCAGGCATTGCAGCGCGTGCACAGGTCCAGGTCGATGGGGTTGCCCGACTCCCAGCTCACGTCGAAGGCGCCGAGCCAGCCCGTCAGCGCCGTCACGCGACCGGCCGCGACCGGCAGGCTGCGCTGCTGCGGCAGCGTACCGCCGGGGCCGGTCAGCAGCAGCGACACGTCGAGCTTGTCCTGCAGCAGCTGCGCCGCGCGCCCAGCCGCGTCGGCGCTGCCGATCACCAGGCAACGGCCGGCCGAGCGGTAGGTCACCGTGGCCACGGGCTCGGGATCGGGCCGCTGCGCGGCCGCGATCAGCGCCGCGATCTTGGGTTGCACCGACGCGGCCTGCGACTTCGCCTCGTGCGACCAGCCGCCGGTCTCGCGGAGGTTGACGAAGCGGATCGGGCGCTCCTGCAGGCCGGGCGCGCCCTCGGTTTCGGCGTTCAGCTCGAGGAAAAGGCGTTGCTCCTGCGTGCAGGCGATCAGCAGGTCCTCGCCCGACTTGGCGGCGCGCTGGAACGCCGCCGCCTCGCGCCGGCACAGCAGCGTGTGGACGGTCTCGAGGCCGTCAGACGCTGTCGGGCCGAGCGCGCTCTTCAGCGCCGCCGGGTCCAGCGGGATCGTCTGGTTGCAGTTGCAGATCAGGGTCTTCATCGGTGGCCTGGGTGGCGTCGTCCTGCACGGCGGCGGCCGGTTCTCCGGCGCCTGCGTCCTCGGCAGGGGGTGGGTTGGCAATGGCGGCCTTCGCCGGGTCGGTGCGGGCCGCCGCGGCGGCCGCTTCCTCGGCGGCCTCGTCGGCCGCGAACAGCCCGAGGGCCTTGGACTGGTTCATCTGCCGCAGCATGGCCATCGGGATCGGGTCGGGCTTGCCGTAGTCGTCGATGTAGATGTCCAGGCCGTCCATGACGTTGAAGTGCGGATCGGTGAAGAGCTTCTTCACCGCCGCGCGGCGCACCGTCTCGTCGACGCCGCGCGCGACGAAGCGCGAGACCTCGTCGCCCGGCGCGAGCGCGGCCACGTCGTCGAGCGTCGGGGCAGGTGGACCGACCGGCGCCGCATCCCGTTCGGGCTGAGCTTGTCGAAGCCCCGTGAGCTCGGGCGCAGACCCTTCGACAGGCTCAGGGCGAACGGTGTCATTCCGATCGTCCTGAGCCTGTCGAAGGACCGGCTCGGCCGGCGGCGGCCTGCCGCTCTTCACCTCGGCCTTGCGCCGCGACCAGCGCGACAGGAAGCCGTCGTCCTTGCGCTCGCCGCTCACTTGCGCTGCTCCGGCGGCAGGAAGGAGGCGGGCCGCTTGCGCTGCTTGGGCTCGGGCTTGTAGTGCTCGTCGGTCCAGGCCTGCAGCCACTCGGCGACGTCCGCCGGCAGCGGCAGGTTGTCGACGCGCTCCTGCGCGTCGAGCCAGCGGCCGGCCTCGTTGTACGACACGCTGACGATCTCGGGCCAGGCGCGCGAGGGGTCGTCATCGGCGATGCGCCACATGACGAACCAGACCGGCTGGCCCGAGCTCAGGTTGAGGTAGTAGCCCTCGGCCTCGTCACGGAACAGCTCGAGCCGCAGGCCCGGATGCAGCCACTGCGAGCGCTTGCCGTCGTCGCGCAGCAGGCGCGGCTCGCTGCCGAAGGCCGGCTCCTGCGGCAGCACCTCGGCGATGCGGAAGCGCCAGTCCTCCCAGCGGTTGGGCCGGGCCTCGCGTTCGATGACCACCGCGACATCGAGCGCCGGGCGATCGGTCTTGTCCATCTCAGGTCGTCTTGGAGATCGAGATCGTCGGGAACTTGGCCGAGTAGTCCTTGGCCTTCTCGGCGATCTTCACGGCGATCTGGCGCGCGACGGCCTTGTAGATCGAGGCGATCTCGCCGTCCGGGTCGCTGACGACGGTGGGCCGGCCGGCATCGGCCTGCTCGCGGATGCTGAGGTTCAGCGGCAGGCCGCCGAGGTAGGCGACGCCGTACTCCTCGCTCATGCGCTTGCCGCCGTCGGCACCGAAGATGTGCTCGGTGTGGCCGCAGTTCGAGCACACGTGCACGGCCATGTTCTCGACCACGCCGAGGATGGGCACGCCGACCTTCTCGAACATCTTCAGGCCCTTGCGCGCGTCGAGCAGCGCGATGTCCTGCGGCGTCGTGACGATCACCGCGCCGGTCAGCGGCACCTTCTGCGACAGCGTCAGCTGGATGTCGCCGGTGCCGGGCGGCATGTCGACGATCAGGTAGTCGAGGTCGCGCCAGTTGGTCTGCTTGAGCATCTGCTCGAGCGCCTGCGTGACCATCGGGCCGCGCCAGATCATCGGGTTGTCGGGCTCGATCAGGAAGCCGATCGACATCACCTGCACGCCGTAGTTCTCGAGCGGCTCCATGCTCTGGCCGTCGGCGCTCTCGGGCCGGCCCGAGATGCCCAGCATCATCGGCTGGCTGGGGCCGTAGATGTCGGCGTCGAGGATGCCGACGGCCGCGCCTTCGGCGGCCAGCGCCAGCGCCAGGTTGACCGCGGTCGTGCTCTTGCCGACGCCGCCCTTGCCCGAGGCCACCGCGACGATGTTCTTGATGCGCGGCATCAGCTGCACGCCGCGCTGCACGGCATGCGGGATCACCTTGGTCGCGAGGTTGGCGCTGACGTTCTCGACACCGGGCACGCTGCGCGCCGCGGCGATCAGCGCCTTGCGCAGCGCCGGGATCTGGCTCTTGGCCGGGTAGCCGAGCTCGACGTCGAAGGCCACGTCGCCGCCCTCGACCTTGAGGTTCTTCAGCTGCCGCGTCGAGACGAAGTCGCGGCCGGTGTTGGGGTCGACGACCTTCGTCAGTGCGGCAAGCAGACCGGCATCGGTCGGGGACTGGGACATGAAAGCCTATGCAAGGGGGTACAGAACAGGCGGCGAGTCTAGCCGAGCGCCTCCTCCCGAGCCGGCCGTGTGCGCTACCGCCCCCCGGTGCGCAGGGGCAGGGAAATCCACAGCGCCGCGCCCCGTCCCTCCTGCGGCGCGCCGATGCCGATGCGGCCGCCGGTCCGCTCGACCAGCAACCTGCAGATCGGCAGGCCCAGGCTGCTGCCGCGACGCGCGCCGCCCTCGGCGTCGCCGGGCGCGAAGGGCTCGAACAGCTGCTCGGCGGCCGTATCGGGCAGGCCGGGGCCGCTGTCGATGACCCAGGCCACCGCCTCGTCCTCGCGCCGGCCGGTCACGATCTCGACCTCGCCGCCCAGCGGCGAGGCGTCGATCGCCCGCGCGACCAGCCGGTCCAGCGCCTGCGCCAGGTGCTCGGGGTCGGCCTGCACCGGCAGCGGCTCGCCGTCGCCCAGCAGACGCAGCTCGACCTGGTGCCGCTGCGCCGCGGGCCGGCCGGCCTCGAGCGCGAGCCGCGCCGCCTGCCCGAGGTCCAGCGCCGTGATCGCCATCGGCTCCTCGCCGCTGCGCAGGCGCTCCATCTCGAGCAGGTCGTCGGTGAGCTGCAGCAGCCGCTCGCTGTCGCGGCGCGCGATGCGCAGGCGCGCCTCGGCCGGGCTGTCGGCCGGCCCGTCGATCGAGGCCAGCGCGTCGCGGATGCTGCGCAGCGGCTCGTGCAGCTCGCCGCGCACCGAGTCGAGGAAGCCGCTCTTCAGGCGCTCGACGCGGTCGGTCTCGCTCAGGTCGCGGCACAGGCAGATGCCGATGCGGTCGCCCTCGACCTGCGTCTGCACCAGCGCGATCTCGAGCGGGAACTCGCCGTCGGGCTGCGGGCGCAGGCCGGTCACGGTGTCGCGCCGCGCGGTCCACGGGGCCGGCGACAGGCCGTCGAGCTCGGCCTGCGGCTGGGTCACCGGCCAGTCCAGGTCCTCGGCCAGCGCGGGGATCAGCACGGCGATCGGCTCGGTGCTGACGCTCTGGCGCGAGCGGCGGAACAGCAGCTCGCCGGCCGGGTTGAGCCACTGGATCTTGCCCTGGGCGTCGAAGGCGATCACCGCGTCGGAGATGTGCTCGAGCAGCATGCGCAGCCGGCGCTGCGAGTCCAGCAGCTGCTCCTTGGCGACGCCGCGCTCGGTGGCCTCGCGGCGCAGCGCGCGGCTCGACTCGGTCAGCTGCGCCGTGAAGCCGCGCATCGCCAGCAGCGACACGATGCCCAGCAGCAGCGCCGCCGCACCGGTCAGGACGAACAGCCGGCGGTTCGCGTCGGTGCTGGTCTGCAGCTGCGCCGCCAGCGCCGACTGCTGGCCCGCGGCCGCGTTCTGCAGGCCGGCGATCGTCGAGACGGCGCGCGCGCGCGTGTCCTCGGCCACGCGGTACAGCGACTGCACGTAGGCCGAGCCCAGGCGCTGTCCCTCGCCGCAGGCGCGCTGCAGCGGCTGCACGTAGAGCTGCTGCCACTCCTGCAGCAGGCCGTCGAGCGTGCCGATGCGCTGCAGCTGCGCCGCGTCGCCCGCCACCAGGCGCCGCAGCACGACCAGCGTGCCGGCCCAGTCGCCGGCGGCCGATGCGGCGGGCGCGCCCGGCATCGCGCCGCTGGCCGCGCACAGCGCCAGCGCCGCATCGGGCGTGACCTGGCGCTCCAGCGCGGCGAGCTGCGCCAGCAGCTTCTCGGCCTGGAGCTGGGCGCGCTGCGCGGACTGCCATTCGCCGTAGCTGCGCCAGCTGACGAACAGCAGCACGAACAGGCACAGCACCAGCGCGCCGAAGGCGAGCGGGAAGCGCCACGCAAGATCCGAACGTTCGGCCATCGGCGGATTATCGGAGGGCGGGACCTACAATCTTTTCGTCATCTTCGACCACGAGCCGCACCGGCTGCGGCGCCCCTC
>Ga0268299_1004273_pt1 | contig 11449 bp, 10 predicted proteins | sample NOBtaG_FD_193484 | JGI IMG/M metagenome (GOLD analysis project Ga0268299, IMG submission 193484) | Activated sludge microbial communities from bioreactor in Nijmegen, Gelderland, Netherland - NOB reactor | ecosystem: Engineered > Bioreactor > Aerobic > Activated sludge | place: Netherlands... | reverse complement strand
ACACTCGGTCGTGCGCGAGTCGCTCGATTTCGGCGCGCGCGTGTCGGAGGGCATCGCATATGTTCGGGCGCTTGTGCCGGCTGGCCTGGCGCGAGAGGAGGAGGCGTGGACCTCGGCAGGAATCTTCGGCAGTTTCGCGGTCGATGCGGCCACGTATCTCTACGCCTCGGCCGGCACCCCGGCGCTGCAAGCAGCCGTCGCCGCACGGGACCTCGAGGCCTTCCGCCGAGCATGGAGCAGCGCCTACCCCGCCGCGCGTCCGTTGCTCGCCGCGCTCGCGCGTTGGGACGACCTGCTGCTGCACCGCGTGGTGCAGGTACACTGCGCGCGCTGGTCTGTCGGCCGCGTGACGCTGCTCGGCGATGCCGCACACGCGATGGCTCCGAACCTTGGCCAAGGGGCGAACAGCGCGATGGTGGACGCCGCCATCCTGGTGGATGCGCTGCGGTCGTTCCCGAACGTGCCCGCGGCGCTCGTCGCCTATGAGAAGCGGCGGCGGCCGGCGGTCACCCGAGTCGCGACGACATCGTCGCGGCTCGGCGCGCTGGCGGATGCGACGTCGCCGCGCGCACGGTGGCTGCGCGATCGCGTACTGAGGCCGGTGCTGCGGATGCTACCGGCGAAGCGGGCGGTGCGGGACGTGCTGCAGGAGCGGCCAGAGATCCTACGCCGAGCCGCTGCGCTCAGCTGACCGCGGCGACGGACGCCCCGCACTCCACGCAGAACTTGGCGTCGGCTGCGACTGCCGCGCCGCATGACGGGCAGCCGGCGCCCAGCATCCGCCCGCAGTCCGAGCAGAACAGCGCGTCGCTCTCCGGTCGCGGACCGCAACTCGGGCAACTGCGTCCACCGTGCTTCACGCGGGCGATCAGCGCCTCGGCCGCATCGTCGGCGGCCGTGCGTGCGGCCGCGGCAGCCGGTGTCGCCGCGGCGACGTCACCCGCCTCGCGCGCGCGCAACTCCGCCAACGCACGCGGGGTGTACGTCGCCTTGAGCGTGGCGTAGTCCTCCGGCGAGAGCTTCCCGGTGGCTTGGTCGAACTCGATCTCGCGCAGTGCCTCGAGGGCGCTCGCTTCCGGCGCCTGCTCCGGCGCGAGGACGATCGGCGTGTTCCGCAGCCCGCCCTTGAGCAGCGGCCACATCACGAAGGCGAGCGCGGCGACGGCGAGCACCGAGCCGAGCAGCAGGGCGATCACTCGAAGTCTTCCTCGCGCAGGGCCTTCTCGAGGCGCGCCATCTCGTCGGCGCTGGCGTCAATGCGCGGCACGACCGCCGCCCCGCTCGCCGAACCAGCGGCCATCGCTGGCGCATTGGCCGCGGCCCGCGCCGTCCAGCGCTTGATCATCATCGTGAGGATGATGCCGCCCGTCGTCATCACCACCGCGGGGGCGAAGTACCCCGCCCAATTGAAGCCCTGCTTCACGGGCGCCGTCAGCGCGACCTCTCCGTACGTCGCGACGAAGGCGTCCTTGATCTCCTGCGCGGTGTAGCCGCCCTCCACCAGCCGCATCACGTCGCGGTGCATCGCCGGCGACACGCTGCAGGTGAAGTCCGTCGTGCGGCAGGTGTAGACATCGAGGATGCAGGTGCACTGGCACTTGAGCGTCCGCTCGAGCTGGTCGCGTTCGAGCGGCGTCATCGACGGCTGGGCACCCGGCTTGGGCTCCCGCAGCACGGGCCGGTACGCGCTCTGGTCCATCGGCGTGAACGTCGGCTGGCCCTGGCCACTCAGCACGCGGCTCGTCAGCACCGCGCCCGCGCCAGCCGCCGCGACGAACCACTCACGACGCGTCAGCATCAGACGCCCGCCGTCTCGGCGTGCTGCGGCGCGAGTTCCGTCACGTAGCCGCCCTGCCGCTTCCGCTCGCTCTGCGGCCACATCACGATCAACCCGCCCAGCGCCATGAGGATGCCGCCGTGCCAGACCCACACGACGAGCGGATTGAAATTGATGCGGATCTCCGCACGGTCACCGATCGTACCGGCGAGCACCAGGTACACGTCCTGCCGCTGCATCTGCAGGATGCCCACTTCCGTGCTCGGCTGGAACGTCGGGTTGCCGCGCGTATCGAAGTGCTGGCGCTTCTCGCTCGTGAGCACCGGGAAGGCCTTGCCTTCCATGACCGGCATCAGCGCGACCGTGACGACGTCGCGGTTCAGCGCCTTGAACTGCGAGATGCCGTCGCTGGTGAACGTCCATTCCTTGCCGAACGGATCCTTGGTCGTGAAGCTCTCGCCCTCGCGCAGCGTAACGTCATACTCCTGGCGGAACGCCATGCCGGCGAACGCCGAGAACAGGATGACGATGCCCGCGTGCACGATGTAGCCGCCGTAGCGGCGGCGATTGCGCGTCACGAGGTTCACGAGCGCCGTGAAGATGTTCTCGCCATGCATGCGCATGCGCGCAAGCGTACCCTTATAAAACTCCTGGATGATCGTGCCGGCCACGAAGGCGCCGAGGCCCCAGGCCATCAGCGGGTAGAGTTCGCGCGCGCCGAGCACCCAGAGCACGGCAGCGGCCACGACGCCGAAGAACGCCGGGCCTGCGAACTGCCGTTGGATGTTCTGCACCGACGCGCGGCGCCAGGCGATCAGCGGGCCGATGCCCGTCAACGCCAGCAGCAGCAGGCCCAGCGGCACGTTCACCGCGTTGAAGAAGCTCTCGCCCACCGTGATCTTCGAGCCGCGCACCGCCTCGGAGAGAATCGGGAACAGCGTCCCCCAGAGCACCGAGAACGCGATGCCCACCAGCACGAGGTTGTTGTACAGGAACGCCGCCTCGCGCGAGATCATCGCCTCGAGCTCGGCCTTGGCCTCGAGGTCCCGCAGGCGGATCGACACCAACCACGCGGTCACTGCGAGCATGAGCACCATGAACACGGCGAACCACATGCCGATGTTGCTCTGCGCGAACGAGTGCACGCTCTGGATGATCCCCGAGCGCGTGATGAACGTGCCGAGAATGCTGAGGAGGAAGGTGCCGACGACCAGGATCACGTTCCACTTGCGCAGCATGCCGCGCTTCTCCTGGATCATGATCGAGTGCAGGAACGCCGTACCCGTCAGCCAGGGCAGCAGCGAGGCGTTCTCCACCGGGTCCCACATCCAGTAGCCGCCCCACCCCAGCTCCACGTACGCCCACCACATCCCGAGCAGGATGCCCAGCGTCAGGAACACCCAGGAAATGATGCTCCACTTCCGCACCGCGCCCAACCACTCGGCGTCCAAGCGGCGCGTGACCAGTGCGGCGATCGCGAAGCCGAAGGGAATCGCCGTCGCGACGTAGCCCAAGTAGAGCAGCGGCGGATGGATGGCCATCGCCGGGTTCTGCAGCTGCGGGTTGAGGCCGCGGCCATCGGGCGGGATCCACTCGAGGCGCTCGAACGGATTCGAGGCGATCGTCGTTGCCATCACGAAGAACAGCAGCACCGCCGCATTCGTGCCGGTCACCCACGGCATCAGCGCGCGGTTCTTGCTGCGGTTGGTGAACGTCGCCGCGGCCGCATAGCCGGCGAGCACGAGGCACCAGAAGAGCATCGAGCCCGCCTGGCCGCCCCAGAACGCCGAGAACTTGTAGACGATCGGCAGGTTGGCGCTCGTGAACGACGCCACGTAGCGCACGGAGAAATCGCTGGTCAGCAGCGCGGTCCAGAGCCCGAGCGAGGCCAACACCACGAAGCCCGTCGTGGCATAGAGGCCGCGCTCCCCGCTGACGATCAGGTCTTCACGCTTGAGATAGCCGCCCGCGAAACTCAGCGTGACGGCCCAGACGCCCATCAGGAGGGCGATCCACAGGGACAGCTCGCCGACGAGAACCACGACTCAGTACGACTTCGTCGCAGCGCTGTCGTGGCCAGCCGGCATCGGGGCGCCGCTCTCCATCGCCTTGCGCATCGCCTCGTAGCTCTCGGGCGTCGCTTCGTAGCGTGAGGCGCACTTGGCGAGCAGTGTCGTCGCCTGGAAAGTGCCCGTCGCATCGAGACGGCCCTCGACGACCACTTCCACGGAATCGGAGAAGGTGTCGGGGATGATCCCGCGATACACCACCGGATACGTCGCGCGGCCGTCAGTCATCTGAAACGTGACCATGCGGCCCGACGAGTCGCGCACGACCGTGCCCGGCACGACCTTCGCGCCGACCTTCACGCCGGTGCCGACCATCGACGGATCTTCAGCCACTTTCGCTTCCAGCTCGGCGGGCATCAGGAAGTAGATGCCGGTGTCCTTGATGGCGCCGGCCATCAGGACGCCCGCGGCGCCGAGGACGACGGCTCCGCCGAGGAGGAACTTGGTGCGGGGGTGCATCAGGGGGCTCCCAGGATTCGCGTACGCCTCAATATAGTCGCGGAGGTGGGCAAAGGGTCCCGCCCACGGGGTCCGCTATCTGTCCAGCTGTCGTACGAGAATCGCGCCGCTCCCGCCACCCGCGACATCCGCCGCGAGGTCGCGCCACGAGAAGAACCGGCCATCAGCGCGGTCATACAGCTCCTTCCCGACGCCCGCCGTGAGCGTCAGCCCCGCCGCCGTCCACGCGGCCTCGCGATAACCGAGTCCTGCACTGCGCCCGATCGCGTGCCCCGCACCCTGCAGCACGGCGGAGCCCACGAAGTGGTACAGCTTGTCGCGCCCGAACCACGGATCCTCCGGCGGCCGCTCGGGCGGCGCGCCGAACGTCCCCGAGAACAGGACGAACACCAGCGCGAACTTCATCCGTCGTCGCGGTCGCGGGCCCAACCCACCGCGGCGCGCGTCGCGCGTCGCCAGCCGCCCAATCCCTGCCGTGCCACGTTCACACCAGCCGTCGGCGCGAAGCGGGTGAACGTCCGCGAGGCGTGGAACGCCTTGGCATCGGTCCACACGCCGCCGGCGATGCCCGCGAGGCCCGCCGCTCCCAGGGCGGTCGTCTCCACGAGATCGGGACGCTCGACCGGCACGCCGAGCACGTCGGACTGGAACTGCATCAGCCAGTCATTCTGCGCGGCGCCGCCGTCGACGCGCAGCACGTCGAGCGGTGCGCCGCTCGCGCCGCGCATCGCCTCGAGCACGTCCGTCGTCCCGTAGGCCATCGCCTCAAGCGCCGCGCGGACGAGGTGCTCGCGCGAAGTGCCGCGCGTGAGGCCGACGATCGTCCCGCGGGCTTCGGGCTCCCAATGCGGCGCGCCGAGTCCGGTGAGCGCCGGCACGAAGTACACGCCATCGTTCCGCTCGAGCGATCGCGCCATCGCCTCGGTCTCATGGGCCTTCTCGACGATCCCCAAGCCATCGCGCAGCCATTGCACGGCCGCCCCGGCGACGAAGATGCTGGCCTCGAGTGCATACACGGGCCTTCCCGCCGCATCGCAGGTGAGTGTCGTTAGCATCCCCTGTCCGCCCGGTGGCCGCGTCGCGCCGGTGTTGAACAGCAGGAAGGCGCCGGTGCCGTACGTGTTCTTGCTCTGTCCCGGATTCCAGCAGCCCTGACCGAACATCGCGCTCTGCTGATCGCCCGCCACGCCGAGGATCGGCAGCGCCACGCCGAGATGCTCCCGGGCGCTCTCCCCGAACGACCCCGACGACGGCCGGACCTCGGGCAGGATCTCCCGCGGCACGCCGAACAGCGCGCAGAGCTGATCGCTCCACTCCATCGTGTTGATGTCGTAGAGCATCGTACGCGACGCGTTGGTCGGATCTGTCGCATGCACGGCACCGTTCGTCAGCTTCCAGATGAGCCAGGTGTCGATCGTCCCCGCGGCCAGGGTGTCGGGCGCCATGCCGCGCGTCCGCTCCTTGAGCAGCCACTCGAGCTTGGTCGCCGAGAAGTACGGATCCGTGACCAGTCCCGTCGCGGCGTAGATCGCCGGGGCCTGCCCGGCCTCGCGCAGCGCCGCACAGCGCCGCGTCGTGCGGCGATCCTGCCAGACGATCGCCTTGTCGACGGGCTTCCCGGTCCTCCGGTCCCACAGCACGATCGTCTCGCGCTGGTTCGTGATGCCCAGGGCATCGGGCGTGACCTTGGCCTGCGCCAGCGCCTCGCGCGCCGCCTCGAGCGTGCGCGCGAAGATCTCCTCGGCGTCGTGCTCCACCCATCCCGGCTGCGGGAAGTGCTGCGTGATCTCGCGGTACCCGCGCCCGACCACGCGCCCGTCCTCGGCGATCACGAGCGCCGTCGTGCCGGTCGTGCCTTCATCGAGTGCGAGGACGTGACGCACGGTTTCTCCTTACGCCGGGGGCAGCGGCAGCGTGGCGCGGTCGAAGTGATACGGCGCGCAGAGCACGCCGTCCTCGGTGACGATATGCGAGATCAGCGCCGCGGGCGTCACGTCGAAGGCGGGATTGAACACGCGCGCGCCCTCCGCGGCCACGCGCATGCCGCCGACCTGCGTGATCTCCTCCGCCGCGCGCTCCTCGATGGGAATCATCTCGCCCGTCGGGATCGCGCGGTCCACCGTGCTCGACGGCGCGACCACGATGAAGGGGATCTTGTGGTACTTGGCCAGCACCGCCAGCGAGTAGGTCCCGATCTTGTTCGCCGCGTCGCCGTTGGCGGCGATGCGATCCGCGCCGACGATGACCATGTCCACCTTGCCCGCGGCCATCAGCGAGCCGGCCATGCCGTCCGTCACCAGCGTGACGGGGATGCCCGCCTGCGACAGCTCCCACGCCGTCAGGCGCGCGCCCTGCAGCAACGGCCGCGTTTCGTCGGCGAACACTTCGACGTTGAGTCCGTCGGCCTTCGCCACGTAGAGCGGCGCCAGCGCCGTGCCCATGCCCGCCGTCGCCAGCGCGCCCGCGTTGCAGTGCGTGAGCACGCGCATGCCGTCCTTGAGCAGCGTCCGTCCATGCCGCCCGAGCGCCTCGCACATCGCGACGTCGTCGGCGCGGATGCGTTCGGCCTCCTCGCGCATCGCGGCCACCAACGCCTCCGGCGCGCCGGAGGCCCGCTGCAGCGCGGCCAGCATGCGGTCCAAGGCCCACATCAGGTTCACAGCCGTGGGTCGCGTGCCGCGCAACGTCGCTGCGCCCGCTTCGATCCAGAGCCGCGCCCGCGCGGCGTCGGGCAGCGCACCGCGCGAAAGCTCGGCCGCCGCCGCGGCCGCGAGCCCCATCGCGGCGGCGACGCCGATGGCCGGCGCGCCGCGCACCGCCAGCGTGCGGATCGCCTCGGCGACCTCCTCGACGCCCGCCAGGTCGCGCATCACCAGCTCGGCGGGCAATCGCCGCTGGTCGACGATGCGCAGCGCCCCGCTCGGGGCCCACGCGACGGTCTGCACGGGAGGTGTGGGCACGCTGCAAGATATAGATTGTAGGCATGACGACGCCATTCACCTTCCTCACGCTCGAGATCGCCGACGCGTTGGCGATCGTCACGGTCAACCGCCCCGACAAGCTCAACGCGCTCAATGCGACGGTGATCGCCGAGCTCGACAAGGCATTCACCGAGCTGTCGCAGCGCGACCAGGTGCGCGCGATCATCCTCACCGGCGCCGGGCGGGCGTTCGTCGCGGGTGCGGACATCGCCGAGATCGCCGAGGGCGCCGACAGCCCGGCGGGACTCGAGTCGCTGTCGCTGGTGGGCTCGCGCGTGTTCACCAAGATCGAGCGGCTCAACAAGCCGGTCATCGCCGCGATCAATGGATTCGCGCTCGGGGGAGGCCTGGAGTTGGCGCTCGCCTGCCATGTGCGCGTCGCCAGCGAGGGCGCCAAGTTCGGCTTGCCCGAAGTCAAGCTCGGGCTGATTCCCGGCTACGGCGGCACGCAGCGGCTCCCGCGCCTCATCGGCGCGGGCCGCGCGATGCAGATGATCCTCACGGGCAGCATGATCGACGCGACGACGGCGGCGAGCTACGGCCTCGTGAATGCGGTGTATCCCGCCGAGGTGCTCATGGACGTCACGCGATCGATGGCCAAGGAGATGACGGCCAACGGGCCGCTGGCGCTCGCGCACGCGATCGAAGTGGTGGCCAAGGGTGCCGGCCTGCCGATGGATGAGGCGTTGGCGCTGGAGAGCCGGCACTTCGGCGAGTTGGGGCGGACGGCGGACATGCGCGAGGGCACGACGGCGTTCCTCGAGAAGCGACCCGCGGCGTTCAAGGGCGCGTAGGCGCAGGCTGCGCGCCATGTCGTCGCCTCGGGCCGCGCAACTCCGTGCGCTTGCGCTGCATGACTTTCGCAACATCGCGGCCGCGCGGCTCGAGTTGCCGCCCGAGGGCATCGCCGTGGTCGGCGAGAACGGCCAGGGCAAGACGAACGCCATCGAGGCCATCGCCTACCTGCGCATGCTGCGTTCGCTGCGCGGCGCGCGCGACCGCGACCTGATCCGGCACGGGGCGCCGGCGTTCCACATCGCGGCGGAACTCGAGCACCTGCCGGCGATGCGCGCGACCATCGGCGCCGACCGCGCGGGCCGCAAGAAGGTGACGCTCGACGGCGCGGAACCGGAGAGGCTCACGGACGCACTCGACGCGCTGCCCAGTGTCTCGTTCTCGCCGCGCGACGTCGATCTCATCGCCGGCGCGCCCGCCGAGCGGCGGCGCTACCTCGACATCACGCTCGCGCTCACGTCGCCGGTGTATCTCAACGCCCTGCGGCGATACCGCGCCGCCCTGCTGCGGCGCAATGCCGCGCTGCGCGATGCCACGCGCAAGGGAGCCGCGCGCACGCTCGTCGCCGCCGTGGCCGCGTGGGAGCCCGCGCTGGCCGAGCAGGGCGCGATCCTCGTGCGCGAGCGCCGCGCGTGGGCGGCAGCACACGCCGCGCGCTTCTCCGCGCTCTCGTCGGCCATCGGCGAGTCGCAGCCCGCCGCGCTGGAGTACGCGGGCAGCGCCGCCGACGCCGACGACCCGCAGGCCGAGTTGCTGGCGCAGCTCGAGCGCCAACGCGACCAGGACCTGCGACGCTGCCTCACGCACGCCGGTCCGCATCGCGATGATCTCGTGCTGCGCTTGGATGCGCACGACCTCCGCCAGGTGGGCAGCGCCGGGCAGCAGCGCACGGCGGCCATCGTGCTGCGCATGCTCGAGAGTGCCACGCACCGCGAGGCCACCGGCGTGATTCCCGCGCTGTTGCTCGACGATCCCTTCGCCGAGCTGGATCGGCGCCGCACGGCGCGCATCCTCGCGCTACTCGAGGAGGAAGGCGTGGGGCAGTGCGTGCTCTGCGTGCCGCGCGAGGACGAGATCCCGCCGCAGTTCACGCGGCTGCAGCGCTGGAGCGTGCGCGCGGGGACGTTCACGCCATGAGCGCGTGATGACGTACTACGACGACTCCCGCGCCGGCGGCCGCAGCGGACGCAACGCGCCGCGCCCGATCGCCGAGATGTTGGCCGAGGCGCTGCGGGAAAGCGGACTCGACGACGACGTGAACCGCGCCCAGATGCTGGAGCTGTGGCCGCGCATCGTCGGCGTCCAGATCGCGAAAGTCACGCAGGCGCGGTTGATCGCCGAGGACGGCACGATGGTCGTGGGCGTGAAGACGCATGCGTGGATGCAGGAGCTCACGATGATGGAGCGCTCGTTGGTGGCGAAACTGAACGCCGCGACCGGCGACGCCAGCGTGAAGAAGATCCGCTGGGAACTGCTGCACGAGCCGGGCCCGGGACGCACTCCCTAACCCATTGCCGCACAGGCAGTTGCCGCGCGCGAAATCCGTTGCTTTCGCCCTGAAAAACGGTTAGGTTTGTGGGTCGCTCCCACGAGCGCGTTTTCGGCATTTCTTCGCGCGGTTTCCACGCCCCTTTTTTGCCCCCAAATGGCCAAGACGAACGACGTCGCCGACTCGCAGTACGACTCCTCTGGCATCCAGGTCCTCAAGGGGCTCGAAGCCGTCCGCAAGCGCCCCGGCATGTACATCGGCTCGACGTCGCATCGCGGCCTGCATCACCTCGTCTACGAGGTGGTCGACAACTCGATCGACGAAGCGCTCGCCGGCTACTGCGACACGGTGAACGTGATCATCCACCCGGATGACTCGATCTCCGTCGAGGACAACGGCCGCGGCATCCCGGTGGACATCCATCCGGTGGAGAAGCTGCCCGGCGTCGAACTCGCGCTCACCGTGCTGCACGCCGGCGGCAAGTTCGACAAGAACACCTACAAGGTCTCGGGCGGCCTGCACGGCGTCGGCGTGTCGGTCGTGAACGCGCTCTCCGAAGTGCTGAAGGTCTGGGTAAAGCGCGAGGGCAAGGAGCACTACATGGACTTCGCCCGTGGCGACACCACGACGAAGCTCAAGGTGCTCGGCACGGTGAAGCCCAAGGACACCGGCACGAAGGTCTGGTTCAAGCCCGATGCGCAGATCTTCACGGAGCTCGAGTACGACTACGCCACGCTGGCGTCGCGCCTGCGCGAGCTGTCCTTCCTCAACAAGGGCGTGACGATCACGCTCAAGGATGAGCGCGAGGGCAAGCAGCGCGAGGAAGTCTTCCACGCGAAGGGCGGCCTGCGCGAGTTCGTCGGCTTCCTCAACAGCAAGCAGAAGGCGCTGCACAGCGAGATCGTGTACTTCGACGGCGAGAAGGACGACATCGGCATCGAGATCGCGCTGCAGTACAACGACGGCTACAACGAGAACGTGTTCTCGTTCGTGAACAACATCAACACGCACGAGGGCGGCACGCACCTCACCGGCTTCAAGTCGGCGCTCACGAGCGTGATCAACAAGCACCTCGACAAGTCGTCGTTCGCCAAGAAGGACAAGGACCTCAAGCTCTCCGGCGACGACGTGCGCGAAGGCCTCACGGCGGTGATCTCGGTGAAGGTCCGCGAGCCGCAGTTCGAGGGCCAGACCAAGACCAAGCTGGGCAACTCGGAAGCCGAGTCGGCGGTGAAGACGACGGTGAACGAGTGGCTCTCGACGTACCTCGAGGAGCATCCGCGCGTCGCCAACGCCGTGCTCGAGAAGGCCTTGAGCGCGGCCCGCGCCCGCGAGGCCGCCCGCAAGGCCCGCGACCTCACCCGCAAGAAGTCGGCGCTCGACGTCGGCAACCTGCCGGGCAAGCTGGCCGACTGCTCGCTCTCCGACCCCGCGATGTGCGAGCTCTACCTGGTGGAAGGTGACTCCGCCGGCGGCTCGGCCAAGCAGGGGCGCGACCGCATGTTCCAGGCCATCCTGCCGCTGCGCGGCAAGATCCTGAACGTCGAGAAGGCCCGCATCGACAAGATCCTCGGCAACGAGGAGATCCGCACGATCGTCACGGCCATCGGCGCCGGCATCAAGGAAGAGTTCTCGCTCGAGAACGTGCGCTACCACAAGGTCATCATCATGACCGACGCCGACGTCGACGGCGCGCACATCCGCACCCTGCTGCTCACGTTCTTCTTCCGCCAGATGCCGGAGCTCATCGACGCCGGGATGGTGTACATCGCGCAGCCGCCGCTGTTCTCGGTGTCGAAGGGCAAGGAGATCTACTACGCCTACGACACGCAGGAACGCGATGCGATCGCGCAGCGCATGGGCGGCGAGGACGGCAAGG
>Ga0268299_1004271_pt1 | contig 11451 bp, 13 predicted proteins | sample NOBtaG_FD_193484 | JGI IMG/M metagenome (GOLD analysis project Ga0268299, IMG submission 193484) | Activated sludge microbial communities from bioreactor in Nijmegen, Gelderland, Netherland - NOB reactor | ecosystem: Engineered > Bioreactor > Aerobic > Activated sludge | place: Netherlands... | reverse complement strand
AGACGAGCTTCCACATGACGGTCGCCCAAACGTAGGCGGCAATCGCTGCACCAGGAATCACCAGCAGCCAAGCAGCGTCGTAGTCGCTAAAGACCCAAGCACCGATCGCTGCAGCAGGGATGCCGAATCCTACGAGCGAGGCCCTTCGGAACCCCTGTTCAGTCGATATGTAGTCACCAAGTCGTGTCAGCGCGCCCATGAGTTGCAATCCTTATGGACAGCTGGCGCCGGATCTAGGCACTGGATTGCCCGCCCGTGATCGCGTTACTGGGCCTGTGCCGAACCGATTGGCGACGTAGATGCTGCCGAGGGCAACTCCGCTGACGATGCCTCCCGTGGCAGCTCCGACCGTGGTGCCGACAACCGCTCCGCTGAACGTCGCATCAGCAACCGCAAGTCCACCAATCGCTCCCAGATGTGCGCCTTCCAAAGCACCGGCCGCAGCTCCGAAGAGCGCCCCGTTCACAGCGCCCACGCCGCCTCCGATGGCCATGCTCTTGCTGATGATGTCACCGGCCTGCGCCTGCGTCGGCACCTTTGGTGAGGAGCCTCCGGCCGCCGAGCAGCCGCACCTTCCGCCGCCAGCCGAACCCCCACCACCCGAGCCCATTAGCCCCGTGTGGTCGATGAAGCTCACTGGATTTCCTTCAACATAGCTGTACGTATTGATCCCGCCTTGAAGCCCGATCGGATCCGACTGCGTGTACTGCCCCGTGGAGGCGTCGTAGTACCGATTCCAGTTGTAGTACAGCCCGCTCTCGGCGTCGAAGTACTGCCCCGGAAACCCCACGTTCATCCCACCGATCGCATCGACCGACACGCTGCGATCGAAGGCTGCGTTGGCGGCGCGCCAGGCCACCTGGGCACTGGCATTGCTCAGCACCTCGGGGCGCCCCAGGTGATCGTTGTGGCTGGCGTATACGGTGCCCGAGCGTACGACACCGAGCAGCTGGCCGGCCAGCCACAGATGGGCCGTGGGCTGCACCCCGTCCTCGTACAGCTCTCACCCGAAGGCCCGTACACGAAGCGCTTGGTCGTGCCGCCAGCGGCCTTGTAGGCGCGCTGGTTCAGGGCATTGCTGCGGTAGTCGCCGACGAGGCTGCCGTTGACGTTGACAGCGGCCAGGCGGTTGAAGGCGTCGTAGCCGTAGCCGCGCGTGCCGTCGTGGCGCGACTCGTTCCGGGCTGCCGCAGGCTTCGCCGCGACGACCCTTCGACAAGCTCTGAGCGAACGGACTCCGATCGATGTCGCTCGTATCCCTGCGAGCTTGAACTCGGTCCGTTCTACAGCAACTGCCCGTCGTGCCCCAGCGCTTCGTCGATGCGCGCGACGAGCGCCTTCACGTCGACGGGGCGGCCGCCGTCGGCGGCGGGTGCCGGGGCGGGGCGCTCGGCCAGCGCGTACGCCAGGTTCAGCGCCGCCAGCACCGCGATGCGCTCGCGCGCCTTCACCTTGCCGGCGTCGCGGATCGCGCACATCTCCTGGTCGACGTTGCCCACCGCTTCCAGCAGCGCCCGCTCGCCGCCGTCGGGGCAGCCGAGGATGTAGCTCTGGCCCATGATGGTGACTTCGAGCTGCTTCATGGCGTGGTCTTCTCTTCGGCAGCGCCATCGGCGCTGGCGGGATCGGTCAGCGGCAGCCGGTCGAGCAGGGCGTCGACGCGCTGGCGTGCGGCCGCCAGCCGCGACTTCAGCGAGTCGCGCTCGGCCGTCACCGCGCCGAGCTGCTGCACGGTCAGCGCATGCGTGCGCTGGAGTTCTTCGTGGCGCAGCAGCAGCCGCTCCACGCGTTCCGCCAGTTCCTCGATGGTGGCCATGCCTCTCCCCGCGATCGTGTCCGATTGTAGGGGTCGGTCCCGGCTGCCTTTACACTCCGCCGCGTTGGTGCTCGTGTCGGTGTTCACGCCGACACAGTCAAACGGGAAGCAGGGCGGTGAGATCCCTCCGGGTCGAACCCAACCTGCGCTGCCCCCGCAACGGTAAGCGGACGAGGTGCTGTTTCGGGCCTCCGCTCGTGTGCTCATGCCACTGGTCGCCTTGGTGCGGCTGGGAAGGTCGCACGGGTCGCCTCCGCCAGCCCGGATACCGGCCAACAGGGGGCGTGGGCTCTAGGGGTCCATGCCATGTCGCCAGTGCGAGCGGGGAAGCTTGCGCCGGCAGCTTGTCCGTGGTCCATCCTCATGACTCCTTCTGCCTTCGTGCCCCGCGCACGCCGGGCTCCTGCGTTCACCCAGATCGCCGGCGCCAGCCTGTCCCTGTTCGCTTCGCTCTCGGCGGCGGCCCAGACGCTGCCCCCTTCGTCCACGCTCACGCCGGTCGTCGTCACCGCGACCCGCTTCGACCAGCGCCTGTCCGACGCGCTGCCCTTCACCACCGTGCTGACGCGCGAGGACATCGAGCGCTCGCAGGCGCTGGACCTGCCGGCGCTGCTGTCGCGCGAGGCCGGCCTGGCCTTCGCCGACAACGGCGGGCGCGGCAAGGCCAGCAGCGTCTACCTGCGCGGCGCCAGTTCGCGCCAGGTGCTCGTGCTGCTGGACGGCGTGCCGATGAACAAGCAGGACGCGAGCGGCGCCGTCAGCCTCGAGCACCTGGTGCTCGACTCGATCGAGCGCATCGAGGTCGTGCGCGGCAATGTCTCGGCGCTCTACGGGTCCAACGCCATCGGTGGCGTGATCCAGATCTTCACGCGGCGCGCCAGCGGTGCGCCCAAGGCCACCGTGGTGCTGGAAGGCGGCTCGGAGAAGACGCGCCATGCCAGCGTCTCGGCCGACGCGAAGCTGGGCAGCACCTCCATCGCCGGCGGCGTGAGCTACCACGACACCGACGGCCACACCGCCATCGACCCGACGCGCCTGACCGCCGCCAACCCCGACCGCGACGGCTACCGCAACCAGACGGCCTGGGCCTCGCTGGCGCACGAGTTCGCGCCCGGGCAGTCGCTGGCGCTGCGCCTGCACCACGCCGACGGCCGCTTCGATTTCGACAGCGCCTTCGACACGCCGGACAACCTGCAGACCGGTCGCACCAAGCTCGACACCGTCTCGCTCGCCAGCGACAACCGCTACACCCAGGACTGGCGCGGCATCGTCACGCTGTCGCAGACGCGCGACGAGAACCGCAACCACCTGACCGGCGCCTTCGGCTACGACGACCGTTACGTGTCGCGCACGCGGCTCATCGGCTGGTCGAATCAGATCGCGCTGGGCAGCGACTGGTCGGCCAGCGCCGGGATCGAGCGCCAGCGCCAGTCGGTCGATGTGGCCGACGGTTTCGGCGGCGGCTACGACCGCGAGCGCGACGCCGATGCGGTCTACGGCGGCCTGCAGGGCAAGCTGGGCGTGCACAGCCTGCAGCTCAACGTGCGCCGCGACCAGGTCGACGGCGCCGGCTCCGCGACCACCGGCCTGCTGGGCTACGGCTATGCCTTCACCGAGGCGTGGAAGGCCACGGCGACCGTGTCCAACGCCTTCAACGCGGCGCCGCTGGGCTATCTGTACGCGCCCTTCTTCGGCAACCCCGATCTGCAGCCCGAGCGCGCGCGCTCGGCCGAAGCCGGCCTGCAGTACAGCGAAGGCAGCACCCTGGTGCGTGCCACGGCCTTCCGCTCGCGCGTGCGCAACGAGTTCGAGTACGACTTCGGCAGCAGCCGCTTCGAGAACGTCGCGCGCACCCGCAACCGCGGCGTGGAACTCGCCGCCAACGGCGACGCCATGGGCATCGCCTGGCGCGCCAGCCTCACGCTGCAGAAGCCCGAGGACGAGACCACCGGCGAGCAGCGCCTGCGCCGCGCCAAGCGCTTCGGCAACATCGGCATCACCTGGCCGGTCGGCGCCTGGGAGATCGGCGCCGACGTGCGCGCCAGCAGCGAGCGGCCCGACACCGGCGCGCAGCGCCTGCCCGGCTACGCGCTGCTGGACCTGCGCGCGCGCTGGCGCCTCACGCCCGAGTGGCAGCTGTTCGCGCGCGGCGAGAACCTGACCGACCGCGACTGGGAGACCGTCTACGGCTATCCGCAGTCGGGTCGCAGCTTCTTCGTCGGGCTGCAATGGCAGCCGAGATGGTGATCCACTCGCGGTCATGACCCAGCTCGCCGTCGCCCGTCCGGTCGCCGCGCTGTCGGCCCTGCTGCTGGCCGCCGTGCTGGCGCTCGGCGGCGGGCTGCTGGCGGGGTCGGCCGGCTGGGGCGCGATCGGCGACGCGACCATCCTGTGGCAGGTGCGCGCGCCGCGCGTCGCGGCCGGCTTCGCGACCGGCGCGCTGCTGGCGGTGGCCGGCGCGCTGCTGCAGGGGCTGACGCGCAACCCGCTGTCGGATCCGCATGTGATCGGCGTGTCGGGCGGCGCGTCGGTCGGCGCGATGCTGTGGCTGATGCTCGGCTCCGAGGGCGGTGCGGCGGTCGGCGCGATGCTGGGCGCCGCGCTCGCGGCCGGCCTGCTGCTGCTGCTGTCGTGGCGAGTCACCGGCCGCTCGCAGCCGCTGTCGGCGGCTGCTTCGCCGGGCGGCGAGTCCAGCGCAACGGTGCTGCTGCTCGGCGTGATGATCGGCGCGGCCGCGGCGGCCGTCGTCTCGGTGCTGCTGACGCTCGCGCCCGAGGGCCGGCTGCGCGGCATGGTGTTCTGGCTGCTCGGCGACCTGAACGGCGTCGTCGCCTGGCAGCCCGCTTTCCTGGCGCTGATCGCGACGCTGGCGCTGGCCTGGCCGTGGTCGCGCGAGCTCGACCTGATGGCGCGCGGCGAGGCCTGGGCCGCGACGCTGGGCGTGCCGGTCGCGCGCCGGCGCCGCCAGGTGCTGCTGGCCGCCGCCGTGGCCACCGGCGCGGCGGTCGCGACCGCCGGCGCGGTCGGCTTCGTCGGCCTGGTGGTGCCGCACGTGCTGCGGCTGGCGGGCTTGCGCGCGGCCGCCTTGCTGTTGCCGGCCAGCGCGCTGGCGGGCGGCGCCTTCGTCGTGGTTGCCGACGCGGTGGCGCGCAGCGCGTTCGCGCCGCTGCAGTTGCCGGTCGGCGTGCTGTCGGCGGCGGTCGGGGTGCCGGTGTTCGTGGCCTTGCTGTTGAAACGAGGCAAGAGATGAGGCGGGGCAAGCGATGACGCCCTGGCAGGACCCGCTGCGCATGGTGCTCGACGGCCTGGTGCTCAAGGCCGGCGAGCGCACGCTGCTGCAGGGCCTGCGGCTCGAGCTCGCCGCCGGCCAGCGCTGGGTCGTGCTGGGCCCCAACGGCGCCGGCAAGTCCACGCTGATCGCGACCCTGGCCGGCCTGCTGCGACCGGCGGGCGGTGGCTTGAGCCTGCAGGGCCGGGCCTTGCACGACTGGCCGCTGCCCGCGCTCGCGCCCTGGCGCGCCTGGTGCCCACCGGGCTGGAGCGACCCCTTCCCGCTGCGCGTCGACGAGGCGCTGTTCGCCGTGGCCCAGGCACGCGGCGACGACGCGGCAACCGCCGAGGCGCGCCTCGCGGACTTGTTGCGCCGCTTCGACCTGCAGGCGTTGGCCGCGCACGACGTCGGCCGGCTGTCCAGCGGCGAGCGCCAGCGCGTCGCGCTGTGCGCCGCGCTGATGCAGGACGCACCGCTGCTGCTGCTGGACGAGCCCTCGGCCCACCTCGACCTCGCGCACCAGCAGCTGCTGGTGGCCGCGCTGGTGGCGCACGCGGCTCGCGGCGGCCTGGTCGTCGCCAGCCTGCACGACCTGAACCTCGCGTGGTCGCTGGCCACGCACGCGCTGCTGTTCGACGGCAAGGGCGAGCTCTGGGCCGGCCCGCGCGAGCAGGTGATGACGCCCCCGCACCTGGGCCTGGCCTTCGACGTGCCCATCGCCGAGGTCGAGGTCTGCGGCGAGCGGCGCTTCTGGATCGGATCGGCCAAGGAGGCCGCATGAGTCTTCATCTTCTGCTGGGCGGCATGCGCTCCGGCAAGAGCGCGCAGGCGCAGCGCCTGGCCGCGGCGAGCGGCCTGGACGTCGTCGTCGTCGCTACCGCGCTGGCCGCCGACGACGAGATGCGCGCCCGCATCGCCCGCCATCGCGCCGACCGCCCGGTGCACTGGCGCAGCATCGAGCTGGAGCACGCGCCGCTGGCGCTGGCCCGCGCGATCGAGGCCGAGTCACGCGTCGACCGCTGCGTGCTGGTCGACTGCCTCACGCTGTGGGTCACCCAGGCCCTCGCGCCGCCGCCCGGCCACGCGTCGCTGGACGTGGACGCCGAAGCGGCGGCGCTGCTGCACGCGCTGGACCGCCGCGCGGGCCCGGTCGTCCTGGTCGGCAACGAGATCGGCCTGGGCGTGGTGCCGATGGACGCCGTGTCGCGCCGCGTCGTCGACGCGCAGGGCCGTCTGCACCAGCAGCTGGCCGCGCGCGCCGACCGCGTGAGCCTGATGGTCGCCGGCCTGCCGCTGGCAGTGAAGGGGCCCGCCGCATGAGGCGCGGGTGGATCGCTCTGCTCGTCGCCTGCGCGGGCGCCGCGCAGGCCGCCGAGCCCGGCTTCCCGCTGACGCTGCGCGACGACGGCGGCCAGGTCGTCACGCTGCAGGCGCCGGCGCGGCGCATCGTGACCATCGCCCCCAACCTGACCGAGATCGTGGCCGAGCTCGGCGCGCTGGACCGCGTGGTCGGCACGGTCAACACCAGCAACTTCCCGCCCGAGGCCGAGCGCATCCCGCGCATCGGCGACCACCAGCGCCTGGACCTCGAACGCATCATCGGCCTCAAGCCCGACCTGGTGCTGGTGTGGACGCACAGCGGCACCGACCGCGAGCTGGCGATGCTGCGCAACGCCGGCCTGCAGGCCTTTCGCGTCGAGCCGCTGCGGCTGGCCGACCTGCCACCGGCGATCGAGCGCGTGGGCCAGCTGCTGGGCCTGGCCGACATCGGCCGCCAGCGCGCCCGCGCGCTGCGCGACACGCTGGCCGCGCTGCGCGACGCCCGCCCGTCGCAGGCGCCCCGCGTCGACGTCTTCTACCAGGTGTGGTCCGAGCCGCTGATGACGCTGAGCGGCCGCCACATCGTGTCCGACGTGATCGAGCTGTGCGGCGGCCGCAACGTGTTCGCCGCGCTGCAGCCGCTGGCGCCGCAGGTGTCGATCGAGTCGGTGCTGCAGGCCCGGCCCGAGGCCATCCTCAGCGCGCGCGAGGACGGCGGCGGCCCGCTGCTCAAGCGAGTGCCGGCCGATGCCGACTTCGCGTTGTGGCGGCGCCTGGGCAGCGGCTTCACGCCCACGCGGCGTGGCTGGCTGTACACGCTGCCGGGCGACGAGATCAGCCGTGCCGGCCCGCGCATCGCGATCGGCGCGCGCGCGGTCTGCCAGGCGCTGGACGAGGTGCGCGCTGAGCGCGCTGCAAAACCATGACCGCGACGCCGTTCGACTGGACCCCGCCCGCGGTCGCGCCGACCGCCGACGCCGCTTTGGCCGCGCGCCTGCAGCAGCGCATCGACCACCTGACCAAGCCGCGCGGGTCGCTGGGCCGCATCGAGGCGCTGATGCTGCAGATCGGCCTGCTGCAAGGCCGCGTCGATCCGCAGCTGGTCGATCCGCAGGCGGTGGTGTTCGCGGCCGACCACGGGCTGGCGGCGCACGGCGTGTCGGCCTATCCGTCCGAAGTGACGGCGCAGATGGTCGAGAACTTTCTCGCCGGCGGCGCGGCCATCAGCGTGCTGGCGCGCGCTCAGGGGCTGGGGCTGACGGTCGTCGATGCCGGCGTGCGCGCCGGCACGCGCTCTGGTAAGCCCACCACGCGGCCCGGCCTCGTCGCGCGGCCGGTCGGCCCCGGCACCGCCGACGCGCTGGACGGCCCGGCGATGACGCCGGCGCAATGCATGCAGGCGCTGGAACTGGGCCGCGAGGTCGTGCGCGACCTGCCCGGCAACGCGCTGGTGCTGGGCGAGATGGGCATCGCCAACACCTCGGCCGCGGCGCTGCTGGTGGCGCGCCTGACCGGCCAGCCGGTGGCGGCCTGCACCGGCCGCGGCACCGGGCTCGACGACGCGGGCTACGCGCGCAAGCTGGTGCTGCTGCAGAAGGTGGCGGCGCACCACGCCGATGCGCGCGCGCCGCTGGAGGCGCTGGCCGCCTTCGGCGGCTTCGAGATCGCGGCGCTGGCGGGCGCCATGCTGCAGGCCGCGCACGAGCGCCGGCTCGTCGTCGTCGACGGCTACATCGTCACCGCCGCGCTGCTGGTGGCGCATGCGCTGCAGCCCGCGGTGCTGGACGCGTGTGTGTTCGCGCACCGCTCCGACGAGTCCGGCCACCAGCTGGCGCTGACCCACCTGCATGCGCAGCCCTTGCTGAGCCTGGGACTGCGCCTGGGCGAAGGCTCGGGCGCCGCGCTGGCCTGGCCGCTGATCGCTGCCAGCGTCGCGCTGCTGAACGGCATGGCCTCCTTCGACGAAGCCGGCGTCAGCGACCGCAGTGGCGCCTGATGCGCAAGACAGTCCCACTGGGCAACACCCCGTTCGGACTGAGCCTGTCGAAGCCCAGCGCGCTCCTCCGTCCTTCGACAGGCTCAGGACGAACGGCGTGGTTCACGCCGCGCGGCCGGCGCCCAAGGCCCGGCATCATCGCGGCATGAAGGCCCTGGCCCACGAACTGCGCCTGCTGCTGCTGGCGCTGCAGTTCCTGACCCGCGTGCCCATCCGCGGCCGCCTGGCCGACTGGGTGGGCTGGCAGCCCGAATGGCTGAACCAGAGCGCGCGCTACCTGCCGCTGGTGGGCGCCTTTGTCGGCGCGGTCGGCGCGCTGGTGCTGATGACGGCCGTGCAGCTGTGGCCCATGCCGGTGGCCGTGGGCCTGTCGATGGCGGCGACGCTGCTACTGACCGGCGCCTTCCACGAGGACGGCCTGGCCGACACCCTGGACGGCCTGGGCGGCAGCGCCGAGCGCGAGCGTGCGCTGGCCATCATGAAGGACTCGCGCATCGGCAGCTACGGCACGCTGGCGCTGCTGGTCGTGCTGGGCCTCAAGGCGATGGCACTCGCCTCGCTGCCGTTGGGCTGGGCCGCGGCGTCTCTGCTGGTAGCGCACACGCTGTCGCGCGCGGTGGCCGTCAGCCTGATCCGCGCGCTGCCCTATGCGGGGGACCCGGAGCATGCGAAGGCCAAGCCGCTGGCCACGCGCGTGTCCGCAGAAAGCTGGGCCGTCGCCTGCGCGTGGCCGCTGGCGCTGATGGCGCTGCTGACGCTGGCGCGGCGCGGCGAGGTTGCCTACGCGCTGCCGGGGCCGATGGCCTGGGTGGCAGCGCTGGTCGCCGCGGCGGGCGTCGGCTTCGTCTGCGCGCGCTGGTTCCGGCGCCGCCTGGGCGGCGTCACCGGCGACACGCTGGGCGCCGCGCAGCAGATCAGCGAGCTGGCCGTCTACCTGACGGTGCTGGCGATGCTGGGCCGCTGAACGCGACCGTCGTCACCATGCTGATCGCCTGGCGCCACCCGCGGCCCCGCGGCTCGGAAGGCCGCTGCATCGGCGCGCGCACCGACCTGCCGGTGGACCCGCGCAAGGCCAAGCGCCTGGCGCACCGCATCCGCCACGTGGCGCGCCGCGAAGGCCTGGCGCGCGTGGTGGCCGTGTCGCCGCTGCGCCGCTGCCGCGACGTGGGGCGCTGGCTGCGGCGATGGGGCTTTCGCTGCGTCGTCGATGCGCGGCTGATGGAGTGCGACTTCGGCGCCTGGGACGGCCGGCGCTGGGACGACATCGCGCGCGCGGAGATCGATGCCTGGGCGGCCGACCTGCACGACCACCGGCCGGGTGGCGGCGAGAGCGTGGCGATGCTGCTGGAGCGGGTGAGGGCGGTGCGGAGGGGAGCGCCGACTGGGCTGTTGGTGACGCACGGGGGGTGGTTGTCGGGACTGCGGTGGCTGTGCGACGGCGATGGGCGGCGTGCCGATGCCGGCAGTTGGCCGGCGGCGTCGGGGTTTGGTAAAGCGGAGCGGGTGGGTTGGGGCGCTTCGCAATGAGCCTTTGCTGTCAGTCATGCTGCCAGTAGCGGAGTCTGCTTTGCGGCGGTTGCGGTCGCCCGGGCAACGCTCCGAACCCTCGCTCTTGGCCACATGCCGGTCGTGGCGGTGTTGACGAGACTGCAGCACCGGCGGCCGGGTTCAAAGCATCAGAAATGCGAGTTCGCGTCGCAGGTCCCTAGAACAACAAGCGGAAGAGCCGCTGTAGCCAGCGCCTAAGGGTTTAAGCTAGGGCTGTTTCTTGCTCAGCGTTTAACATTGACCGCAAGAGGTTCTTTGTAGAGTGATCGATTTACATGGATAGTACGAGCCTAATCACGGAGACAGCATTGCGGCACCTTGTCGACATGCAGGTCCTCGGCGCCGTCGTCGTAACCGGGGTGCCGCGAGGCTTCATCGTCAAAGTGCAGTCCGGCGCAGGGGTAGCCAAGACCTTGCAGACAGTCCGCGGAGAGATCAAGTGCTTCGCTTCTCTCGATACCGCCAGCGCGTTCCTCAAGGATGTCGGCCTGACGAACTTTGTAGTGGAGACAAGCGGCTTTGAGCCAGGGCGTCTCCGGGGCGCGCGGCCTGACCGGTCCGTAGCCCTCAGGAAAACAAGAACTCAACCAAAGCAGCAGGAGTTGGTATGAACTTGATCAAGAGCATTGACGCGCCGAAGACCTCTGCTGCAACCCAAGATTTCCTGCAGGCGGTCGGAGGCAAGCGGTTCAAGACCATCCTCGCCGATCCTCCGTGGCAGTTCCAGAACCGGACCGGGAAGATGGCGCCGGAACACAAGCGGCTGAACCGCTATGGGACCATGACGCTGGAGGACATCAAAGCCTTGCCCGTCGTTGAAGCCGCGGACGACACGGCACACCTGTACCTCTGGGTCCCGAACGCGCTGCTCCCGGATGGCCTCGCCGTCATGGCCGCTTGGGGGTTCAACTACAAGAGCAACCTGATCTGGCATAAGGAGCGCAAAGACGGTGGCTCTGATGGGCGAGGTGTCGGGTTCTACTTTCGGAACGTTACTGAGATCATTTTGTTCGGCGTGCGTGGAAAGAACGCCCGCACGCTCGCTCCGGGTCGTCGTCAGGTCAACTACATGAGCACGCGCAAACGTGAACATTCGCGTAAGCCGGACGAACAGTACGACCTGATCGAAGCCTGTAGCCCCGGACCTTTCCTCGAATTGTTCGCCCGCGGCGTCAGGCCGAAGTGGACTGTCTGGGGTAACCAGGCGGATGCAAGCTACGTCCCAACATGGGACACCTACGCGCATCACTCGGCGTCCGCGGCACAGAGAGAGCTTTTGCGCGACGCGGCCTGAACCGGGTTGATCCGTGGCAGTGCCATGCCGCGCGACTGATAGATTCCGAGGGTTTGCCTAACAACAAGCCCACCGATGATTGACCTAAGGCGCCTACGAACCTCTCTGACGAAGCACGGCGCTCACAAGCTCGCCAAGCTGTTGGACGTGTATCCCGCCAGTGATGTCCCGAAGCATCTCTGGGGGGACATTCCTGGCGTCAAGAT
>Ga0268299_1004270_pt1 | contig 11453 bp, 12 predicted proteins | sample NOBtaG_FD_193484 | JGI IMG/M metagenome (GOLD analysis project Ga0268299, IMG submission 193484) | Activated sludge microbial communities from bioreactor in Nijmegen, Gelderland, Netherland - NOB reactor | ecosystem: Engineered > Bioreactor > Aerobic > Activated sludge | place: Netherlands... | reverse complement strand
TTCAATTCCGTCTGCCCTTTTTGCAGCGTGTATTGATAGGCCAGGATCAACTCACCGCTCTGCCGCAGTTGATCGCGCTCACTTTCGTCTTTCAGCGAACTTTTCAACGACGCCAATTTTGCCCGCAGCTTAATAAGTGCCTCTTTGATCGCCTCATGAACGGGAATTTTGGCCGCTTTGTAGGCATCCTCCCCCACAGGCGCGCCATAAAATGCGGCGATAGCCTCACTCACCGAATCGACGCGATGCCAGCCGGACATGCTCGTAATCGGATAAATGCTGAAAGCCTCGATTCCATTTTCAGATTCGACAATCCCCGGCTGCCAGTCGCGATTCGCTAAAGGCTCGATGACTACACGAATGATTTCGAGCAATTTTTCGGCGTCAGCATCGGCGGATTTTTCATTGGCAGGACTCCCCGCGCGGTAGACAATCTCTTTTGCCAGCAGCGGACTCACGCCCAGGATGCGCGACGCTAAAAGCTGGGTCGTTTTGCGCTTAGGGTCGTCGTTTTGCGCAATGATATTTTCAAGATCGTCTAATTTCAGCCGCGTCGGGTCAAGTTTTCCCGTTTGCGGTGGCGGTGGGACATATTCATGCGCAGGCAGGCTCAATCGATAGCGATTTTCGTCCGGCCCAACCCGCCGCATACAGTCAATAATCATATCGCTTTGCACGAGTAAGATATTGCTGCGGCGCTCCATAGGCTCGACGATAATCGTCACGTCGCCTTCTGGCCCTTGCACGTCGATTTGAATAATTCGCTCCCAGGCGGGCTGGCTGACGTGCGTGACGACTCCGCCTTCGACGTAACGCCGAAATAATAGGCCTATCTGCTTGGGCGTGGTGACGCCGCGACGCAATTTTTCCGCGACGAGGTGAACGCGCGGCGTGTGATGGTCGGCACTCATATACAGATATTGGCGGCGCTGATGGGCATAAATTTCCAGCCCGATTCCGGTTTGATCGACATCAATCGAGTCCTGAATCCGCCCACCGACGAGCGTATCCATAAATTCATCGACCAGCGCCGAGAGTGTAAAAGCATCCAGATACATCGTTTATGACTTTAACTGTTGAATCAACCCAAAAAGGTTAATTTCTTCCCACAATTCCACAATTTTACCATTTTCGATGCGATGAATGTGAATGGCGGTTACAGTCACTTTTTTGCCTGTCGGTGGGATACCCGCGAAATTTCCCTGATGTGTCGCCGTAGCCACCCATCGCGTGACAACACGATTCCCTTCTGCAAATTGATCTTGAATATCGACGTGTGTATCCGGCAAAGTGGTATGGGTTTGTACGACGGCAGCTTTGTAGCCTTCAAAACCCACATCCGGGTTATTCGACATGCGGCTGCGAAATGCTGGCGACAAAATATCGTCAAGCACCGCCAGATTTCGCCCATTCAAAACCTCATCATAATAACGCCGCACCAACAATTTATTCGCTTCGAGAGACATCTTTTTTCCTGAATAATTTGGGGGACAGTTATTGAATTTGCAGAAATTGCTTGACCCGTTCCCAGGTGGGGATGCCACGACGCCCGCCGGGTTGAGTCGCCTTTAACGCAGCGGCAGCCGACGCGATTCGGATTCGCTCCGACAGCGGGAAACCCTGCACCAGCGCCCAGGCATAAGCACCGTGAAACACATCGCCACAGCCTGTCGTGTCCACGACATCAACGGGAAATGTGGGCTGATGGCGCGGAATCTGCTCCGTATCCAGATACCAGCAGCCTTCAGCACCGCACGTCACCGCGACCATTTCGCGATCCGGCGTCCACAATTCGCGGGCAGCCTGCTCAGGATTCGATGCACCTGTCACTTTTGTCGCCACGCGCGACGACAAAATTAAATGATTGACCAGCGGGAAAATATCTGAAAAACCCGGCCATTCGGGGCGTTCGAAGTCGGCAACCACCGGGATTCCAGCTTCACGCGCAATTTTTGCGGCCCGAACATTGCCCACAACGCCGTAATCATCGATAAACAGCAGCCGTGATGCTCGAATCACATCTGCTGGCGGCAAATTGTCGTCTGCGCCCGCTCGTCCGTTCGCTGAAAATAAAATTGTGCGCGTGTGCGCCGTCTGATCGACAATGATAACGGCATGAATAGGCTGCGCATCATCCCGACGCACGACGAGTGAGGTATCAATCCCCTCGTGTGCTAAGTCCTGCTCAACGAAGGTTGAAATCTCGTCATGCCCCATGACGCCCGCATAGCCACAGCGCCCGCCTAGCCGTGCCGCCGCGACCAGCGCCGTCGCTGTCAGGCCACCGCCCTGCCGTTCGGTGCGCAAAACCTGCATCTTGGTATCAGGCACGGGGAATGATGACACGTAGAGCAAGTCATCTACTGTCGTCACCCCCAGGCCAAGAATATCCCACTGGTGATTCATGGGCAGTTATCGCATTAAGCGGTGACCGCTTGTGAAATGGCTGCATGTGCAGCGCGCGCGTCGGCTTTATCGTGGATAACCGCTTTGAACGCCCGCACTGCCCCGGTCACATCGGGAACACCCCAGATGTTGCGCCCAATCGTCGCGCCCTGGACGCCGCAGTGAATCGCATCCGACATCATTTGCAGCCCATCCAGCAGCGTCGGTGCTTTCGGCCCGCCCGCCGCCACCAGCGGAACGGGGCAATCCGCGACGATCTGCCCATGCGCCACCGGATCACCGCAGTACGGCACTTTCACCACATCCACGCCAACCTCGACCATGCAGCGCACCGCCCAGGCAATATCTTCAGGTCGATAAGTAACTTGGAGGCCATTCTCGACATCGCGGGGGTAAACATGCGAGATAATCGGCAGTTGGAGTTTTTCGCCTTCTCGCACATTATCCGAAACATTTCGCAAATAGTAGGCTTCCGTCGCTCCCCGGACAAACGCCACAACCGCCATTGCGTCAGCACCCATTCGCAGCGCCTCCTCGGCAGTCACGGCCTGTTCCTGCGCCCTGTCGTTTGGCAGCACAAGGCTGCTCTGAAGAATCATCGGGATTTTACCAGCATAGGATTCCCATAATGAGGTTGCGATCCCCTTGTGCATCGTCACAGCATCCGGCTGCCCTTCGACAATCTGCGCCAGTGTTTGCCGCAAATTTCTCAAGCCGGCGGGGATACCTTGTTCATACATCAGATAATGATCGACAGCGACGGAGCATAACCGTCCGCTGGGATGCGAGAATATGCGATTCAGGCGAATCTTTTTGCCAAGTCCCATGAAATATCCTTTTATTTAGTTTTAAGTTATCCGTTGGAAGTGAAAGGTACTGAGTGCTGAGTCAAAAAAATGATGCCCGGCATTTTGCCAGTCAACCTACACTTTACGCGCAGCACTTTTCACTTTTCACTTTACCGTGCATCCGATGTCAGCAAATAGGCGATAATATCGCCCAATTCGCGATCAGACAAGCGCTCCGGGTAATTTTGCGGCATCGCGCCGGAAAACCCTTCGACGAGGTAAGCGGTGGGGTGCAAAATCGATTCGTAAATATAAGCGGCGGCGGTCAGGGGTGGGCGGCGGGTGGCAGCGCGCTCGGCAACGCCAACAAAAGCAGGTGCGATTCCATTTTCTGCGCCCGCGCGGTGACAGGCGACGCACTCGTAGGTCGTGAGCAGCGTTTCCCCATTTTGCGGGTCGGCATCAACCAGCAATGATGTTACTTCGTCGAGGTAGGTATCAGCGGTCAGGTCGGTGGCAGGCTCGCTGCGAACGGGATTCTCCGTCGCGCCAATAAATTCGACAACAAAAATCACGGCAAACGCGACCAGTAAAAACAGCGCCACGTACACAGGCCATCGGGCAGATTGTTTTTTCACGAGAATCCCTGATTACAACAATCTGTCAATCATCATCGCCAGAAAGAGGAAAGCGAGATAAGAGGTCGAATATTTATAGAGGCTGCGCGCGATGGCTTTATCGGCGATTTGAATCAGCTTAATCGCCATCCAGATCATGCCGATGCCGAGAATTGCCGCTGAGGTCATGTAAATCCAACCCAGCATGTTAATCGGCCCAGGAATGAGCGTGATGATGACCAGCAAAATGGAATAAATCAAAATCTGATAACGGGTTGACCGTTCGCCACGCGCGACAGGCATCATTGGCACCCCCGCACGGGCATAATCGACATTCACCAGCAGCGCCAGCGCCCAGCTATGCGGCGGAGTCCAGTAGAAAACAATCGCAAACAACAGTAAAGCCTCAATCGTGACCGAGCCAGTCACCGCCGCCCAGCCTACCAGCACCGGGATCGCCCCTGCACCGCCGCCGATGACAATATTGACACTGGTATTGCGTTTGAGCATCATCGTATAGATGACGACATAATAAATTGCGCCTGCCAGCGCCAGCCCCGCCGTCAGCCAATTGACCCAAACGCCAAGAATCAACACTGACAGTAATACCAGCGCGATTCCAAAAAGCAGCGCGTTCATCGGCGTCACCCGTCCCGACGGAATCGGGCGGCGCGCGGTACGGGTCATTTTTGCATCCATATCGCGGTCAATATACTGGTTGATCGCGCCTGCCCCTGCCGGAGCCAATGCCCCGCCGATCAAGGTCGGGATTAAAATTACCAGCTCAGGAACACCGTTGGCGGCGATCACCATCGCTGTTATCGTCGTGAACAACAGCAGCAAAACAATCCGCAGTTTTGTCAGTTCGAGATAGGTGCGAATCATTGTCATTAGCGAGATGTCGGGTCGGATTGTGGTTTCCATGCTACCTGTTCATGCGCTCGATCAGCGCTGTTTAAATATTCGATCATACTTAAAACGATCAGGCAGGCCCATGTTGCCGCTGCCAGACCCACGTGTGCCGCGCCCCAGAACGGCCCCGCGCTGCTCAAGACGAACATTGCGCCGACGCCCGCTTGCGCTAAATAGGCGACTAAGGCAAGTATGGCGAATCGGCGTATTAGCGCGCCCCGGCTCTGATAAACTTGCCACACTAGCAGCAAAAGCGTTATGCCGAGTGCCGCCACCGCGAAACGATGAATCATATGAATCACCGCCAACTGACCCTGGCTAAATGGAAAAATTTCGCCGTTGCACAAAGGCCAATCGATGCAGGCGAGAGTCGCGCCGCTCCCCCGCACCAGCGCACCGGTGAGGATAATCACCAGCGACAAACCTGTTGTGAGGTACGCCAGCGTCGTGACCTGATCGCGTTCATAATGTTCAGAGGGCGTATAACGTGCCGCTACCACTGCCACCAGCAGCGATGCCAGCAGCAGCATGGCTGTGCCGAGATGCAGCGCAACCATGGTCGGCGGTAGTTCCAGAATAACAACAATCGCGCCCAATGCACTTTGTAAAAAAAATAAAAATGCCGCCAGCACCACCGCGCGGAAAGCGAGACGGTTGCCATGATATTTTCGCCAGCCCACAACCAAAGTCGCCAGCCCCAGCACGCCGATGAGCGCAGCAAACAGACGATGCAGCCACTCAATCCACGCAGTCAGATTATCCAAGGGGGGAAAAATCGTTCCGTTACAGGTAGGCCAGCTATCACCACAACCCAAACCGGAATCGGTCACACGCACGACAGCACCAAAAACGATTAAACCAATCGTCAACAGGGCTGTTGCCAGTGCCAGCGTCGAGAATAAGCGGGGGGAATTTGCCTTATCCTCGCGCGAAACGTTCGCCTGCTGCATTCAAAATCTCCAATAAATCTTAGCCTTTAGCTCTCAGCGATTAGCTTTTAGCTAAAACTTTAAATCTACCTGTTGCGATTAATTACGGCTCATAGCTATCGACTAATAGCTAAAAGTCACGTTTTTTGTGCTGCTTCTGAACGGGCGGCACGAGCAGGTTCAACTGCTTTTGCTGCTGTTCCCTGGTTCTCCGATTCCTTCGCCTGTTTGACAAAGCGGTGCAGCAGCCACATTACAATTGCAATTGTCGCAGCAATGCCGATGAGGTTAAATAAGACAAAGCCAATAAGCAAAAGCATCTGCTCGGCTTTCCAGGGGACAACCGCCAGCGTCGAGCCATCCGGGCTGCCCACCTGCCGCAGCACAGGGAAGAAATCTGCCGCGTCACGGTTGGTCGTCAACTGCGCGGTCAGGCCGCCACCAATGACAAGAATCACGAAAACGACGAAAATAATTGCCAATCGGTTCACTGCATTCTCCTCACACTATGCGCTAAAAATGCCGCTATTATAACTTGCTACACTGGGAATTGCAGCCATATGCACTGATTGTACTATTTCTCACAACCTACGGCAATAGCCCAATCACACAACATCATCTCTGGAATCGGCGTCGGCAGCGCCGGATGCCTCTTGCAGATTGTCATCGATGGCATCGGACTCTTCAATCGAAATTTCAGGCATCGAGATTCGTTCCTCGTCATCCCGCTCCCCGGCAGCCTCATTCATTTCAATTTCACGCTGATAACCGTCAATCTTCCGTCTGCGTCGTGGCAGTGTAAAACTAAATGTGCTGCCGACATCGGGCGTACTTTCCAGCCAGATATGACCTCGATGCTTCTGAATAATCGACTTGGTAATGGCAAGGCCTAAACCTGTGCCTTCGATCTTCGATTTATCAACCTGTCGGGAGCGAAAGAACCAGTTAAAAACGCGCTCCTGCTCATCTAGTGGGATGCCATAGCCGGTATCGCGCACACTGACGGCGAGAAAATCTGAATCGTTGGCAACTGTAACCCATACCTCACCGTTATCTCGATTGTATTTGATCGCGTTGCTGAGCAGATTGCTCAAAACCTGTCCCAGCCACTGCGGATCGCCGCTGATTAGCCCAATATCCGACGCGATGTCCACGTGGATCGTTATGCCACGCCGCGCCGCAATATTTTCAACCAGGTCAATCGTCGTCTGAATGAGTGTACGCAGGTCACAGTCGGCAAAATTCAGATGGACTTCACCCTCCAGCTTTGCCATTTCAAGGAGAGCGCTCACCAAGTGATCCATTCGATCCAGGCCAACCAGCGCCCGCTCACAAAAATGTTTTTGCCGATCCGTCAGCGGGCCACCGTGCTCAATCAGTTCGATAAATCCCTGAACAGCGTTGAGCGGCGTTTTCATCTCATGGGCAACCAATCGCAGTAAATCAAAAGGGAGTTCATCGTTTGGCATGATTAAGGCTCACGAAAATAAAGCGGGAAAAGTATTTAAGGCATAGGCCAGCCGCGTCCCATGCCACGTCAACAATGATCCATCGACGAGATGAATTTTATGGTTGCGTGCTGCCGGAACATTGAGACTGGCGAACATCGGTAGATGCGCTTCGGTAAATTCAAACGGCTCACTCGGCAGCAGTATCACGTCCGGCTGCGCCTGAACAACCTCGTCCATTGTGACACGCGGATAACGGGTATCGCGCCCCTCAACACGTGGATCATCCTCGCCATAAGGTTCGGCCTGCCCCAGGTCGGCTTTTAACGGGTATACACGATCCCTTTCAGCAAAAACATTGGTTCCGCCACACACACGCAGCAGATCATGAATATAGGTATCGCCGTTGAACGTCATCAATGGGTCAAGCCAGATCGGCGCGAACACACGGCAAATAATTTCTTCATGCGCCTTGCTGATCCCCTGCACCCAATCCATGGTCTGCTCGATTAATCGAACACGCGGCACCATCGCAGGCTCGTCAAAAACGTGCATGATATTCCACAGAAGGTTAATCGCATCGCTCACAGTTTTTGGGAATGTGACCCACACCGGAATCCGAGCGGCTTGCAGCGCTTCAACATCTTCTTTGCGGTTTTCCTCGCGGTTCGCAATCACCAGATCGGGCTTAAGGGCAATAATGCGCTCGACATCAGGGTTTTTCGTCCCGCCGATTCGTGGCAAGCCTGCCACCCCCGCAGCCGGATGAATACAGTAATCCGTAATCGCGATCAGCCGATCACCCAGACTGAGATCAAACAGCGATTCGGTCACGCTGGGGACGAGCGATACAACGCGCTTTGGCGGGTGAGAAACAGGCGCGTCCATGCTGTAAATATGGGTTTGATTGCTCATCATTCCCCTCGAAACATGATTTACGACAGCGCAACCACCTGGTCACGCGCTGGGCCGACGCTGACGGTTTTCACCGGGGTTTCACACAGGTCGGCAATGCGCTGAATGTAAGCCCGCGCCGCTTTCGGAAGATCAGCTTCACGGCGCACACCACTCACATCTTCTTCCCATCCCGGCAGCGTGTCAAAAATTGGCGTTGCGCGTTCCAGGTCATCAATCATCGTCGGTGGGAAGTCATAGCGCCTCCCATCAACCTCATAAGCAACTGCGATTTTGACTTCCTTCAGGCCGCTCAAAACATCCAGTTTGGTCAAATACAGCTCGGTGAAACCATTCAGGCGAGCAGCATAATGCAAAATCACCCCGTCCAGCCAACCGCAGCGGCGGCGGCGTCCGGTAGTCGTGCCAAATTCATCCCAGAAATTTTCGCCCGTGCCGCGCAGCCGATCCCCAATTTCGTCTTTCAGCTCTGTCGGCATCGGCCCCGCACCCACGCGGGAGCTAAAAGCCTTCGCGATGCCGATCACCTGATCGACATACAATGGCCCGAATCCTAACCCAACCAATGCGCCACCTGCAATCGACGACGAACTGGTCACATAAGGATAATCTCCATGATCGACATCGAGCATTGTCCCCTGCGCGCCCTCACACAGCACACGCGCGCCTTCACGGAGACGTTGATTAATGTAAACACTCGTGTCGCACAAATAAGGCCGCAAGCGTTCGGCTGCTTCAATGTAGGTCACGGCGCTTTCCTGCGCGTTGAGCAATTCCATATTTTGCGCTGCAAGAACCTTGTTGGCGCGCTCAACCGCATCGTGCAGCGCATCGGCAAATTCTTCACCATCGCGCATCAATCCAGCGCGAATGCCTTGTCGAGCTGCTTTATCCAGATAAGCCGGGCCGATCCCGCGCAGAGTCGTGCCGATAGCCTTGTCACCGCGCGCTTTTTCAGCCGCTTTATCCAACGCAATATGCGCAGGGCTAATGATGTGCGCCCGCGTGCTGATGAGCAGGCGCTTGGGAGAAATATCGACCCCAATTGAAGCCAGCGAGTCAATTTCCTTTAGCAAATTGACCGGGTTAATCACCATGCCGTTACCCAACACGCACACGGCCTGCTCACGCAGTACACCCGACGGCAAAAGGTGAAATTTGAAGACTTTTCCTTCCACATAAACGGTATGTCCGGCGTTGTCCCCTCCACCAAAGCGCGCAACGACATCGGCTTTCGCCGCAAATTCATCGACCACACGCCCTTTGCCTTCGTCACCCCAGTGCGCCCCTACAAGAATCGTTGCAGGCATTTATCCCATCTTTCTATAAGTCATTCAGCGCTGTAAGCATCTCCCAGCGCTATCTTCACCAATCATCAAGCGCTGTAGTCTCGCCCCAGCGCTATCGTCACTTGTTTATTTCCCCAGGTTTCTACTTCACCATCTGGCCCCAGTGCCAGCGCCGAACCAGCCCCAATGCCCACTGCAATCGCAGCAGGTTGAGAATTTAATACGGTTTTTGCTTCATCTGATTCGCTGACGCTGGTCACATCCGACATGACTAGCGCGCTTCCCAGCCAATCCAAGCCCGATGTGATCTGACTCGATTCAAGCATCACCCATGCGCCAAACACTGCCGCGCTGCCACCTTCCGCCAGAACAATAGCCCCATTGGTGAAAGCATCATGAATGCCTGAAATCGCCGCTCCCATCAGTGCATCGCGCGCTTCGGAGACGGTCAAGCCGTCCGGCATGACAATCACGCCCGCTTCCGCCAATTTTTGGCGGATGGTATCGTCATCTTCCGTCAGCACATCGACTAGATACCCGGCAGATGCCCCCAAATCTTCCATATCCGCCAGCGCTCGTTCCGCCGCTGCCCCGCCCATCGAGACGTAAGCGACACCCCCATCGGCGGATGCACGTGCCAGCGCCAGCGCTCGAATTTCGTCATTATTGGTTGCGGATAAGACCAGCCATCCACGTCCGTCTATCCAGCGGAGAACTGCATTTCTTGCCATTGCATTCTTACCTGCGGACGAATCACGCCTCGAAAGTCATCACTCTAAACGATTCGATGTAGCGCGGCGCATCTTCCGGCGATTCAGGATCGCGCGCGCCCTTCCGCATCCACTCAGCCATTTCATCCATATTTTTGATCTGACTTTTGTGCTGGCGCAGCGCCGCGATCTGCGTGTCAATATAGCCTGCCACATCAACTTTTTTGTTGGGGCTGACGGTGCCGGAAATATAAAGCTGGCGAATTTTATGCGCTTTCAGCCCTTCGTCACGTTCCATTTCGATAAAATAGAGACGGTTTCCCGCTGTCGGGAACACGGCATCGAATGTCGCCTGTCCAATCGCGCGGTGATCGGGATGGTTGACATAGCCATCGCCAAACCAAAAAACGGTTGGGTCACACGTCACGACAATATCTGGCTTGCGCAGCCGAATCATACGCGCAATATCCCGCCGCAGTTCGAGCGTCGGCATCAGTTCGCCATCGGGATAGCGCAAAAAAACAACATCCTTCACGCCGAGTGCCGCCGCTGCATTACGTTCTTCTTCTTCGCGGATGACGATCAGGCGTTCGTGCGTCATCTCCGGGTCGTCGCTGCCTTTATCGCCACTCGTCGCCAAGACGAATGTGATTTCCGCTCCCTCTGCGGCCCATCGTGCGAAGGTTGCCCCCGCGAAAAATTCCGGGTCATCAGGATGGGCAAAAACTGCCATGACCCGTTTCGCTTGTCCATTCAAGATCGTTCACCTATTCTTTCTGATCGTCCTGCCGACGCTTCCCCGGCTTTTCCCCACATTCGCAAGCTTCATCTTCATCATGCTTGGTGCAGGGTTCTTTGGCTTTCTTTTCCAGCGCGCGAAGTTCATCCAGCGGGATCAATTCTTCGCGCTTCACCAACTGGCGCACACCGTCTTCCATAATAACGGTTACGGCATCTTGCAGCGGGTGAATGTCCAGCACTTTGGCCTCGCCAAAGGGTGTACCGACTTTCTTATTCCGCTTGGGAAGCTGCTGCCGCGCCTGGACGTATTGTTCATATTCATACACCAGACAGCAGCGCAAACGCCCGCACATCCCCGTAATTTCTGATGGGTTGAGCGAGATGCCCTGCACCTTCGCCATTTTGATCGAAATCGGGCTGAAATCGGTCAGAAAGGTGCTGCAACAGCGCAGTTCACCACACGCACCATAGCCTCCTAGCAGTTTGGCAACATCACGCGGGCCAACTTGCCGCATCTCCACCTGCGCCGGAAAGGTACGGCTCAACTCTGTCCACAATCGGCCTGTATTCATCTTATCATCGGCAGTAAAAATAAAAACCAGTGCCGAACCGTCATAATTATACTGGGCAGCAACGAATTTAACCCCATCAAAACCGCCCATTTTTGCAGCTTTTTGCTGGCAAATCGCCAACGCCTC
>Ga0268299_1004269_pt1 | contig 11455 bp, 9 predicted proteins | sample NOBtaG_FD_193484 | JGI IMG/M metagenome (GOLD analysis project Ga0268299, IMG submission 193484) | Activated sludge microbial communities from bioreactor in Nijmegen, Gelderland, Netherland - NOB reactor | ecosystem: Engineered > Bioreactor > Aerobic > Activated sludge | place: Netherlands... | reverse complement strand
GGCGAACCTCGAGGCGGCGCGCTGGGATCGCTTTCCGGAGTTCGCCGCGCGCTGTCTCGACCCGATCGGCCAGGCGGGCGAGATGATCCTCTTCAAGCTGCGCTAGGCGACGCGCGCCGCGCGATCCCGTCGAGGTACCGGCGCAGTCGGTCGGCGAGGGCCTGTTCGCCATAGTCGCGCACGAAACGGGCATGGCCGGCGGCGGCGAGCCGCTCGCGCTCCGCCGGATCGCGGCGCAAGGCCCGTACCGCTGAGGCGAGCGCGTCGGCATCGCCCACGGGCACGCGGCGGACCTCGTCCGCCGCGAAGGCCGCGCGCACGGCGGTCGTGTCTCCCGTGATCACGGGGCGTCCGACGGCGAGGCATTCGAACACCTTGTTCGGCACGACGCGGTCGGCCTTGTCGCTCGTGCCGAAGATGCCGAGGCAGATGCCGGCCTGCGCGATCGCCGTCGCCAACTCCTCCAGCGGCACGCGCTCGAGGCACTCGAGGTTCGTCGGCCTGAGGTCCGCGATGAGGCGGTCGATACGCGCGCGCTCCTGCCCGGTGCCGATGAGGCGCACCCGTATGCCGTCGGGTTCGAGGAGCTTCGCGGCGCGGACGATCGTGTCGATCCCGTGCAGCGGGATGTACGTCCCGTAGAAGAGCACGAGATCGGGGTCGGGCGCGACGCCGCGTTGCGGGCGGAACACGCCCTCCTGCGCCCCCACCTCGAGGACGCGGAACCGCGCCGGCGGCGCACCGCTCAACGCGGCGAGATACGTCGCATGCGCCGGCGTGTCGGCCAGCACGGCATCGGCGCTCCGCAACGCGAGCCGGTCGACGGCGCGTGCCGTGCGTCCGAGCAGGGACCGGGGCGACGCCAGCGCGCGGTCGGAGACGATCGTGTCGAATAGCGAAAGGAAGGGATCGAACAGCACGGGGATCCCGCGCCAACGCGCCACGGCCGCGAGCAGCGGGACGTCGAGATGCCCCGGATAGGGAACCAGCACGATATCGGCGCGCGGCGTCCTCGCGAAGCGCGCCGCCAACGTCGGCAACACCACGGCGGCTCGCGCCAGCAGCGACAGCTTGCCACGGCGCACGATGCTGTCTTCGCGCCGCCCCCACAGGTCTGCACGGCAGAGGGTAACCTCGCAGCCCGAGCGCTCCAACAGGCGCAGGAGGATGCGGTTGCGGCTGAAATCCGGATCCCAGCTGCCGGCGACGCAGACCCGCAACGGCGCAGGGGCGGTCATCGCGGGAACAGCTGGACGGCGAGCTCGCTGGAGCGCGCCGAGGCCGCCCGCAGCGCGGGCAACGCCGCCGCGATGTGCGCGCTGAGCTCGGCGCGCCGTGCGAGCACGTCGTCGAGCGCGGCGCACAGCTTCGCCGCATCGAGGTCATCGATCGGGAACGCATAGCGCTCAAGCCCGCACTGCGTCAGGAAGCCGAGCTGCTTGTGCTGGTAATAGAGGCAGACGCCGGGCACACCCGCATTGATCGCGAAGATCTGCGGATGGTAGCGGCTGGCGAAGTAGAGGTCCGCCATGCCGAAGATGCGTTGCTGGTGGTCGCTGTCGGCATCCGGATCGACGAGCTCCCACGAGACATCCGCGGGCAGGCGCGCGATCAGCCGCCGCAGGAACGGCACGTCCGTGTGGTAGGCGCCGTAGAGCTGCGGCGCGAAGATCAGATGCGCGGGCCGTGTGCGATGGACGTGGACGAGGGCGTCGACCACCGCCTGCTCGTACTGCGCCTTGGCCGCCGCCGGATCCGGATGGCCGGGGTAGTGCCAGTCGAGCACGGACACCGCCACCAGCGTGCGCTCGGCCAGCGCTGCGCGGTCGGCGGTGAAGTATTCCGCACGGGTGTACGGCGTGAGGGGACGCTGGACCGCGGAATCCGTGACGAGGATCGGGGCGGCAGCGCTGCCGGCCCGCGGCGTGCCGGCGTTCGGCCGGTGCATGAGCGCGCGGAGATACTCGACCGAGAACGGCTCACGCAGCGCGACGGTCCGGAACTTGCCGAAGAGCCAGCGACGAATCGGGTTGCGCGCCCGCATCCGGAACGGACCGACCGACGGGGCATACAGCATCATCGGCAGCCGATGCCGAGCGGCCAGCCAGATGTACAGCCAGTGGACCAGCTCGTGGCTGGCATAGAGGTCGCCGAAGTACGGCCCACCGGGTGCGCTGATAGCGACGTCAGCGCGTTCGTACGCCTCGAGTACGCGGCGCCCCCACGCCCCCAGCACCCACCGCAGCCGGAGGCCGAGGGCGAGGAACAGCGAGAACAACGCGAGTCGCGCGGCCTCCACGAGGGTCGGGACCAGCGAGATCCACTCGAGATCGTGTGGCACCTGGAGGAATACTTTGCCTCCACGGAACTGGTGCATGACGGTGAACTGCACGGGCCTGGTCGCTCGCGCCTCGATGCCCCCCAGCATGGCGCGCAGCGCCGCCTCGTCCCCCCGGTTGTCGCCGTGCTGATTCAGGATCAGCACGCGCACGGGCGGCACGCCGGAATCAGCCATGCGATGCCTCACGTGTCGCGAGGTGCGAGCGCCGTGCGGCGCGGAGTCGCGGGTACGTCACGAGGAATCCCAGACCGCCGAGGACGAGGAACGTGGCAAGCATCACCGCGCGGTCCACGGTCGCGCCCATCAGGCCCGACGTGACGTCGAGCCCCATGCCCACGGCCGCTGCCGCCACGAACAGCTCGCGGAAGCCGAGCGCCGCGGGAGTGAAGGCGATGAAGCTCGCGAGGCCGGCCGCCGGCGCCAACACGAGGAACGCCCAGAACGAGCCCTCGACGCCGATCAACGCGAACGTGATCTGCAGGCGCCACGCCGTCGCGAGGTACTTCGCGCTCTCGATGGCGGCAGCGAGCAGCGCGAGACCGGGGCGCTCGCGAATCTGCGCGAAGCCGGCGTGCACGGCCCGCCACGCCCGCGCGAGCAGCCCCGACTTCCCCTCGAGCGTGCCGAGGGGCGCCCAAGCGAAGATCCCCGCCATCACGGCCAATCCGCCGAACGCGAGCAGCATCGAGACCGAGAGCGGCGCCTGCGTGAACGCCACCGCACCGAACACCCCGGCGAGTCCCGCCACCGAGGCACCGGCCACGGTCACGACGAGATTCGCGCCGTACACGGCCGCACTGCTGAGGTATGGCACATCGTGGACGACCTTCATGTAGCGCAGTCGGTACAGCGTCCCGACCTGGCCCGGCAGGTGGTTCGCCAACTGCCCGGCCGTGAACAGCAACCAGGTCTCCACCATCGTCACGCGCGCTCCGGTGGCCGCGTACAGCAACCAGAACTCCGTGGAGTTCATGAAGTGCGCAACGGCGAACAGCGCGGCGATCGCCAGCAGCTGCGCACCCGGCGCCTCGCCCATCGAGGCGAGCATGGCGCGCTGCGACCACGCGAAGCCGAGGAGGGCGGCGGCGAACGTCGCCGGGACGGCGACGTCCAGCGCGCGCCGCAGCGCCGTGCGGGGCCGCGGCGTGAACTCCGGCTCGCGCGCCTCCCCGGCGACCTCGGCAAGGAACTCGCTCATCGCGCACGGACGGTGAACGCCGCGTACGAGCACAGCAGGCCGATGGCCTGCAGCGCGTGATGCGAGATCGAGACCCGCTCGCGGAACCAGTCCTCGCTCCGCTTGCGCGCGAGCATCTCGTCGACGTACGCGCGATCGTACTCGAAGGGCAGTCCGCCCAGCATGCGGTGCACGAGCGGGCGCAGCGGCCCCGCGTACCACGCGTCGATCGGCGAGTCGGACGGCGACTGCTTCGGCATGTCGATCACGTAGTCGGGGAGCAGCCGCCGCTCCCGCACCATGTCGATCAGCAGCGCCTTCCCCGGCGCGCCGGCCGCGGCACCCGCCGGGCGCAGGCGCTCCAGCGGCAGGGACGCCGCAAGGCCCTTCACGCGCGGATGCAGGTACGGCGAGAACTGCGCCACGCCGCTGGTCGCCACCGAGCCTTCGACCTTCGCGCGGCTCTGGCCGGTGAGTGCATTGCCATGAAACGCGAGACGGACGGGATCGAGGCCCTCGAGGCCGGCCGCGAGACGCAGGCGGACCTGATCCACCGACTCCCGCTGGGGCGGCCGATCGCGACGCAGCCGTCGCAGCGCCGCGTCATCGAGATAGCGGGTGGGCAGGTGTCCGCGCGCCGGCCACGGCAGCGCGAGGCTCCCGAGCGTGGAACGCGCGACGCGCGCGACGTGCCCGAGCCGACGCTCGACCATCCGTGCGGACGTGAGGCGGAGCATCGCGCCCCGCACCCCGTGGGGCAACGCGGCGAGGCGATCGACGAGGTGCGCGCGACGGCTCACCGTCGGATAGCCGAGAAACACCGCGTCGCACCCGTCGCCGGTGAACACGTGATCGTGACCGTCCGCCGCGATGATCTGGCTGGCGTGCGTGGTGTGCAGCTGGTAGTGCGGCTGCGCCGAGGGCTGGCTCATGACGTCGGCGAACGATTCGAGCGCATGGCCCACGATCTCGGGCGTGATTGGCACACGATGGTGCCGGGCGCCCAGCTGCGTGGCGATCTCCTCGGCGTGCCGCTGTTCGTAGCGCGCGTCGCCAAACGCGAACGTGTAGGTCTCGACCTCGTGACCGAGCTGCCGGAGTCCCGCGACGACCAGCGCGGAGTCAAAGCCGCCGAGCAGGACGGCGTGACGGCGCCGCGCGCCGGCCTGCGACTCGAGGGCCTCGAAGAACGCGTCGTGCAGGGCCCGTCGGGCATGGACCGCATCGGACGGCGCTTCGGGGGGCGTCGCGGGACTCACCGGCGACACCGGCGGCGGTTCGGCTGCCGGCGCTCCCCACCGGCGCAGTGTCCCGGCCGGATGCACCATGACGCCGTCATACACCGTGCGCGTCCCGGGCACGAAGCCGAAGCCGAGCAGGAAGTCCTCGGAGGAGCGATCGACGCGCAGCGCGTCACCGAGCGCGGCGGCCAGGAGGCCCAGCTGCGTCGACACGAGCGCGCCGCCCTCCACCTCGGCGACGTAGACGCGGTGATTCCCCGCGGCACCGGCGATGCTCAGCGATTCCGTCCGCTCGTCCGCCAACAGCGCAACGACGTCGTCCGGGAGCGCGTCGAGCAGCCACGCGTCGTCCGGCCGCGACATGCGCGCCGCGAGATCCGTCGCGCCGTGCGTCAGCAGTCCCGACCCCAGCGCCACCAGTCGCCGGGAACCGTGGGCATGGTCCTGCAGGACGGCGGCGGGGCGCCCCACGCGTCCGATGCGGACGCGCGACGTCGCCGCGGTCTGCTCGTCGAGGCGCGCGCCGAGTCGCCCGGCCGCGACGGCGAAGCGATCGAACATCGCCACCGCAGCGCCCCACGCGCCGACCAGCGCATGCGGCGTCGCCGCGGCCCCCTCGGGAGCGCGGCTCACGTCAGCGCACCGGCGCGGCGGCCACGATCACGTGCCGGCCAATCGGCGCATGCGGTCCCGATTCAGCCGTCGCTCGCGCCACAGTCGCACGCGGCGCGGGACTAGCCGACCCCACAGGCTCGTGGCCAGCAGCAGCGGTCCGACGCGCAGGTAGCCGGGCAGCACGGACTCGCCGCGCGAAGCAGGGACGAGGAGATAGCTCGACGTGCGCCGGCGCGCCACCTTCGAGATCCGCAGGCCCTGTGCATGGAGGAAGCGCAGGAACGCGAACGTGCCCGTGCCGCGCTCGCGATCGCCCCACCAGGTGATCTCGGTGAGGAAGCTCGTCTCCCCGGACGCGATGTGCGCCGTCGCGCCGCGCATCACCCGCGACTCACCGCCCTCGACATCGATCTTCACGAAGGTTCGGACACCCGGCTCGTGGAAATCGTCGAGGCGCACCTGCGGTACCTCGATCGGCTCGTACGCGTCCGAGCGCTCGGTCACCGGGAAGAACCCGCCGCTGATCTGCGAATGCGTCACGAAGAACCGCACGCGCTCGGTACCGTCACCGACGGCGGCGTTGATGGTCGTGATGGTGTTGCGGCCCTCGGCCTGCCACTGGGCGCAGTTCTTGGCGAGCTCCGCGTAGCGCTCGGGGTCCGCCTCGATGGCGATGATGCGCGCGCCGCTGAGGATGCGGTTGGCGTGGAACGTGTACTGTCCGAGGCTCGCGCCCGCATCGATGAACAGTCGGCAGCCCTCGAGCATCTGCGGCAGCTGCGCGATCTCCTCCTTCTCCTTCGTGCCCTCTCCGAAATACGTGCGGTAGAGGTACGCAAACACCTGGTCGCGGTCCATGTAGGCTCGAATATACTGGGGAATCAGGTGGGCGCGGGCGTCAGCAGAGATGCACCGCCATCGCCTTGAAGCTCGCCACGACCGCGAGCCCAGGCTCCAGGCGCAACTCCAGCGCCGAGCGTGTCGTCAGCGCGGCCACCAGCGGCACCCCGCGCACGTCGAGCGTCACGCGGGTCAGTGCCCCCACCGCCTGGACTTCGGTGACGCGCCCGGAGAATCGATTGCGCGCGGAGTCGTGCACGTGGTCGCGCGAGATCGTGATCTCCTCGGCGCGGATCACCGCATGCCCGGCGCCCGCCGCGAAATCCCCGACGGCGTACAGCGTCAGCCCGTCCGTCTCGAACGCGAAGGCACGGTGTCCGTGCGCGTACTGTGCCGGATCGCCCTCGACCCAGTCGGGCGACACATCGCCGACTTCGCGGGCCACGCCGCCGAATACGTTCTCGGCGCCGAGGAACTCGGCGACGTACGGCGACGCCGGCCGACGGAACACCTCGGCCGGCGTGCCCTGCTGCAACACGCGCCCCGCATCCAGCAGGATCGCGCGGTCACCCAGCATGCCCGCCTCGGCGAAGTCGTGCGTGACCTGCAGGGTGGTGAGCCCCCAGTCACGATGCAGCTGCCGCACCTCGCGCCGCACCAGCGTGCGCCGACGCGGATCGAGCGCCGAGAAAGGCTCGTCGAGCAGCAGCAGGCGCGGGCGGCGGGCCAACGCGCGGGCCAGCGCGACGATCTGCCGCTCGCCGCCGCTGAGGCCCAGCACGTCGCGCGAATAGTAGGCGCCGACGTCCAGCCGTTCCTCGACTTCCCGCAGCGTCCGCGCATCCGCGGCGCCGTACGCCACGTTCTCACGCACGGAGAGGTGCGGGAACAGGTAGGCGTGCTGGTAGACGAGGGACAGCTGGCGATCCTCGGGCGCGAGCCGCCGGGCGTCGGCGCCGCCGAGCTGGACCGTGCCCGCCGACGGCGCGAGCAGGCCAGCGATCACCTCGAGCATCGTCGTCTTCCCGGAGCCGGCGGGCCCGATGACGACGCCGTACTCGCCCTCGGCGAGCGACACGCTCACGCCCTCGAGCGCGAATCGCCCCTTGCGCGCCGTCACGTCGCGGAGCGCGATCATGCGCGCCTCGCCGCTGCCTGCGAGCCGCCGTTCATCCCGTCCCCCGCGACTGGCTGTCGTCGGTCCGCAGGGCCCGCAGCAGGGTGAGCGGGACCAACGCGAGCAGGGCGAGGACGGCCGCCACCGGCAAGGCCTCCTGCAGGCCGTAGCTGGTGAAGCGATCGTAGCTGAGGACGCTCGCGACCTTCGGGTTGTACGTGAGGATGACGATCGCCCCGAACTCCGACACCGCGCGCGCCCACATCACCACCGCGCTCGCGAGCAGGCCGCGCGACGCCAGCGGCAGGGTCACCCGGCGAAACACCCGCCACGGCGAATCGCCAAGCGTGCGGGCGACGCCTTCATAGCGCGCGTCCACCTTGGCGAAGGCTTCGCGGGCGCCGCTCACGAACAGCGGCGCACTGACGAACAGCATCGCGGCGACGATGCCGAACGGCGTGCCGACGATGCGCAGGCCGAGATCGAGCGCCGCTCCGCCGACGGCGCTCTCGCGGCCGAGGAGCAGCAGCAGCGCGATGCCGGCGACGGGATGCGGAATGAGCAGCGGCAAGTCGAGCAGCGCGGAGAGGACGGCGCGTCCGGGAAACCGCTTGCGCGCGAGCGCCCAGGCCAGCGGTGTGCCGCCGAGCACGCCCAGCGCCGTCGCCGCGGTGGCGGTGAAGCCCGTCAGCAGCAGCGAGCGCCGCAACTCCGCGTCGCTGCCCAGGCGCGCGAGACCGGCGCTGCCGCCCTCGGTCACGAGTCGCAGGATCGGCGCCGCGAGAAAGAGGAGCAGCAGCGACGCCATCAGCGCGGCCACGACGCTCAGCAGGGCCTGCGTGCCTCGATGGCGCACGGATCAGCGCGAGGCGCGTGCCGGCGTTGAGCGGCGCGCGCCATCCGCCGTGCGGGCCGCGAGCATGCCGCTGCGCTCCGTACCGGTCATCACTTCCGGCAGGTCGAGGGCGTCCAAGCCCTCGCGGCGCAGGATCTCCTTGCCTTCGGTCGAGACGAGGAAATCGGCGAAGCGCCGCGCGAGGTCCGGTTGGGGCGCCGCGCGCGGCACGGCGAAGGCGTACACGATCGGCGCGCCGACGAACGTGACGCGGCTGCCGGCGACTGCGCCGCGCACTGACACGGTCGCGTTGCGGTAGAACTCGGCCAGCGCCGGCACGGAGAGATCCACGGAATCCCCGAGCAGCACGTAGCGGAAGCCGATGGCCTTGGCCATCGACTCGTACGACCAGATGTAGTCCAGTTCGCCCGCCTCGAGCAGCCCGACGAGATCGGCTTCCTTCGGCCGGACGTTGCGCGCGACCGCCTGCGCCTCCAGCCGCGCGGCGAGGCCGACTTCGCCGCGACTGCGCTCGGCCAATTGCCAGACCATGAGCGTACGGTAGCCGTTGGGATCCAGTTCGGGATCCGAGCGTCCGACCTCGACGTCGGGCCGCGTCAGGATCCGCGGCCAGCTCGGCGTGCCCATCTCGGCGGCGTACCGCGACCGCTCCGTGTACGCGACGACCATGCGATTGCGCGCGAACAGCGTGTAGCTCGCGACGTGCGCCGGCATCAGGTACTGCGGGAAGACGTCGGCGTCGGCGAGGGCGATCACGTCGGGAACCTTGCCGAGTTCGGTCAGCTTGCGTGCGCTCTCGAGCGAACCGGCGCTCTCCTGCGCGATCGCCACGCCCTCGCGCCGCGCGAAGGTGTCGAGCACGGCGCGCATCGGCCGCGCCAGCGAGCCGGCGTTGAACACCGTCAGTGTGCGTTCGGGTGTGCGCGAGCCGCCGCAGCCCAGCAGGACGAGAACGACCAGCAACACGAGGGGCATGCCGAAAGCTAGGGCCCCCGCGCGCCTTTCGCCCTGCCTGCACCGCCCCATAACTTTCCCGCTCCTTCCCCCGGACATCCGATGTCAGCTCTCGCCCTCGAGATCCGCGGCGTCAACAAGCGCTACGCCGAGCATGTCGCCGTGCGCGACCTCTCGCTCGCGGTGCCCGCCGGCACCGTGTACGGCTTGCTCGGCCCCAACGGCGCCGGCAAGACCACGACCATCCGCATGATCCTCAACGTGATCGCCCCGGACTCCGGCGCCATCACGCTGCTCGGTAGGTCCAGCCGCGATACGTCCATCCAGGACCGCATCGGCTACCTGCCGGAGGAGCGCGGCCTGTACAAGAAGATGAAGGTGCGTGACGTGCTGCGCTTCCTGGCCGAGCTGAAGGGCGTGGCGCGCCGGGAGGCGGACCGCCGCATCGACGAGTGGCTCGAGCGCCTCACGTTGCGCACGGCCGAGAAGGACTGGGGCAAGAGCAAGGTGGACGAGCTCTCGCGCGGCATGCAGCAGAAGGTGCAGTTCATCGGCACGCTGCTGCACGACCCCGAACTCGTGATCCTCGACGAGCCGTTCTCCGGCCTCGACCCGATCAACGCGCAGGCGCTCAAGGACACCGTGGTCGAGCTGCGGCGTCGCGGCAAGACGGTCATCTTCTCGACGCACCTGATGGACAACGCCGAGCGTCTCTGCGATTCGGTGTGCATCATCGCACGCGGCGAGAAGGTGCTGGACGGCACGGTGGCGGCCGTGAAGGCGGAGAACGCGGGACGCACGGTGGCGCTGGCCTTGGACGGCGGCGCGACGCCGGCCGTGATGCAGGTCCTCGGCGACCGCGCGCTCGTGGACCGCGTGGACGACCACTCGCGCTACTTCGAGGTCGAGCTGCATCCGGGGGCCGACGCGCAGGCGCTGCTGCAGCGCCTCGTCGCCGCGGGCGCGGCGATCCAGCGCTTCGAGAAGGTGCAGCCCTCGCTGCACCAGATCTTCCTGCAACGCGTCGGCGCCACGGGCGTCGAGGAGGGGATGAGCGGCCATGGCTAAGCTCCTGTCGGTCATCAAGCGCGAGTACCTCGAGCGCGTGCGCACGGTGTGGTTCCTCATCGTGACGCTGTTCGGCCCCGTGTTCTTTGCGGCGGTCATGATCCTCCCCGGCTACCTCTCGGTGAAGGGCATGCGAGAGACCCGCGTCACGGGCCTGACGATCGTGGATGCCAGCGGCGCCGGCTTGGGCCAGCGCGTCGCGGAGCGCCTGGCGGTGCCCTCGCTCACCAGCGGCAGCGATGCCGCGGCGCTGGCCCGCGTCGACACGGTCACCCAGGACGAGCTCCCCGCCATCGAGGCGACGCTGCTCGAGGCGGTGCGCACGAAGGAGATCAACGGCGTGTTGGTGCTCGACACCGGCACGGTCGCCAGCGGGCGCGCCCGGTACTTCGGGCGCGATGCCGGCTCGGTGGGCCAGATCGACGCCATCGAGGGCGCCGCACGCACGGCGATCCTCGCGACGCGGCTCGAAGGCGCGGGCATCGATGCCCAGTCGGCGAGCGCCCTGGCCCGCGTGCGCGTGAGCATCGCGACGCAGAAGGTCACCGACAAGGGGCTCGAGGGCTCGGGCCTCGCCTCGACGATCTTCGGGTTCGGCGTGACCTTCCTGCTGTACTTCAGCATCCTGCTCTATGGCAACAACGTCCTGCGCGGGGTCCTCGAGGAGAAGACGACGCGCGTGGCCGAGGTGGTGGTCTCGAGCGTGAGCCCGGACACGTTGCTGGCCGGCAAGATCATCGGTGTCGGCGCGGTGGGGCTCACGCAGATGCTCGTCTGGACCGCCAGCGGCATCCTGTTCTGGACCCAACGCGCCCGCATCTTCGAGGCCATGGGCCTCCCGGCGCTGCCGAGCCTCGTGTTCCCCACCATCGACCCGCTGGTGCTGACGGCGCTCTTGCTGTTCTTCGTGCTGGGCTACGCGTTCTACGCCACCCTGTTCGCGGCCGTGGGCGCGATGGTCGGGTCGCTCGAGGAAGCGCAGCAGGCCTCGCAGCCCGTCATGATGCTGCTCGTGTTCAGCATCATCTTCGTGCAGCCGGTGGCGACCAGCCCGGACGGCCAACTCGCGCACACGATGAGCTGGCTGCCGTTCTCGTCGCCGATCATCATGCCGATGCGCATGACTGCCTCGCCGGTGCCGGCGTGGGAGATCATCGGGTCGCTGGCCCTGCTGCTGGCCGCCTGCGCCTTCGTGACCTGGCTCTCGGCGCGGATCTACCGCGTGGGGCTGCTCATGTACGGCAAG
>Ga0268299_1004268_pt1 | contig 11458 bp, 6 predicted proteins | sample NOBtaG_FD_193484 | JGI IMG/M metagenome (GOLD analysis project Ga0268299, IMG submission 193484) | Activated sludge microbial communities from bioreactor in Nijmegen, Gelderland, Netherland - NOB reactor | ecosystem: Engineered > Bioreactor > Aerobic > Activated sludge | place: Netherlands... | reverse complement strand
CCCAGGCGATATCGTCGTTATGACCGATGACCACCCCCGGCGACGGCGCAAAGGTGAATCCAGTCACGTTAAATGGGCACTCGTCGCTGACAGGCTGGCAATGCAGGCCGATTTCGTACCAGATCGATGGCATTTGGATGCTCAGATGCGGATCATTCGCCAGCAAAGGGAGGCCGCTTTTGGTCAATTTGCCGCTGACGACCCAATTGTTGCTGCCGATGCCCAGCCCGCGCCCTAATCCAAGATCAATATCCGGCGACACGCTTCCCGCCAGCGTCGTTTCAATGCCTCTTACGCCAGTTGTATCGTTTGCAATTAAGGGCATAAGGCCTTGCGACCCTACAGGTTTCGTTCTCAATGACGTATCGGTGAGGGGCAAATCTTCGTCGGCGAGGATGGTGGGATGATAGCTGTAGGGAAATGCGGGCGCGAATTGATCGATCATCTCTTGGGGAAGCTGGGCGGAAAGCTCGGAAAGCAGCATCTCGATTCCCATGTTGCCGCCGAGATTAAAGGCCATCACCTTCGCCCAGATCAGTGTGTCGGCGGGCGTCCAGGGTTCGATTTGTGCCTGGATGCCCGCAAGACCGAGCGCGGTGTACTGCATCGCCAGTTCGCCGGGGGTTTTATCGTTGAGATAAGCATTTACGCCGTCGGCAAAGGCTTGCAGATACGGATCAACTTCCGCGCTAAAACCTTCTGCCAATTCGCGCTCGACAACCGCATGACCGCCGAGGGTGCGGATAAAAATATCCGTGCCGAGCAGCGAACCGCCCGCCAGTTCGCTCAATCGACCATTGCCGAGATGCCGCCACCATTCCATCTGCCACCAGCGATCCTGCGCCTGGGTATAGCCCTGCGCAAAAAATAAATCGTGCGCGTTGTCGGCGTAAATGTGCGGGATTCCCCATTCATCGCGCAAAATTTCGACGCTGCTGTTCAGGCCGGGGATCGCGATTTCATCGTCCTGCGCGATGGCAAAATTGAATGTGAATAATGCGAGTAAAGCGACAAAAAGCGCTAATCGGATGGGTTTCAAGATGGATTTCCTTATGAGATTTTGTTGAAAACCTTAACGCAAAGTCGCCAGGAACGCCAAGAAGCGCAAAGAGATTTTCATTTTCTATTGCGCTTCTCAGGATTTGGATGTCTAAATTTTTAGCTTCCGGGTTTTAAAACGAGCTTGCTCACGGCGGCGGATTCGACCTGTTCCCGCGTCCACAGCATCGGTTTGTACTCGATGTTACGCCAGGGATCGACCATATCGGCATAATGTTCGCTGTAGGGATGCCCGCTTTGCCCGGTGGTGTGCATCGAGAGGCTTTGCGTCCAGTCGCTCAAATCGTAGATGACGCGCTCCGATGGGCCGCTCCGCGTTTCAAAATTGCCGGAGGAAGCCGACCAACCTGTCGCATTCACGATGTCTGTCCCGCCGCTGGTGGGGGCAGGGCCGCGATTGACGATGCTTTCAATCAGATCGATGCCGCTCACGCCCAACGGATTGCTGACAAAGGTCGTCGTGTGCAGCGACCCCCATTTCCACTTGCTGCGATCACTTCCGAGCGCTTTGACTGTCTCATCATAGCCTTCGCGGAATGAGCGGGTCAAAATATCGTCGCGTGTTTCGGTCACATCGGCTGTGCGAACGTCGTCCCACCAGGCGTCGTCCGGCTTTTGCATCAGCAAATAGGTCGCCCACATTTGGCGTCCGTCGCCGCCGACCTTGTGGATGCCCTCAAGCTGGTCATTGAAAATATTGTCGATGAGCCGTAGCCAGAACTGGGCATAGAGTGCGGCCTGCGGGCTATCCATGTGCATCTGAAAATCCCACTCCGCCAGCCAATCGCGCGCGTTGGCCAAATTTGCGTCGCCAAATTCGAGCGCGGTCAGGTAGGGCATGAGTTCTTCAGCGCTGATATTTTTGTTGTCGCCCTGGATCGTGCGGAAGGTTTCGGCGTTATGCGGTGCAAGCTGTTCGATCAGTTCGGCGATGCGCTGGGCGCGATAGCCATAGGCCCAATCCTGTGAGTAGACATAATTTGAATCTTCGCCAAATTCATCGCTCAATTTAGCCTTGAGTTGGTCGAAATATTCGGGCGGTACGTTGGCTTGATTGGCGGTTTCCACATAGCCACGTTCGGGATTGTAGACGCGCGGCAGATCATCGAACGGAATATAACCTTTCCATTCATATTCGTCTGTCCAACCGGGGATGGGCAGCGTTCCGGTGTGACCATTGGCGCGGATCGGGATGCTGCCGGGGTTTTGCATCCCGATATTGCCATCGACATCGGCATAGACGACATTTTGCGACGGCACGTTCCAGTAACGCAGCGCCTCGCGGAACTCGTCCCAATTTTGAGCTTTTGTCAGTTCGACAACCCCCTGGAACAGCGTACCGGGTTCGAGCGCCGTCCAACGCATCGCGCGTGGATCAACATTGTTGAAGCCCATTGGCTGACCATTTTCGTCTAATTCATTGTCGTTGATGATCGGCCCCAGGTGGGTTTCGCGCACTTGAATCGTCAGCGTTTCGTCACTGTCGCCAAAACGAATCACTTCATCGCGGACGGTCATGTCGCGCCATTCGCCGTTCCACTCATATTGGAGCGGATTGTCGGGATTAACTTTAATCAGATAATAATCGATCACGTCGTCGGTGTGATCGGTGAATCCCCAGGCGATGCGGTCATTATGTCCGGCGGTAATCAGCGGCGCGGGCGGAAGCTGGAATCCGGTCACGTTATACGGGCATTCGTCGCTGACAGGCTGACAGTGCAAGCCGATTTCGTACCAGATCGACGGCATCTGGATGCCCAGGTGCATGTCATTGGCGAGTAAGGGCTTGCCGCTTTCGGTTAATTTGCCGCTGACCGTCCAGTTGTTGCTGCCGATGCCTTCGCCGCGCGTCATGCCATAGGTCGTTTCGAAGGAGTCCTGCAAGCCGGTGATGCCTGCATCATTTGCGGTTTGTAGGGGCGTAATATATTGCGCCCCTACAGAAGCATCATCTAATGGCAAATCTTCGGGCAGAAGCATGGTTGGCTTTTCGCCATAAGGCCAGGGTGGAAAATATTCGGCGGTCATTTCCTCGCCGAGTTTCTCGATCATCGCCGAACGCAGCATTTCTTCGCCATCGTCCGCTAGATTCCAGGCCAGCGCTTTACCCCAGACAACCGAATCGGTAGGCGTCCAGGGTTCAATTTCGATATTTACGCCTGTGACTCCGAGCAAACTGTATTCAAGCGCCAGATCGCCGGGGGCGCGGTTGAGGATGTAGGCATTCACGCCGTCCGCAAACGCCTGCAAAATCGCGATGATTTCGGGGCTGTAGGTTTCGGCGATTTCGCGCTCAGCCACGCGCCGCCAGCCCATACGCCGCAGGCCGATGTCATCCGCCATCACGTCATCATTCTCGCCCGTAAGCTCCTGAATCCTGCCGCTGCCGATGTGCCGCGCAAATTCCATCTGCCACCAGCGATCCTGTGCCTGGGTGTAACCCTGCGCGAAAAACAGATCATAACTATTGCTGGCATAGATGTGTGGCACACCCCATTTGTCGCGGAAAATTTCAACGGTGTCGTTTAGGCCGCCGCCTGTGCTTTGTGCGCCAACGGGCAGCGTAATTTCACCTGCAACCTGGGGCAGTGGGCCGCGTGTCCAGTCATTGAAAACGAGAAATCCACCCAGCAGAACGAGCAAAATGACCACTATCAGCACCAATAAAATGATGCGAAGGATTTTCATTTTTGGTCTCCAATAAAGATTTAATCAAATGTTGATTCAATTGTTGAACTTGTTATACCGCGTTTAATAAAAACCGACAATTTCGCCAGCCTGATCTTCTGATAGAGTCTAAGATACGCATAAATTCGGAAATCGGATTGAATCGTAAATCCAAAAACAGGATTGAAACGTATTCAAATGCAGTATCAGGAGGATAGAGGCATGAACGGTGTTTATTCCAAGCAGCTTGCTCAACTCGAATTTTATCCAGCGTGGTCAGCGCTTCCCAATTTGAAAGACGCGCTCGATCCGTTTGACTTTAACCACCGTCTCGCCGCCTATAAGCTGCTGATCGAAGCGACCAACCATCGCGGAATTTTCGGCAAGGAAAATGAATATAACCTGTTCTGGGGCTACGTGTTCCAGTTAGATTGGCAGCGGCGCTCCGGGCGTTTAAATCTCGCCGATACCCCGCCAGAGCGCATCGACCCCAACAGCATGTGGGGTTACGCCAATTATTCGCTCAGTATTATTCCGCTGATCGCCGCCATGCAGGTTGGTCTGATGCCGGAAATGGAAATTTTGCCACCGTACACTGAGAGTACAGTCGGCTATGCCAGCGGGGGAGGCAGAGCGGGCGCATTTCACATCCCGATTGCGTTTGAATCGGTTGTGCGCGGCTGGCGGGAGTTTTACCAGCAGATGGATAAAATCGCGGCTGGCGGCGACCTTGAAACACTGCGATTCGAACAATGGAAAGCACATGGTTACAGCCTGACCAGCATCGAACATGCCGTGCATACCGTCGGCCCGCGCTATCATGCTCAAAGTGAACTGGATTTTCTGGTCGGTTGGATTCGCATGGTCGATTTTCTTGGCGCGGCAGCGTGGCGTACTGATTTGGTATATATGCTCAAGAATGGCGTCGGGACACTGCCGGAGCGAGTTATCACCGAACGGGACGTGCCGGGGCAGATCGCGGATATGAACGAGCTGGTCAACGGAAATGTCCGCAATGTTATCGGCCTGACACGGCAGTCGAAATTTAAGTTTGGTTTTAATCTGTGGCTGTGGAAACGGGCGATGCGTTCCCGGCAGGCACGCGACGAAGTGCTCCCGATGCTGGACGCGACCTTTAACCCTTCGCCAAAAAACGTGAATGAACGCCGTAAACTCCTGCGCTACATGATGAAGTTGTGATGCGATTTCATTGGCTCAACGCATCCAATTCACGCTGAATATTTTCGACATACTCGGCGGCTTGCGCGGCAAATTCGCCTTCCGGCGCGAGTTCGAGGTAGCGCTGAAAATCGGCTAATGCGTCGTCGCGGGTGGTCAAGCCCGTTTGGAGAATCGAGTAGTACAACACGCCGCGATGAAAATAAGCGGTGGCATCATTCGGTGAAAGTTCAATGGCCTGATCGAAATCCGCTCCTGCATTGTCCCATTCGTAGATGGCGAGGTACATCTGTCCACGCAGGGCGTAGAATGCCGAATTTATCGGATTAAGAGCGATTGCAATGCTCATGTTGGTGATGGCAGCATCATAATCTGAGATGAGCGCATCATTTTGAGCATACTCAAAAAATCGCTGTGAGAGTGGTTGGCTGAGGCTTTGGCATCCTGTTAACACGCTCATCATCAGAGCCAGAATGAGCATAATTCGTGTGGTTGATTTATTGCTAATGCACTCCAGATTATTCAGCATTGTCCTTTAGCAAGTCAATAAATTCCTGAGTGGTCAGTCCTGCATCTTTGAGAATTCGTTTAAGCATTCCGGGTTTCAGTTCTTTATGATTTGGCACGGTAACACGTCCTGGTGGATCGTCACGGTGAATCATATCTTCGATATGGAGTTCAATAGCTTCGCGAATGTTTTCAATAGCTTCGTCAACTGTTTCACCCTGGCTGTAGCAACCGGGTAAACTGGGTACCTCGACCACATAACCGCCTGTTTCATCGGGGATAAGAATCACCTGACGCATCTCAGATTTCTCCTTTTTGGGTTAAGTATAACTGAAAGTGATAAGGAATATCTCGCAATGTTGGTTATCCCAAGAAATTTGGGATAACTCTATTAGTATTTGGGATACAGAAAGCCGGATATGGTCTTTTGAGCCGATTCAGAGTATAATAAAAGCTATAAAAGGGTAAAAAATTAACGAATCGGTGCTGGCCTCAATTTCTTCTCAACGCGCTCCGATGACCCGTTTCGATCATGTCATTAGGGATATGGTGCGCTGGATTCCTGATAAAAAACCGGAAATAGTGAAAGGAGATTGCGCTGTTGGCTGAACGTGTCCGCAGCGCAAAAACTGCTTATGGAATTTGGGACGATTCGCCCCATCAATATCAACGAGGAGATGCGCGGGAGCTACCTCGATTACGCCATGAGCGTGATTGTCGCCCGCGCGCTGCCGGACGCGCGAGATGGGCTGAAACCCGTGCATCGACGCATCCTCTATGCGATGCACGATATGGGGCTGCGCTATAACTCGCAATATAAAAAGAGCGCGCGTGTGGTCGGCGATGTGCTGGGTAAATATCACCCGCACGGCGACGGCGCGGTTTACGACGCGATGGCGCGTATGGCACAGGAGTTTTCGCTGCGCTATCCGTTGGTCGATGGTCAGGGTAATTTTGGCAGCGTGGATGGTGACAGCCCTGCGGCAATGCGTTACACAGAGGCACGGCTGGCACGGATTGCCGAGGAATTGCTCGTCGATATTGACATGGATACGGTCAATTTTGTCGATAACTATGACGGTACGCAGCAAGAACCCGAAGTGATGCCGGCGCGGCTGCCCAATCTGCTGCTCAATGGCACGAGCGGTATCGCTGTCGGTATGGCGACCAACATCCCGCCGCATAACCTGCGCGAACTGGGCGCAGCGATTAATTATCTGATCGACAATTATGAGCGAATGGAGGACATCACCGTTGATGAACTGATGCAGTTCGTCAAAGGGCCAGATTTTCCCACAGGCGCGATCATCGTAGCTGACGACGAATTGAAAGAAGCCTATGCGACAGGGCGTGGACGTGCGGTTGTTCGCGCCAGCGCTGATATTGAAGAAACCAAAAACGGCGAACGTTATCGTATTGTCTTTACGGCGATCCCATATCAGGTCAGCAAAACGGCGATTATCGAGCGCATTGTCATGCTGGCGCGTGAAGGCCGCCTCGATCAGGTGGCGGATTTGCGCGACGAATCGGATCGCAAGGGGATGCGGCTCACGGTTGAACTCAAACGTGGTGCGCAGCCGAAAAAAGTTTTGAATCAGCTTTATAAATATACCCAGTTGCAAAGCACATTCAGCATCCAAATGCTGGCGCTGGTCAACGGCGAACCGCGCAATTTGGGACTCAAGCGTTCACTGCAAATTTACATCGAGCATCGTTATGATGTGATCGTTCGCCGCTCAAATTTTGAATTGAACAAGCTGCGGGCGCGGGCGCATATTCTCGAAGGCTTGCTCAAAGCGCTTTCCAGCCTGGATCGCATCATCCAGACGATCCGCTCGTCGCCAGATGCCGATACCGCCCGCGCGCAGTTGATGAACCGCTTCGATCTGACTGAGATTCAATCGAACGCCATTCTCGAAATGCAGCTTCGCCGTCTCGCCGCGCTGGAACAGCAAAAGCTCAAAGATGAATTTGACGAAGTGATGGCGCGCATTGGCTATCTCGAAGATTTGCTGTCATCCCCGCAGAAAATTTTGAGTCTGATTCGTGACGACATTAACGATCTGGCTGAAAAATTTGGCGACGAACGCCGCACCGAGATTATTTACGGCGTCAACACCGAATTTAACGAGGCTGATCTGGTGCGCGAGGAAGAAGTCGTCATTTCGCTGACCAGTCACGGCTACATCAAGCGTGTGCCTTCCAGCGCTTATCGGGCGCAGCGGCGCGGCGGTAAAGGCGTGATCGGCATGACAACTAAAGAAGAAGATGTACTGACCGATCTTTTCGCGTGCAGCAGCCTCGATCACCTGCTGTTTTTCAGCGACAAGGGCAAAGTGTACGCAGATCGCGCTTTTAATATTCCCGAAACGTCACGCAACGGCAAAGGCACACTTATTCATACGGTGCTGAATCTCGACTCCGACGAATACATCACGGCGGTGCTGCCCGTCGAGAAATTTGACGGTGTGGAAGGCTACTTTGTCATGGCGACGCGCTGGGGGCGAATCAAGCGTGTCCATCTTGACCAGTTTGCCGAGGTGCGCCCAAGCGGGTTAATCGCGATTGGCCTGGACGAAGGCGATACCTTGAACTGGGTGAAATATACGACTGGCAGCCAGGATGTTATCATCGTTACGGAGTCAGGGCAGTGCGTTCGTTTCCAGGAAGATGAAGTGCGCGTCATGGGCCGCCCCGCTGGCGGTGTGAACGCTATCCGTCTGATCGGTGATGATATTGTCGCCGGAATGGATGTCGTCGAGCCGGAGGATACCCATCTGCTGGTGGTGACGAGCTTTGGTCATGGCAAGAAAACACCTCTGGACGAATACGTTACCAAAGGGCGTTTTGGCATCGGCGTCCGCACGCTGGCGCGCAACGAAAAGACAGGCCCAATTGTCGCGATGCGCTGTGTCAATGATGAGGATGGAATTATGCTCATCACACGGGATGGTGTTGTTCTGCGCACACAGATTAACGAATTCCGCGAGACCGGGCGCAGCACCCAGGGCGTGACGCTAATGAATCTGGCTGAAGGCGATGTCGTCGTGGGTATTGCCATTATGGATACCGCTGAAGAAGGCGCAGTCGCCACTAACGGGACTGGTCCAGACGAAAATGTTGAACTGGCATAAAAAAATAGGGACACCATCTGGCGTCCCTATGCAATATTTTAATTGAGAATGGAAGCGATAGGGGAAGACTAATCTTCCGCTTCTTCTTCTTTCTTGCCTCTGCCGATCACTTCGGGTTCTGCGCTGGCAGCAGCGGCTTCGGCAGCTTCTTCTTCTTCCGAACGTGCCGCTGATGTCTGGCTGATGCGGACAATCAATTCTTCAGGGTCGTTGACAATCGTAATGTCTTCACCCAGGTTCAGATCACGCGCATGAATCGCGTCACCAATTTCATTCAAGCCAGAAATATCGACATTGATCTGCTGGAGCAGATTGCTCGGCAGCGTTTCAATCGTCAGGTTGGCAGCGCCCTGGACGAGGATACCTTTGCTGGCGGCGATGGCAGGGCTTTCGCCAATCAGGTGAATGAACACGTCAATGCGAATCTTGGCGCTCATATCGACAGCGAAAAAATCGACGTGCAGGATTTTACCACGCAGGACATCACGCTGGACTTCACGCGCCAGAACGGTGTGCGTTTTACCATCGGCGGTGATGTCGATCAGGTTTGTACCGCCAGCCTTCATCAAAGCGACTTCCAGCGGACGGTAGGGTATTTGCAATGCGATAGGTTCGATACGAGGGCCGTAAACGACAACCGGGACGATGCCCTGGGTGCGAAGCTGACCTACTTTTTTGCCGACCACAGCACGCGGCTGCGCTTCAATAACATAATCAGCCACAGAACTAACTCCTTGACCAGAATCAGAAAAACGCCTGAACTCAGGCCGTAATCTGTTTGCTTATCTAAAAAAATTATGAGTTGGAGACGCATCTGCGTACTTCAAAATCACTATAGAGCATTCTAGCCACACGCGGGATGTTCGTCAATCCTTAAAAATGATGGGCGAGGTTTCTGAATCAGCGCTGGAGCGTTCGAATCGAGCATAGGAACATTTGGCTATTTCAGTATCTTACTTAAATTGTTAAATTTCAGTTGATTTCATGAATCTTATAAGTCGAAATGTCCAGATGGTTCTAAAATTTAGTTAAGATGTTCATCTCATAATCGACCTCTCCACCGCGCTGCCTGATCTGGACACGCGGCTCTTTTCCAGATTTCAAGCGCAGTCCAGTTCGGTAGTAAATCCCATTTTATCGTTTGAGCAGAGAGAATATTGTCAATGTGGTTATCGAAGAACCTGTTTGCGCTTCTATTGTTACTCATCATTTCAGGCAGTACGTCCATTCTGACCGCCCAAACCAGCGCTGGATTTGAACTCGGCGGGCAGATTCTCAACTTTTCTTTCCCCGATAAAATGCAATCCGCCAGCATGACGTGGATGAAAATGCAGGTCAGCTACAATCAGGGCGGCTCGACAGCCGACGCGCAAAATATCATCACCCATGCGCGCAATCATGGCTTCAAAATTTTGTTGAGCGTCATCGGCAGCAAAAGTCAGCTTGCCGCGAACCCTACGCAGTATTATCAGAATTACGCCAATTTTCTTGGCGCGGTTGCCGCGCTGAACCCGGACGCAATTGAAGTCTGGAACGAGCCGAATATTGATGCCGAATGGCCTGCGGGTCAGATCAACGGTAACAATTACACCAATATGTTGAAAAAAGCCTATCCTGCCATCAAAGCTGCGAACCCAAATGTGATGGTCATTAGTGGTGCGCCCGCGCCAACCGGCTTTTTCGGCGGCGGGTGCGCGACAAACGGCTGTGACGACAAAATTTTTATCGAGCAAATGAAAGCGGCTGGGGCAGCATCTTATTTTGATTGCACGGGGCTGCATTACAACGAGGGCGTTATCTCTCCAACGCTCTCCAGCGGCGATCCACGCGGCAACCCGAACCATTACACCCGTTATTATTCGACCATGGTTAGCACCTACCGAACGGTTTTTCCTGATAAGCCACTTTGTTTCACCGAATTAGGCTATCTCTCGCCGGATGGCCTGGGGACGCTGCCGCCAGGGATGGAATGGGGTCAAAATACATCGGCTCAGGAGCAAGCGCAATGGCTGGCGCAGGCCGCAACACTTTCGCGCGAAGGGGGTGTTGTCCGTTTAATGGTCGTTTGGAATGTGAACGCGACCTTTACCAGCAGCAACCCGCTGGCGGGCTTCGCGATTGTCCGTACCAACAATGAATGTCTGCCCTGTGCGACCCTGAGCGCAGCGATGGCTCCCGGCCCCAACACCGCTCCTGGACTGGTTGCACCCGCGACAGACACTTTTCTGAACGATTCGACACCGCAGTTTCAATGGAATGCCGTTGATGAAGCTGAGACTTACCGAATCCAGATCGACAACAATTCGAATTTTTCGAGTCCGGAGCGCACCTCCGATCAGGCGGGGTTAACTTACACCCCTGCGATGCTTCCAGACGGGAAATATTATTGGCGTGTGCGGGCGCTCAACAGCGAGGGCAGCGGCCCCTGGAGCGGTGTTCGTAACGTGACGATTGATACGCAAGCGCCGTCCGTACCTGTTCTGCTGTCACCGGGCAATGCGGCATCCACAACATCGACTATGCCGACCCTTACCTGGGAAGTATCGCCAGGGGCGTTGAGTTATGAAATCAGCATCACCGGGACTAATCCAGCGAGCAGCGTGACTGGATCGAAAACAATCAATAATTTTCGCCCCTCGGTTCAACTGTTTGTTGGGGCGTATAGCTGGACGGTGCGCGCGGTTGATAATGCCGGAAATTTCTCGGCATGGAGTACACCTTTCAACTTTACGGTTGAATCTGCCGAAAGCGCTGCGCCATTCCTGAATTATTACAACGCAACACACGTGGTCACACTGGGTTGGGGCGCGATTTCGGGGGCAACAGAATACGAAGTCCAGATTGACAATACGATCAGTTTTGCCGACCCGCGCGAATATGAAACCATTGTTAATGCAGCTACGCGCAGCATC
>Ga0268299_1004267_pt1 | contig 11461 bp, 12 predicted proteins | sample NOBtaG_FD_193484 | JGI IMG/M metagenome (GOLD analysis project Ga0268299, IMG submission 193484) | Activated sludge microbial communities from bioreactor in Nijmegen, Gelderland, Netherland - NOB reactor | ecosystem: Engineered > Bioreactor > Aerobic > Activated sludge | place: Netherlands... | reverse complement strand
GGCCGACTTCCTCACCATGGCCCCGTCGGACTACTTCCGCCGCCAGTTCTACGGCTGCTTCTGGTTCGAGTCGGCCGGGCTGCGCACCGCCATCGACTACATCGGGGCCCAGAGCATCCTGTTCGAGACGGACTTCCCCCACCCCACCTGCCTCTACCCCCGCGACGACGCCAAGATGGACGCCGCCCTGGGCCAGCTCACCGACGACGAGAAGCGGCAGGTGATGTCGACCAACGCCGCCGCCCTCTACCGCATCGACGTGTAGTGGTCGTCAGACTCGACGGAGGCGGGCCAGGGTCATGCCGTCGTTGTCCGACGGCAGCAGCACGGCGGTGACGCCGTCGTCGAGCGGCTCCCACGGCGGGCCGGGCGGGGCCAGCGGCTCCACCCGGTCACCGGCCGCGGCCAGCACGGCCGCCACCACCTCGGGGCCCTCGGCCCGGGTGAGGGTGCACACGCTGTAGGTGAGCGTGCCGCCGGGGCGCACGAGGTCCAGGCCGGCCAGCACCAGGTCGGTCTGGAGGCGGGCCAGGCGGGCCGGGGCGTCGGCCTCGATCCGCCACCGGGCGTCGGCCCGGCGCCGCAGGCTGCCCAGCCCCGAGCACGGGGCGTCGACGAGCACGTGGTCGGCCGAGCCGGCCCGGAACGGGGGACGGGTGCCGTCGGCCACAGCCAGGCCCAGCCGGTGGCCCAACCGGTCGGCGTTGGCCCGGATCAGCCGGGCCCGCCCGGGGCGGAGATCGGCCGCCACCACCCGGGCCCCCGCGGCGGCCAGGGCCGTGGCCTTGCCCCCGGGGGCGGCGCACAGGTCGATCACCAGCTCACCGGGTGCGGCGCCGATCGCCGGGGCCACGAGCTGGGAGGCCTCGTCCTGGATGTAGCCGTCGGCCCGCACGGTGGTGGTGGCCGGATCGTTCATGGCCCGCAGGGTGGCCAGGGCCCAGCCCGGGCCCCGGTCGGGGCCGAAGCTGGCGGTGAAATCGGCGGTGAGCTGCTGCACGATCCAGTCGGGGTAGCTCAGCTCGGTGGCCAGGTCGGGCCAGACCACGGGGCCGGCGTCGAGGTCGGCCGCCACCCGGCGGAGCACCGCGTTGACCACCGACCGGCCCCGGCCCCGCACCGCGCCGACGGTGGCGTCGAGGGCGGCGTGGGCCGGCGTGGCGAGGAAGGCCAGCTGGTAGGCGCCGAGGCGCAGCGCCGCTCGGACCTGGGGCTCCACCCGGTCGAGCAGGAACCGGTCGACCAGGTGGTCGCAGGCCCGCCGCATGCGGGTGGCCCCGTAGACCAGCTCGGTCACGAAGTGCCGGTCGGCCGGGGCCAGGTCGGACCGGTCGAGCAGCTCGGGCACGAGCAGGTTGGCGTAGGCACCGCCCCGCTCGATGCGGACCATGGCCTCGATGGCCAGGCGGCGGGAGGCCGACCCGGTTGCGGCGGTGGGCGACGGCGGGGACACGCTGGGCCGTCTCACGCCAGCCGGTCGGCCGGTGTCGGCTGGACCCCGTTGAGCCAGGCGGCGGCGGCCATCGGGGCCTTGCCCTCGGGCTGCACGGTAGTGAGTCGCAGCGCACCGTCGCCGGTGGCCACCAGCGGCCCGGCGAGGGCCCCGGGGGGAAGCCCGGCCACGGCGGCCGCCGCTTGGCTGCCGGCCGGGATCGGCTCGGCCGACAGCACCTTCAGCCGGCGGCCCCGGAACTCGCACCAGGCCCGGCCCAGGCGGATCACGCGGTCGAGGACCGCCGCCGGCTGCTCGAGGTGGAGCCGGTGCTCGTGGGGCTCGATCTTGTCGGCGTAGACGGGTTCACCCTCCTGGGGCCGGGGTGGGCTCAGCCCCTCGGTCAGGCCGTCGATCAGGAGGCGGGTACCGATCCCCACCAGCCGGTTGCGGAGGCCGTCGAGGGTGTCGGTGGGTTCGATCGCCACCGTCTCTGAGGCGTACACGTCGCCGGTGTCGAGCTCGGGGGCCACCACCATCAGGCACACGCCGGTCTCGGTGTCACCGGCCAGGATGGCCCGCTCCACCGGCGCCGCCCCCCGCCACCGGGGCAGGAGGGAGAAGTGGAGGTTGACCATGGGCAGCACCTCCAGCAGCTCGGTGCGGATGATGCGGCCGTAGGCCACCACCACACCGAGGTCGGCCCCAACGCCGGCGGCGTCGGCCGGGTCGTGGCTCACCGGCAGGCCGAGGGCCTCGGCCGCCGCCTTCACCGGCGAGGGGGCGAGGGCCCCGCCCCGGCCCCGGCGCTTGTCGGGCCGGGTGACCACGAGGGCGATGTCGAAGCCGGCCCGGTGCAGGGCCTCCAGCGGGGGGACGGCCACCTCGGGCGTGCCGAGGTAGACCAGCCGGCGGGGATGGCTGGGCGCGGGAGGTATCACGGCGGCAGGCTCCGGTGTTGGGGGGGGTGCTCAGGGAAGGGTGAGGCCGCCGGCGCTCTTGGACGGGCGGGTCTTGCCCCGGTCCTTGGTGCGCTCCTGCGAGCGCTCCTGGGCGGCGGCCCGGGCCGCGGCCTGGGCGGCCAGGGGGTCGCCGTCGATGAACAGCTCCCGCACGGTCTTCATGGCCTGCTTGCGGGTGTCGGGGTCGAGCCGGTCGAGCAGGAGCACGCCGTCGAGGTGGTCGAGCTCGTGCTGGAACAGGCGGGCCAGCAGCTCGTCGGCCTCGATCGAGACCTCGTTGCCGCTCAGGTCGTAGCCGGAGATGTGGATCTCCTTGGGCCGCACGATCTCCCAGTAGAGGCCGGGCACCGACAGGCAGCCCTCCTCGTAGACCCACTCCCCCGCCGACTCGTGGATCACCGGGTTGATCAGGGCCTGAGGGCCCTCGCCGATGTCGTACACGAAGAACCGCCGCTGGATCCCCACCTGGGGGGCGGCCAGGCCCAGGCCCGGCTCGGCGTACATGGTCTCCAGCATCTCGTCGGCCAGCTGCACGAGCTTGCCGTCGATGTTGGTGATCTCCTCGGCCACCTTCCGCAGGACCGGATCGCCGAAGACTCGCACGTTGTACGGGGACGCCATTGGTACCAGGCTACCGTTCACTCCCAGTGGTACCGCCAAGCCGTCCGTCACCCCCGGGGGGAGCCCACTACTTCAGCCCGAGCCCCGATACCCCGTCGCGCCCCGGCTCGGTGGAGCTGGTGCTGCCCGACGTGCGGTTCGAGCTGGCCACCGACCGGGGCGTGTTCGCCGCCGACCGGGTCGATCCCGGCACCAAGCTGCTCCTGCTCGACGGGCCGGCCCCCACCCCGGGTGACCGGGTGCTGGCCGACGTCGGCTGCGGTTACGGCCCGATCGCCTGCACCCTGGCGGCCCGCAACCCGCAGGCCACGGTGTGGGCGGTGGACGTGAACGGCCGGGCCCGGGACCTGTGCCGGGCCAACGCCGAGCGGGCCGGGCTGGCCAACGTGACCGTGGCCGACCCGGCGTCGGTCCCGGCCGATCTCGCCGTGGACCGGATCTGGTCCAACCCCCCGATCCGGGTGGGCAAAGCCGAGCTGCACGACCTGTTGCGCACCTGGTTGGCCCGCCTGACCCCGGCCGGGTCGGCCCACCTCGTGGTCCAGAAGCACCTGGGGGCCGACAGCCTGCACCGGTGGCTGGAGGACGAGGGCTGGGCCGTGACCCGCCGGGCGTCTCGCAAGGCCTACCGCCTCCTCGACGTGACCCACCCCCCAGCGGCCGGAGCCGGGTCGTGAGCGGGGCGGGATCCGGGAGCGGCGCCGGGGGCCGGGGGCCCCTGTCGCCCACCGAGCTCAAGCGGCTGCACCGGACGTGGCGGCGCTCGGTGGACCTGCGGCTGGGCCTGATCCTCGACGGGGTGCAGAACCCCTACAACGTCGGCTCGCTGCTGCGCTCGGCCGCCGCCTACCACGTGGAGTCGGTGTGGCTGGTGCCGCCGGCGCCCGACCCCAGCCACTCGGGCGTGTCCAAGACGGCGCTCGGGAGCCACAAGCTGGTGGCCTGGCACCGGGCGGAGAGCGGGCCGGAGGCGGTGGCGGCGGCCCGGGCCCAGGGGTTCACCACGGTGGCCATCGAGCTCACGGCCGACGCCGAGCCCCTGTTCGCCGTCGACCTGGGCCCGGCCGTGTGCTTCGTGCTCGGCCACGAGGACCGGGGCGTCCACCGCGACACGCTGGCCGCCGTCGACCGGGTCGCCTTCCTGCCCCAGCTGGGCAAGGTCGGCTCGCTCAACGTGTCGCAGGCCGGCACCGTCGCCCTCTACGAGGCCCTCCGCCAGGCCGCCCCCGGCCGCTCTCCCACCCCGCCGCCGGCCTGAACCATGTAACGAAAACCGCGCCCGCCGGCCGTTCCGCGTCGCGAAACCCCCGAAAATCGTCGAGAACGTGACGCAGATCGGCGGTGGGGCGCGGTTTCCGTCGCGCGGTTGGGGCGGGGCGGGCGGGGGCGTCGAGCCGGGGTCAGACGCGAGGGGGGTCGACGTGGACGCGGAGGCGGCCGGGGGGGCGCTCGCTGGGGCGGAGGGCGTCGGCCAGGTGGTCGGGGGTGTCGGCCCGGATCAGCCAGCGGCCGTTGCGGGGGCCCATGACGGTGAGGCCGGGGTCGGCCAGCAGGCGATCGGCCAGGGCGTCGGCCCCGGCCCCGCTGATCTCGGCCAGCGCTCCGTACGGGGGCAGCCCCATAGCCCGCCGGACCACCGCCTCCTCCCTGGTCAGGATGCCGGGATCGGCGTGGACGGCGGCCCGCAGCACCCGGTGGTCGGGGGTCCGGGTCTGGACCACGATCCGGCCGCCGCCGGCCCGGGGGCCGGTGAGCCGGGCGGCGTGGAGGAGCAGGGCCATGGCCTGCTCCCCGGCCCGGTAGCGGGGGGCCAGCAGCTCGGCGTCCATGTCGAGGAACACCACCGTGTCGACCCCGCCGAGCTGGTGGAGGGCCGCCTCGGTGCCCACCAGCACCCGGGCCGGGAGGCGGGCCCCGGGGCGTGTGGCCGCCGTCAGCTCGGCCACCGGCTCGCCGGCCAGGGCCGCCAGCTCCTCGGCCGCCCGGGTGACCCCGAGCCGGAGCCGCTTCAGCTTGGCCGCCCCGCACACCGCGCACACCAGGGGCCGGCTCTCGCCGGTGGCCGGGCTCACCAGCTGGCCGTCCCGCTCCACCATCAGGTGCTCCCGGTCCTCGGTGCGCACCAGCTCGCCGCACACGGCGCACGACAGCATCACGGCCCGGCCGGTGCGGTTGAGCACGCACAGCACCGGGCCCGGGCCCCGGACCACGTTCGCCACCCGGGGAGAGAACAACCCGGACCGGCCGGGCTCCTCCGTGCGGCGGTCGACCAGCTCGACCACCGGCCACCCGGCGCGCTCGGCCGAGCGTGCGGGTTTGTGCACCGCGTCGCCGACCAGGGCCAGGGCGGCCAGCGACGGGCAGGGCGAGGCCAGGACGCAGGGCACCCCGGCCCGCCGGGCCCGCTCCACCGCCACGTCCCGGGCATGCCAGGTGGGGTTGCGCTCCTCCTGCAGACTTTCATCGTGCTCGTCGAGCACCACGATCCCGGCCAGATCGGGCACCCGGGCCCACACCGCCGAGCGGGCCCCCACCACCACCCCACCCCGGGAGGCGGAGGTGGGCCAGTCCCGCGGATGGAGCCGGGCACCCAGACCGAGCCGGCGGAGCCGACCGGCGAGATGACCGGCCGCTCCCAGCCGGGGCGTGATCACCAGCACGCTCCCCTGTCGGGCCAGCGGCTCGATCAGGCCGACCCCTTCGTCGTCGGGGGCCAGGCGCACCAGGCTCACCCCGCCAAGGCCCGGGCCGTTGCCCCGCTGGCCCAGCTCGGGCAGCAGAGGCACCTGGCGGGGCGGCGATGCGGCCCGCAGCACCGGCCCCAGGCGACCAGACCACCGGTGGGCCGCCCACCGGGCCAGCTCGACCACGTCGGGTGACGGGCCGGCCGACGTCACCTTGACCAGCGGTTGCAGCGTCACGCCCGGGGGCGGTGTCACCCCCGTGGCCGTGACCCAGCCGGCCACGGTGCGCCGTTGCAGCTCGACCCGCACCAGCGACCCGACCGGTGGGGCCTCGCCGTCGGCTACGGGGAGGTAGTCGAACTCCTTCTCCAGCCCCGACACGTCGGGCAGGACGCGGACCACCGCCGGCCCGGCCGGTTGGGGCCGGAGCGGCGGTGGCTCGTCGGGGTCGAACAGCCGACCCGGCTCGGTCATGGACGGGTCCGCCACGAACCCGGATGGAGGGATCCGATCAGAGGCCGAGGGCCGAGCGCAGCTCGTCCGCCTTGTCGGTGCGCTCCCAGGTGAACGAGTCGCCGGCCGGGCGGCCGAAGTGGCCGTAGGAGGCGGTCTGGGCGAAGATCGGGCGGCGCAGGTCGAGCGCGTCGAGGATTGCGGCGGGGCGAAGGTCGAACACGTCGCGCACCACGGAGGCGATCTTCAGCTCGTCGACCTTGTGGGTGCCGAAGGTCTCGACCATGACCGACACCGGCCGGGCCACGCCGATGGCGTAGGCCACCTGGACCTCGCACCGGTCGGCGGCGCCGGCGGCGACCACGTTCTTGGCCACCCAGCGGGCGGCGTAGGCAGCCGAGCGGTCCACCTTCGAGGGGTCCTTGCCCGAGAAGGCACCGCCGCCGTGGCGGGCGGCCCCGCCGTAGGTGTCGACGATGATCTTGCGGCCGGTGAGGCCGGCGTCGCCCACCGGACCCCCGATCACGAAGCGGCCGGTCGGGTTGACCAGCACCTCGTAGTCGTCGTCGGCGAAGGCGGCCGGGATCACGGGCCGGATGACCTGCTCGATCAGGTCAGGGCGGATCATCGAGTCACGGTCGATCCCGTCGTCGTGCTGGGTGGAGACGAGCACGGTCTTCAGCTTGACCGGGATGCCGTTCTCGTACTCGAAGGTGACCTGGGTCTTGCCGTCGGGCCGGAGGTAGGGCACGGTGCCGGCCCGGCGCACCTCGGACAGGCGCTCCGCCATCCGGTGGGCCAGGTGGATCGGCAGCGGCATCAGCTCTGCGGTCTCGTTGCAGGCGTAGCCGAACATCATCCCCTGGTCGCCGGCCCCCTGCTCGTCGTAGGGGTCGCCGGTGGCCCCGGCGTAGCGGACCTCCTCGGCCTTGTCGACGCCCTGGGCGATGTCGGGCGACTGCTCGTCGAGCGCCACCATCACACCGCACGTGCGGCCGTCGAAGCCGTAGGACTCCTTGTCGTAGCCGATCTTGGTGATCGTGCGCCGCACGACCGCCGGGATGTCGACGTAGGCGCTGGTGGTGATCTCACCGGCCACGAAGGCCAGGCCAGTGGTGACCAGCGTCTCGCAAGCGACCCGGCTCGTGGGGTCCTGCTCCAGCATCGCGTCGAGGATGGCGTCCGAGATCTGATCGGCCATCTTGTCGGGGTGGCCCTCGGTGACGGACTCGGAGGTGAAGGTGTAGTTGCTCACGAGGTCTGGCTTTCGTTGTCGGGCAGCCGTGCGGCTGCTGCGTCGAGTACGGCCCGGGCCACATCTGACTTGTCGCTCAAGGCCACTTCCACTACGGAGCCGTCGACTCCGATGATCGTCACCGCATTGGTGTCATGGGCGAAACCGACCCCCGGTGCCGACACATCGTTGGCGACGATGAGATCGGCTCCCTTGCGGGCCAGCTTGTCCGTGGCGTATGCCCGAACGTTACTCGTCTCGGCCGCGAATCCGACCAGTACCTGACCAGGGCGTTTCGCCTGCCCCAGGGCGGCCAGGATGTCGTCGGTGCGCTCCAGGAGGACCTCGGGCACCCCCTCGGTCTTCTTGATCTTCTCGTCAGCCACGGCCCGCGGCCGGAAGTCGGCCACAGCGGCGGCCATGATCACGATGTCCTGCGACGGGGCCCGGGCGAGCACCGCATCGCGCATCTCGGCCGCCGTCTCCACCGGGACCCGCTCGATGGCGGGCGATGCGGCCAGCTCCACCGTGGTGACGAGGGTGACCTTCGCCCCCAGCGCCAGGGCCACCTCGGCGATGGCGTGGCCTTGCTTGCCGCTGGAGCGGTTGCCGATGTAGCGGACCGGGTCGATCGGCTCCCGGGTGCCGCCCGCCGTGACCAGCACCGAGCGGCCCGACAGCGGCCCGGCGGCGAACAGGTCGACCATGGCCTGCACCACGGTGGCCGGATCGGCCAGGCGGCCCTTGCCGATGTCGCCCCCGGCCAGGCGGCCCTCCTCCGGCGGCACGATGATCACGCCCCGGCGGGCCAGGACCTCGAGGTTCTCCTGGGTGGCCGGGTGATCCCACATCTCCGTGTGCATGGCCGGGCAGATCACCACCGGGGCGGTGGTGGCCAACAGAGTGGCCGACAGCAGATCGGCCGACCGACCGGTGCGGAGGTCGGAGATGATGCGGGCCGTGGCCGGGCACACCAGGATGGCGTCGGCCGTCTGGCCCATGCGGGTGTGGGGGATGTGGTGGGAGTCCCGCCAGAGGCTGGTCTTCACCGGCTCGGAGGCCAGAGCGGTGAAGGTGGTGGGACCGACCATGTTGAGCGCCGCCTCGGTGAGCACCGGGGTGACGTGGGCGCCCAGATCGACCAGGCGCCGGCAGACCTCGATCGCTTTGTAGGCGGCTATGCCGCCGGTGACGCCGAGGACGATCCTGCGACCGTGCAACACCGCCGTTGGTCGATCGTCAGGCGGCGTCGGCGCCGTCGGGTTCCGCCGCGGGGCGGACCGGCACGATCTTCTCCGCCGCGATCTCCTCGAAGGCGATCGACAGCGGCTTACGGGCGACCGAGGTGACCTGGGGCGGGACCTTGGAGCCGAGGCCGTCGCCCAGCTGACCGAAGTAGGCGTTGATCTCGCGGGCCCGGGTGGCGGCGAGGGTGCACAGGCCGAACTTCGAGTGGGTCTTGTCCATCAGCTGCTCGACACCAGGGCTCATCATGGTGTCGTACGTACGCGCTTGCGCCATCGTGGTGGTACCTCCGAGCGTCGAGTATACGCCCGGCTGGTGGGGCTGAGGCGGGAGCGCTGCCTACACCGGCGCGCGTCAGAGCGCGGCCCGGGCCTTTTCGATCACGGTCCACATGTCTTCCACCGTGGAGTCGATGTGGGTGTTCACGATGGTGGCGGCGCCGAGCTCTCGGCCGGCCTCGGCCTCGCTGGCCGCCTTCTCCAGGCGTTGACGCACCTTGTCGGGCGGATCACCCCGTCCCCGCAGCCGCGCCTCCTGCTCCTCGGCTGAAGGAGCGACCAGGAAGATCAGCAGCGCGTCGGGGTGGCTCCGCAGGACCTGGCGGGCGCCCTGCACGTCGATCTCGAGCACGATGTCGCGCCCGTCGGGCGCATCGGGATGGGGGGTGCCGTAGAGGTTGTCGAGGAACTCGGCGTACTCCAGGAACCCACCCTCGGCGATCTTGCGCTCGAACTCCTCACGGGAGACGAACACATAGGCGTCTTCCGGCTCGGAGGGCCGCCGGGGCCTGGTGGTCCAGGATCGGCTGAGCCAGAGCTCCGGGTAGCGTTCCACCAGAGCTTCGACCACGGTGCCTTTCCCGACCCCACCAGGGCCCGAGACGACCACGACGAGGGGATTGCGGTTCTCGCTCAGGAGAAGGCCTCCAGGAGCGCTTTGCGCTGTTGGGGCCCGAGCCCCGACAGCCGGCGGGATTCGGCGATCCCGATGTCTTCCATGGTGCGGCGGGCGGTGACCTTGCCCACGCCGGGGAGCGACTCCAGGACGGCCAGGACCTTGATCTTGGCCACCGTGGGATCACCGTCGGCGTGGTTCAGCAGTTCGGCCAGAGTGATGCTCCCCATCTTGAGCCGATTCTTCACGTCGGACCGAACTCGCCGCGCCTCGGCCGCCTTCTCCAAGGCAGCCGCTCGTTGTTCAGGGGTCAAATCCGGGGGCTTTGGCATACGCGAACTGTATCGAGCATCGGCCCTGGCAGGGACACCGCCCCGCCAATAACACGGGGTAAATCCGGCTCAGGAGTTGGTGGAAGCGATCTCGGCGAACAACGAGGCGGCGGCTGCGGCCGGGTCGGCAGCGAGGGTGACGGCCCGGCCGATGACGAGCAGATCGGCCCCTTCGGCCAGGGCCAGGGCCGGGGTGACGGCCAGCGGCTGGTCGTGGCGCTCGCCCCCGGCGGCCCGGATGCCGGGCACCACCCGCAGGGTGCGGGGGGCCAGCTCCCGCACGTTCTTCAGGTCCGGCCCGGAGCACACGATGCCGGCGCACCCGGCCTCGACGGCCAGGCGCAGCCGGTTGGGCACGATGTGGGGCGGGGCGTCGGGATCGCTGGTGAGCACGGTGATGGCGATGGCGTTGGGCTGGGGCAACCCGGCGTTGCGGGCCCCCTCGTACAGGCCCTGCACCCCGGCCTGGAGCATGGCCGAACCGCCCTGGGCGTGCATCGTGACGTACCGGGCTCCCAGGGCCCCGCACACCGACGCCGCCTTGCCGACGGTGGTGGGGATGTCGTGCAGCTTGAGGTCGAGGAAGACGTCGAAGCCGGCGTCGAGCATGGCCCCCACGGCATCGGGACCGGCGGCGGTGAACAGCTCCAGGCCCACCTTGGCCACCCCGAACCAGGGCGACAGCACCCGGGCCAGGCGCTGGGCCTGCACCAGGTCGTCGACGTCGAGGGCCAGGGCCATCCGGGCCCGCAGCTCGGGGCTCAGACCCTCGGCTGCGGGGCCCGCTGCCGCTGCCTGGGCGGGGGCGTCGTTTCCGGGCGTGGTTGTCTCGGCCACCGTTGGCCTCCTCTGTACTTCATCTGTAGTTCGACGGCTGGGTCACTGGCGCAGCTGTGCGGTCCCGATCACGTCCGCGAAGGTCTTGACCCCTTGATTAGCACACCAGCGGGCAAGTTCGATGCCTAGCCTATGGCAGGCACGAGGATCGGCTAGCGTCGCTGTCCCGATTTGTACCGCCTGCGCCCCCACCATGGCGAACTCCACCACGTCGGCCACGGTGGAGGCGCCGCCGACGCCGATGATCGGCAGGTCGGGAAGTGCGGCCCGCACGTCGGCCACGGCCCGCACGGCCATGGGGTGGATGGCCGGGCCCGACACCCCACCCCGGCCGGCGCCGAGCACGGGGCGGCCGGTGGCCACGTCGAGGGCCAAGCCGAAGTACGTGTTGACCAGGGTGACGGCCTCGGCCCCGCCCTCGGCGGCGGCGGCCGCGATCTCGGGCAGCCGGAAGCCGACGTTGGGGCTGAGCTTGGCCCACCGGGGCCGCCCGCACGCCGCGGTGGCGGCCAGCACCTCGGTGGTGAGGGCGGCCGAATGGGCGAACAGCTCGTTGCCGGCCTCGGTGTTGGGGCACGAGATGTTGACCTCGACCGCCACCACCTGGGTGCCGACGGGCCTCAGCAGCTCGGCCGCCCGTGCGTAGTCGTCGACCGTCCGGCCCCAGATCGACACCACGATCCGGGCCCCGGTGCGCTCCAGCTCGGGCAACTCGGTCTCCAGCCACACCGGCAGGCCGGGCCCCTGGAGGCCGACGGAGTTGATCA
>Ga0268299_1004266_pt1 | contig 11462 bp, 7 predicted proteins | sample NOBtaG_FD_193484 | JGI IMG/M metagenome (GOLD analysis project Ga0268299, IMG submission 193484) | Activated sludge microbial communities from bioreactor in Nijmegen, Gelderland, Netherland - NOB reactor | ecosystem: Engineered > Bioreactor > Aerobic > Activated sludge | place: Netherlands... | reverse complement strand
CGAGAAGTCCGGCAAGAACGCGACTTTGACCAACTGGCTGACTTTCGGATCATTATTGATCACTTCAGCAATAGAATTGATCAATTTGATGATCAGCTTCGCCATGAAATAGCCAGGAGCCGCTTTACCCGCGAATATAAACGTTCTTGGCTGAACATCCAGGTTCGGATTCTCTTTCAACAGATTGTAGAGCGCCACCAGATGCAGTGCACTCAAATGCTGTCTCTTATACTCGTGAATTCGTTTCACTTGAATGTCGAACATTGATTGCGGATCGACTTTCAATTGCAGGCGATTGTAAATCCAGTCGGATAGCACGATCTTGTTGTGAGTTTTTACTTCGCGCCACTCCTTGCGAAACTCAGCTTCCTCGACATACTTCTCCAATCCTTTGAGTTCGTCGAGTTTCTTAATCCATCCATCACCAATTTTGCTGGTGATCAGCTTCGTCATCTGAGGATTGGACATCACCATCCAGCGGCGCGGAGTGACACCATTGGTTTTATTATTGAACTTCTCAGGCGTGATTTTATAGAAATCCGCCAGAGTATGTTTCTGCAAAAGTTCGGTGTGCAGCGCGGCTACGCCATTAATAGAATGGCTGCCGACTGATGCGAGATTAGCCATGCGCACAAATCTCTCGCCGGACTCGTCGATAATCGACAAGCGCTGAATCAGCCCGTCATCATCCGGATATTTCTCGCTCATATCATCGAGAAAACGCCTGTTGATCTCGAAAATGATCTCCATATGCCGCGGCAAAAGCTCCGACATGAGTTTGATCGGCCAACGCTCGAGCGCTTCAGGCAAGAGCGTGTGGTTGGTATAGCCGAGAGTTTTTGTCGTGATGTCCCACGCCGTATCCCACTCGATGTCGTGATCATCGACGAGCAATCGCATCAACTCAGCAACAGCAATCGAAGGGTGAGTGTCATTCATTTGCGCTGCGAACTTCTCATGGAAATTCGTCAAGTCATCGCCTTCACGCAGGTGAATCTTGATCATGTCCGCCAGAGAGCAAGCGACGAAGAAATACTGCTGTTCCAGACGAAGCTTTTTGCCTTGCTCGGAATTATCGTTGGGATAGAGAATCTTGGAGATAGTTTCCGATTGAATTTTTTCTGCAACCGCGCCCGTGTAATCACCGCGATTGAAAGCTTGCAAATTTAGCGACTCCGGTGATTCGGCTCTCCAGAGTCGAAGAGTGTTCGCGGTATTGTTTTTGAAGCCGGGAATGGGCGTGTCATAAGGAACACCGTTGACTGTGCGATCCGGCACCCAATCGACACGATATCTTCCGTTGGCGTCTTTATACTTGCGCGTGTAACCGCCGAATTTAACTTCGACTGCCGCAGTCGGGCGCGCGAGTTCCCAGGGATTGCCAAAACGCAACCATTTGTCGGTAATCTCTACTTGCCAGCCATCGCGAATCTCTTGATCGAAGATTCCGTATTCATAGCGAATTCCGTAGCCGATGGTGGGGATTTCCAAGGTCGCCAGTGAATCCAAATAGCAAGCCGCCAGGCGTCCCAGACCGCCGTTGCCCAGCCCCGGTTCGTCCTCCTGGTCGATCAGGTCCCGCAAGTCGAGCCCGGACTCAGCAAGGGCTTTATCCATGACCTCTTCGATGCCCATATTCACAAGAGCATTCTGCAGGTGCGGGCCCATCAAAAATTCAGCCGACAAATAGCAAACGACGCGAACGTCCTTGCGAATGTAAGTTTCAAGTGTGTTGAGCCATCGTTGCAACAGCCTGTCGCGCACCGTATACGCGAGCATCATGTAGAAATCGCGCTTATTGGCAATTTCCGGAAATTTTCCGCACATGTAGTAGAGGTTGTCCTCAAGAGCTCGCCGCAAGGTCGAAATGCCAATCCCTGTGCGGTCGTCTTCAACCCTCACTGCTGTATTTTCCATAGGTCCGTTCCTTACTTTGATGACGCTGCCAAGTGACGCCAAAGACACCGCGCGCGCCGCATAACTTACTGAGATGCGCTTTATAGCATATACAGAGTCAAGAAATGGGAAAAACTAATCTTGATTGAGAAATACAGGAGAATTAGCGGTTTGTCTTCCTCAATCGCATACTCATTTGCTTAGCAAAGTCTCTTCATGTACCAGAGTCATTTTGCCTCGCTGCTCACTTCAGCTCGGCCAGGCGTGCCTCCAGCCGTTCGATCTCTGTCAGGGGTCCGTAAAGAGTCGTAGAACCCACTCCCAGTACAATCAGAAAAGCTGCCAATATAGGTAACCAGTACGGATCAGTTGGTGTGTTCGCGTCTTTGAAATAATTGTATCCACAAAACCCCAATATGCCGAGAAATATCGTCATCCCTAGCAACACATCACCCTTCAGTGGAGGAACAAAAGGAATCTTGCTCCTAATGAAAAGCAAGTCCTCGCGAAGGCAAATGGCAAGTACTTGTTTTGTGGTGGCAACCGTAGCCGCACCGTCCGGCATTTTCTCGGCCAATCCCAGGGCTACTTCCAGGTCATTCCGCGCTGCTTCGTAGCGCTTCTCTTGCAAAGCTTTCAGTCCGCGCTTGTAATATGAATCCCAAGTCGGTTGGTAATTGCGAAATGACTGGACTGTCTCTTTCGCTTTACTGAAAAACGCTTTCAACTTCGGGTGCTTGGGATTGTTCTGACCAGTCGCCGGTAAGGTGGTGTTGATAGAAAGAGCAAGAAGCAAAAACAGGTTCAAAAAAGTACAGAGAATAACAGCCTGCACCACACCGTTTGCTTTCTTCCTGCAGACTTTCATAAAAACCTCTATTTCACCATAATACCAAAACATGCACCTTTGCCCTATTTGCCCTGACACCTTAAAATAGTCAGACTGGAGGAGCCGTCAAGTGTCATTACAAATAGATATCGGTGGCGCCCTCTTTTTCGGCTTTCTGTCTGTCATGGTCGTTATGGGATTTAGAGCTAAAAGCTCCATGAAGGGCAGAGTGGGCTTAAATTCCGCGAAATACCCGCCTCTGTTTTCTAGCACCCTTACCCAAGCAGAAGTGCTGACTGCAGTTGAAGAGCGCTTGAAGACAATGACGTCGATACGCGCGAAGTGGAAAATCCAGGACAAGGTGGAACGCATCGGGCGCCTTCAGGCAATGCTCACTGTGGCTTACGACCTGGCAGGCGACGACATCAAAATCTCCTTCCTCCTCAATTTGCTCGCCACGGCCAAACCGGCGGGCGGCACCACGGTCGAGTGGAGCTACGTAATGATGGCGCCAATCAACAAGATTCCGCCCGACCTTGACCTTTGGGCGAACAACATCTACAAGCAAACGACTCTTGAAATTAGAGGCGCGCTTTTTTCCGCTCAAGGGGATTCGGAAGTCGCGGATTTTGTGCAGGACCAGGCGCGCGCAATGGCGCCGAAACCAGAGCCCGCACATGAAAGAGAAAGACACATTGCCAGTCCGCCTGAAAGCGACATAGAAAAACCAGTGAATGTGGAAGCTGCAACATCTAAGACTGAGCAGGTTCAAGTTGCAGCACCGCAGCCTGAGCCGGTTGAGAATCCAGAGGAAGTGATTCAGAAAGAAGAGGATCCGATTCTTCAAGCAAACACTTTGAATTTCTTACCGCCCAATCCGCAATTCGTTGGCTCCGGCATGAATACGGAGCAAGCCAAATGCATCAAATGCAGCCAGTCGCGCGACCCGAGTTTCAATTTCTGCTTGTATTGCGGGCATGTTGACGGTTAGTCGAGAAAAAACTTCAAAAGCGCCGCTTGATGTTGTTTCGTTTGAGGGCGCGGGTCAGTTTCCGCAATTTTTCTTTTGCGACCGTGAAAACATTCGAAGAACTCAGCGACAGCGATGGAAACATAAGAGCGCCATCTGCGCTCATTGAAGCTCTGCTCAAAATTGGCGCCTCAGTGCGCGGGACAACGGGAGACGGATAGCCTCCATCCCTGCTACCAGATGCGGTGCCCTGCCTGGACTCGCCGTCTACGAAAACTCCAAACTGTTCGTCCAAAAGCTCGCGGTCGACCTGCGTTTCAATTACAACGGTGACAAGATCTTCCCCTTTCAAATCTTTGCTTCGAGTGTTTCGAAACTCATTTGCTTCTTCATCGGTTGGAATTTCAATCAACTCTCGACTGCGTATCTCAATGATGCGCTTGCCGTCCACAAATGACTCTTTGATTCGCGGCGTGTTTATGTCCGCGATTAGCCATGCCACATCCCCCGCCCATCCAAGACTCTCGGCGATGCTGACGAGCGTGTCGCCAGATCCTATCAAGCGAGTCCGGCGAGCGAATTTATGCGTCGGCAATTGCCGGCTCGCACCTGACTGTTCATCGCGAACAGACACTTTCTTCTCTTCCTCTTTCGAGCTTGCATCGGAAGATTTCAAACCCTTTCTATCGACAAATAAATCCGGCTTGAAATTTTGAGAACTCGGCAAAAACGCATCGATTTTCTGAACACGCGGCATTACCGATTTGCCGTCCTGACCTTGCGCCACCATCTCATCCAATCGTACGCGCTTTGCACCTGCGGCCGCGATAATAGCAGCAAGCGCAATCTCAACGCCGGTAATGTACCTGTCTTCAACACGCCCCCTCAAAGTCAGAGTTTGCATCGGGACAGAGGCTGCACCCTTATCGCCGCCAATAACTTGTCCTTCAGGCATTCTGCTTGCTTGGTTCGGCAGACCTGCCCCCAAAGCATTGCCTCTTCCTGCTGAAGTTTGATCCTTAGCCGACGGGCTTGAAACTTCGCTTTTTGTAATTGGCTTTCCTTGAGGTTTTCCAATGCCGTCAGCTATTCGCACTGTGTTGCCATCAGGTGATTTCGGAACACCGGAGTCTGGCAGTTTCGGAACACCTGCTTCAGGCGATTTCGGAACACCGGAGTCTGGCAGTTTCGGAACGCTGCCATCTGGTTGTTTCGGAACATTTGATTCGGGTGACTTCGCAACGATTCCATCTGGCGTCTTTACCATATTGCCATATTCGGATTTCAAAACTGCTCCATCTGGTACATTCGCTGTCGTGGCAATGCGCCCGACACCGCCTTCGGATCTCGCAGAGGGATGTGTGGGAGGCAAAACAACATCAGCGTGTTTTTGCGCATTTACAACGACATTCGAATCGACATGACGCAAAGAATTTTCCCAGCGCAAACCTGATGGAAATTTGGTTTCCGCCATCTGCGCAATTTCCTGCAAGCGAGCAGGCGCCAAAGCGACTTTGACGTCGGACAGCCTTGGGCGGCGGTTTTCCTCTGAGGAAACTCTTACAGTCTCAGGTGAATTTTTTGCTGAATCGGGAGGAACACTTTTGGATTGTGGTTGGTCACTAAAAGCACCGGTTGATTTGATCGAATTCTTTTCTTCGAAAACTTTCTTCTGAGCGGCGTTGCCGGCAGTCGATGTGCGTTCTTCCAGCAGTTTGCGCATGTTTTCGAATGAGCCGGTAGCATGAACTTTGTCTGCGTATTTCTCAGCAGATACTTCTTGTATGCGCGCTTCAAAAGTGTTCTTTATTCTCGACTCTTGTGTTTCACTCGGAGTGTTCTGGCGAGCTTGCAGCTTCGATTCAGAGCTTTGCGCTACGTCATTTTTCGATTCGCTTTGCACGCGGGCATCATATGCGGTGCGCCGCTCGAACGCATTGGCGGCGGTCATGCCGGAACTCGACTCTTGCCGTTCCACGACTCGCTTCTGTTCCACATTCTGTGCACCCGCAACCGTCCGTGTATCTTTGTTGCCGATGTTTGTTGTACTGGCTGGCTCAGGTTTTCCTGAAGCCTGCCGGGCTGACGGTGTGTTAACATCCGTCGGGCGCGCGGGTGGCGCCGGTTGTGCGGCTTTCGGCACAGCAACTTTCTCCGGGGCTGCCGGAGTATGAGCATCTTGGCGCGGTGGCTTGGCGCCGCCGACTTTCTTTGGCTCACTGCTTTCTTTAGCGACATGAGGAACGGCAGTTCGTTCTTGCGGCTTTGAACTTTCGCGCGGAGCGACAGGCTTAGGTTGCTCATGGGGAGTGGCTCTCGCCTTCTGTTCTATGCCTTTTTCCACATAGCGCGTGATGGAATCGCGGTCGTACATCGGCAATTGCGCAATCGTCTTTTTCACTTTGTCATAGGCATCCAGGCTTTTTTGTTCGTCAGGCTTTAACTGCGTTCTATTTACAGCGCCGCTGTCTATGCGCTCCTGCAACTCTTTGCCGCGCTGATATTCGGCCGCCAGTTGCGGTGTGATGCTGGACAATACCCTGTCGCCTGAATGTTCGCCGGTAACGGCGTCCATCGCCAGATTGCGAGCGTCTCCGACAAGCTGTCCGAGAAATCCGATAGCATCAGGCGCAGGCGTCTCAGGCGGCTTTGCCGCTGTTTCGGCTTTCTTGCGTTGTTCTTCTTCCGGGCTGGTCATTTGCAAGTACAGTTCCCGTAAAATCCCGCCATCGATGCTGTGGCTTGGGTTTTCCTGGCGATAATCTGTGAACTCCCGTCCCCCAATATTTGTACCCATCCTGGCTGGCAACCTCAATGGACCGATCGTCAGGGCAGTATGGCGCGTCGTCCAGGCAGGCGTAATGTGGAATTGAACAGGTGCAGGTTTTTATTGGCGCGGAACAATCATAAGGACTGATTTAACGCGGGTTTCCGGCGCCTTGCCGCAAACCATTTTCAAACTGCCGCCGGACGCCTTGTCTGCGATCGCCATCGTCGTCGATGTGCCGCCGTCGAAATTGAGCGCTCGTGCGCAGCCGAGGTTTTTCAACAATTGAGCCAACTGCTCGAGAGTGACGCCGGAGGAAAATTCGTCCTGCCCTTTGCCGGCAACGCACAAGATAAGCGCGTATCCATCGTTCGTGATACCGATAGCAGTGCGAGCCGCCGTCTTGTTGCAACCAATGGAATCAACCGACTTGCCATCAGGTCCCGTGCGAATGAAGGCTTCTTCCTTCGCCGTCAGTTTGGGCAGGAGCTGAGGTCCGCCGCCCAGCACGAATTGCAGTTTCTGGTCTTTGGCAACGAGATCTTTATGCGCCGCGATTGTCAGATTGGTTGTTTTGCCTCCGCTGCTGATGCGCAATTCGCTGCGATTGAATATCGTGTCGAGAAACGGCATCAGCTTCGGATTCGTGATGAGATCTTTGTTGACGGTCGGATCGCAAACGACCTTGCCGTCAAGGGTGACAAAGCTCGTGCTCTCGCCGTTGGAAAGATTGAAAAATCCGCCATTCACCGCGGCGAGTGCTTTTGCCCGGGTGCCGGCGCCGGAGGTCGGGCTGGTGGGCGTGTTGACCAGGGGGCGCAGGCAGTATTTTTTGCTGCTCAAATTCAAAACACACAAGTACGCTTTGCTTCCGTTGCCCATGGGAAACGAGTAGTAATTCACCGATCCGTCGTCGCTAAGACTCTCGGTGACTTTCAAATCTCGCCATGTTTTGAAAGCGGTCATGGGCTCATTGTTCGGCTCGGCGGCGCGAGCGCCGGATGCGTTGAGGGGCTGAGGGGCAAACGCGCTAAAGGCTGGAAGTGCAAGCGCTGCCAGGGTTACAGGATAGAACAGTCGATAGAAGAAATTAGACGCCATAGCCGTATAAATACCATTTACCGAGAAGATTAACTGCAATAGGTTATAGCTACATTCTCCATTTATCCAGAGGCACCCCCTTGGCTGAACCTTTTGGCGGCTTTAAACCCGCCGTACCGACACCTGCGGACACGACCAGCGGCAACAATGCTGACATTGTGGGCAAGTATGCCGATCGCGTCGCCTCGCAGGTCTGGCAGAGGGCAGGCTTCTTCGACCGTCCGCAAACCATCCAGGAGCAACTGGAGCAACAGCGGCGCGGCGGCAGCGATGCGATCAACAACAATCCGGGCGCAAAGCCGGCTCCATATGACAAAGTGCCTCACGACGCGGACAAGCATGTGATGCGGTCGATGTTGCGACACGTCAGTCCGGCCGCCACCGGTCTGTATGAGATGTATTTGCGGACTTACACTGATCGCAGTGGGGAGAACAAGACTCCCGATCGTTTCCAGATTGCCGAGTTGCATAAGGGCGTAAAAGAGCGCGTCAGCAGCATGGAGCTTTACGGCGACAGCGATATGATGGTGCCGAAGGCGGGTGGGCGCCATATGCATCCGGACGGGCGCAAAAGACCGGGCGATTTCTATGCCGTTCTCAAAGACGCGGGGGGAGATCCGGTCAATGTTCTGGAGTACACGCAAGGCAAAGACGGTCCGAAATTCCTGCAGCAGTGGATTTTCGACAGCCAGATAAATGAGCAGCAAGGGCTGCAACGGACGACAATCAGCCATTTTGTCAATCAAAATCAACCGGCATTCAGACCGCGAGAACTGCAAGGTGTGGTCGCCGACGTGTTCGCCGGGAAGACCGAATATGTCTACTCGAAAGACGGCAAGATGCTTATAGCGGCGAAGTACAACGCGCTGCAACAGCCCGAGGTCGTAGTCGATTTCCGCACGCCAACGCCGACAATGAGGCTTCGCGACACCAACACAGGACAGCTCAAAGACGCGCCATTCAATGTCCAGCAGCTTGGAAAGCTCGCTTTCAAGAACCTGTACTTGGGTGTTTAACTGAATCACCTATACTTTCATTGCTGACAGTCACGCGGTAATGGTGTTTTTGCACGATTGAAGACGTAGAATATTGCCCGTCCGCCCTCATCTGCCCTGAGAGGGTGCAAGGGTGCCAGATCAGTTTCGATTCGGTGAGATTCGATGAAGGACCTGCTTATTCTTTGTCCGACCGCTCGAGAGCGTCGTTCATTGCCGGTGCTTGCAGAACGCATCGGCGTTAATTTGCGTTTTGACGACTTCGGTGGTGACTATTTCGACGATTTGCTCGGAGACAATCCGGACCTAAACACGCCACCTCTGGACATCATCAAATTGATGGACGAGGTCGTGCAAAATCACTATGATGACTCGCTCGCTGGTATCACATCCGGTGTTGGATATCCTGGCATGTCGGCGACTGCGGTCTTGACGGAAAGACTGGGTCTGCCCGGGCCGAAGCCCGCTCCAATACTTCTTTGCGAGCACAAGTACTACAGTCGCGTCGAGCAAGCAAAGATCGTTCCTTCAGCGGCGCCGAAGTTTCATTTAATTGACCCTAAAGACTTGAGTTCGATCGACAAAATTTCCACATACCCTGGATTTTTGAAACCAGTCAAGTCATGCATGTCAAAAAATGCTTTTCAAATCAAAGACAAAAGTGAGCTGCGAAAACACGCAGAAGAAGCGCTTCTACCCGAACTTTTCATACTGCCGTTCAACGATCTCGTTCACAATTTTACCGATTGGGAATTGAACGCCAACTATTTGCTGTATGAAGAATTGCTGGAAGGCAAGCAAGTCTCGCTGGAAGGTTTCGTCTACAAAGGCGAAGTCACGATCATGGGAATAATCGATGCGATTATGTTTCCCAATACATTCTCTTTTAAGCGCTTCCAGTATCCGTCTCGTTTGCCGCAAGATGTGTTGTGGCGAATGGAGCAGATTGCCGCCGCATTCATTCGCGGAATCGGATACAACAATGCGATGTTCAACATGGAATTGATTTACAATCCCAATTCGGACACCGTGCACATTATTGAAGTCAATCCAAAAATCGCATCGCAATTTCCGGACCTTTTCGAGAAAGTCGACGGCAGCAATACTTACGAAGTGATGATGCGGATTGCGCTTGGTATGGACCCGGGGTTCATAAGGCGGCAGGGCAAGTTCAAAATCGCAGCAAGCTGCGTCCTCAGAACCTTCGATGACAAATTGGTCAAAAAAATTCCGGACCAGGAAAATATCAAAGACGTCGAAATGAAATTTCCCGGCTCAATGGTGCAAGTCATTGCCACGCAAGGGAAAAAACTGTCAGAGCAATTGCAAGATGCGCACAGCTTCCGTTACGGGCTCATAAACATGGGCGCCGACTCCGAAGACGAGTTGGTAAGAGACTTCGAGAAAGCCGCCGATATGCTTAACTATCAACTGGAGCCTGTGCATTAGTTGATAGCATGACAGCGAAAAAGAAAGTTCTTTTTACAGTCAATCCGGATTTGCTCGAAGGAAAGCGCTTCCAGACGGTTCGCTCGATGGTGACCGGACTGCACGAAAATTGCGATCTCTTCATCGTGCCAATCACCGGATATGATTTCAAACGCAAAAGATTGAACGCTTATCGGCGCGCGCCTCGAGGTCTGTTCGAAAGGCACGGCTGGATCAAGCCGGAAGCCGATCTCTGGATTGTCTACACCGATGGTTATTGGCTCGACGCGACAGAACTTGGCTTTAAGAACAAGAGAGATTTTTTGGAAGCTCAGTTCGAAATGCACGAAAGTCAGGCAGAAAACGGCAGCGTCGGAAAAGTCATCAACACAGCGCAAGCGGAAAGAAATTGTCTCAAGTCCTGGTTTGCAACACTCGATGCAAAAAAATGGGGCGTCGTCCCTACATACTGTTTTTCAAATTGGGGCGAAGTGCATGACTCTTTGAAACGCGAAAAATCAGTGGTGGCAAAACCGAATTGGGGTGGTGCCCGCAGTGGAATTCACAAACTTTCCAGTGAGAAGGATCTGAACAATTTTCGCAAATTAGTCGAGACTGCGGGTGAGTCACTTAAAAACGACTACTGCTTTCAGCCCCTTGTGACCGGACCGGAAACGAGATTTTGGTATGTGAATGGCGCCTGCGTAGGCGGGCGCAAAATTTTCGCCAGGAGCACACCCTGGTTGGAGCGCGAAGATGAGCGCGTTATTGAATACTGGAAGCCCCATTCAAGAGAGTTCAGAAAAGCACTGGAGAAGGCCGATAAGCTCTGCCGCAAATCCGGACTGACAATCGGCTCCATTGACTCAATCGGCGATTACATAAATGAAATCAACGGTGCAGGAACGACTTTCACACAGTACAGCAAAATGAATTTGATAACGGACGCACGACAACCACTGGTCGATTATCTGGTATCGCTGCTCAAAGACAAATAGCTTTGACGCGGCAACCAAGCTCGCCTTTAGCTATTTTTCTTCGACGGTGTTCGATTGTTTCATCCTGTTCCACATGATGGCGCCCATGCCGACAACAGTGGAGACAACTATCAACAAAAACTCGCCTCTTATGAGCGCAATACCGTTATCCATGTTTTTAACATCCGTAAGTATTTTCGGGCTACATTCGCTAAAGCTGAGTCGCTTTAACTATTCTGGCGCAGTGCTCTTGCAAAACACTTGCGCTTCATTGCTCTGCAAATTACAGACTTCGCAAGTGTCGTGAAGTTCCTTAGCGGACAAGCAAATTGAAAAAGTTGGGAGAATCTCGGTGTTCAGGTTGGCGAGAGACACTTCAACTCGGAGAAGGTGATAATTGTGTCGGCCGGAGATTCTCCTGCCATATTTGTATTCTGTGCATCTTGCAAAACGCTTTCAAAGCCGGCCGAACCATCATTTTGTATCTTTTGCGAACTCG
>Ga0268299_1004265_pt1 | contig 11464 bp, 9 predicted proteins | sample NOBtaG_FD_193484 | JGI IMG/M metagenome (GOLD analysis project Ga0268299, IMG submission 193484) | Activated sludge microbial communities from bioreactor in Nijmegen, Gelderland, Netherland - NOB reactor | ecosystem: Engineered > Bioreactor > Aerobic > Activated sludge | place: Netherlands... | reverse complement strand
GCGTCCATTCCCTCACTAATAGTTGGAACCCAGTCAAAACTAGCGAAAGTTCTTCCTTCAGCTTTTTCGGCAAAACCCGATAAGATTAAGAATCCTTCAGGTTTAACTCTGGAAATAATTTCAGTTTTCAACATACTTAATAGATTTGGGAGCAAGTTTGCCATAACCAAATCATATGTTTTATCATGGTAATCTTCTATGGTTCCCTGTTGGATGTTGATGTTTCTTATGTTATTTATTTTCAAATGTAGTGTGGCATGTTCCATTATGTCCAAAGATATATCAAAAGCATCAACTGTTGCTTCTGGATATAACATAGCAGCAACAATAGCTAATATTCCTGTTCCTGTGCCTATATCCAAAAAGTTTCCACCTTTCCAATACTTTTCTATAGCCTCAATACAAACTAAAGTAGTTGGGTGACTAGAACCAAAAGCCACTCCTGGATCAATTTGTATAAGCTTGCGGCTTGAATAGTTTGGAGATACTGCTACTAAATCACGGTGCCATGAACGAGCAATGACAAATTTTTCCCCAGCTAGCACAGGCTCACCCTTCATTTGCCATTGCCCAAGATGATCAGGTATGGTGTTTTTTAGGAATTCTTTTTTCTTGTCACTAATTTCTTGTAAGACTTTTTCTGGGTCTGTTTCTCCCATCTCAGCAAGTCGTTTTTGAAAATGATCAGTTAAAGATGATATTAAAGAATTAAGTTGCTCGTCTGATTGGCTCATTTATATTCTCCTTGAATGACGAACCCTGCCCAATAGTATGGTAATTTCCAAGCAGGATCATTACGCATAGAAAGTTGTGCTTTTTGCAATGCTTGTGATGGGGTAATGTGTTCTTTTAATAGATACTTGTAAAATCTGACCATAAGTTCAGAGGTTGCTTTATCATCAACTTTCCATAAACTAACGATTACTCTTGCTGCCCCAGCATACATAAATGCTCTAGTTAAACCAACTATTCCTTCGCCTTTTAAATCTTTGCCAAGACCAGTTTCACAAGCACTTAACACAACTAGATTGACAGGTAGATTTAAGCTGTAAATTTGTTTTGCGGTAAGAAATCCAGGGGTATCTTCTCCATTTTCATTAACTAAAGATAGAACCACTGCTGATAGTTCAGGAGTTTTGACATCTAGCAAGGAATGACTAGCAATATGAATTATCCCAAACTGAGCTAGAGAAGGATTGGTGATAGTAGGAATACTAGCGTCTAATCCTATTGCTAACATTGTTTGCTCTTTAGAAACAAGCTCTCTGATTTGTTTTGCTTCATTGCCAGTAAATTTAATTCGACTAAAATTCTTGTCTCTTAACTGTTCTCCTCTAACGCTACTTACTATGTCCTTGGTTTTTAAGGGTTTCATGATAGTTTGGGTAATTCTTTCATCAGAACTGTCAAAAATAGGGTCAGCAATGATAGCTAGAGTTTTTGTTGGAGGTTTACGACTAGTTAGCTCTTTTCTTAAAATACTTAGTGTAGATACTGATGGTAAGCTTATTATTTCGCTATTTGCAATTAGTGGAATCCAGTCTTTGCCATTTGTTGATTGCAGTGATGGTGTTGGTAATGCTGCGAAAGGAATATATTGCAATATGCTGTCAGGAACTATTAAAAGACATTTTGTTGTTGGTAAATCGTTCCAAATAGGTTTTATTATCAAATCACTTAGCTTATTAGCATCATCAACATATTCTTTTTCAATAGTTTCGAGGCTATCTAGTCTATCTTCATCTAAGTCAAAAGCTTGTTTTTTGTAGTTGTTCTTAGCTGATAGCAAGATTTTGTCAACTAACAACTTTATTTCTTGATAGTTGGCTAGTTTATAGCTTTTTATTGAGCCTTTTGATATTACCCAAACATAACTATTGGTTGAAGTTATGCTATATTCAATTAAGCTTGTTTCTGTATCTAAAAGGCTTTGAACTTCTCCTATCGTTAATGCTTTTGCTTGAGCTATAGAGCTATATTTTGGATGTTTGAGCTTTAGTGTAGCTTCTAAATGTTCAAATTTGGACTTTAAATCATTTAAATCTTTTTCTAGTAAAGGGATTTGCTCATCTTTAGCATTTTTACTTTTTAACCTGATAAGCTTTTCTGTTTTTTGCCCGTACTGATATTGTAAATCCTTGAATTCTTTAGCTAATTCTGGAGATATGTTTTCCCGTAAATCGACCCTTGCTTCAGCTAATGAATCTAATAAGCTACGCGCTCTTTTGCGTTCGCTTATTTCAAAAGCTAAAGGCTTGCACTTTGTATTGTTAGTACTTTCATCTAACATCATAAGTAGATCTATATAAAGCTCATAACAGTCTTGTGCTGTAGCTAAGAAAGAAGCCCGTAAATCTCTTACAGTTACCTTAAGTCTTAATTTTTCTGCAATATCAACAGCTTGTTCAATGTTTGTCAGAGCAGTTTTTATATTTTTGGATTCTTTTTCAAAAACTGCCAAATTAAAGAAGGTGGTCATTTGCCCTTTTAAATCGCCTAATTCTTTGCTTATTTGTAGAGCCTGGTTATACAAATCTAAAGGTTTTTCTTTATCACCCAATAAAAACAAGACTTTACCAAGAGAGTTAAGGCTATAAATTTCTCCATACTTATCACCTGCTTTCCGCCTGAATTCTAAAGACTGAGTAAGATAATCTAAGGCTTTCTTATACTCTTTAGCTTCAATGAAAATGTTACCTATTTTATTGAGTGCTGCTGCTTGGCCCCGATAGTTTGATATAGTTTTGAAAATATTGTTTGCTTGTGAGTAGTAACCTAAAGCTTTATTGAAGTCTTTCTGTTTGATTTGGATATTACCTAAATTTGCTAAAGTAATAGCTTTTCCTCTTAGATCTTTTGTTTCTTCAAAAATGGGTAAAGCTTGCAAATAATAGTCTTGAGATCTTTCTAGTTCACCTAAATCATCATAAACTACGGCTAAGTTAGACAAAATTACTGCAATAATTCCTTTATAAGCGTCTGTGCTTTTTGCAATATCCAAAGCTTGAGTATAGCGGTTTATAGCTTTTTGATTTTCTCCAAGAGTATTTAGGACTATAGCTAAATTACTTAATAATGTAATTTCCAATGTAGGGTTAGGTTTTTCTGCAAGTTTGTCTAAAGCTCCTTGGTAGTAATCAATAGCCTTAGTATTTTCTCCTGTAAGGTCGTATACAGAACCAATATTATTTAAGATAATAATCTCATTTTTGATGTCTCTTAAAGCTTGGTAAATTGCCAGAGCTTGTAGATTGTAGGCTAAAGCTTCTTTGGTATTTCCTGTAAGTTTATAGAGTTCTCCAAGGTTTAATGCCACATCCGCTTCTCGTTTTTTATTTGAGGTTTGGATGTATAACTCAAGAGCTTTTAAGTACCATTTGATTTGTTCTTCTTTATTTGATGAACGCTCAAATATGTTACCTATTAATAAATAGGCTGTAGCTTGTCTTTCTACCATCTGGTTTTGTTGGTAGAGCATTGCTGCTTCTTTGTACTTATTGATGGCTTGTTTTAGATTGTTTTCTACATCTTGTTTTTTAGCTTGTATTAGTAGCCCTTCAAAACAGAGATTTTGAGCCTGAATAGTTATTTTATCTTTGCTAGTAGCTAAACGCAGATCTTTTATTTCAACCTTATAATTACCAACTTTATTACTATTATTTAGTGAAGTAATTTCTATTGTATAATTACCTTCTATTTCGGCAATAAGGAAAATAATTTCTAGCCCTTCCGTTCCAACAGGGCTGTCAATTGCTACTATTTGTTTTCCTGTTGGATCAAAAGCACTAATAACTAAATCTATTCCTAATTGTTCTACTGCTACTTCTGCAAATTGTCCTGTTATCAAAGGTAAATGATAAATGTGTTTTTGTTCTGCTTGCAGTTGTTTTTCAATAGAGTGGTTTTGCATCAATATAGGGACTTGATCTAATGTCTGGCTATAAACTACTGCATTGGTTGTATATATTGGCTTTAGCATTAAAATAATAACTAAAGCAGAAAAGACTAACCAAGTTTTCATAAGATACCTTTATTTTTTAATAAATTTAAAAGCAAAATTTTTAGTTGCTTCTTTTACTTCGTTAAGTATTTGTTGAGCCGCTTTTTTAGGAGCTAATTTTTCGTTGGTTAGATTAGAGTTTAACCAAAGAATGGCTCCTTCTCTGTTGACTAAAAGTAGTTCGCCTTTTTTGTTTAGGCGGAAGGCAACATCAGCATTTTCTTTTTCAGCAAATTGCCATTGGTTACTGTTTTCAATAGCTACTATTATTTCGTTTCTTAACGTAACAGACCAATTATCTATACCTAAGACTTTTACATATATTGTTTTCATTGATGTGAGGTTTGCATTTTCATTAGCCGTTATAGTTTTTGCTGTTGTACCTAGAATATCTCTTTTACTACGAGTTATAGAGTCAGGATTTTCTATTATTGGGAGATTATTTTGAGCTAGAGAATCCTTTTCTATTGTTTCTAAATGTGTTTTTGTTTCTTCATTAGTGGTTAAATCTTCTGGCAAGGTGAAGGTTGAGGAAGATTGCTTTGTTGCTTGTTGAGTAGGCAATTTAGTTTCCTTAGTAGGTTTAACTGTTTTTGTAGATTGATTGTTAATGGTGTTGGATACACTGTTAGGGGCAGTATTATCTTTAGGAGTCAAGGAAAAAATTTGTTTGCCTGTATTGTTTACGTCCTTATTTACGTAAACTGTGTTGGTAGCAGGTATTAAATTATTAACGGGATTTGACATAGAGTCGTTATTAACTGTTAATGGTTGGAAAAATTGGTAGTAGGCTGCGCCACTACTGGTAGCAATTAGAAAAATAGTTATGAACACCATAGAATAAATGGTTAACTTTTCTGAAGTATTTATTTCTACTCCTAAGCGGCGTTTAGTAAAGTAAAGCTTTACTTTTCCAATAAGTTTTTGTCTAAGAGGTCTTTTTTGTAGTTTCTCTTTTGCAAGGCGCATGACATTTAATCGAATTTCATCAGATGGCTCAGGAGTTTTTATCATTCCCAATAAAGCCTTTATTTGTGGATCTGGAGTGATCACACTTTCTTTAGTTTGTTTATCATTTGTTTTATATTTTTCCATTTTGACCCCCAGATACTGTAAATAATAAAATAATTAAACTTATCAAACTCTTTCTACCTCTATTGAATTAGATTTAGTGTTAATGTATGGTGAAATTAGCGAGATAAAACTAGCACGAGCGCGGTAAAGACGTGACTTAACTGCATCAATTGATTCTCCAAGGATTTGTACTACTTCTGCTGGCCTTAGATTTTCATAATCATGTAAAAGCAAAACTTCTCTGTACTTGAAAGATAAATTACTCAAAACCATTTTAACTTCTTCTGATAGTTCTTTTAGCAGCAATTCTTCTATTGGGTTGCTGGTAGAAAAATGTTCTTCTGGTATGACCACTGACCAAGAAGCTTCCTTTTGGCGATCTCGACTATCTTTGTAAACTTTGTTTCGTGCCATTTTCAGCAAGTAGAAATCCAAGGACTTTTTCTGATCGTCTATTTTGTCTATATTTTCTAGTAAAGTAACAAAACAATATTGAGTAACGTCTTGTGCTTCTGTAGTACTACAAGTCAAATTTGCAATAAACTGAAAAACCCTTTTGTAGTGGCGTTCATAAATTTCATCAAACACGTTTGTGTCACCATCTTTGTATAGTTGTACTAGCTGTACATCTGTTAGCTGTTCTACTTTTTTGCTCAACCTGAAAATTCTCCCTATATATTTAAATTACCGCGAAGGTCAAAAAAGCGTCACTTTTTTTGGAAGTTCTTCCGAAAAATTGCCGATTTTACCACTTTCAGGAAAAATTTGCTAAAACCCGGAGAAATTTTGCCCCAAAAGTGACGCTTTTTTGACCTTCGCGGTAATTTAAACATGTAGGGGAAAATTTTTATCAACAATCAAAAGGTAGTTTTGGCGGGCAAAGTCAAAGAAATGACCAACAAGATTTAAGAGAGTAAACTTACTGAATCTATACTTTTGTTTTGTGTAGCATTTGGGGAGTGATCACATAAAGGGGAATAAAATAATGGTGGGTATAGACAGTTCGTAAGTAGAAAGTGAATTAAGAAAAGAAGCAGGCTGTCACTAATCTAAGGTCAGTAAACTTTCAGGTAGTGACAGCCATACATCTTACGAATAAACACCGTCAATAAATGGCGGTACAGGGTACTTTTGTCTTAAAGCCCTTCTGTACAAAGGATTTTATTGAAATAAGTGTTTTAGAGCAAGTCAAAGTTACGTGTAAATAATAAGTCAGAAAATAACACTAGTATACTTATATAATATTAATAAAGCAGTAAAAAAAAATTGATATTTTCTCAAAGTAAAAATATGTAATTTATAATCTTAACAATAGGGAGGAACTGCAAACAAAACGACCTTTTCTCATTAATTTATAACCATTACTTAAACTAGTAAATACTAATAAATAATAGGGTTAATGCTTCTTATCAAAAAATCTATTTTGGTAAAAAGGCGGAGCTTTGTTTGCTAAAAATAAAATGAATAGTTCATGTATAAGCCATCCTGAAAGGGAAAAGCTAGTAATAATAAGGCAATGGCAGATAGAATTTTGTGAAGGAAATAGTTGTGCTGCGGCTTTAATGTCATTTTTTGAGTATTGGCACAACGTTAAACTTGACCAGTCAGAAAAAAACACTCAATTTAATAATGTTGCAGAGCTTCATGGCGATAAACGCTCTCAAGATGAAGGTCTTTGGCAATTTCATAATGAGAAGCAATTAGAAGACGGTATTCTTATTTACAAAAGAGATACTATCAACAAAGCCATTGATTTGTTAGTGAGCAAAAAGGTTCTCCTTGTTAGCCGCAATCCTAACCCTCATTATAAATTTGATAAAACTCGTTGGTTTTTGTTCCGTCCTGAAATTATCAAAAATTGGATGAAAGAAAGAGCAAACCCAGAAAATTCTCCATCCTCGAAAAATCCATCATCGTCCTCGAAAAATCCATCACGATCAAGGGAAAACCAATCACGGTGCTTGGAAAATCCATCACCGTCCTTGAAAAATCCGTCACCATCAACTGAAAATCCATCAGCAATAACAGAGACTTCTTCAGAAACTACATCAGAAATTACAAACGAGATTACATCGGAGTTAAGAGAAGAAGAATTTGTCTCGCATTCGCTCGACACCACATCCTCTTTGCCGCCACCATTAATTTCTGTTGTTCCAAAAGAGCCGATGCAAACAAGTTTTGTCGACATAGAAGTAGAACTATTAGAACCAGATGTTCAAAAACAATTACAGCTAACGCCAACCATAAACAATGGCGAAGAGAAAAAGCCATTGAATAGACACCAGTCACTCATAGGAGCATTTGCAAGTTTGCTTAAGCTAAATCTGTTGATTTACAGGGGAGGAGCAGCAAGGTTAGGCAAAGAAATAAAATTATTTTCTGAAAATGGTATCACTGCTGAAGATGTTAGCAAGTTTAGCGAGTATTGGTATAGCGAGGACTTTAGAGGGCAAAAAGGAGAACCACCGACATTAGAACAAGTTAGCCAGAAGTGGGAGACTGCTATGCAATGGCAAGAACCTAAATCACAAGCTCTTATTCAGCAAACAGAGGCTATCTCTACACCAAGACACCAGCCTCAAACCAAACTTATCAACAACCGAGCAATTCAAACTCAAAATATGATAGATGATGTGTTTGATGCGATAGAAAGGAAAATGTAATGACTCAAGATGTAAATATGCTTAAAGGTGTATTAAAAGAGCTATTTGCAGCATATCCAAATGCAAATGTTTCTCCAGAAACAGTAATTATTTATACTCAAGATTTGTCCAAGTTAAACCCTGATTTTTTGCGTGAAGCAATAAGAGGATTACGTAAGGTTTACGTATATCTCCCCACTATTGCAGAGCTTTATGAAGAGACTTCTAGGATAGGCCAAAGGTATTTTCAAGCTCAAGAAAAAGAAAAACAAAAGCTACTTGAAGATGGCAGTCAGCAAAAAGTGCCTATGTCCACTGAAATGATAGAACAATGGAAATCTATATTGGCTAAAGCTGCAATAAAGTCCAAGCAACTAGAGGAATTATCTAGACTTAGGCGAAAAGCAGAAAGGTACAAAGATGATTTAACTGTTGCAGAAATAGACAAACAAATAGAGAGAATAAAACAAGGAGTAAGCCATTAACATGCAACACTTACGTTTAGTGATAGAAAAGGCTATTGATACAACAACTTATAACCCTAATGAAAATAAAGAATGTAAAGAATGTTTTGGGGTGGGGTTAGTAAGAGTTATAGGTAAAGATCCTGTAACAAAAATAAAAATTAGCTATGCAAAAGCTTGTGATTGTGAAAAGGGTAAACCTTATCGTCTTGCCCATTCTAAAGCTAACAACAAAGCTTAAAAGTATGATAAATAACTTGATTCTGATAATCTGGTGAATAACATAATGAACAAATTAGCAGAAATAGACCTAGAGTTTTTCCAAGAAGTAATGGAATGGGATGTCAGAACAGTAAAACAACTGCCAAGTTTTTCTGTGGCTAGAGGAGATGAGTTGGGCTGGGCAATACTCAACAGAGAGTTACAAAAATGCTCTTTGGTCAGGAGTTTTCTTGTAGAAGGAGTTTATGTAGTTGTAGCACAAAAGCAAAGGGGAAAGGGACTTGCTATTGGCGAGGGAGGAACTTTAGCCTTAGCTGCTACCTTAGCCCTCATTAATCTTAACCAATGTAAATACATTAGTTTGCAAGAAATACAACGCCTTAACCAAACCTTGCTGAAAAACTATTTAGAACATTTATCAGCAATGAGCAGATGTTATTTGGTTTTTCACCATAACAGAGTTTTAGCTAGAGACTTAAAAGTAGCTGTTTAGTCCTTTAATTTGTTGTGTTTAGGATTAACCATAGCAGGTAGCTTTATATTTTAATTAAGTAATATTTAGGAGAATAGAAATTTATGGACAACAAAATAGAAGGTTTATCAACCTACAAGGCAATCGCTTTACTGGGCAGGCAATCAGTTGATAAGTTAGTCGCAAACGGATTGCTAGTGGTAAATGCACGAGAATACAGCCATTTGAAGGCAGATCTACACGCTATTTCTGCCGAGTTAGAAGTACTTAACAAAACTCGCGGGCAAGAAAAGTTAATAGAAAACTTGCCGGATGTAGCCACTATGACAAAAGATGAAATAGCCCAAGAGCTTTACAGCTATGGTTTTACAGAATTGCAACTTGCTCGTATGGAAGCAGAAACAAAAGAAATGGTCTTAAACTATATTAGGTCTGATAAAAATGAAAAATAGTGATGAGCAATAATTGACAGCTAGTCAAAAAACTTAAACCTGGCTAGAATTAGCCCATGATAGAAATCAAGGGTAGAGCGATAATTTACAAAGTGCCAATCAATAGCCTTTTAGTTTTGGTTAGTCCCTACTTGCTCATAGACCGTCTGGCTGATGAAATTGTAGAAACTTTTCTTCAAATACAAGTAAACAAAATCTTTGCTAGTAGAAGAGAAGCTTCTCACCAAATTTACTGCAAACTACCTAAATAACGTGAGTTCGAGATAACTAAAAACAAGTAAAAGGTAACAAACTCAAAGAAATAGGGTCAAAACGAACAGAAGGGAGTTTGTCGCGAAAAGTATAAGAAACAAGACCAGAAATAAGATTAAAGAAAAAATTAGGTAAAGAACGATGACGAGAATGTTCAATCTGGGAAATATTCTTAAGCTGGTCGTTAACAGATTCAATAACGGCACGTTTACGTAAATAAATTTTATCAAGTAAAGGTAAAAGTTTATTTTTCATATTAGATTTAACTTTAGTAATAAGCTGTAAGCCATTATTAAAAAGTAAGTCAAAAAGTTGTTGAGAAATATAGCCTTTATCACCAAAGAGCTTACCCCAAAGACCTTTTGTAAGTTTCTCAACAACTTCTCTATCATCAATATTACCAGTAGTTAATCTTACGCCTAGTAATTGACCTTGGTCATTAAGTACTAAGTGAAGTTTGAAACCATAAAACCAATCTACTGATGTTTTCCCTCTTTTTGCCTTGCCTGCAAAGACCTTATTAGAATGGATTCTACGGTTATGGCATACTTTTATTGAGGTAGAATCTATAAAGGATATTCCTGTACATTTACCGAATCTCGTTTCTAAGTAACAAGCTAAAGGTAAAACCGCACTTTTTTGCAACTCCACAAACCTGTTATAGCTCACTAGCTTGGGAAACGCCCACATTAAATGCTTCATCACTTCTTTGGTATAGTAGTCCTTAAATGTTCTGTATCCTGACTGATGAAACCACACCATTATTGTCATTATTTCGCTTATACTTAGCCTATTTTCTTTATCTCTTTGCTTTTCTCCTTCTCTGAGTAGCCTTCTATTAATTTCTGGCTCAAATACCAAACAAAAGTCGTCCATATCACTAAACATTGCTATAATTTCCATACCATAAGCTCCTTTGTTGTTTGTAGTTTCTCTTTTTTTATTATCTACTTTTCAACAAAGGGCTTCCATTCTATTTTTCTTACCTCGAACTCACGTTAAATATTATTCTGAAGAACAAATATTCTTACTCAGCAAACAAATAGAAATTATTGCAGCCAATTTGCTTAAAGACTTGGAAGGAAAAATCTATCTTGCTAGGCTGGCTGGTTAAGGAATGTAATCAGTTTGTAAATGTTGTCTTACAAAAAACTACCAGGCTAAAGATTTTCTAATAGTGCTTTTAATTTGGTTTTTTTGGAGTGTTTTTGCAAAAGCTGTGAATGCAAAGCTTTCCAGTCTTTTTCTTTCTTGGTTTTGACAAGAGCACTGCGTACTCGCTTTAGCCACTCAATTGCTGAGGAATATTGGCTGTGCCTCGCAGAATCAATAATGGAAAATGCTCGCTCAGAAGCATTTTTTATAACCCATTCAGAGTGTGTTTCAATAGCAGCATCCATAACTTTTTGAATTGGTTCTGGGTTATACAGGTCTAGTTTTTCCACAAATGCAATAGCTTCATCTATCATTTTTTCGTGCAGGTAAATATCTACTTTTTCTCCTATGGAAAAAGAGTTATCGTTTTTGCTCATTTGGGTCAATAAACTTTTTCTTAGTTTTGTCCATTCTTTTGCTTCTGCTAGTTCTTTTGCTTTAACGTAGTCTTCCAGAGTAGGGGTATCATTAAAGGCAATAATTCTAGCTTTAAGGGCAAGTTCTTTGTTAGCAAGCCCTTCAGCCAAATCACTTGTCCATATGGCTAATTGTCCAACTGTAGCTGTATCTTTCTTCAAATTAAGACCATGAGTAGCAATGCTTAATGCTTCACTTACTTTACCTTGTTCACGAAGTGCTTTAGCTACTGCAAAAGCTTCTTTTGGCGTGTTTAAGGATTTTAGAGCCTTTTCTATAGCCTCTTCTATTCTACCTAGTTTTACTAGCATTGT
>Ga0268299_1004264_pt1 | contig 11464 bp, 10 predicted proteins | sample NOBtaG_FD_193484 | JGI IMG/M metagenome (GOLD analysis project Ga0268299, IMG submission 193484) | Activated sludge microbial communities from bioreactor in Nijmegen, Gelderland, Netherland - NOB reactor | ecosystem: Engineered > Bioreactor > Aerobic > Activated sludge | place: Netherlands... | reverse complement strand
TTTCCGAAGCGGAGAGCGCGATGGAGCGTTCAAGGAGTTCGCGTCCCTGGTCGGACTCCAGATAGCTTCGGCTCACCCGTTCGAGCAGCTGTTGCCAGATCTCGGGGGCCGGAGGGGCCGAGGTGTCGTCCAGCCCCAGTCGCTTCAGTTGCCGTGTCAGCAGCGGATGCATCGGCCTTAGTCTTCGGAGATGGTGGTCAACGTCATGGTTTGATTGTGGAGATCGCAGGCTCCGCTGGCATAGGGCGAAATTTCGCCGTAGGAGTAGAACCCGACCTGGCTGCTGCCTTTGGGTAGGATGTCCAAGGTGGCTTCGATCTCTTCCTCGGTCCGTTCTCCGAGGACCAACCGGCGCCCGACGCAACTGATGGCGATGGAGAGGGTCGGAGACGGTGTGGCTGCGTCGTCCTGCTTGTTGACGGCAAGGGTGGCCGCTTCGGAGGCCCCTTGAACTAATCGGTCGAAGTTCGCGCGCATCAACTGCGCCAGCACGCCTTCCGGGATATCGCCTGCGAACGTCATCGACTGTGCGGCCTCGTCGACAGCCAGGATGGTTCGTACCAGCACCTTGCTGTCGGATGTCGACGTTCGAATCGCGAGGGGAAAGAGCAGGCCTGTCGCGGGGAGGCCGGCGGCACGATCGCCCAGGTATTCTTTGTACAACTGCAGTGCAGGACGCCCATCCAACTCGTACAGCACATTCCCCTTGGATTGTGTCACCAGCCGCTCCGGCCCGAACTTGTCCCATCCGCCCTTGGAGCCGTGTCCGAGCTTGACGTGGTCGCCATAGAAACCGATCGCCGTGACATACCCGCCGATCGGCGTACGATCTTTAATGACCCAGGTCCGCTTAAAGTCGGTTCCGTCTCCGGCCAGACCGCCAGTGACCACGACGTCCCCTCCCAGCGTATCGTTGAGGCCCTTCACGAGTTCGCTGCCGTTGACATTCAAGCCGTCTGAGAGCACGAGCACGCCTCGAAGCGTCGACTGTGTGAGTTGCCCAGCGATGGCGCATCCGGCCGCGTAGGAGTCCGTGGGACTGTGTACGGCTGCGTGGGCGGTACGGAGTGTGGTGTGATCGAAGCGGACGGCTGCCACGACCAGGCTTTGATCCGAAATCTCACACCCGTGAATTTCCCCGGCGGTAGAGCAGCCCAACACGGAACTTCGAGGGTAGGCGTCGAGCACTTGACGGAGGTGTTCCGGTTTGTCGATCAGGCCGGGTGTGCCGAACAGCAGCAGGAGGGTGGCGTCGGAATCGAGTTGAGACAGCTCTTTCAGGGACCAGGGCTGATCGGCTCGTATGCGGGTGGTGGTGACTTGCATGGAAGGTCCTCCTCATTAACGATGGCTGGCCGGCAATGCTTTCCCCCCAAGGGGTGTGGTTCGTGGGCGAGGATGCGTGGTGACGGCCCATTGTGGCTGGCCCACCCTTCGCGTCAGTGGCCGATGAGGCGCTTTCCTTGTCGTGCAGTCGTGCCGTCGAGCAACGCAGATCCGTGCCGGTGCTAATCGATGGGGTTCACGCCTGAAATAGCTCGGGGGCTCGTTCCTACCGTTCCGTCGGCGCTGTGTGCCCCGCAGAGCAGTTGAGAGCAGATCGGTGAGGAATGTGCGCATAGGTTTCAATAAGTTATGAAGTAAGACCCCGCCCGCATCCTGTCCTGAGTGCAGAATGTGGCTCAATTGTATCGGTAGAATCGACGGGCAACTAAAGGGGAGGAACGAGGATGTTGTGGGCGAACGTCAGTGATCGTGTGGCGGTGGTCTGGGTTGTGGCTGTATCCCGGTTGCGGCTGTGGTGGCTAGTGGTGGTGATGGTGGTGGCACTCGGGACCATGGACATGGGAGGGCTCCGGCGGCGGCGGGGTCAACTGTCCGGGGAGCACAATCCGGCCCGCCTCGTGTTGTTTGGTCAGATGTTCGGCAATCTCGGGGTGGAAAGCTTTGACGTAGCCGATCATCCCGTTCAGAAACCGGCGCGACTGAAAGTCCTGGCCGGAAAATTCGGTCAGTAGAGCCAGTGCGCGATCAAGAATTTCTGGGGCCGATCCGGCGTCGACGATCTGTTGTGGTTGCTGTTTTACAAAGGTGTCGTATTCCTTCTTGAGGCGCTCGGCAAATACCGGCATGGGGGCGGACGGGACATGGAGCGGGCTTAAGGTGCGGCGCAGGGCCTGGATGGCGGCGAACACTTCCGCGTCCTGTCCGTCGCGACGGTCGTGGAAGTAGCCGAAGGTGACCACTTCGATCAAATTGAACAGGGCCGCAGCCTTCTCGCCTCCCGCCACGCTGAGTTGACGGTAGAGTTCACGCCGGACCGGGGCAAACTGTTCTCCCAAACGCTTTTGCTGATAATCGCTTCCGGTATCCAGGTAGTCGCAGTCGGGCGGGCACGTGATGCGTGTGAGGCGATGCTCCCCGCAACATTGGCTGCAGATCAGGCCCGTCAGAGCTGGACAGGAGCGTTTCCCCTTACGCTGGTTGCAATACACACATCGGCTCATTTGCGTGACGATCCTTCCTTCTCGGATTTTTTCGGCTCGACGAACCCGTAGTCTGCCAGCGTGCGCTTGGTGCGGTCGCCTGTCGCCGCGGTGGGAGATTCGAGGCCGTTGACTTCGGCCGCGTTCGAGTCCTGATAGGGCACGAGAATCAAGTGATTCACGCGGTCGATGCCGATATCCGAGGGGCCAGGGAGATACTCCGCGATCACTTGAAACTTGTGGTTCGGCAGCATCCGCCAGATCTTTCCCTTCGTGACGTCGGCGACGTACATGCTACCCCATCGGTCGAAATCCACGCCGCTCAAATTTTGGAACCGCCCGGTAAAAAATCCGTTCGAGGCGAGTTCGCTGAGGGTGCCTTCAGGCGTGATGTCGAAGATCTTACCCGTGTCATAACTGACGACAGCCAGATGACCGGTTTTGGGATTCACGGCGACGCCCGAGGGCCCCGCCAAGTGAGCTCCTGACAGGTACAGCGTGAGGGTCGGCGTCGGTGTCAGGTCAACCCGGTAAATCGCATTGCCACCCTGGTCGGCCAGGTAGAGATGGCCGTGGCCGTCGGGGGCGATGCCGACCAGCGACTGGGTGAGCTTCCCATCGGTCGGGCGAGGAAGTGCTAAGGTTGCGAGTGGTTTGCCGCTCGTCTTGTCGAAGGCCCGCAGGGAATCCAAGTCCGTGACGTACAGGACTTGATCCACAACGGCCATGCCTTTCGGGGCATGGAGGGTCACGTCTCCCTGGCCACCCTCGATGAATTTGAAGGCGGTGATGCGCCCATCGTCGCTGAGTTTGGTGATGAAGCCGTTGTTGTCGCGGGCGTCCGGCTCACCATTGATATTGGAAATAAAATACGACCGTGACGCAGGATCGGCCAGGAAGCTGTGCGGCGATTCCAATCCGCTCACTTGCAGAGCCCAGGCCCCCGAACCGGTCAGGAGTGCACCTGTTGTCCAAGCGAGGGCCAGACCGAGACGGCGGCGGAACGGCCGAGACGAAACACGGTGGCGCATGGTGGTGGATCTCATTAACGAAGGTGTCGGACAGACGATACTGTTGCTGCATCGTAGCCAAGGGTCTGGAAGACTGTCAAGGAAGCGAGGGAAACGCAGTGGCGGGGCGGGAACCTGTTGCGCAAGGTGTATCGACGACTCGCCGGCGAGTGCTGGTTTCTCCATCGGTTGGACGACGGTCACCTCGCCTTCACCAGCGTTGACTTGATGAAAAATTGCCTGCTATGGTGCCCACACTTTTTGCTGTCATTCAGGCCAGGGAGGATATTGTGGCTGCACGGATTATCGATGGGAAAGCGTTGGCACAGCAGGTCCGAGAACGGCTGGCTGTGGAGTCGGCTGCGGTGTTGGCCAAAACAGGAGTCAAGCCCGGACTGGCGACCATTTTGGTGGGGGACGATCCTGCGTCGCACGTCTACGTTAAAAATAAACAAAAAGCCTGCGAATTAGCGGGGATTTATGTCGACGATCACAAGCTGCCGGCCAGTACCTCGCAGGCCGAGTTGCTGGCGTTGATCGAAAAGAAAAACGCCGATCCGAAAATTCACGGGATCTTGGTTCAGCTGCCGTTGCCCAAGCACATCGAGAGTCGTGTCGTGCTGGAGGCGGTCTCGCCCAACAAGGATGCCGACGGGTTTCACCCCTACAATTTCGGCCGGTTGGTCGAAGGCAATCCGGTCTTCGAAGCCTGTACGCCGAAGGGGGTCATCAAGATGATCGAATCGGCCGGTGTTTCCATCGAAGGGAAGCGTGCCGTGGTCGTCGGGCGCAGCAATATCGTGGGCAAACCGTTGGCGTTGATGTTGCTCCAGCGGAATGCCACGGTCACGATCTGCCATTCGAAAACGAAAGATCTTGCGGCGGTTTGCCGCGAGGCCGATCTCCTGTTGGTCGCGATCGGAAAGGCAAAGTTCGTGACGGCGGATATGGTGCGAGAGGGGGCGGTGGTCATCGACGTGGGGACCAACAAGGGGCCGGACGGGAAGCTTTGCGGCGACGTGGATTTCGAGCCGGTCAGCCACAAGGCCGGGTGGATCAGCCCGGTGCCGGGCGGCGTCGGGCCGATGACGATTGCGATGTTGCTCGACAATACCGTTGAATCTGCTAAGAGAATGGCAGGGATGAAATAGGGCCGATCGGGACGACCCCGTTGCTCGCAGACCGCGCACGATCAGAATGTGCTCGGTCGATGCGCGCAGTCGGGATGTCCCGTCCGCCCTATTTCGAGTGAGGTGGGGGGAGGGATAGGGCCGGAACGATAGGGAGACGAAACGTATGCAGGGGAAATCGACATGAGTCGGGAGCCGAGGCGATTACGAGACGTGCTGGCGCAGGGGCAGTTTGCCGTGACGGTGGAATATAACCCACCGAAGGGTACGAATCTCACCCATGTGGTCGACAGCGCCAAATCGCTGGTCGGCCGGGTGCACGGGGTTAACGTGACGGACAATACCGCGGCGATCGTTCGGGCCGGGTCGCTGCCGGTGTGCCGGGTCCTGTATGAACTGGGCCATGATCCGGTCATGCAGTTGACCTGTCGAGACCGCAACCGCATCGCGATGCAGTCCGATCTCATGGGGGCCCATATCCTCGGCATTCGCAACATCCTCTGTCTGACCGGAGACTACCCGACGGTCGGCGATCACAAGGATGCGAAACCGGTCTACGACCTCGACTCAGTCCAGGTCATGCAACTGGTGACGGGGCTGAACAACGGCAAGGACTACGCGGGCAACAAGCTTGACGGGTCCACCGCCTTCACGATCGGCGGCGCCGTCACTCCGGAGGCGGATCCCCTCGGGCCGATGCTGGTCAAGTTCGAGGTCAAGGTGCGAGCCGGCGCCGAGTTTTTTCAGACCCAGGCGATCTACCAACCGGAGCAGTTCAAGAAATTCATGGAGGCGGTTCGCCCGTTCAAGGTCAAGGTCCTCGCCGGGATTCTTTTATTGCGCAATGCCAAGATGGCCGAATTCATGAACGCCAATATCCCCGGCGTCTGCGTCCCTCAGGACATGATCGACGAGATGCGCGCGGCCGGCGATAAGCGGGCCCTGGATGCAGGCGTGGAGATTGCGGTCCGGACGATCAAGGCGGTCCGGCCTTACTGCGACGGCGTCCACATCATGGCCATCAAGTCGACGGAGCGGTTACCGGAAATTTTGACGAAAGCTGAGCTTGGCTGATGACGGTCCCGGACTTGCTGAAATGCAAGCGTGACGGACGGAAGATCGTGGTCGTGACGGCCTATGATGCGCTGTTCGCACGGATCGTTGAACAGGCCGGTCTGGATGTGATTCTGGTGGGCGACTCGCTGGGCATCGTGGTGCAGGGTAAGTCCAACACGCTTTCGGTGACCATGGATGAGATGCTGTACCACACCAAGCTGGTCGCCGGGGCCGCCCAGCGTTCCTTGGTGATCGGCGACATGCCCTTTCTCTCGTATCAGGTCAGTCGGGAGGAGGCTGTTCGAAACGCCGGGCGCTTCCTGCAGGTCGGGGCCCATGCGGTGAAAGTCGAAGGGGGCGCGGCGGTGGCTGATCGCGTGGCGGCGATGACCAAGATCGGAATCCCGGTGATCGGCCATCTTGGCATGACTCCCCAATCGGTTCAGCAATATGGCGGCTACACGGTACAGGGAAAAGGGCGCGATCGAGCACAGCAACTGCTCGATGATGCCCAGGCGTTAGCGGCGGCCGGGGCCTCCGCCATCGTGCTCGAGGCGATTCCTGCCGGATTGGCAAAAACGGTCAGCGAGGCCCTGCCCATCCCGACGATCGGCATCGGCGCCGGTCCGCACTGTGACGGGCAGGTGTTGGTGATCTATGATCTGTTGGGCTTGTTTGATGAGTTTGTGCCGAAGTTCGTGAAGCCTTACGGCCATCTCAAGGCTGATGCGATCCATGCGCTCCGCCGATATAAGGATGAAGTCGAGCAGGGCGCCTTTCCTTCCGATACTGAAAGCTACCACTAGCTCCGTCGAGGGGTCGCCTGCGTTCAGCCGTCACGGTGTTCGAACCACCTCCTCAGCCCCCGGCCATTCCAGCCGGATCCGGACAGCCGGCCGGCGTTCGTTCAGCCATTGCGTGAGCTCTTCGGCGAACGTTGCGGTGTTGATTCCCATATAGTGGGCAGGCGTCTGTCGCAGACGGGCGAGGCCGCTTGCAACAAGCTTGCGGGTGGCCGGCTCATGGTCGAGTTCGCGCTTGAGATTGGCGGCCGCGCATTGAATAAGCGCCTGGAAGAAATTGCCCGCCTCGCTCATGCGACCACAGGCGTGCCAGAATCCCTCAAACACTTCGTGTGCTTCCCACCAATAGGACCGGTTGTAGAGATCAATGCCGTACAGATAGTCCTCGGAGGTCATCCATCGTTCCGGCTCGAACGGGCTCAGGTGCGGTTCTGGTTGTTCGAACGCATGGCCTTGTGGATGGCGGCGGGGATGAGGGGTTCGGCCCGGAAGGAAGCGGTAGGCGGGCAAGACCCTGGTACTGTATGTCGGCCACTCAGCCATAACGGGCGGCTGAGTCTCTGCGATCGGCGGCCTCGCAGCGCACCTGGAACACTGTGCGATCCTCCAACCGCACAGCGGTCAAGAGGCGACCGTATACGCAGCCGCTATCCAATCCCAGCAGATTCGGCGCGATCTTTAGACCCATGGCCGCCCAGTGCCCGAAGATCACGGTGGAGGACGCGCTGCACCGACCGGGAATGTCGAACCAAGGATGGAAGCCTTCCGGCGTCAGCTCCGGCGGCCCAGAAAAAGATGACTCCATGGCCCCCTCTGCTGAACAGGTCCTGATGCGAGTGAGCACCTTGATGATGGTGGCCAGGCGAGTCGGGCCGGTGAGATCGCGACTCCATTGCAGGAGGCCGCTGGGATGGAGTGCGCGCAAAGTCGCGACGCACTGATCGCCTCCGAGCGCGGCCTGGGCCTCACAAGCCAGGCCCTCGGCCTGTTCCACCGTCCAGTCAGGCAGCAGCCCCGCATGCAACATCAGGAAGGAGTCTTGGCGATAGAGCAGCGGTTGTTGCCGTAGCCACGCCATCAGTTCATCGCAATCCGGTGCGTCTAAGATCTGGGTCAAGGTATCACTTGCGCGAACGGGCGTGATTCCGGCTGCAACGGCGAGCAAGAAGAGGTCGTGATTGCCCAGGACGGTGACAGCGGCGGACCCGAGGCCACGAATGTACCGCAGCACGTTGAGGGAGTCTGGGCCCCGGTTGACGAGGTCGCCGACAAACCAGAGTTGATCGTGGTTCGGATTGAATCGAATGGTCTTGGTGAGTGCGATGAGTGAGGCGTAGCAGCCTTGCACGTCACCGATTGCATAGGTGGCCATGGCGGGCAAGACTAGCGCGGACGAACGTGGTTGGCAAGTCGGGACGGCAGGGAACGTGGACACGTCAGGATGAAGGACGCTGCTGGAGTTCGGTGAGAATGGCGGCGCAGGCAACCTGATGGGCCTCAGTGAGTTGCGTCATCAGGCGTGCGGCATCGTCGAGGCGAGCGAGGCGGCCGAGTTGTTCCAGTTCTTTGCAGTGGGCTGCGGTAGCGAGGGCGCCGAGCTGCGCGCTGCTGGACTTCAATCGATGTGCCGCTTTGGCGAGGGTGTCTGCGTCTTGGGCCTCCACGGCGGCGCGAATCTCCTCCACCAGCGTTCGCGCATCGTTTAGATACGTGGTGAGGACTTTCGCGAGAATATCGGGGCGCCCCGGGCGTTGGAGCGCCCGTATCGCCTCCCAGGCGGTCGTATCGATCTCCGCTTCCGTGGCAGTCTGCGCTTTCTCGTGGGGCGATTCAGCTGACGCTGCCTGTGCGGGCGCGGACGGAGCCGCAGCGTCAGCCGTGGCCGGTGTCAGCCATTGGGTGAGGATAGTGCCAAGTTGAGCTACGGTAAACGGCTTGGCCAGATAATCATCCATGCCGGCGGCGAGACAGCGGGTGCGATCGCCGTCCATCGCATTGGCCGTTAAGGCGATGATCGGGATGCGGTGATGACCACCCGACCGATTCTCCTGTTGCCGAATGGCGGCGGTCGCGGTGAAACCGTCCATTTCCGGCATCTGACAATCCATCAAAATAAGATCAAATCGTTCCCGTGCGATGGCTTCAAGGGCGAGACGCCCGTTCTCAACTGCGTGTACCGAATATCCCAGGATCTCCAACATCCCGGTGGCGACCTCCCGGTTGACCGGTGTGTCTTCGACTAAGAGGAGCCGCGCCGAGGGGGAGCCTGCCGTCGGCGGTTCAGATACTACGGACTCCGGCCGGCGAATCGGTGCACGCTGTCCTGTCCGGAGCAGGCCAAGGATGGCCTGTTGCAGCAGGGTTTTCCTGACGGGTTTGGTGACCCAGCCGTCGACGGCGGGCACTCCGGGAGCCCCGGCGTCGTACCCCACCGATGTGAGCATCAATAGGCGCACGGAGGCCAACTGCGGGTCGGCTCGGATCGCGTGCGCCAGTTGCATGCCGTCCATATCCGGCATTTGGAAATCGAGAATAGCCAGCTCGAACGGGTGCTTCGCCGCGGCCGTTCGAAGCGCCGCGAGCGCCTCGCCGGCGGATGCGGCCAGCATGGGGATCGCTCCCCACGAGCGGAGATGATCGTCCAGAATCTCCCGATTGGCGGCGGTGTCATCGACGACGAGAATCCGTCGTTGGAGCAGGGCATGTTCCGGATGCTGCTCCTCGACGATCGATGGTTGTCGCTCAAAGACCGCGGTAAACCAGAAGGTGGAGCCTTGGCCGACCTGGCTGTCTACGCCGATCTGTCCCTGCATGAGGGATACGAGTTCTTTCACGATCGTGAGTCCGAGTCCTGTTCCACCGAAGCGGCGGGTAGTCGTGCCGTCGGCTTGTGAGAAGGCTTCGAAGATGCGCTGATGGGCCTCGGCCGGAATACCGACACCGGAATCTTTCACGGCGAACCGCAAGGTCACGGTGGTGTCTGTCTCGCTCACCGCGTCGATGCGTACGTTGATTTCTCCGGTTGCGGTGAACTTCAGGGCATTGCTGATGAGGTTCAGTAGTGCCTGCCGAAGCCTGATCGGGTCGCCGCGAAGCGTTCGCGGAATCGAACTCGGCATGTGGCAGGTGAGCTCAAGCCCCTTGCGTTGGGCCGGGGTGGCAAAGAGTTCCACGGCGTTGTCCACCGTATCCTGAAGATCGAAGTCCAGTCGTTCCAGCTGCAGTTTGCCCGCTTCGATTTTGGAGAAGTCGAGGATGTCATTGATGATGGCCAGGAGCGCTTCCCCGGATTGTTGAATGGTCCGCGTCAGGTGGCGTTGCCGGGTGTCGAGCCCAGTTGTCAGCAGCAGCTCGGTCATGCCGAGCACGCCGTTCATCGGCGTCCGGATCTCATGGCTCATGTTGGCGAGGAATTGCGACTTGGTGCGGCTGGCGGCTTCCGCAGCTTCTTTTGCCAACAGCAGTTCCTGCGCGGTCCGTTTGAGCGGGGTGATGTCGGAGGCGACGCCGAGGTAGCCCGTGATCTTGCCGTCAGTGTCCCGCAGGGCCGTGATATTGAGCAGAACCGTTCTCCTGGTGCCGTCTTTTCGAATGTACGTCCACTCATGCTCATTGGGCAAATTGCGCCGGCATTTTTCGACGAAGACGTCGAATCCCGGGGCGATGGTCGTGCCGAATTGTTCGGAGAGTTGTCTCGCCCGCTCCACGATTTCCTCGTGAACGTGAAAGATGCCTGGGTGTTGGCGGCCGATCAGTTCGTCGGCGCTGTACCCGAGCAGGGCTTCCGCCGCCGGATTGAAGAGTTGAATAATGCCGTCGGGCCGGCAGGAAATAATCGCGTAGCCCGCATTGTCCAGAATGGCTCGCTGAAACGTGGCATAGGCGCGTAGTTCGGTTTCGGCCCGGCGTTGCTCGGTAATGTCGCGAACGGTCGCCTGCAATCCCTCAACGCCTTGGAGCGTGATGCGGGTCAACTGGACGCTTGCCAGAAAGTTCGACCCGCCGACGCGTTTGTGCATCCATTCGAACAGGTAGAAGCCTTCGCGCATGGCGGCCTCGATGGCCGTTGGAGCTTTGACCATGGACAGCTCTCCGTCCGGCTGATACTCGGGAGAGACATCGCCAGGACCGAGTGACGTGAAGTGCGCTTCGTCCCTTGCCCCGAACAGTTCGACTGTCGCCGGGTTGCAGGCAATAAAGTTCCACTGGGGTGGATACAAGATCATGATCGCGTCGCGCGACGATTCGAAGAGGCGCCGAAATTTCTCTTCGCTCTCCCGCAGACTCGACTCGTACTGCTGCCGCACGATGGCCTGTTCCGGGTCATCCATGCCCTGGATCGATCTGCGTTGTCCCTCCTGCTTGAAGGGCCACAGCTGTTGCCACATTCGGCGGATGGTCACGATGCGGGCTCCGTCATGCTGCGGACTGTCCTGTTCGTTCAAGCTCGTCCTGCATCAGGGCACAGACTGCGTGGTGTTCGGTACGCAGGCCTTCGGCAAGCCCGGGGAGTTCCTCGGTGTCGCCTGCGCGTCCTGCCGCTTCCACTTCCCCATAGAGGGCGGCGAGCCGGTGTGCCCCGAGTTGTGCCGAAGACGACTTCAAGGTATGGGCGATGGTCGTGACGGCTTCGACGTTGCCGTCTCGTATGTATTGCTCAAGCCGGGTCAGCTGTGCCTCGGCGTGGGGAATATAGAGTGAGAGTGCTTTGAGCAAGAAGTCCGTCTGCCCCTGTCTCTGGCGGGCACGGATGGCCTGCCAGGCACTCAGGTCTAGGCGGTCGTCGGGTGCGAGTTGCGGGAGCGCGACGGGGGTAGGTGTCTGCAGGGGGGCATTGTCGTTCGAGGGCCGTGACTGGGGAGGCGCCGTCGATGCGGCCACAGACCCGCTTGGAAGCCAACGCTGGAGGGTTGTCTTGAGTTGATTCAAGGTAAAAGGCTTCGTCAGATAGTCGTCCATGCCCGCAGCGAGACAGCGTT
>Ga0268299_1004263_pt1 | contig 11467 bp, 10 predicted proteins | sample NOBtaG_FD_193484 | JGI IMG/M metagenome (GOLD analysis project Ga0268299, IMG submission 193484) | Activated sludge microbial communities from bioreactor in Nijmegen, Gelderland, Netherland - NOB reactor | ecosystem: Engineered > Bioreactor > Aerobic > Activated sludge | place: Netherlands... | reverse complement strand
TCTGGATGTGCGCGGCGATCAGATTTGATCGCCTCTCGACCAACCCGAAACCGAACGGAAACCAGCCAAGTGAACGGGGCAAAGGTCGCTGATACCAACACGCCTTACTGGTAGGAGGCGGCGCCCGAAATACGATGCACCTGGGTGTGGACCGGCCCGGTCTTTCGCCGAGTTCTCCTTCGACCTGATTGGGGAAGACGTGCTGGTGACCGGGCCGGGCCGATTGGCATCACGGGCGCCCTTGTGGCGCAGGCGGTTGGCGACCGCAAGGTCGTCATCACCGACATAAATCCCACGCGGCTCGAGCTCTTCGTCACGTCGTCGACGCTTCCAGAAAGCCGCTGGCCGAGGTGATGTGGCAAGTCAGCATGATGGAGGGTTCGACGTCGGCCTTGAAATGTCGGGTTCGGCACGGGCCTTCCGGGACATGATCGACGTCAATGAACAACGGCGGCAAGATCGCCGTTCTCGGCATTGCGCCGACGGGCTTCGAGATCGATTGGAGCAAGGTTATCTTTAAGATGCTGACGCTTAAGGGCATCTACGGGCGCGAAATGTTCGAGACCTGGTAAAAAATGATCGCGCTGGTGCAGGGGCCGCTCGACGTGTCCGGCCTGATCACGCACCGCACCGGCATTGACGATTACAAATCCGGCTTCGACGCCATGCGAAACGGCCTGGCCGCCGACGCCATGCGAAACGGCCTGGCCGCCGACGCCATGCGAAACGGCCTGGCCGCCAAAGTGGTGATGGACTGCTGGGCCGGCAACACCGCTACCGGGGCTACAGAGCCCCGGTCAGTTCCGCTGGCCTTTGGCGCGGATCAGCGCGTCGGCCATGAACAGATCCTGCAGGGAAATCCCCGAACTGTCGAACACGGTGATCTCCGACTCGCTGCCACGCCCAGGGGCGCGCCCCTCAATGACGTCGCCGATGGGCGTTACCGCAAGCGTGCCAGCGTCGATCGCGTTGCGCGCATGCTGGAAGTCACCGATTTGGATGGACTGGGATAGCAGATCGCAGAATAGGCTCGCCCTGGGATAGAGGTCCGCGGGAAGTTCATGCTTACCGGGCGCATCGGACCCCATGCTCACGACATGTGTACCCGGTCCAACCCAGGCGGCGTCGAATAGGGGTTCGCGTGATGGCGTTGCCGTCACTACGATATCGGCGGCACGCACGGCCTCCTCAGCGGAAGCAATGCGGGCATCGAGGCCGCTTTGGCGAATCTCTTCCACGAAGGCATTGCGCCGCTCCGAAGGGCGGGAGACGATCAGCACCTCCTCAATCGGACGAACCCTCGCTAAGGCCGCAACTTCATAGCCGGCCTGATTGCCCGCACCGAAGATCGCCAGGACCTTGGCATTTTTTCTCGCGAGCAGATCGGTCGCAACGGCGTCGGCGGCCGCGGTCCTGAAGGCATTGACCTTGCCTGCTTCGATGACGGCCCGGAGGCGCCCCGTATGTTGGTCGAGCAGCACGATGGTGGAATTGTGCCGCGGCAGTCCGATCGCCGGGTTGCCAGACCAGAACGAGCCAACTTTGACGCCGGTCAGTTCGGCCGACCAACCCGACTTCACGGAAAAGGTATTCGTTGGTTCCCTGGAGCGTCCGAGAACGGCGGGAAAGACGCCGCTCAGGTCAGATGCCGCGGCCACGAGGGCCTGCCGCACCGCCTCGAATGCCAACTCATGCGTCACCAATGCAGCAGACACGTCTTCGCTGACATAGATCATCGGTTTCTCCGGTTGTGTCTGAAACGCCACAAACAACGATTGGGGGCTGGGCATATCTCTAGCCGGACCTGAGCCGCGCATTGTGCTGATTGACGAAGAAAAACGAACGATCCCGCCGATTTGCCCAGAGGAAACGGCAGCGTCGCCTGCTCAGGGGGTGACACCTTGTGCTCGACTTCAACGGAAGCCGGACTTCGTAGCTCCCATGGCCATCGACAGCGAGAAAGAAACAGCGGTAGCCCCGATCGCGTTAGGGCCATTCGATGCTGCATGCCTGCGAGGCGGTCTGAGCCTGTCGCAGGAGATGGGCTGGCCCTACCGCCTGGAGGATTGGGCCTTTGCCGCCCAGCTCGGCGAGGGCTTGGTCCTGGTGCGCGCAGGCGAGGTAATCGGCACGGCCATGTCATGGCAATATGGGGCAGACTTCGCCTCGGTCGGCATGATCATAGTGACGGCCTCGGCGCAACGTGGCGGTAACGGCTCCCGCCTCTTTGACGGCCTGCTGTCGGCGCTCGAAGGCCGCAATATCCTGCTCAATTCCACCGACGAAGGGATGGCGCTTTACCAGCGGCGCGGATTCGTGCCGTTCGGCCGTGTGCACCAGCATCAGGGCGTGCCAACCGCATCCTTCGAGAACAACAAGCAGGAGGGTATCCGCCCGGCCGCCGCTGCCGACCTGTCCGCAATCCAGGCGTTTGATCAACGCGCTACGGGGCTCTCTCGGCCATCCATGGTGGCAGCGCTCTGCGGAGTGGGAGATACGCTGGTCCTGGAGCGTGCCGGCCGCCTTGCCGGCTATGCCATCGCCCGCAGATTCGGACGCGGATACGTCATCGGCCCCTGCGCTGCAGAGAGCGCAGAGAATGCCCGTCGTCTGATCCAGGCCCAGCTTGCCACGCTCCAGCGCGAGTTCGTGCGCATCGACGTCTATGCCAAGGACGGACTGAGCGGCTGGCTTGAAGAAATCGGACTGAAACAGGTCAGCCAGGCCGTCGCAATGGTCAGGGGCCGACCCCCTGAGTCCGATGGTGCGGCCACCATGTTTGCCCTTGCAAATCAATCTTTCGGCTAGTGACGAGGACCGCGCCAACCATGCAAACCGCAGCAAAACCAAGCCTGCCGCCGCAGTCGATCCATGAGCTTGTCACCCCTTCGCTTCTGCTGGATCGTGGCCGGCTCGACCGCAATATTGCCCGACTGGCCGATCACGCCCGGCGTTTGGGCGTGGTTCTGCGCCCACATATGAAGACCGCGAAGAGCATCGACGTGGCGCGACGTGTCTTTCCGGCTGGTCCGGGTCCCATCACCGTTTCCACGCTTGCCGAGGCGGAGTACTTCGCAAGCCATGGCTATCGCGACATGACCTACGCGGTGGGCCTATCGCCAGCTTCGGCCCTGCGCGCCATGGAGCTTTGCCGCCGCACCGGTGCCGAGGTCAAGCTGCTGCTCGACACGGTCGAGCAGGCCGATGCCCTGGCCCATGTGCGCGAGGCGACCGGGATAGTTCCTTCGGTGCTGATCGAGCTGGACGTCGACGATCATCGTGGCGGCCTCAAGCCGGACGACCCAAGGCTGACCGAGGTGGCCGATCGCGTCGTGGCGGCCGGCGCCAACCTCGCTGGCGTCCTGGCCCATGCCGGGGAATCCTATGGTCTGAACACGCCGGCAGCCCTGATCGCTGCCGCCGAGAGTGAACGGGCGGCCACGGTTCGCGCCGCCGAGATCCTCCGCGCGCATGGCCACGCCTGTCCGATCGTTAGCCTGGGCTCCACGCCAACCGCACACTTTGCGCAGAATCTCGATGGCGTCACCGAGCTTCGCGCCGGGGTTTACATGTTCTTCGACCTCGTCCAGAACGGGGTCGGCGTCTGCAGCGAGGACGATATCGCCGTTTCCGTGCTGGCTTCGGTTGTCGGCGCCAAGCCCGAGAAGGGTTGGATCCTCGTCGATGCCGGATGGATGGCGCTTTCGCGCGATCGCGGAACGGCAAGCCAACGCGTCGACCAGGGCTATGGCGTGGTGTGCGACGAAATCGGGCGTATCCTGGAAGACGTGATCGTCTCGCAGGCCAGCCAGGAACACGGCATCCTTTCGATTCGCCCGGGGTCGGGCAAGACCATGCCCCACCTGCCTGTGGGCTCGCGGGTCCGCATCCTGCCAAACCATGCCTGCGCCATGGCCGCCCAGCACGAATTCTACAGCGTCGTCGATGGCGAGGGCGCAGGCATAGAGGCCCGCTGGGAACGCATTCGCGGCTGGTGAGGCCCCCGGCCAGGACTGAAGCGAGGCTCGAAGCAAGATGAAGCTGACATCACACTGGTTGGACGCCGTCCGGCCCCTCCGCGACAACTTCCTGCCGATTGCAGGCACCCACCACAGCACGAAGGATTTGGTCTAGTGACGTCTCCGCTCGAGCACCTATCCGGCAACGGCCATATCGACCGGTTCTATATCAGCGGAAAGTGGGTCGCCCCGAAGGGGAGCGCTCACGCCGCCGTCATCAACCCGGCCACCGAAGAGGTCATTGCGCAGATTCCGCTGGGGGATGGACGCGATGTCGATGCTGCCGTTGCCGCAGCCCGGCGGGCCTTCATTGCCTGGGGTCGGACAGCACCTGAAGAGCGTGCCGCACTCCTCGAACGCCTCCAACACCAGCTCGAAGCGCGCGCTGAGATCATTGCCCAGAGCCTCACGTTGGAAATGGGTGCGGCGATCGGTTATGCGCGCAGTGCCCAAGTGCCGTTCGCCATCGCCCACGTGCGGACGGCGCGCGAAGTGTTGGCCCGCTTCTCGTTCATCGAGCGGCGGGGCCAGACCGCCATCGCACGTGAGCCGATCGGCGTCTGTGCTTTGATTACGCCATGGAACTGGCCGCTCTACCAGATCACCGCCAAAGTGGCTCCGGCACTGGCCGCGGGTTGCACGGTGGTACTCAAGCCGAGCCAGTTGTCGCCCCTCAGCGCGCTGCTATTTGCCGAAGCAATCGAGGCAGCGGGTTTCCCGGCCGGCGTCTTCAATCTCGTGCATGGCAATGGTCCCGATGTGGGTGAGGCGCTCGCCTCCCACCCGGATGTCGACATGATTTCGATAACCGGATCGACCCGCGCCGGCATTGCGGTAGCCCAAGCCGCCGCCGTGACGGTAAAGCGGGTCGCTCAGGAGTTGGGCGGGAAGTCACCAAACGTGGTTCTGCCGGATGCCGACCTCGCCCGCGCTGTGCCCCCCGGCATTGCCGCAAGCTTCCGGAATCTGGGCCAATCCTGCAGTGCCCCTACGCGCATGATCGTGCCGCGTGACCGTCTGGCGGAGGTCGAGGCGCTCGCGGCACAGGCTGTGGCAGAGATCGTCGTCGGCGACCCGACGCTTGAGGCAACGACCCACGGGGCCATCGCCAATCGCGGGCAGTTCGACCGCATCCAGACCATGATCGGTGACGCCGTCGCGGAAGGGGCCAAGCTGCTGGTCGGCGGCCAGGGGCGTCCAGGCGGCCTCAATGTTGGTCTCTTCGTGAAGCCGACAATTTTTACCGACGTGCGCACAGACATGCGTATCGCGCAGGACGAAGTGTTCGGGCCGGTACTCTGCATCATTCCCTATGACACGGTCGAGGAAGCCGTCGCCATTGCCAATGACACGATCTATGGCCTGGGCGCCCATGTTCAGGGTAGGGACATGGACATGGTGCGGCAAGTGGCGTCCCAGATCCGCTCGGGCCAGGTGCACCTGAACTACCCTGCCTGGGATCCGCACGCGCCCTTTGGCGGCTACAAGCAATCCGGCAACGGCCGCGAATATGGGCTCGAGGGCATGCTGGAATATCTCGAGGTCAAATCCATCCTGGGATACTACCCGGCGGAATAAGGCGCTCTGCCGCCTCCCGATCAGCTGACAGCGTGCAGCGCGATTGCGCCGAACGCTGTCAGGTTCGCTTCAGCTCTGCTGCTCCCTGTATCGCCCGGTGCCGCCATGCCGGGCGGCTCTCAGGGCGCCACGCGGGTGAAGGCCCGCTGCACCGACGCGAGGAACAGGTCGACATGCTCGGCCCCACATACGAGCGGCGGCCGCACCTTGAGAGTGTCTTCATGGGCCCCGGTCGTGCTGATGAGCACGCCATCCTCGCGCATGAGGTTCACCACATCCACTGCCAGCGCGCGCCTTTGGGCCGGCGGTGTTGTCTCGATGCCTATGTCGATGCCGAAGAATAGTCCCGCGTTCCGGATGGCGCGAAGCGACCGGTGCTGCCGTGCGATTTCTTCGAGGCCGACGCGAAGCCGCTCGCCCATGGCCAGCGCATTCTGTGCAATCCGGTCACGCTGCAGGATCGTCAACACGGCGTCCGCCGTCGCTATACCCACCGTATTTCCGGCGAAGGTATTGGAATAACGGGCGGTAGCGCCGAATTTGTCCATGGGCGCCTTACGCCCGACGACGGCACCAATTGGAAAGCCATTGCCCATTGGCTTGCCGAGCGTCACCAGATCTGGGACGACCCCGTGCCGCTCAAATCCCCACATATGTGCCCCGGTCCGCCCGAAGCCCGGTTGAACCTCGTCGGCAATGAGTAGGCCGCCTGCATCCCGCACCCCAGCAACACCCTTGGCGATGAAGCCTGGCGGATCCACCCACACGCCGTCGCTGGAGAAGATGCTGTCGATGAGCAATGCTGCCACGCCGATACCGCGACGGTTCAGGTCGAAGATCGCCGCGCGCACTTGTGCTCCGAAGAAATCAGCCGCCTGGGCTTCGGGGGCTCTCTCGGGACCAGGCAGGCGGACCATGCGGACGTTGGGGCTCAGCTTGACGGCATCGCCCAGGTTGGGAGAAACCGCGGCAACGGCTGCGCTTGTGCCATGGTAGGCATAGGTCGATACGATCACGCCTTCGTTGCCGCTGGCTAATCGCGCGATACGCAAGGCCAGGTCGTTGGACTCGCTGCCCGTGCAAGTGAAAACGACGCGGTTGATCTCTTCCGGGAAAGTGCCGACCAGCCGCTCCGCATAGTCCACGAGCCTTGGCTCAAGATAGCGTGTGTTGGCGCTTATCCTGCCCGCTTGCTCCGCCATGGCAGCATTTACTTCCGGATGACAGTGTCCGAGCGAAGGCACGTTGTTGTAGAAGTCGAGGTAGGCCCGCCCGTCGGGATCATAGAGCCACATGCCCTCGCCGCGAACGAAGTGCACGGGATTGCGGTACTGCAACCGATATGACGACCCCAGGACGCTGTCGCGGCGCGCAATCAACTCGGCCTCGCGCCGGGGAAGCTCGATTTCGCCGGGTCTGTAGCGATTGGGCATGAGATCTGTTGACATGTGCTGCTGCCTATCGGGGTACGTTATATTCAGGAGATTTGCCGGGCCGCGGTGACGATATGGCTGCCAGGATGGCCGTCTCGGCCGAGGCGGCATCAAGACGCGCCAAGATGGCAAGGCCACGCTCGGCGCGCGCGACGTTCTTGTTGATGTATTCAGCGTCGTCCGGAAACAGGTGAGAGCGCCAATAGTTGATCAGGATCAGCGCGCTTTGCCGGGCCCGCATCAAGCCGACGAGCAGCCGCGCTTCCAGCCCGGAGAGCGGGATGACTGAGGCATAGCCCGCGATGACGTGTTCGGCCCCGCCAAGGGGAAGACCCGGGTCGGTCACCATATGGCTGGCCGCGATTGCGAGATCTTGTATCCTCGGGCTCCAGCAGCCATCGCCGAAATCGATGAAGCCGAGGCCCCGGTCGGTCATGATCATGTTGAAGGGGCTGGGATCATTGTGCGTAACCTGCCAAGGTAGGTTGGCGAGTTTGGGGGCAATAGTGTCCGCATAGTTTGCCATCGCCGCGCGGACCTGGTCGGAAATCCTGCCGGCAGGCAGGTATTGCTCGAACGACATCAACCGCGGCCAGCACCCGATATGCCAAAGGACAGGTCTGTGAACGGCCGGCGGCTCGACCCGCCCGAGGGCTCTGTCGAGCCGGGCGAGTGCACAGCCGGTGTGGAACAGCAGGTCTGGCGATGGGAATTCCCGGTGGAGCGGGACGCCATCGATGCGAGTCTGAAGGTAGCCGTGGACCCCATCATCCTCGAACGTCCGGCTGCCACTTCCGGTATGAACCAGTTGGGGAGCGAGGAAGCCGCTTGCCCCGTCCAGCCCGGCCAGTGCCGCCGCCTGGAAACCGAAGCTATCGGACGCCTCCGGGCGGGTCGAGGTCTTGAGGATTAGCCTGCGTCCGTCCGGCAGTTGCACCTCGGCGGTGCGCTCAACCTCGGAGGACAGGATCGTAACCGTTCCAGCCAGTCCATAATGCCGATCGAGCAGCGCCGCCGACGCATCGGGTTTGTCGCGGTCCGGCTGCGCCGCCAGGATTGCCGCGGCGGCGCGAAAGTAGGCTTCTGCCGAGCCGGCGGGGGCCAAAGCACCATCGAGCGCCGTCGGCCTGGAATGGTCGGTTCGACCATCGCCTTCAATCGGGTTCGGGTAATGGATAATACGCAACTGCAGGTCCCCGCGGTCGTTGGAATTATGCCCATATTCGCGAAAGATCAGGCGCCGGAAACCGGCGCTTGAGGTGTGTCAGATGCCGAAGACGCCCGGCAGTCGCGACACATCCTTGATCTCGGTGTACTCGTAGTAGGGATTAGCAGGTTCGTGGCGGCGATTGACCCAGACCTTGCTCTTGATGCCCAGGTCATAGGCGGACATCAGATCGTGGCGGAAGGACGAGGAGACATGCGTGATGTTTTCCGGACCGCAGCCGAGCATGTCGAACATGTATTCGAACGCCTGGAAATGCGGCTTGTAGGCGCCCGCGTCTTCCGCCGTAAGGACGGCGTGGAACGGCGCGCCAAGCTTGGCCACATTGGAGGGAATCTGGGCGTTCATCGAGTTGGTCAAGATGACCAGCGGGATTTCCTTGGCCAGTCTGGCCAGGCCCTCCGGCACATCCGGGTGCGGCCCCCACGAGGGGATACGGTTGTAAATCGTCTGCGCATCCTCGGGGCGGAAGGCAACCTTGTTGCGGCGGCAAGTGCGCTCAAGGGCGTTGTGGACGATTTCGGCATAGGGCTTCCAGGCCTGCATCACTTCGTCAAGGCGGTAGCCCTGGAAGTTCTTGATGAACTCGTCCATGCGCGGCCCATCCAGAAAGTGGCCGAACAAGCCTCGCGCGGCTTCCGCCATCTGAAAGTTGATCAGCGTGCCGTGGCAATCGAAGGTTACGAATTTCGGCCGAAAGCGGTCCATGTCCCTGGTTCCCGTATTGTAGACTTGGAACAAGGCTAACGACCTTCATCCGAAATATTGTGCCGGAGTGCCTGCCACTTTGGCAGATATCCCTTCATCCGGCCGGCGATCCTGCGCAAATATGCGTGCCAGGCGAAGACGCAGCTCAATGCCGATTGCGCACGCGCACTACCACACCCGAATTCGCGCGGCAGGTAAACCTGCGGTTGCACATCTCTGCCTCTCGGCGCAGCCGACTGCCAGTTGCGGCTTCAGCGACAGTCTTGGACGCTATTCCACCGTTCTGACGGTTTCCGGCGCTTACCCAAACACCCGTGAGTTGACTCTAGCTCGAAGAGTTCAGGTCAAGTGGCAGCCACGTGCTTCTTTCGCATCATTAGAAGGAAGAAGACCCCACCAACGATGCCGGTAATTACGCCCAAGGGAACGTCCTGAGGGGGGATGATGATCCGGGCGAACATATCGGCCATAACCAGGAAGATCGCGCCGACCAGGGCGGACAAGGGAAGCACCCTTCGATAATCGCCGCCTACCACCATGCGCACCACATGCGGCACCATCAGGCCTACAAAGGATATCACGCCTGAAAAGGCAAAGTGGCTCTGAGGGACAAACAGCTCTCGTCACTGACAACGTCATTGCGCTCCTACGACGTTGAGAAAGCCGCGACGGCAAAGAGTCCGCCGTCAACCTTACCCTCCTCTAGTATTGCAGCGTTGGCCCGTTTGCGGGCCAACGCACAGCTCTGGTACCTGAGCACAACCTGCCAGTCAGCTGGCCACCTCCAATTTGCCGCCCTCATTCTGGTCGCTCGCCACATGAACGCGTCCGCCAAAGTTTAGCCAAGGGCGCGGTCGCGCAAATCTCGCTCTGCTGGCCCATGTCACCTCAGCGGGCATCGCGCTCGGTGTCAACATGGGCAACGGCCTGCCACGGACCAAGCCGCCCATTCGCCCGAGGATGCGGGGGAGGGGCCGCATCGACGGTAGGAGTTGCAGGCCCCTAGCGGTTAGGCTGCTTGCTTGAATGTCTTTCGGGCGAGTAGCCTTCTTAGATATGCGTCCCATTTCTTCATGGCTGCGCGCTTCTCAGGCATGTAGGTCCAGCGATCGTAACTTTTGGAACTTACGTCCTGCAGCGCATGGTTTTGCAGGCGATCGCGGATTTCCTTGGAGAGGCCGGCTTTGCCCGCCAGAGTCTTGAAGGTCCTGCGCAGGTCTCTGTTCGTCGCGTAGGGGATGACGCCACGGTCTCGCTGTCGCCAGACAAAGCTGTAAAGCGAGCCGTGGCTGACCGATCTTGAAGGGTCATGCGCTGACGGAAAATACCAGCCGTACTCGTTTGGAATGATGGATTCGATGAGCTCTGCTGCCAGCGAAGGGACCGGTACAGCGTGCGGCTGGTCGTTCTTCGTCTTCGACCAGTCAATGATCTTCTCGGCAGCATCCCATTGATCGACATGGAGGCGGGCAATCTCCTCAACGCGCTGACCGGTCAGCATGATGAGCTGAATGGCACGAGGGTAGGAGGGGTGCACCGGGACGTCGGGGGAGTCGAGCCACCAATAGAGACGGGAGAATTCAGCTTCGTCGAGCCAGCGTGTTCCCCGCACCTTTGGCTCAGTCGGGATCGCGGCTGCGGGATTGAACGATATGCGGAACCGGCGAGGTGATGAGTTCCGATAGTCGTGCTCCGACTTCATGCCCCAACTATAGGCGGCATGGACATAGCTTCGGACGTGGTCTGCCATGGAGCGGGCGCCGCGCTCGTAGATCGGCCGGATCAGCTCAACAATCTCCTCTGCGTCGATTTCGCGCGCAAGGCGATGGCGACCGAGCGTGTTGGCGATCTTGTTGAGACCTTTTTCTGTCTCCTTCCAGGAGGGCTTGTCCGCGGATTTGAGTGCGGCCACATAGCCCCCGAAAAGATCCTCAACAGTTCCGGCGCGGGCGTCGGTCGCGATCTTGATGCTTCGGCCCTTCTGGATGATCTTGGCGAAGTCGCGGTCGAATATCTCGCGCGCACTGGCGAGAGACATCGAGGGGTAGGAGCCGATCTTTTTTTTGACGCGCTTCCCGTCACGCCATTGTTGCGCCATCCAGTCGGCGGTCACGCGCGTGGGCATGGGTTTCAGGACCAGGATGAGCCGGCCGGTGCCGTGCCCGTCGCCATCAACCAGCGTTTCCTGTTTTCCGATTTGTTCGATCCGCTTAATTGCGGCGCGAATTTCTCCATCAGAGATGACCGGCATGTGTTTCTCCCTTGCGTTGAGAGTGGACCTGCCGACAAAGGAGAAGTGGGTACACCCACCGAAAATGGAGTCGGCAGTTGGGGTCTGTTGGGGTTTTGATCCCCCGAAAGACACCCAGAATCTGCCACACCATCCGGGACTACGACAAGTCAAAAAAAGCAGGTGAATCAGTGTGATACAGCGTGATCCTGCGTGATCTAAATAGGCACTTTGGGGTGGTTGTGCATCAGGATCAGGGCGCTGGCGTTCAGGA
>Ga0268299_1004262_pt1 | contig 11477 bp, 5 predicted proteins | sample NOBtaG_FD_193484 | JGI IMG/M metagenome (GOLD analysis project Ga0268299, IMG submission 193484) | Activated sludge microbial communities from bioreactor in Nijmegen, Gelderland, Netherland - NOB reactor | ecosystem: Engineered > Bioreactor > Aerobic > Activated sludge | place: Netherlands... | reverse complement strand
TCGCCTGCTTCGCGGGCGCCTATCACGGGTGGTGGGACGGCGTGCAGCCGGGCTTGGGCAGCGAGCGGGAAATCACTGACTGTATGACGTTGAAGGACATGAATCCCGCCTCGCTCGATGCCATCCGCCGGATGAAAGACGACATCGCCGGCGTCATCGTCAATCCGATTCAATCGTTCCATCCCAATTCTCCCCCGCCGAGCGACGCGATTCTCCTCACGAGCAACGTCCGCACAACTCAGGACGCCCATGCTCCCTATGCGCAGTGGCTGCATCGGCTGCGGGCAGTCTGCACCGCCTGCGACATTCCGTTGATCTTCGACGAAGTCTATTCGGGCTTCCGCCTCGCTCCGGGCGGCGCGCAGGACTATTTCGGCGTGCAGGCCGATCTGGTGGTCTACGGCAAAACGGTCGGAGGCGGCATGCCCGTCGGCGTGTGCTGCGGCAAGAAGAATCTCATGCGGCGGTTCGATCCGGACCATCCGATGCGGCTCGCCTACGTGATCGGGACCTTCTCCGCGCATCCGCTGGTGATGGGTGCGATGAATGAATTCCTGCGCTGGGCGACCGGGCCGGCGGCGCGACACGGTTATGACGAAGCCAATCAACGTTGCACCGAATGGGCGATGCAGGTGAATCACGCGTTTTCGGAACAGGCCCTGCCGCTCCGCGTCGTGAATCTAGCTACGGTGTGGACGATTCTGTTCCAGCAACCGGGCCGGTACAACTGGCTGTTGCAATACTACCTGCGCGCCGAAGACATCACCTTGAGCTGGGTGGGCACGGGACGTTGCCTGAGCAACATGGCCTTCACCGACGAACACTATGCCGAGCTGCATAAGAAGCTGATCCAGGCGGCGTCACACATGAAAGAGGACGGCTGGTGGTTGGATGGGCTTGAGCAACCGGAACGGAGGAAGACCATGAAGAGGCGATTGATGCTCGAATTAATCGGCAGCATCGTGCAGATACCCAGACCGTTGCGAACGTTCTACACCGAAGTGATGCGAAGGAAACACGACGATCACGTTGCCTCGCACAGCCATCCGTTGAATCAGTTCTTTCACCTTCTGAGCTCCAGCGTATTCATCTACTGCTACGTCCTGATCTTCACCGACCTTACGACCGCCGTATCGGCCAGCTTGGCGGCGCTGTTCGTCAGACAGTTCGGCCATGCCATCATCGAACCTCCCTGCCATGACAAGGAAGAGTTGCTGCTCGGGTTCAACACACCGAGCAAAACCATGATCGTGTCGGCGTATTGCCTCATTCCCTTGGCCAACATGTTTGCGGCCGGAAGTTGGACGTTTCGCGCGTTTGTGGAGAAATGGCCGGCCATCGCGCAACAATGGTGGGGCCTGACGCTGGTCGTGGTGCTGGGACGTGTGGCCTACCTCGCCTGGCTGCATGATTTCCGGACGTCGATGATCTGGTTCGTGAAGCTCGTGACCGACCCGCTTACGGACATCGCAGCCTACCTGCCTCGGACGGTCGAAGGCTGGCGGGCTTTCCTGCCGCCCTATGTCATGACTCAGAAACACACATAACGCGCGGAGCCTCCTGATCGCGGCAGAAGCACCGCACATCCGTTACGCGTCACATGTTTCATGTCCGGTTCATAGAATTCCACCGGCTTCCGGCGAACGGCTCCAGCAGCGACACGAACCGCTCGGTCCAGTCCCGCCAGGAGTGTTGCCGCGCGTAGGCGACGCAATCGGCCGGATCGAGTTTCAACGCGGCGAGGACCGCCTGGCGAAGATCGTGATCCAGCACTCCCGTCTTGCCGTTCTGCACGACGTCGATCGGGCCGGAGACCGGATAGGCCGCCACCGGTACGCCGCAGGCCATCGCTTCGAGCAACACGAGGCCGAACGTGTCCGTCAAACTCGGAAACACAAAGACATCCGCGGCGGCCAGATGCGCCGCCAACTCCTGTCCGAGCTTTTGTCCGGTAAATTTCGCGGCGGGATATCTGGTACGGAGCTGTTCCAAATCAGGTCCGTCACCTACCACATATTTTGTGCCCGGCAGGTCGAGTTCGAGAAAGGCCTCGATATTTTTCTCGACAGCCACCCGTCCCATGTACATCGAGATGGGCCGCGGTGCGGACAAGTACGATTTGGAGCCCGGCTGAAACTGGTCTGGATCCACGCCCCTCGCCCAAATCGCCAAACCCTTGAACCCTTGCGCTTCAAGACGCCGCCTCATCGACCCTGTCGCGACCATGGTCCGGGCGGCACGGCTGTGATAACGGCGCAAGTAGGCGTATGACCAGCTTACGGGAAGAGGAAATCGCGCGCGGACGTACTCCGGAAACTGCGTGTGATAGGAAGTCGTAAACGGCAACGACATACGATGGCACAGTGCCCTCGCCGCATGGCCTAATGGACCTTCCGTTGCGATATGAATGGCCTCCGGGCGAAACTGTCGCAGCATTCGACGCACGCCCCGTTTCGGGAACAGGGCGAGCCGAATCGACGGATAGGTCGGACAAGGATAGGTCACAAAATCCTGCGGAGCAATAAATAGAACCCGGTGCCCCAGCTGCTTCAAATGAAAGGCGGTCTGCTCCAGCGTCCGCACAACCCCGTTGACCTGAGGGTGCCATGCGTCGGTGACGATCGCAATTCGCATGTGCATCCGGCGTTGTTCCGACTTCCCCCGGGGCAAACCCGTTTCCTGCGTATGCTCTTCGAGCAGCGTCATACGAGACTCGGCTCCAACGGTAGATGGTGACATTCTGTATCTGCCCCGCTATCCGGTCAACCGGCTGGAGGACCGGCGAACCATGATGTAACAGGATCTTGATCGTGCCGTTCCCTATATGTTCGCTCCTAGGCTCATACCGCGTAACAATCTGGGTGCACCCGGGCAAGAGGCAAGGGACAAACGGCAAAACAAGAGACAACCACACTGCATCTGGATCAGTCTGGTCACCATACGTCTCCGTCCAGTCAGCGTCATATGCGCAAGGCAGTCATGAGCGGTCGATCGTTTTCGGTAATAGCCCTGTGGACCGTTTTCACCTGCATCCTGAACGGTGCCGTGCCAACCACGACTGGTTCATCGACATGGCACCAGGTTCGATTGTCCGAACCACCGGAACCAAGGACGGATGAAGAGAACGAAACCGTGGCGATGCGGGAAGCGGCGGCACGGCCGGTGGTCTGGCAAAGTGAGGCTGCGGACGTACGACCGGATCGTTTCACGCAAATCCGCATCCTGGGGATCAACGACTTTCACGGACACCTTTCCGCCGGCCAGCGCGTCGAGGGACGCCCCGTAGGAGGAGCCGCGGTTCTTGCCTCGAATCTCAACAGGGCGGCCCCAACCTTCATCGTGCATGCCGGCGACCATGTCGGAGCCTCTCCGCCTGAGAGCTCATTTTTTCAAGACGAGCCGTCGATCGCGTTCTTCAACCTCCTGGGCAACCGGCACTGTTCCTTTGAAAACAGAATGGATGCCCGGTGCAACTTGGTGGGCACTCCCGGCAATCATGAATTCGACGAAGGAACCAAGGAGCTGTTGCGGCTGATCGAGGGCGGCAATCATCCAACCGGCCCCTTTTTCGATGCCGACTATCGAGGAACGACGTTTCCTTACGTGTCTTCGAATGTCATCGACCACGTGAGCGGACGAACAATCTTGCCGCCATACGTCATCAAGGAAGCCGGCGGCGTCAGGCTGGCATTTATCGGCGCCACTCTGAAAGAGACGCCTTCCATCGTCCCGCCGACCGGCATCGCAGACCTGCGGTTCTTGGACGAGGCTTCGAGCATGAACGCGGTCATCCGCCGGCTGCAGGAAGAAGAAGGAATACACACCTTCGTGGTGCTCATTCACCAAGGAGGCAAGCAGCCCGCCTACCAAGGCATGACCCTGCCGGACGGTGCCGTCGATGGACAGGAGCTTGCGGACATCGTCTGGAAGCTGGACGATGACGTGGACGTCGTGGTCTCGGGACATTCCCATTCGTTCACCAACGCCCTACTCAAGAACCGCCACGGCAAAGAGATTCTCGTCACCCAGGCGTTTTCGTACGGTACAGCCTACGCGGACATCCAGGTCGCCATCGACCGAGAGACGGGCGCCGTGATGGAAAAGCGCGCGGCCATCGTCACGGCTTTTGCCGACGAAGGGCCGGGGCTGACCCCGGATCCGCAAGCGGCCCGATTGGTCGCGCAGGCTGAAGCCGCGGCGGCTCCGCGGGCTCAACGACGGATCGCGGCAGCGGCCAAGCCGATTTCCCGCGTGGAAAACGAAGCAGGAGAATCGGCGCTGGGCGACCTCATCGCCGACGCGCAGCGGGCGGCTCTCGGCACCGACTTCGCCTTCATGAATCCCGGCGGGATCCGCACAGACCTTCCGGCCGGCCCCCTGACCTATCGGGATCTCTTCGCCGTTCATCCGTTCGGCAACAACCTAGTCAGCATGAGCCTGACCGGTCAGGAGATCTACGACCTGCTGAATCAGCAATGGGTTGGTCAAACGCGCCCGCGCATCCTCAAGATTTCCGGCCTGACCTATACCTGGGACAGCCGCCGGCCGATTGGGGACCGCATCGTGGACATCAGCAGGAATGGGACGCCGCTCGACCGCGAATCCCAATATTCCGTGACCGTGAACGATTTTCTGGCCGAAGGAGGCGACAATTTCTTGCTGCTGAAACGGGGGCACCATCGTAAGGGCGGTCCAGTCGATGTCGATGCCCTGATCGCGCACGTGGCATCACTGCCGCAACCGTTCGACCCGCCCGCCCAAGACCGGATCTCCCGGCTGCCGTAAACACAAGCAGAAGCCGCCTAGCGTTCTCGTAGGCTTTCGTGGAGAGATCTCAGGAGTGGACTCAGGAGATATTCGATGATCCGCCGCTTCCCGGTTTTGATTTCAACGGCGACGGCCATGCCGGGAAAAAGCTTTACCGTTTTCCCATTGACGAGGATCGTAGACCGCTCCAACCGAACCCGGCTGGCGTAGACCAGTTGCTCCGCTGCCTTGGCTCGACCGAGTGTCTCGTCTTTTGTCTTCTCGCGGTCGAGCGGGACTGCATCGTCCGACACGGTGATCACTTCGCCCGGGATCGTGCCGTAGAGTGTGAAAGGGAAGGTCTCCACTTTGACTTCGACCGGCTGGCCTTCTTTGACGAATCCGACATCCTTGTTCTCGACTTGCGCGGTCACTTCGACAGGGTGATCTTCCGGCACGATCACCAACAGTTGTTGTGCCGGGGTAACGACTCCTCCCACCGTATGCACCGCCAGCTGCTGCACGACCCCGTCAATCGGTGTCGTGAGTCGTTGAAGCGTCGTCTTCTGTCCCGCCTTGGTCACCTCGTGAGCGAGGGAGGCAGCCTTGGTTTCAAGCGTTGCCAGCTCAGCCTGCTTAGTCTGCTGAAATTCCGACATGAGCGCCCGATAGTTCTTTTCGCTTTCCGCCAGGGCCGCTCGATCCTGAACCAGCTTCATGCGCTGTCCGGCCAATTCCTGGGTTCGGTCAATGCGCTGCTCTTCGGCCTGGAAGTATTCCATCTTTGTCGCAGCCTGATATTCCAAAAGCGACTTGAAGGTTTCGGCCCGTTCAATTTCCATCGGCACGGTCGCTTCCAGCCGACGGAGATCCTCTTTGGTTTGCTCAATCGCGGCCTTACGTTGATCGATGACATGCTGCGCCGCCTGCACACGGGCTTGATACTCGGCCAGCTCATCGCGAAGGAGGTGTTGCTGCAAGGCAACATACGTTTCTCCCGCATCAGCCGGAGGGTCGAAGGTCGAGTGACCTACGATCAGCGCGCGCAAGCGAGCCGCTTCGACTCTGGCCGCCCGATATTCATTCAACGCCCGCTCTCGATCCGCCCGGTTCAACGTCGGGTCGAGTTCGATCAGCACGTCGCCTCGTTTGACGACGTCACCGTCTTGGACATGGATGGCGGCGATGACACCGGTTTCATAGGGCTGAATGACTTTGGAATAGCCGCTGGGGATGATCTTGCCTTGGGCAACGGCCACGATATCGATCCAGCCAAACGTCGTCCACAGCACGCCTGACGCGAACAACGCCATGATCACCCAGACAATGGCGCGGCCAATCGGCGACGGCGGCGCATGCTGAATCTCCAACACGGCGGGAAGAAATTCGGTCGTCTCAGAGGGGGTCAGGAACCCTGCGCCAATGGTTCCTGACCCCTTTTCCGCCTGCCAGGCCGACTTCCACACCGTCCAATGTCTTGCCAACGTCCCGAATGCCATCGATCGTGATCCTGTTAGGTTCCCACTTCGACATGCCCTTCTTGAAGCCGGCACAACCGTGCATAGGAACCGTTTCTTGCGAGCAAATCATTATGAGTGCCGTCTTCGACGATCTCTCCCCTCTCCACGACGTAAATGCGATGGGCCGGCCTCACCGCGCTCAGCCGATGGGCGATGATGAACACGGTTCGCCCCTTGCAGATCTGCGCCATGTTTCGTTGAATGACCGCTTCCGATTCGTAGTCGAGCGCGCTGGTGGCCTCGTCAAAGATCAAAATCCTCGGATTCGCGATCAGGGCCCGCGCGATCGCGATCCGCTGCCGCTGTCCGCCTGACAAGGAACAGCCCTGCTCGCCGGCCGGCGTGTCATAGCCTGCCGGCAGTTCGAGAATGAAGTCATGCGCGCCGGCCAGCTTGGCCGCCTGCATCACCTGCTCTATCCCAATTCCCGGATCCGTCAAGGCAATGTTGTCGCGGATTGAACGATTGAACAGGAAGTTGTCCTGAAGCACAACGCCGACCTGCCGGCGCAACGAGGTGGGATCGACCTGTGCCACGTCCACACCATCGACGAGGATTCGTCCACGCTCGGGAACATAGAGCCGCTGGATCAATTTCGCGATCGTGCTCTTGCCGGACCCGGACCGTCCGACGATCCCGATGATCTGTCCCGGCATGACCGAAAACGAGACCTTGCGCAACACTTCGGATCCGTCCGGACGGTATCGGAAGCTGATGTCCTCAAAGGCGACTTGTCCGCGCAACAGCTGAAGCGTCGTCCGATTGACGCTGTGCGAGGCTTCCACTTGCGTGTTCAACACGTCACCCAGTCGTTGAACGGAAATGCCGACCTGTTGGAACTCCTGCCAGAGGTTCACGATCCGGAGCAGCGGCCCCGTGACCTGAGCCGACAGCATGTTGAAGGCGATCAATTGGCCGATGGTCAGATCCCCGTCGATCACCCGATAGGCGCCCACCCAGAGCACGGCGACCACGGTGATCTTCTGAATGCACGAGGCAATCTGGCCCGCTCCCGTGATGAGAATGGTCGCTCGAAAACTGGCCCGCACATAGGCGGCGAGCTGTTCCTCCCATACGCGCAACAGCGGCGGTTCGACGGCAAGGGCTTTGATCGTCTGGATGCCGCTTACGGCTTCCACGAGAAACGACTGGTTGTCCGCGCCGCAGTTGAATTTCTCACGGAGCCTCGCGCGGATGGCCGGTGTGATTGTCATCGACAAGAGGGCATAGAGCGGCAGCGACGCCATGACGACCACGCTCAGCATCGGACTGTAGAGCCACATGACCACGAGGAACACGAACGTAAAGAAGATGTCCAGGACCACGGTGACGGAGTTGCTCGTAAGAAACTGTCTGATCTGTTCGAGCTCGCGCACCCGGGCGACCGTGTCCCCGACACGCCGCGCCTCGAAGTATGCCAATGGCAGTCCCAGAATGTGACGGAACAATTGCGCCCCCAGACCGACATCGATGCGGTTCGTGGTATGCGCCAACAGATAGGTGCGCAGACCGCCGAGCGTTGCGTCGAACAGCGCCAGAGCGATCATGCCGATCGCCATAACGTGCAACGTCGTAAAGCCCTTGTGCACAAGCACCTTGTCGATGACCACTTGCGTGAAGAGGGGCGTTAGGATGGCGAACAATTGCAGGACAAACGAGGCCAGGAACACCTCGCCCAGCAACGTGCGATACTTCACGATGGCCGGGAGGAACCAGGTGAAATCGAATTTCACATCCTGAGGCCTAAGATGCGCGCGCCTCGCAAACAGCAGCACTTCGCCGGTCCACGCCGATTCGAACTCCTCGCGTGACTGAACCAGCGGTCGTCCTAGTGCTGGGTCTTGGATCAACGCTTTGCTGCCTTCGATCTTGGCCAAGACCAGATACCGTCCGTCTCGTTGCTTCGCCACCGCAGGCAGCGGAGTCTCCGCCAGACGGCTCCATCGCGAGCGGTACACACCTGCCTTGAGCCCAAGATGCTGCGCGGCGCGCAGGATGTCGATATCGGAGAACGGCGATCCGGACCGGGCAAACTGATGCCGCAACTGCGCTGGGTCAGCCGGCACGTCGTGAAACCGAGCAAGGATGAGGAGGCACATGAGGCCAGTATCGGTGACCGCCGAGGACAAACTGGAATGCCTTTCTACCTCGTCTGGCATAGCATCGCGTCAAAGGCTGAGAGACGCTTAGACATGAAATCCGGATCCCGGTATAATCGAATGCACTATGCGTCCAACGGGCCACACCACCGACCGCATCATCGAATCAATTGTTCAGCGGCTCGTTGCGGCACTGAAGCCAGAACGGATTTACTTGTTTGGTTCCCAAGCTCGCGGAGATTGCGATCCTGATAGCGACTACGACTTCCTCGTAGTGGTTCCGGCTTCGACCCTTCCGCGATATCGCCGAGATCAAGCCGCCTTTACAGCGCTTCTGGGTATCGGTGTTTCGAAGGACGTGCTTGTTCTGACACGCGACGAATTTGAGAGGCAGCGAACGGTGGTATGCTCCCTGCCTGCCACGGTAGAGCGGGAAGGTGTCTTGCTCTATGCAGCCTGAAAAGGTTGCAGCCGTCAGGGGCTGGCTGAGTCGAGCGGCAAATGACCTGCGTGGTGCCCGCATTGACCTTGAAGCGGATCCTCCGCTTATCGAAGATGCTCTCTTTCATTGTCAGCAGGCGGCCGAAAAATCTCTCAAGGCTTATCTGACATCCCATGACAAGCCATTCAGAAAGACCCACGATCTGGATGAACTCGGCAACGCCTGCCTGAGCGTCGACCCCACGTTACAAGACGCGTTGCTCCCTGCCATCCCCCTTACTATATTTGCTTGGGAATTCCGTTATCCTGGCGATGCCCTCGTGCCGTCGCTTGATGAAACACGCGGCGCCTTTACAATGGCCGAAACCTTGTATGATGCGATAGTGAAGCGATTACCGTCAGCCTGCCACCTCTAGCACTCGGCACACGATTCGCCTGTCGTCGTTCCAGTTTCGCGATCCTTCGAAACCCCAGATGGAGGCTTAGTGCCAGTTGGCCGCCAGGATGCTCTCGACTTGCTGAGGCTGCTGATCGATGGCCTGATCCCACGTGAGCCCGGACTGCTGCGAGAAACCGGCCATCGCCTGGATGAGTTGGTCCACCTGCGTATTCACCAGATGCAGCCCATTGCCGGCCTGAATGTCCTCGATCTGATTGGTAGCGGGGCTCGAATACCAATTCTGAATGGTGACGGCATCGTTCGATCCATGCACCGCTACTCGTAGATCGTTGGCTTGCCGCGAAAGCACGAGATCCAATGGATTGATTCCTGCTCCAAAAAGTAGACGGTCTTGGTTGCCGGCTGTCGTATCGGCATCACGGATCGTGTCCAGGCCGTCTCCTTCGGCAAATGTGTAACTATCGTTGCCCGATCCTCCGCTCAATGTGTCGTTGCCGATTCCTCCGATGAACTGATCGGCCCCGCTGCCACCCGTCAGACTGTCGTTTCCTGCGCCGCCTCGCAGCGTGTCATTGCCCGACCCTCCGTTAAGCGTATCGACCCCGTCTCCACCATCCAGCACGTCGTTGTCGCTGCCGCCGGTGAGCCCGTCGTCACCGAGCCCACCCTGGAGGCTATCGCCCCCGCTTCCGCCTTGTAATATGTCGTTGCCGGCACCGCCGTCCACCTGATCGTTGCCGGATCCGCCATCGAGTTGATTGTTGCCGCTGTTTCCAAGCAATAGACTGTTCGCCGCACTGCCTGTTCCATTGATGTTGGCCGTGCCAGTCAGCGTGAGGTTCTCGACGTTGGAGCCAAGATTGTAGGTCACGGCGCTTTCGACGGTGTCGATCCCCTGGTTTGCCGATTCCATCACCACATCGCCCGTCTGGTTCACGACGAAGGTGTCGTTGCCAACCCCGCCGATCGTCGTGTCGTTCCCGAGACCGCCGTCCAGCCGGTCGTTACCGGCCCCGCCGGTGAGCGTGTTGTTCCCACTGTTGCCAACAAGGAGGTTGTCGAGCGCATCGCCGGTTCCATTGATGTTGGCGCTGCCGGTGAGCGTGAGGTTCTCCACGTTCGCACTGAGCGTGTGGGTGATCCCGCTCTGCACGGTATCCGTTCCCTCATTGCTATTTTCTGTGATCACATCCCCGCTGTTGTCGAATACATACGTGTCGTTGCCCAACCCGCCTTGCATCATGTCCAAGCCGGGCCCGCCATCCAGCAGATCGTTGCCGACCCCGCCGGCTAATCTATCGTTGCCGGCGAGACCGAAAAGCTGATCGTTCCCGACGCCGCCCGTGAGGACATCGTTACCGGCAGTGCCGGTCAGGGTCTGATCGGCGCTGCTGACCGTAAGCACAAACTCATCGGCAACGCTCAGGCTCCTCGAATCCGTCGCCGCGACTTTGAGGTTCAAGACTCCGACATCGCTGCTGCCAGGCGTCCCACTGAAGCTGTGGGTGCTCGTATCGAAGCTCAGCCAAGACGGCAACACGCTGCCGTCAGCCAGTGTGGCAGCATAGGTCAAGGTATCGCCCACATCGATCTCCGCGAAAGTATTCGACGGAACCGTGAAGGAGAAGGCTGCTCCGGTCTGCGCCGATTGGTCCGCGATCGGATTTTCCACAGTCGGAGCATCATTCACGTTCGTGGCTGTAAGAGTGAACGTGTCGGAGGCACTCAAGGAACCCGAATCAGTTGCGGTCACCTTGACTTCCAAGGTACCGATGTCGCTGTTGGCGGGTGTCCCGGAGAACGTCCCGGTATTGGCATCGAAACTCACCCAGCCAGGCAATGCGCCACCATCTGCCAGACTCGCGCTGAGCGTCAAGAAATCGTCCGCGTCGGGATCGGCAAACGTATCGACCGGTACCACCAGGCTGAGTGGCACGTCTTCCTGGACCATCTGATCCGCCAACGGGTTGGCGACGGTCGGAGCGTGGTTGACATTCGATGGAACCAGCTCGACGAGGCTCGTCGTGCTGCCGTCGGAAAATTCCAGCGTCTTGACCACCAGCGAACCATTCGTACCGGCAGGGTCGAAATCCTTTAGCACCACCTGATCGATCCCGCTGCTTCCCACCCGGATGGTCAATTTGTGGGTGGCATGGTCTTGAGCAAAAGTCAGGTTGCCTTGCGTGATGCCGGCGCCAAATCGAATCCGATTACCCTCGGTCGCTGAAGCTGTATCCTCAATCGTGTCCCTGCCGTCTCCGAGACTGAATA
>Ga0268299_1004261_pt1 | contig 11477 bp, 8 predicted proteins | sample NOBtaG_FD_193484 | JGI IMG/M metagenome (GOLD analysis project Ga0268299, IMG submission 193484) | Activated sludge microbial communities from bioreactor in Nijmegen, Gelderland, Netherland - NOB reactor | ecosystem: Engineered > Bioreactor > Aerobic > Activated sludge | place: Netherlands... | reverse complement strand
ACGAGCTGGACGAACAAATCAGCACCCTGACCACGCAGTTCGAGGAGACGGCGCGTTCAGCCGGCACGCGCGAGTCGGCGGATCTCGCCAACGAGATCGTTCAGAGCGTGACCGAACAGCGCGTGTTCACGCATCCCACACAGGATCTCGACGAACTGAACAAGGTCCTCGCGACGACCACGCCCGACACGGTGATCCAGGCGATGCGCGCGCTCTGGGCGGACGCAGGGCCGTTGGTGTTTCTCTCCGGACCAGTGAAGCTCGACCAGCCGGATGCGGTCATACGCGAGGCATACCTGGACAGCGCAGCGATACCGGTCGACGCACTCGCGCAGACGCAGCGGGCCGCGTTCGCCTATGAGGCGTTCGGCACCGCGCAGCCGGCGGACCGGCGCACGAGCGAGGTGCTGGACGTGACCCAGCTGCGCTTCGCCAACAATGTTCGCGTGAACCTGAAACCCACGCGCTTCGAGGCGAACAGCGTGCTGGTGTCGGTGCGCATCGGCGCGGGCCGGCTGGAGTTTCCGCTCGACAAACCAGGCCTCGAGGCGCTCGCAGAAGGCGCTTTCGTCGCAGGCGGCCTGGGCAAGCACAGTCTGGACGAGCTCAATCGCATCACCGCGGGGCGCAGCATCGGCCTGGGCTTCGAGGTCGAGGACGAGGCATTCGTCCTGGGCGGACGCACCACGCCATCCGACCTGCCGCTACAGTTGCAGTTGCTGGCCGCCTACATCACCGACCCGGGCTACCGTCCGGAAGCGCTGGCGAAGTTCCGCCAGACGCTGCCGCAACGCTATCAGATGCTCGATCGCACACCGATGGGCGTGATGCAGAAGGATGTCATCCGCTTTCTGCGCGGTGGCGATCCGCGCTTCGGCTATCCCGACCAGGCCACGTTGGCCTCGCGCAGCTTCGAGGATCTGCACGCGGTGCTCGACAAGCCGCTCGAGCGCGGCTACCTGGAATTGACCCTCGTCGGCGATTTCGACCTGGAGCAGGCGATCGCCGCGGTTTCCGCCACCTTCGGCACCCTGCCGGCGCGCGATGCCGTCAAGCCGCCGTTCACTGCCGAGCGCGACGTGCGCTTTCCCGCCGGCAGTCCGGATGTGGTGCGCTTCGGCTACGACACCAATGATCCCAAGGCGATCGCCGCGGCATATTGGCCGACGACGGACTTCTACGACGTGAGCGACGTGCGCCGGCTGTACGTGCTGGGCAGGATCCTGGGCAATCGCGTGCTCGAACGCGCCCGCAACGTCCAGGGGCTCGCGTATACGGCGCAAGGCGATCATGCACCCAGCCAGGCCTTCCCCGGTTACGGCATCCTGTACGGGGTCGTCGACGCGCCGCCGCAGAAGGCCGAGGCGCTTGCCCGGGAGATCCGAGACATCGGCAGCGAGATCCATCGCGATGGCATCACGCAGGACGAACTGGAGCGCGCGCGCAATCCGATCGTCGCGGAACTGAAGAAGCTGCTCGAGACCAACGCCTACCTGCTGTCGGGCATCGTCAGCGGATCGCAGGAACGCCCGGAGCGGCTGAAGCGGGCGTTGACCAGCGTGCAGGAACTGTCTTCCCTCACCGTGGAAGACGTCGAGGCGGTCGCGCGCAAGTACCTCGTGCCGAGCGCGGCTCTGCCGGTGGCGATCGTGCCGCGCACGCTCACTGCCGCCTCGCCCAGCAGCCAGAACGACCCGGGGGAGCCGGCGCTCTCCCCGCCGGCGCAGCCTTAGCGATCACTCGGCCGGGGCCTTTCCCCCCAATGCCTGCTTGAGCGCGACCATCATGTCCATCGGGAAAACGATGGTGTTGCTGCGGTCGCTGGCGATGGTCGTCAACGTCTGCAGGTAGCGCAACTGCATCGCTTCGGGCTGCTCGGACAAGGTGCGAGCGGCTTCGAGGAGCTTCTGCGAGGCCTGCAGTTCGCCTTCGGCCAGGATCACCTTGGAGCGCCGCTCGCGCTCGGCCTCTGCCTGACGCGCCATCGCGCGCGCCATGTTCTCGTTCAGGTCGATGTGCTTGATCTCGACGTTGGAGACCTTGATGCCCCATGCGTCGGTCTGCTGGTCCAGCGCGCTTTGAATATCCACGTTGAGTTTCTCGCGTTCGGACAGCATCTCGTCGAGTTCATGCTTGCCCAGCACGGCACGCAGCGTCGTTTGCGCGAGCTGGCTGGTCGCGACGAGGAAGTTCTCCACCTGGATGATCGCCTTGTCCGGTTCCACCACGCGAAAGAACACGATTGCGTTCACTTTCACCGACACGTTGTCCTTGGAGATCACGTCCTGGGATGGAACGTCCATGGTCACCGTGCGCAGGTCGACCTTGACCATCTGCTGCAGCCCGGGAATCACGATCACCAGGCCCGGCCCTTTCACCTTCCAGAAGCGGCCGAGCTGGAACACCACGCCGCGTTCGTACTCGCGCAGGATGCGCACGGCGTAGAACAACGCCGCTCCGATCAGTACGACGATGATGATGCCGCCAAAACCTTCCATGCTCAGTCTCCTGTCTGCTTCAAGCCGTCAGCCTGGGTCGGTTCGACCCTCAAAGTCAGTCCGTCGATGCCTACCACGCGCACGCGCTGGCTTATCTGGAGCGGCGTGGCGCTGTTGACGCGCCACAATTCGCTGTGCACGCGTGCCCAGAGCTCGCTGCCGCGCTGCTCCACCACTTCGCCGATCGCGCCCATCATCTCCTCGCGCCCGCTCACCACCGGCTGCGTGCGCGAGCGCATTGCCAGTCCGATGACGACCACGAAGAAGATCAGGCTGAGGATTGCCAGTCCGCCGATCAGCAACCAGGGAATGTCGTAGCCGGGCACGTCGGTGTCGATGAGCAGGATGGAACCGATGACGAATGCAATGGTACCGCCGATGCCCAGCGCGCCGTAGGAGGTCACGAACAGCTCCGCCGCCATGAACCCGATGCCCAACACGATCAGGGCGAGCCCCGCGTAGTTCACCGGCAACATCTGGAAGGCGTAGAGCGCCACGAGCAGGCTCACCGCCCCGATCACGCCGGGGAACACCATCCCCGGACTGTAGAACTCCAGCAGCAATCCATAGAACCCGATGAGCAGGAGGATGTAGGCCATGCTCGGATCGGTGATCACCGCCAGCAGGCGGCTGCGCCAGTCCGGATCCACCCGCACCACGTCCGCGCCCGTCGTACTGAGCACACGCTTGCCGCCCTGAACCTCCACGCTGCGCCCGTCCACCTTGGCAAGCAGCTCCGCCACGTCCGCGGCGAGCACATCGACCACATTGATCGCAAGCGCTTCGTCCGCAGGTAAACTCACCGCTTCTCGCACGGCCTTCTCCGCCCACTGCGCATTGCGACCGCGCAGTTGCGCCAAGCCCTTGATGTACGCAACCGCATCGGACACCGCCTTGCGGCTCATTGCATCGCCCGAGGCCGGCTCGGGCTCGCCGGCCCCTGGCTTTTCCGGTTTTGCACCCTCGCGCGGCTTCGCCGGCCCGGGCTCTGCGGGCTCCTTAGGCTTGCCTCCGCCTCCCCCGATCTGCACCGGTGTAGCCGCCCCCAGGTTGGTTGCCGGTGACATGGCTGCGATGTGACTCGCATAGAGCAGGTAGGTTCCGGCACTCGCCGCGCGAGCCCCACTGGGATGGACGAACATCGCCACCGGCACCGGCGAGGCCAGAATGTCCTTGATCATGCGGCGCATGGACAGATCGAGGCCCCCGGGCGTATCCATCTGAACGATGACCAGCTCGGCCTCCTGCTCGGCGGCCTTCTTCAAACCGCGACCGAAATAGTCTGCGACGGAAGGTCCGATCGCGCCGTCGATCGTCAACAGCACCACGGGCTGCTGCGCGGCTCCGGCCGCACCGACGAGGCAGATCAGGCAGAACACGAGGGCGGCGAGGCGGCGCATGAAGGAAGCGGCGAAGCGAGGGGGGACTTCGACTATAGCCAGTTGCATGCCGGTGCGCATGTTCAGTCTCGCCCCCCTGGTCGAACCGCAGGACGGTCCGTTTCCTGCTGCAAGCCGAAGCGATGATCGGTATGTCTCTGTACTATCGACGGGACGTTCCGGCTTACAATCGATCCGGCCCACCGACAGGGAAAGGTCCCGCCATGCCGCGCTATCTGAACATCCTCGCTGCCGCCCTGACGGCACTGCTCATCGGCGGCTGCGGCACCAACCCGGTGACGAAGAAGACCGAACTGCAGTTCGTCTCCGAGGGCAAGGAAATCCAGATCGGTCAGCAGAATTATGCGCCGGCACGGCAATCCCAGGGCGGGGACTACGTCATCGACCCCGAGCTGACCGCTTACGTTCGTGAGGTCGGCCAGCGGCTGGCCGCCGTTTCCGACCGCCCGCAACTGCCGTACGAATTCGTGGTGCTGAACGATTCCGTTCCGAACGCTTGGGCCATGCCAGGAGGGAAGATCGCTTTCAACCGGGGGCTGCTCTACGAACTGAACAGCGAGGCCGAATTGGCCGCCGTGCTCGGCCACGAGATCGTGCATGCCGCCGCCCGCCACGGTGCGCAGAGCATGGAGCGCGGCATGCTGCTGCAAGGCGCGATCATGGCGGTGGGTATCGGCACGAGCGACAGCCGCTATTCGCAGCTCTATGTCGGTGGCGCGCAGGTCGCTGCACAACTGGTCAATCAGAAGTACGGACGTGGTGCCGAGTCCGAATCCGACTACTACGGCATGAAGTATATGAAGCAAGCCGGCTACGATCCCGCAGCCGCGGTGACGCTGCAGGAGACCTTCGTACGTCTGAGTGAGGGCCACCAGACGAACTGGCTCGAAGGTCTGTTCGCCAGCCACCCGCCCTCCCCGGCGCGGGTGGAAGCGAACAGGACAACGCTTCAGGAACTGGGCGCAGGCGGGGACTGGGGCCGTGAGCGCTACGCCGCACGCACTGCGAGGTTGCGCGCCACCCAGCCCGCGTATCGGGCTTACGACGAAGGCGTGAATGCCCTGGCGAAGGGTGACGCCGCGACCGCGACCGCGCGCGCGGAACAGGCCCTGGCGATCGAGCCGCGTGAGGCGCTGTTTCACGAGCTGCTCGGTGACGTGTCCTTGTCCCAGAAGCGTCCCGAGCAGGCGCTGCCCCACTACGCCCGCGCGATGGAACTGAATCCGAACTACTTCAAACCCGTGGCGCAGACCGGCATCGCGCTGTTCAATCTGCGTCGGCGCGATGAGGCCTCCGATTACCTGCAACGCAGCATCCGGATGCTGCCCACCGCCCCTGCGCATTACCTGCTGGGGGTCATGGCCGAGGACCGCGGGGACCTGCAGAACGCGCTGACCAACTACCAGGTCGCGGCCAGCTCGAACTCCGCCATCGGCAAAGAAGCGGCACAACGCTTCGTGCGCCTGGACCTGCCGCGCAATCCCGAGCGCTACATCCGATCCGGTGCGCGGCTGGCAGAGGACGGGACACTCTACGCAATCGTGCAGAACGCCGGCCCCGTGCCGCTCGCCGACGTGCGCGTGCGCATGGTGCGCACCGACGGCCAGCGCATCCTCGACCAGTCGTCGGTGATGAAGATTCCCACGCTGGCGCCGGGCAAGCAGGCGCAGTTGGTGGTTGCACGCAAGGTGCAGGTCCAGGACGAGAGCGCGCTGCGGCAATATCGCGTAATCGTGGACAGCGTCTCGGTCGCGCCGTAGCGCGCGCCCCACGCACGGCGGACCTTTCACTGCCCTGTTGCGGCCGTCACCGCAGTGGCATAGGCTGTCCGGAGAATCAACCAACCGGACCTCTTGTCCCCACGATGAAAAAACTCATCAATCATCCGGCGAGCGTCGTGCGCGAGATGCTCGAGGGCGCCGTCGCACTTGCATCGGGGCAGCGGCTGCTGGCCGAAGAGGATGTGGTGGTGCAAGCCGATCTGCCGCGCACCGACGACCGCCAGGTCGCGGTGCTCTCGGGCGGAGGCAGCGGGCACGAACCGGCGCATGCCGGCTACGTGGGGCGTGGCATGCTCACGGCCGCAATCGCCGGCGACGTGTTCACCTCGCCGAGCAGCGATGCGGTGCTCGCCGGCATCAAGGCGGCCGCAGGTCCCGCAGGCGCAGTGCTGATCGTCAAGAACTACACCGGCGACCGCTTGAACTTCGGTCTCGCCGCCGAGATGGCGCGCGCGGAGGGCATCCCGGTGGAGCTCGTGGTCGTGGCCGACGACGTGGCACTGCGCGATACGGTCGAACCCGCGCGGCGGCGCGGCATCGCCGGCACGGTGCTGATCCACAAGATCGCCGGTGCAGCGGCGCAGAAGGGCGTTGCGCTGCAGGAGGTCGCGCGGCTTGCCCGCGAGGCCGCCGGAGAACTGGGCTCGATGGGCGTGGCCCTGGGCGCGTGCACGCTACCCGCGGTGGGCAAGCCCAGTTTCGAGTTGGGCGCAAGCGAGATCGAGCTCGGGCTGGGCATACACGGCGAACCCGGCGTGCAGAAGGCCGCGCTGGAGCGCGTGGAACTCCTGGTCGACAGGCTGCTCGAGGTGATCGCGCTGGACCGCGGGTTCCTCGCGGGCGAACGTCTCGTCCTGCTGGTCAATGGTCTGGGCGCAACACCGCCGATGGAACTCGCGATCGTGGCACGCGATGCGCTGCGCCACCTGCGTGCAAACGGGTTCGATGTGCAGCGGGCGTGGAGCGGCACGCTGTTGTCCGCGCTCGACATGCCCGGCTTCTCCTTGTCTCTGCTGCGCGTGGACAACGCGCGGCTCGCGCTGCTCGACGCGGCCACCGACGCGCCCGCATGGCCAGGGACAGGACGGTTGGCCGCGGAGATCACCCTGACGGATGCGCAGATGGTCAGTCATGTCGCAGGCATGTCGCGCCCGCCCGTCTCTGCGGCATCGGTCGACGAGCGGCTGCGCGGGGCGGCACTGGCGGCGGCCGAGGCGTTGATCGCCAATGAGGAGCGCCTGACTGCGCTCGACGCGCGCGCAGGTGATGGTGATCTCGGTACCAGCATGACGCGTGGCGCGGCCGCCATCGCCTCCCTGCCCAAGGACGCGTGGACCAATGAAGCAGTGGCGCTGTCGCGTATCGGCCATGCACTGCGACGTGCCATCGCAGGCAGTTCCGGACCCTTCTACGCCACCGCGGCGCTGCGGGCCGCGCGGGTTTTGACCGGGAAGACGGCGCCCTCTGCATCCCAGTGGGCAGAGGCCTTCACACAGGCGGTCGCTGCGATCCGGGAACTGGGCGGAGCGAAGCTCGGGGATCGAACCATGGTGGACGCCCTGCAGCCTGCGGCGGATGCCTTCGCCTCTGCCCTCGAGGCGGGAGAATCTCCCGAGCGGGCGTGGGCAGTGGCAATTGCTGCCGCACGCGCGGGGTGCGCAGCGACGGCGCACATGACTCCGCGCCTGGGCCGCGCCAGTTACCTGGGCGCACGCGCGGTGGGGGCTCCGGACGCCGGTGCCACGGCGGCGCTGTGCTGGCTGGAGGCATTGGCACCGCATATCCGATGAGCCAGGACGGCTGCGCCTCGTCCGGCCAGCGCGCGTGCGCAGCACCGCCGCTCGCCCGGCGCGCATGAACGATGTATCCGAGGCAATGGAAACGGTTCGACCCCGAACACAGATCGGCACTCGCCGACATGGCGGGCGCAACCACCGGGATCTCTTGCGGCGACGCCGCCCGCATGCATCGGCGGTCACTACCCTTCTACGACGCTGCCTATTTGATCAGGATCCGCGATCCCGGCTGGGAGCGACGTCCCGGATTCGGTCTGTTCTTCCTGCACTGCGATGACACGTTGCACTGGCTCGACGGCAGGTCCAACGCGATTCATGCGGTCAACGCGAGCGCCCCGATCCGCCTGAACGACTGGAACGTGCTGGAGTATCTTCGATTCTTCGCCTACTTCGTTCGTGGCGCTTCGGGCCATGCGTTCCTGATTCTCCAGAGCGGAGACGATCCGGCCATGCCGGCGCGGACCAGCCCCGCGGCCCGCGCAATCATCGATTCGCTCGTCTATCCGCCCCGTGTCGAGGGGCGTGCGGAAAACGGCGATTACGTGTGCCGCGCGGTGGTGCTCCACGGCGGCGACCTGTACGACACCGAGTTCGGTGTGGCGCCGAACGGCGAGACGATCATGCGCGGTGACAGGCACCTGGCACAGCTGCCGTTCAAGCCGGTCGCACCGCTGCGCTGATGCAGCAGAAGCGTCCTTCCCGTCCTACGGTTCCCTCACCCAGGTCTGCGTTCGCCCCAGCAGGGACACGCCGATGAAGCCGCGCACCTCCAGCTTCATGCCGCCGTCGGCGAGTTTTACCTTGCAGCGGTAGGTCTTGCCGTTCTTGGGATCGAGGATCGAGCCGCCGGCCCACTGCTCGCCGTCCTTGGTCAAGCCCCATAGGATGACCATCCCTTCGATCGGCTTGTCCTTGCGCGCCCCCGGGCAGGCTCGGCACAATCCGTCGGGATCGTCGTCCGGCTGGCGGTTCAGCGTCTTCTCGATGCTGCCTTCGAGGGTGCCGCCGGCATCGACGATGCGCAGCAGCGAGCGCTCCTTCCCGGTCTTGTCATCGATGGTGCGCCACAGGCCCACGGGCGTGGAAAAATCGGCCGCCTGTGCGAGCGCGCCGAGCAGCGCAAACATCAACGCGGCGGCGAAGCACTTGATCGTCATCTGCATGCTCAGTTCCTCCCCTGTTTGACGACATCGGGTGCCGCGTTGCGCATGCGCGCGATCGCGTCCCAGTCCCATTCGATTCCCAGTCCCGGCGCCTGCGGCGCCAGCGCGTAGCCGTCCTTCATCACCACACGCGAATGCGTAATGCGATCGAGTTGCGGAATGTGCTCCAGCCAGGTGGCGTTGGGCACCGCCAGCACCAGCGGCAGGTGGATCTCCATCAGGAAGTGCGGGCAGACCTGCACATTGAAGGTCTCGCACAGGTGCGCCACCTTCAGCCAGGGCGTGATGCCGCCCACGCGGCCCACGTCCACCTGCACGATGCTGCAGGCGCCACGCTGCAGATACTCGCGGAAGTGCGCGGGATGGTAGAGAGACTCGCCGATGGCGATCGGGATCGAAGTCGATTGCGACAGCAGGACGTGGCCGTTGAGATCTTCTGCCGGCAGCGGCTCCTCGAACCAGAAGATGTCGAGCGCTTCGTAGTGGCGCGCCCGCCGGATCGCCTCCGACACGGTGAAGCCCTGGTTCGCATCGGTCATGATGTCGTAGTCGTCGCCAAGCGCCTTGCGCACGGCCAAGAGCCGGGCGACGTCCTGCGAGACGTGGGGACGGCCGATCTTGACCTTCACGGCCTTGAAGCCCTTCTCCCTTGCCGCCTGGGCGTTCTCGACAACTTCGGCGGGAGACAGGTGCAGCCACCCGCCTTCGGTGTCGTACACGGGAATGCGGCTTTGCGCACCGCCGGCCATCACGTGCAGCGGCAGTCCAGCCTGCTTGCAGCGCAGGTCCCACAGCGCGGTGTCCACGCAGCACAATGCGATGCTGGTGATTGCGCCCACCGATGTGGCATGCGTGTGGAAGAACAGGTCCTTCCAGATCTCCTCGACCATCGCAGGATCGCGCCCGATCAGGCGCGGTGCCATGTGATCACGCAGCAGCGCGACCACCGACGAGCCGCCGGTTCCAATGGTGTAGGAATAACCTGTGCCGTCCGATCCGTCGTCGCAGAAGATGCGCAGCATCGGCGTCTCCTGCATGGAGAAGGTCTGGATCGCATCGCTGCGCGGGACATGGGGCTGGAGGTCGACCTGAAGGATCTCGACCCGGGTGATCTTTGCCACGATGCGCCTCCTGTTGTGGCGGCGGCAGGTGGACTGCGTGCCCCCGTCTCAAATGAAGACGCCGGACACGGGGTCCGGCGTCGGAACGTGTTCTGCATGCAGCTTCACGCGGCGATCGGAACCGCGATTCCTTCCTGCTCGCACGTGGGCGCAACGTCGGACGTCGTCGCCCGCTGCATGTCACGCGCCCAGCGCAGATCGTCGAACGCCCGGCCGCGGTGCATGGTGCAGCGGTTGTCCCACATGACCAGGTCGTGGACGCGCCAGCGGTGGCTGTAGACGAACTGGCGCTGGGTCGCATGCTCGATCAGTTGTGCGAGCAGCGCTTCGGCCTCGGCCTCGGCCATGCCGAAGATGCGTCCGGCGTGCGACGCGAGATACAGGCCCATGCGACCGGAGCCGGGATGGCGGCGAACGATGGCCTGCGGCACCGGCGGCAGCGCCTCGTTCTCCTCCTCGGAGAAATCGCTGAAGCCCAGCTTGCGTCGCGAATACATGATCGCGTGCTCGGCGATCAGGCCACGCAGGCGCAGTTTCATCTCATCGGATAGCGCGTCGTAGGCTGCGCGCATGTCGGCATACTCGGTCTGTCCGCCGACCGGCGGGATGGCGCGCGCGTACAACAGCGAGGCGCGCGCCGGCAGGCGGCGGAAGGAACTGTCCGTGTGCCACATGCGGTTGGCCATCTCGAAGATGCGCTTGCGGCTGGTCTCGCCCCAGATTTTGTCGCCGGGAGCGAGGTTCGAGACGTCGGCGATCTCCGCGCGCACACGCAACTGCGCATCCTTGCGCGTGGCATGGATGGTGGTCTCCAGCGGCCCGAAGTTGCGCGCGAACTCCAGATGCTGATCGACGCTGAGGTGTTGATCGGGGAAGACCAGGACCGCGTAGCGGTCGAACGTCGCGTGAATCTCGGCAAGGGTTTCCGCCGACAGCGGGGCCGAGAGATCGACGTCGCCGATCTCTGCAGCAAAATTGTCCGTGACCGGGTAGATCGTCAGTGCCATGGAAAACTTCCGCTCTGGTGTTTGTGTGGTGCCCTGTCTGACCAAGCTGCCGTCGTCCCGGCGAAAGCCGGGACCCAGGGGTTGAACCTGGGCTACGAATGCAGCGCCTCGAAAACGCCCGCCGCGCCCATGCCTGTTCCGATGCACATGGTAACCATACCATATCTGAGGTTGCGCCGCCGCAGGCCGTGCACCAATGTCGCGGTTCTGATCGCGCCCGTGGCGCCAAGTGGATGCCCCAGCGCGATGGCCCCGCCGAGTGGGTTCACTTTGTTCGGATCCAGACCCAGGTCGTTGATCACTGCCAAGCTCTGCGCGGCGAACGCCTCGTTCAGTTCGATCCAGTCCAGGTCCTCTTGACGCAGATTGACCTGCTCGAGCACCTTGGGGATGGCCAGCTTCGGGCCGATGCCCATGATCGCCGGCGGCACGCCGGCGACGGCAAAACCGAGAAAGCGCGCCAACGGCTTGAGGCCGTAGCGCGTGAGTGCCGCCTCGCTGACCACGATCACCACGCCGGCGCCATCCGAGGTCTGAGAACTGTTGCCGGCCGTGACCGACCCACTCGCGGCGAACGCCGGTTTGAGCTTGGACAGCACATCGATGGTCGTGCCGGCCCGCGGACCTTCGTCCACGCTGACCGTGCGCGTGGCGTGCTTGACCTCGTGCGTGGCCAAGTCGGCGAGCTTCTCGTCGATGGTCACCGGCGTG
>Ga0268299_1004260_pt1 | contig 11483 bp, 13 predicted proteins | sample NOBtaG_FD_193484 | JGI IMG/M metagenome (GOLD analysis project Ga0268299, IMG submission 193484) | Activated sludge microbial communities from bioreactor in Nijmegen, Gelderland, Netherland - NOB reactor | ecosystem: Engineered > Bioreactor > Aerobic > Activated sludge | place: Netherlands... | reverse complement strand
TGCGGCCGCTGTGGCCGAATGCGGCACTGGCAAGACGCTCATCTCGTTAGGCAGTGTTTTCACGCACGCGCGCGGGAAGCGGTTCACGGCGCTAACCATGGTCCCGCCCCAGTTGGTTGAAAAATGGGCGCGCGAATGTTTCTCAACGCTGCCCGGCGTTCGGGTCTTCTTCATCGATGGCGTGCGAAACGGGGCTTCGTCGAATGGCTTCACGGGAGTGAACGAAGTAAAGTTCCGTAACAGTCGAATCATCCGGGAGGGGCTGAAGACAACGTTGAGCGAGCTTCGGCTGGCGAAGCGTCACCGCTCGGCCCGGGCGCGCTGGAACGCCAATGTCGGAGCGCCCTCCATCTTCGTCGTATCGCGCGAGCGGGCTAAGCTGGGCTACTTCTGGCGCCACGCGTATGGGACACCCCATTCGGGGCCGTTTCACGGAAGTGTCGTGAACCCGGATACAGGGAAACCGATCCTGACGTCGGACGATCAACTACGCCGCGCGGACTTCCGAAAAGTGAAGCACTCGGAGCTGATTCTGCCGGACTCGTTGAACGAGAGGCGTCCCTTCCATAGCGCGCTGTGGCAGGCCGACAATGCCAGAATCCCAAGGATGGCTCCCATGGAGTTCATCGGGCGGTATCTCGATGGCTTCTTCGACTACGGAATCGCCGACGAAGTTCACGAGCTGAAGGGAGAAACGGCGCAAGGCAATGCCTTGGGAACCCTGGCGTCAGCTTGCGGCCGGACGGTGATTCTTACCGGCACGTTGCTGGGTGGCTACGCCGACGATGTCTTTAACATTCTCTACCGGGTTGATGCCAAGCGGATGCGCGAGGAAGGATTCGATCACGGCGAGGCTGGCGTGCGGCAGTTCGCCAGCGTGTACGGCGTGCTCGAGAAGGTTACGACGATTGAGGCGGCTGACAACGCCTGCTCGAAGGCCAAAGTGACGACGACCGTGAAGCGTCGGCCCGGCGCATCGCCGCTGCTCTTTGGCGGTTTCTTGATGAACTTGGCCGCGTTTGTGTCATTGGAAGACATCTCGGATGCACTCCCGCCATACGAGGAGGAAGTGATCTCGGTCGCACTGGACCCTATGCTGAAAGAGGCATACGGACGGCTGGAGGATGACGTCCGGGAAGCGCTACGCGCGCATCACGGTAACGCCTCGGTGGTCAGTACCGCCATGAACGCGCTTCTCCTGTACCCGGACCGGCCGTTTGGGCTCGGAACGCTTTATGGGTTTGATCGCAATCCGGAGACGGGCGAGCGCGAGCGATTCGTGATTTCGGAGCCTGCGGATCTGGACCAGGAGTTCGTCTACGCGAAAGAGCGGCGGCTCATCGAAGAGATCAAACGCGAGCTTGCGGTGGGCCGAAAGGTCCATGTATTCGCCGTCTACACCAAGAAGCGGGATGTGACGCGGCGGCTGCAACATCTTCTTTTGAAGGAAGGGATTCGCGTCGAGATTCTGACTGCGGAGGCTCCGCCCGCCGATCGCGAGGCTTGGTACGAACGGCACCTTCGGAATGGCATGCAGGTCTGCCTGGCTCATCCCAAACTGTGTAGCGTCGGGCTCGATTTGCTGGACTTCCCAGTGCTGCTGTTCTATGAAACTGGCTACTCGACGTACACGCTCCGTCAAGCCAGTCGGCGCAGTTGGAGGATTGGGCAGAAGCATCCGATTCGCGTTGGGTTCCTAACCTATTCAGAGACGGCGCAGGAGTCGTGCCTGCGGCTGATGGGCAAGAAACTCATGGCGTCACTGCCCATGGAAGGCAAGCTCCACGCCGATGGGCTTCAATCCATGGATGCGGACGACGACCTGCTTACCGCCATGGCCCGCGATCTCGTGACGCGGCAAGGCGTGGGAGAAGCCGCCGCCGAGGTTTGGAAGAACTTGTTGGGTCGACACAGGCCCGTCGAGGTTACGGCGTCCACATTGCAGACAGCCGCCGAAACGCCAGTGCATGAAACTGAACCGGCGGAGATCGCGACGTGGATACGATCGGCTGAACCGGCGGTTCAGTTGTCCCTATTTTGAAGTCATCCCTGGAGGTGACCAATGTCAGCATTGGCAATAGTGCCGGGCGTGCCCGAAACCACCTGCGGCCTTTCGCGGCGACTTGCGGAGTTGCTTGAGCAGAGCGAATCAGAGGGTGCGCAGAGTCAACTCCCGGATGCGACACGAGAGCAGGCCACTGGTTTGGTAGAGGCGCTGCGCCGTCGTATCGTCCGTAAGCCCGACCGCGACCATCGCTCGCTCTTCGATCTCGACGACCGGCTGATTGAACTGATGTGGCTGGTCGAGGAAGCGGCGGACACCGGAGGCGAGATTTCGAAGGAGCTGGCCCAAGAGATCGACACGTACCTGGAGGCCTACCGGCTCAAGGTGGATCGCATCGTCGGCTACTGGCGGTGGCAGCAATCGATTGCCGACATCAGCTCCAAGGAGGCGGAGAGACTGGCCGCCAGGAAGAAAGCGGCCGAAAATCGGGTGACCAGGCTCAGGGGATTCCTATTCGCTTTTATGATGGCCCGCGGGATCAAGAAGCTGGAAGGGGAGAAGAGCGACATCGGCATGCAGCGAAACAGCACCGCCTCTTTGGTTGTTGACGATCCCCTGCAGATTGGAGAACGATTCTTCGAACGGTCCGTCCGCTTTAACAAGACCGAACTGCAGGAGATTGTCTATCAACTGGCCGAAGGAGAGGTGCGCCGCCGTTTGGAGCTTGCACTCAAAGACGGGTGGGAAGTAAACGGCGACGCCCTCCGCGCCGCGCTCGTGAACCGAGAGGCGGTTGCGGGTGCGCGGCTGGTGACTGGAAGTCATATTCGTATTCGATAACGGCTTCAGGCACACCGTTGGCGAGGCAGACTGACTCGATGTCTCTGGATGCGCTCTGCGAAAATAGGAGATCGCCAGATGAAAGACGGCAGCAAGTACGACTTGGTGGTGAAGGACCTGTTCCAGCGAGATCATCCGAGCGTGCTGGACCAGTTGACTGCCGGTGTTGCGGTGCGGGAGGTCCTGAACGTAGAACTGGCAAGAGTTGAGGAGCGTCGAGCGGACTTGGTGTTATTGCTGGCGGATGAAACCATTCTCCATATCGAGTTCCAGAGCGGCAACGACAAGGACATGCCCTACCGCGAGGGGATCTATTGTCTTCTGCTCGGCCAGAAGTACCGGCGTCGTGTTCGGCAGGTAGTTCTGTATGTGGGACAGCCGAAGATGCGGATGGAGGATCACGTGGACCTTGGCGAGACAACGGCCGCGTACACGTTGATGGATATTCGCGACATGGACGCGCGGAAGTTGATGGCCAGCGGCCGGGCGGGCGATCTCGCGCTCGCGATGCTTGCCGGTGGCGGTCCGGAGCAGGTGTTTGAGATCGCGAAACGGGCGAGCGAGTTGAAAGGCGCCGAGCGCCAAAGGGTTGTTTCCCAACTCGTGTTGTTGTCGGGCTTGCGCCGTCTAACGGGAAGGCTGAGAATGGAGTTGAAAGCTATGAGCGTCATCACAGATATCACCAAGAACGAATTCGTCCAAGACGTCGTCCGGGATAGTCTGGCGAACATGCTCCGGGGACAACTGGAGACGAAGTTCGGCAATCTGCCGAAATGGGTGGTTGAGCGGCTGGAAGCGGCCACGTCTGTCCAGGTCGAGCGCTGGTCGAAAAAGATCCTGACCGCCGATACGCTCGAAGGCGTGCTCGGCAAAAAGTAATCTCTCTTGCAGGTGAACGGGACCGCGCGACCGGTGAGGTCTGCGCGGCCTTTTCGCTATTAGGGCCTGCGCAAGAGGAATGCGTGAATGACGCCGGGCAGAGTTCAAGCGTCGCATGCTCTTGCGGGAGGCCGCCAGTGCGATTCTTACCTGGGGAGGCTGGTTTGCTCACTTCTCCGATTCATCCTCTTCAAATCGCCGGCGTAGTCTTCACGGTGGCGTTGCTGGCATTGGCATGGGCAAGTCGTGGCCGCCTGAATTCCATGGGATTCGAGTTCCTTCATTGGAACCGGACGAGTGCACGGGAGAACGCGGAGGCTCTGGGCTTCGGTGCGGTCTGCGGTATGGCGGTAGCATTGCTATTCCAGGCCCTCTACAAGGGCGCACCGTTCGAATGGCAGGAAGCGTGGATCGGAATCACACTCGGCCCACTGATCGAAGAGGCAATCTTTCGCGGGTACCTTTTCGGCTTGGCCGAGTGGGGGTTACGGAAACGCTTTCGCCGGGCAGGCTGGATTGCGGGCATCGCGATAGCGGCAGCTTTCGCCCTCTGTCACCTTCTCAAGACTGACATCACAGGTCTGCAGATCGGTGTCATCTTCGTCATGGGCGTCGTCTACGCGTGGCTGAGGATCACGTCGAATTCGACCACGTCGCCGTTCCTGGCGCACTCAGTGTACAACGCCGTCATTTTCGCCGCAGCGGCGCTGCTCGCGTGAAATAGATTTCAACCGATTTCAGAACCGGGGGAGCCTACCGGCTCCCCTTTTGCTTTTTAGGAGAGAAGTTCGATGATTCGATCCACGGAAGACTTTCGCAGCCTTCTCAAGGCGGCTCGCCGCGCCGGAACCCCGCTGCTTGCTGTGCGGACGACTGATCCGGCCAGCGCGATGGCTCAGGTGTCGGCAAGCCTTTGCGGCAAGACCGAAATCCCTGTATTCGCCTGGGACATCATGAGTGGCATCGCCGCACGCAACAAGGCGGGCAAAGAGGCAAGTGCCCACGTGTTCGGTGAGAAGGCTGCTGCCGCTGGTCCGGCAGATGTACTGTTGGCCCTTCAGAAGGGCGCCGCGGTGAAACAGTTTGCGGACGCCGTTGTGTTCTTCAACAATCCACAACGCATCTGGGAGCAGGTAGACATCGTGCAGGGCGTCTGGAATCTCCGCGACGTGTTCAAGGTGGGCGGCCAGGTGTTGGTGCTGGTGACGACTCCGGGCTCGGTCCTCCCAGTCGAGCTGCAAAACGACGTAATGGTTATTGACGAGCCGCTTCCGTCGGCGGACGACCTGCGGGAGATCATCCCCGGATTGTTTGAGTCAGCCGAACTGGCTCCACCCGACCCCTCCATCGTGGATCAAGCTGTGGATGCTCTGGTGGGACTCGCGGCCTTCCCGGCGGAGCAAGCGTTGGCAATGTCGCTGTCAAAGAGGGGTCTGGATGTCGAGCGTTTATGGGAGCGAAAGCGCCAGGCTGTAGAACAGGCGCCGGGCCTGACAATTTGGCGCGGCGGCGAGACGTTCGCAGACATTGGTGGTTGCGACAACATCAAGCGGTTTCTTAGCGCTGTGCTCACAGGCCAGGAATCTCCCCGCGTCGTCGTGTTCGTTGACGAGATCGAGAAGGCATTCGCCGGCACCGGCACGGACACGTCGGGCGTGAAGACCGAGATGACCGGGACAATGCTCGGGTGGATGCAGGACCGCGGGGCGGACGGCATCATCGCCATAGGCCCTCCCGGGGCGGCTAAGTCGATGATCGCGAAAGCTGCGGGCAACACGGCCGGGATTCCCACCGTCGCCTTCGATCTTTCGGCGATGCAGAGTTCGCTGGTCGGCGGGTCAGGTGAGCGCCTCCGGGCAGCGCTTCAAGTCGTCGATGCGATCTCCCAAGGAAAGAGCTTGTGGATCGCGACCTGTAATTCGATCACGAGCCTGCCGCCGGAGCTGCGACGCCGGTTCACCTTGGGGACGTTCTTCTTCGATCTACCGTCAGCCGAGGAACGTGAGGCGATCTGGATGATCTACCTCGCGAAATGGAGCCTTGATGGGGAACGGCCCAACGACGAGGGATGGACCGGCGCCGAGATCAGGGAATGTTGCCGCAAGGCGTGGCGTTTGAATCTTTCGCTGAAGGACTCGGCCGAGTACATCGTTCCGGTTTCGAGATCGGCGGCAGATCAAATCGAAGCTCTCCGCCGACAGGCATCTGGGCGATTCTTGAGCGCAGCGAGACCGGGAGTATTTTCCACCGAATCAGGCAGCCCTACTACGTCTGGCAGGCGGACATTTCGAGAAACGGAATAGGAGGCACCATGAGCCAATACGAGGAACTCACCACGACCATGACCGACCAGCAATACCTGGTCGAGGCGCTGACGGAGATGGGCTATAAGCCCGACCTACAAGCGGATGGAACCGCCTTGCGAGGGTACGGCGGAGTCAGTTGGAACAGACCGGTGCAAGTCACAATCCCGAGGGAGCAGCTTCGCGGCGCCTTGGCGCCCGTCGGCTTCGGTCGGGACGATGCCGGAGTTTTTCAGGCAGTCATCGATGACCTCGACCGGAAATGCAGCGGATTGGACGAAAGCTGGCTTGGCCGGGTCGCGCAAGCGTACAAAGAGCGGCAAACCATGGCGGTGGCCAGGACAAAAGGCTACGTGTTCCGGGGCCGCGAAGTAATTCAAACGCCGCAAGGAACAAAGGTGCAACTGCGTTTCGCTGTTCGCTAGCGAACGGGCCGAGGAGAACGTCATGCGGGAAAAGCTCATCACCGTCGAAATAGACGAAAACGGAAACAGCTCTATCGACCTCGAGGGTTTCCAAGGGCAGGGATGTGGCGATGTCGCCAAGGATTTTCGCGGCGGTGATTCCGTCACCCAATCCAACAAGAAGCGCGAATTCTACGCCCAGGCCACTGCCCTGAAGCAATCGCAGAAGCACACGTAGTATGCAGTCGCCGAGGGGGGCATGTTATGGGAGATCGCGCGTACGTGGAGATTGTGTGCCGTGAAGAAGACGAGCCGCTGTTTGAGGCGCTCGGATTCATGCAAGAGTTCCGTCATGCATTGCCTGGCAATGTGGTGACGATGGTGGATGCGGAAGCACCCGAAGGGACTACGACCGAGCTTCACGCTCTAGCCGAGAAGGGCATCGTATTCCGTGGTTGGCACGATGCCGGTGGATGTTATGACGGAGCTTGCTTCGCGAGTGCCGGCGGAAAATACCATGAGGCGCCGCGGCTCAATCATAGCGACCTGCCTTGTATCGAAGTTCACGTAGACGGAACGGTCGACGCCGATCAATTGTTGGCTGCCTCCGAATACCTGAAAGCATCAGACCGGGCCGGAGAAACATTGGGTTTTCCTTCGAGAATTGAGCAGGACGACGAAGCGCCATGAAAACGGTTTTGCAGATCGTCGAAGCCGCGGGCGGTCTTGCCACTTTCACCTGGACGCGGATCGAGAAACCGCCGTTCATGTCTCTGGTGATTGAGTCGCTTGGTGAGCGAGGTCCGAACGGCCACCACGCATTGTCGATCGCCCACTACGGTGAGCTGAATGGCGACGCCATGAGGGATCCGGAGATTTGCGCCGAGATTGTCATTGAGAACGGGGCAGCAAAGCTCTGGCCGTACTACTTCCGCAACGACTATGCTGGCGTAGAACGATGGAGTCGCCAGCGAGAGGCTGACGGGTCGATGACCTGCCGTCCCCGCGAGACGCGTGACCTCAAAAGCCTCATGGAGATGTGGGATGCGAACATCCACGACCAGGGCTTCCTAGAAGGATTCCAGCGGACTGCGGGCCAGCGATGCTGATTCACGGATTTGTCGCCCACAGCCTCGTAAACGGACCCGGAGTGCGCGCTGTCGTCTACCTTCAAGGATGCAATCTGGGTTGCGCAAGTTGCTGGAACCCCGCGACACACGCCTTCGCAGGTCCGCCGCGCGGAGTTCAAGAGGTTGCCGAGCAGGTGGCAGTTGCGCACCGAACTCGCGTGATCGATGGTGTCACCTTTTCCGGCGGTGAGCCCATGCAACAGGCACTAGATCTGCTGAATTTGATACGACTGCTAAAGCGCACGCGGCCTGAACTCAGCATCGGTATGTATTCTGGCTACACCGAACGCGAACTGGAGAGCGGCCGCTTCTGGACCCGTGACGGCATCGGGCGAGAGGCAAGGTACGACGTCTGGGTGGCGATCAAACAACACCTTGATTTCGCCGTGCTCGGGCGATTCGCCGCAGCTAGGCCGAGTACGCTGCCGATGCGGACCAGCGCCAATCAGGTCTTGCGGCTCTTTGGCGACCGCTACTGCGAGGAGCAATTCAAGCCCTTGGAATTCGAGGTTCATATCGAAACCCAAGGTTTGGTCCAGATTACCGGCTTCCCGCTTGCAGGCTTACCTGTCTAGCGAGACCGGCTCCTTCACTCATCCGGCTGTCCATTTTCACGGGCGGTCTTTCCCTATTCAATCAAGTCAATTCAGGAGGTAGCCTTTGATGGCGACTCAAGTAACTCTCTTTCCGTTCACCGGCCTGCCCGCGCCAGCTGGCGGCGAGCCAACGAACCATGACAACAACGGGGCTGGGCCGGTTCGCGTTGTGATCCAGGACCCAGGCGTCGATCTGGCCAAGAAGACCGTTTGCATCAAGATGCGTCTGTCCACAATGGGCAACACCCGCAAAGTCTCGACGTCACAGATCGAGGCGGATGCCGACAAGGACCTGTTGCGAGTATCGAAGCATCTGCTGGATTCAGCGGAGTTGAAGGCGATCGGCCGCTTCGACGGCGAGATCCGCCGGTTTCTTTACAACATCTGCCTGCCCTTCGAAATCGGCATTCACCTGCTGCCTATCGCAGCGCTCGAAACCGTTGAGGACCGCTTGCGGAAGTTCGCCGAGGACCGCCAGGTGCTGGTCACAGCTTTCCTCTCCGTTTACCCCGGACTCTGCCAGGACGCGGCCAAACGTCTGCGCGGTTTGTACAACCCCGCCGACTACCCTCCAGTAGACGATGTTGCCCGCGAGTTTGGGCTGTCTTGGCAGTACGTGAGTTTCGGCGTGCCTGACCAACTGAAGGGCATCTCTCAGGAGGTCTGGGAGCAGGAGCGTGACAAGGCCGCCCAGCGGATGGCGGAGGCGTCGTCCGAGATCCAGCAAGTGTTGCGGCAATCCATGGCCGATCTGGTCGCGCACATGGCCGAGCGACTAAAGGATGGGGTAGACGGCAAGCCGCTGAAGTTCAAGCAATCCACCGTATCGAATCTCGTCGAGTTCCTATCGAACTTTTCGTTCCGCAACGTGACCGACGATCTGCAGTTGCAGGACTTGGTGGGCCGGGCCCGAGATCTGCTTCAAGGCGTAGCAGCCGACGATCTCCGGACGAGTGGCGACATGCGAACGCGCGTGCGGCAGGGAATGGCCGCGCTCGCGGCGGACCTCGACGGTATGCTGGCTAAGTCGGGCGGGCGCAAAATGCGACTCACTGAAGAGGAATCTGTCTAGCAACGCTTAGCCGGCACTTTCCTTCCCAATACGCTTTGGCGACCAAGGTATGCTGAAGGCGGAGTGGAGTAACAAAGCATGACAAGCGATGAACCCCGATGTGTATGTCGAGTCTACCATCTTGAGTTATCTGGCTGCGCGACCGAGCCGGCAGCCAGTGACGGCGGGACGGCAGGTGATCACGCGCCAATGGTGGGAGACCGAGCGGAAGAAATACAACTTGGTTGTGTCGGAGGCGGTCGAGGCGGAATGCGGACGTGGTGATGCGGAATCGGCTTCGCGCCGGCGCGAACTGCTGGGCGAGGTTTCGCTTTTCCCTTTGAATGAGCGGAAACTGGAATTAGCGCGGCTGCTGGTGGTTCCGGGTGCGATCCCGGAGAAGGCAGGCCCCGATGCGGTGCATATCGCCGCAGCGGCAGTGGAAGAGTGTGAATTTCTACTTACCTGGAACTTCCGGCATATTGCGAACGTTCGAATTCGCCGGGAAGTGGAGAGGATTCTTTCGAACCATGGCTACACCAAAACGACCATATGTACGCCGGAAGAGCTTATCTGAGCAGAAACCGTGGGAAGACGAAGTGCTCCAAGAGGTTTACGCGGTGCGGGACTCCTACGCGGCGGAGCACGGCTACAACCTGGATCAAATCTATGCAGACCTAAAACGTCGGGAGGCGAGCAGCGACCTCCGCCGGTCAGCCTCGCGCCCTCTGGCTAAGGCGTAACGACTGACGCGGCCACGTATACATCCTTACCTTAAGCGTAGCGTTCACCGACGCACCGATTTAGGTGTGCTGGGCAATGGAAACGGAATGACTTTTGCCCGATATTTGCCGCAGAGCAGATCGTGACCCGTCACGATGTTGGGAGGGTTCTCCTCGGCCAGCACGAGCCAGATGCCGTGTGGATGCTCGCGAATGATTGTCTCCTTGAGTTCGTCGGTCGTTGGTTCCATGATGGCCCTCCGGTCAATCAAATGCCTCGATGTAATCTGCCTTTTCACCCGCCTGCTTGAGCACGTCGGCCAGCCAGCGCTTCTTTCGCTTGCCGCGGACCACGCGACCAACAAAGCCGAGCACGGTTGCCAGATTGTCACGATTGCGCCGGATGTCCTCACGGGTCAGCTTGGCGTAGCGTTCCAGAAAACCATCCAGGTTCTCGGGCTTCGCGAAGAGGTATGTGGCGTGCCCTGGCTGCGGAATCTCCGCGACCAACACGTTGCGCCACACGAATAAGTATTCGTCTCGGAACAGGAACCACGTCCGACTGCGTTTGCGGAGTTGCTCGAAGTAGTAGGGCTCGTAGTCTGGGCGCCACGTGACATGGTGAGGCTTCAGGTGCGGGGACGCGTTGACTTGATCGAACCAGTGCTCGACCTGCGTGTGCTCGATGGGGATCTTCCCGCACTGGTTGCGAATGTGCTGAACCAGATCGGCGTACTCGCCGAGAAGGGCATGGATCGTCTGGGCGTGCTGAATGTCCCCGGCAACGTTCGAAGGCGCGTGAACCTGAAGCCGGGATGGGAGCGCGGCCTGCCATTTTCGGAGAATCCACTCGCCGTTGTACAGGCGGTACTTTCCGGCGTGAACGAAGGTCGCCTGGACCTCGATACGAGTCCGTAGCCAATGCTTCCAATGGTTCCATGTGAGATCCCAGCCCAGCCCTGGGAGGACATTCGAGTCCAGCCAGACCTCCAGCTTGCGCCGGGGATCACGGCAGACGACCCGGTCCGCGAAGAACTCGCAGCGACGGAGCAGAAGGGTTACCTTGCGTGAGGTCATTTCCGGCTTATAAGCCAGTATCCGGTCAGCGAAGAAAGCGCCTTCGTCGTCCGAGAGACGGCCTTCAACCAGAATGGAGCCGAACCCGCCGTACGGAAACAACGGCGCGGCATCTTCGTTCCTGCAAAGCGCGTCGTAACAATTTCTGAGATCGGCGTGGGCCAGAACGTTGAAGGCTCGTTCGACATAGGAAAGGTCTCTGGCTTTGGAGTCGCTCACTTGGAGCTCGAGAGAACGCATCCGCCAAGCGAAGCGCAGCTGATCGAGCGTTGCTGTATCCGGCACGCGGAGAAGCCGGTAAAGAGATTGCGGCTCGTCCCCATCGAGTAGGTAGAAGTAGCGCCGGAGCGCTCCTTCGGACAGGAAGAGGGCTCTGGGCCCCTCCTTGCAGGCCGGGAGCTCCGCGCGGACAAAGGCCTCTCCGTTCTTGCCGGGCTTGGGGAGACCGACGTATCCGATGGTCGCGTGCAGAAGTT
>Ga0268299_1004259_pt1 | contig 11485 bp, 6 predicted proteins | sample NOBtaG_FD_193484 | JGI IMG/M metagenome (GOLD analysis project Ga0268299, IMG submission 193484) | Activated sludge microbial communities from bioreactor in Nijmegen, Gelderland, Netherland - NOB reactor | ecosystem: Engineered > Bioreactor > Aerobic > Activated sludge | place: Netherlands... | reverse complement strand
CCCCCCTCCCCGCAGGCCCGCCGTAGGGGGCCGCACCCCCGCCCCCCTCGCTCCGGCGAGCCAGCTTGTGAAGATCGTCGCTGCACCAACCCAACATACAAGTGCGGCGGTCACCGCCGCTCTGGATTCCCCGGCGGAGCATCCAGAGCGGCGCCGACCGCCGCACTCCAGCTCGCGCCACAGCCGCGAAGGCCTGCGGCGACGCCGGCGCGCAACTCGTCCGTCGAGACGCGTTGGTCGCGGTTCACATCGAACGCCGAGCAGAGCCCGGGCGGCGCGAGCTCGAGCGAGATCCCAACGCCGCGAACCAGCTCGTCGACGGTGACTGCGTCGTCGGCATCGCAGTCACCGACGCACGCGGGCGTCGGCGTCGCGGTGGGCGTCGGCGTCGCGGTGGGCGTCGGCGTGGCGGTGTGGGTCGGACTGGCCGTCGCGCTGGCGGCCCGGGTCGGCGTAGAGGTACGCGAGGGTGTCGCGGTGGGGGATGGCGCGGCGCTCGACGTCCGCGTCGCCGCAGGCGAAGCCGTCGACGTCCTCGTGTGCGACGGCGTAGGCGAGGGAGTGAAGGTCGACGGACCCGTCGGCGAAGCACTCGGGGAGGTCGACGGGGTGCGCGAAGCGGACGGCGTCGCCGAGGGCGTGAGCGACGGCGTGAAGGTCGGCGAGGACGAGCGAGTCGGAGACGCTGTAGGTCGACCCGGCGACGGCGTGCGCGATGGCGTGAACGTAGGCGATGGCGTGGACGCAGGCGACGGCGAGGCGGTGGGCGACGCCGAGGAGGTCGGCGTGCGCGAGGCGGTGAGCGACGGCGAGCCTGTCGGTGTGCGCGAGGCCGTGGGCGACGGCGTGAACGTCGGCGTGCGCGAGGCGGTGAGCGACGGCGTGAAGGTCGGCGTGCGCGAGGCGGTGAGCGACGGCGTGAACGTCGGCGTGCGCGAGGCGGTGAGCGACGGCGTGAAGGTCGGCGTCCGTGTCCGCGACGGCGAGGGCGCGGAGGTTCCGGACGCGGTTCTCGTCGGCGACGCCGAAGCAGTCGGGGTCCGTGTCGGCGTCGCACTGCTGCTCGCGGTGGGCGTGCGGGTGGGCGTGTCGGTCGGCGGCGGCGCCACCTCGATGCCGGGCCAGAAGCCGCCGAACGCCGCGTAGCCACCGCCTGCCACGCTGCTGGCGTCGGGTTGACCGCTCGTTCCGACGAGGGAGTAGGGCGGCTGGCTGGCGCCGCCGCCGCCGCCGTCGACCGTCCACCAGGAGACGGTGTAGTCGCCGCTCTGCGCCACCGCCTCCGCCGCTGGCCAGACCGCGAGAGCGGCGAGCGCTGCGGCGAGGACGATTCGTTCTCGCGCGCGCAGCCGGGGTGAGGGTCGGGACTTCATCGCTGCCAGCCGGAGTGCGTCCGGTCCTTTCGGCTCAGCGCGCCGCGGCGCGCTCGAGCGCGTGCTCCAGAGCGGCGACGCGCGCGCTCAGGTCGGAGTTGCGCCGCTCGAGTTCCGTGACCTGCTCGTCGCGCCGACGCAGGCGGCGGTCGAGCTCCTGGATCGCAGCCAGGGCGATGCCGCTCGCGTCGATCAGATCGACGTGGCGGTCGTCGCTGCCGAGCCCGAAAGCGGCGTGGAAGTCCTGCGCCATCGGGCCGATGTGGCGAACCCCCGAGGGCTCGGCGCGATATTGCCAGGAATGCACCGGCACGCGCGCCAACTGCTCGAGCAGGCGGGCGCCGTCGGTGGGCTCGATCGCGCTCTTCGCCTCGCGATCGCTCAGCGTGTGCGCGCAGTTCCAGCCGCTGGTGGAGGTCACCTCGCAGTAGTTGCCGGCGGCGTCGAAGTAGAGGCGGAAGCCGCCGGTGGCGAGGGCGCTGAACTGGCGCGCGGCGGTCGACGCCAGGGCGCGCGAGCCGTCGCTCCAGACGAAGGCGTTCTCGTGCGTCGCGTGCGCATTCACGCCGGCCGCGAAGCTGCCGGTCTGCTCGGCGCTGTTGAGGAAACCGCCGGGAACGGTCGCCGCGCCGCCGCTGGCGAGATTGGTGATGCCGCCGCCGACCGTCGCCTGTGTACCGGTGGCGAAGTTGAGGATCCCGCCGCCGACGGTGGCGTGTGCGCCGCCGGCGTTGTTGAAGCCGCCACCGCCGACGGTGGCGCCGACCGCATCGGTGGTGATGGTGTGGTTGCCCGCCAGGTTGCCGCCCCCGCCGCCGACGGTGCCGTAGTCGTCGGTCACCCAGTTGGCCGTCGCCGCATCCGCGGCATCCGTCCGCCCGCCGCCGCCGATGGTGGCGAAGGCGGCCTCCGCTTTGTTGCTCCAGCCCCCGCCGACGACGGCGTAGTCGCCGGTGGCGCGGTTGCCGATGCCGCCGCCGATACTCGCGTTCGACGCCGAGGCGAGGTTCTCTCGCCCACCCGCGACCACGCTGCGCGCCCCGGCGGTGTTCTCGCCGCCGCCGCCGACGCTCGCCTCGATCGCGGTCGCCCGGTTGTCTTCACCACCGGCGATGGTGGCGAGCAGGCCGCTCGCCTGATTGCGGCTGCCGCCGCCGATGCTGGCGCGGATGCCGCTGGCGGCGTTGCCGCGCCCGCCGCCGACCGCGGCGTACTCGCCGGCCTCGTTGCCGGCGCCGCCGCCGACCGCGCCGAACGGCTGCGGGACACGGTTCGCGCCCGTGCCCTCGCCGTCGTCGGCCTTGCCCCCACCGGCGACGACCCCGCCCGAAGCCGACGCCGAGTTGGCCTGCCAGCCGCCGATCAGGATCGGGGCAGTGGAGTCGGCGAGCAGCCGCAACGCCCGGCTGCCGTTGACGCGCAGATCGAGCGGAGCCAGATCGGTGGTGCCGAGGAAGTGCGTCCCCTGGCCGACGCCGGCGTTGCCGTCGAGCTTCCAGTAGCGGCCGTCGTGCAGATGATCGCCCGGCGCCACGGAGCCGGCGGCGCTGCCGAAGGCCACCGAGATGGCGCCGCTGCCCGTGATCGTGCCGCCGCTCAGTCCGGCACCGGCGGTGATGGAGGTCACCGTCCCGGGCGTGAAGCCGAGATGCGAGAGCTCGATCGAGCCCGGCAGGATCTGCTGGGCGCCGACCGCGCCGCTACCCAGGTCGACGGAATCGACGCAGCCGTCGCAGCTCAGCTCGGAGGCCATCGCGGCCTTGTCGGCATGGAGCGCATACGGCGTCGCCGTCAGCTCCTGCCGCGGCAGCGTGGCGAACGCCCCGCTGCCCGCCGGGCAGCGCAGTGCGATCTGCAGAAAGCGCGGCTGTCCGGTGAAGACGTCGCTGCCGAACCCGATGCGCTCGCTCACCAAGCCGTCGCTGATGAATCTGCCGTCGGCGACGAAGATCGAGCCCACCTGGCTCCCGCCCGACACGGCCGTCCAGGCGCTGAAGCGCAGATCGCAGGTGTCGGTCACCGGAGCGCCACTCTTCTCGATGCGCCCCTGGTAGGTAAACGCACTCTCCAGGCCCCGGGCCGGCACGACCGTGCCCACCACCATCGCAGCGGCGGCGAGCCAACCGCAGAGCGTTCGCGTTCTCATGGTGCCCTCCCGTGATGCGATGGTGGTGCGTGTCGAGCCCGGCCGTCTCGCGACTGGGCGTGCTTGCTGGATGGGGGAATCCATTCCAAGGCGAGTGCCAGGCGAGCCCGCGCCGCGTCTCCGACTCTCCGCGACGCGGCCCTTCCCCGTTCTGGGAACGAAGACGCGCAGCGTCTGGAGCGCGGCGGTCGCCCCCGCTCGCGATTCCCCGGCGCCGGTCGGACTGCAGAATCCAGCACGCGCTCTGCAAGGATCTGCAGAGCCCTCGGCCGGCGCGACGGGATCGCTCGCGCGCCCCTCGCCGTCTCGCGGGCCGCCCGCGCCGGTACGATTCTCGCTCTCCCGGCACACGGAGGTTCCTCTGATGCGAGCGCGCACCACCAAGCGGAAGATCGGGGCGGCGGGTCTGGCGATCCTGGCGCTGTTCCTGGGCGGCGCCCGCCGAGCGGTCGCTCAGCCGGGCGAGTGGACGCTCGTCGGTTGGAACAACCTCGGCATGCACTGCATGGACGCCGACTACTCCGTCTTCTCGCTCCTGCCTCCCTTCAACACGATCCACGCACAGCTCGTCGACTCCCAGGGCCGGCTGGTGCGAACTCCCGGGGGCATCACCGTGACCTACGAGGGCATTGCCGACCCCGATGGCTCGATCAACACGACCTCGTCCGGCAAGACCGACTTCTGGCAGCACCTGCCGGCCCTCTTCGGCATCGCCCTGCCGACCGACGCCGGCCTCTTCGGCAAGCCCATGCCCGGGCCGGGCAACACGCCGCAGGCGATGTCCTTCGACCCAACCTTCGCCTGGTTCATCGCCGAAGGCATTCCGATCACTCCCTACGACGACGACGGGGTGAAGAACCCCTATCCGCTGATGCGCCTGGTGGCGCGCGACGCCGGCGGCAACCTGCTGGCGTCGACCGACATCGTCCTGCCCGTCTCCGACGAGATGACGTGCAAGGGCTGCCACGGCTCCGGCACCGGCCTCGAGGCGGCGCGCCCGGCCGGGGGCTGGGTCTTCGAAGCCGACGCCGAGCGCGACTTCCGCCTCAACGCATTGCGTCTGCACGACGAGCGCGAGGCCGGCGACCCGGAGTATGCTGCCGCGCTGGTCGCGAAGGGCTATCAGCCCGCAGGTCTGGAGAGCACCGCGCGCGCCGGCACGTCGATCCTCTGCGCCAACTGTCACCTCTCCGAGGCACTGCCGGGAAGCGGCATCGACGGCATCGCGCCCCTGACGCAGGCGATCCACGCGACCCACGACATGCTCGACCAGCAGAACGCCGGTCGCGGCGCCTGCTACACCTGCCACCCCGGTTCGGAAACGCGCTGCCTGCGCGGCGTCATGGGCGCGGCCGTCGGCGCCGACGGCGCGCTCTCGATCCAGTGTCAGAGCTGCCATGGCACCATGGCCGACGTCGCCTCCTCGCAACGCGTCGGCTGGCTGCACGAGCCGAGCTGCCAGCAGTGCCACACCGGAACCGCCGTGCGGAACAACGGTCAGATCCGCTATCTCTCCGTCTTCGAGGCGAACGGCGAGGCGCGCCGGCCGATCGACGCAACCTTCGCCACCAACACCGACGCTCCCGCGGCCGGGCTCGATCTCTACCGCTTCTCGATCGGCCACGGCGGGATCGCCTGCGAGGGTTGCCACGGCTCGACCCACGCCGAGTTCCCCGCGGCGCATGGCAACGACAACCTGCAGAGCATCGACCATCAGGGCCACGTCGGTACGCTCGCCGAGTGCACCGCCTGCCACGCCACGCAACCCGACACGATCGACGGCGGGCCGCACGGCATGCACCCGATCGGCGCGGCCTGGGTCGAGCGCCACGGCGACGTCGCCGAGGACGGCGGCGCGACAGCCTGTCGCGACTGCCACGGCGCCGACTACCGCGGCACGGTGCTGTCGCGCTCCCAGGCCGACCGCATCCTCGTCACCGAGCTCGGCAGCAAGCACTTCTGGCGCGGCTTCCAGATCGGCTGCTTCGCCTGCCACGCAGGCCCGAACGACGACGACCCCAACCCCAACCGCGCCGCCACCGCCGCCTCGGCGGCCTACGCCACCGCCGTCGGCGCACCCCTGCCGATCGCGCTCGTCGCCGGCGACGCCGACGGCGACGCCCTGACCCTGCGCATCGTGTCGCAACCGGAGCACGGCGCGGTCGGCCTCGCGGGCAACGCCGCCGTCTACTATCCCGAGAGCGGCTTCGCGGGTGCCGACGCGTTCACCTTCGCCGCCTGGGACGGCTCGACCGATTCCAACCTCGCGCGCGTCTCGATCGACGTCGGCGGTCCCTCGCCCACGCCCACCGCCACGCCTCCGAATGGCAGCGCGACACCGTCGCCCGATCGGCCGTCCGCCACCGCATCGCGGAGCACCACGCCGTCGCGCACTCGCACGCCCTCGCGCAGCAGCACGCCCTCGCGGACGCCATCGCGCACCCCGACCCGCCCCGTGGCGACTCGCACCCGCACCCCCAGCGCAACCCGCCCGGCGACCCGAACCAGGACCGCAACGGCGACCCGCACGGCGACGCGCACGCCCGTCGCCACCCGCACGCGCACCGCCACGCGCACCCGCACGCGCACGCCGACTGCCACCGCTACCCGCGCGGCAACCCGAACGAGAACCGCAACGACGACGCGCACGCCCATCGCGACCCGCACCGCCACCCGCACACGCACGCCCGCGGGCCCCTGACACACCCGCACCGCGAAGCGTCTGGAGTGCGGCGGTCACCGCCGCTCTGGATCCCCCGCGGACCATCCAGAGCGGCAGTGACTGCCGCACTCCAGCTCACGCCGCCGCTTCTGCGCGGCGCTCCTGCAACTGCAGCGCCCACATCTGGGCGTACGCCCCGCCGGCGGCCAGCAGCTCGGCGTGACTGCCGCGTTCGACGACGCGGCCGGCCTCCATCACCAGGATCTGGTCGGCGTGCATCACGGTCGACAGGCGGTGCGCGATCACCAGCGTGGTGCGGCCGACCTGGATGCGGTCGAGCTCGGCCTGGATCGCCTTCTCCGACTGCGAGTCGAGCGCCGAGGTCGCCTCGTCGAAGATCAGGATGGCGGGATTCTTGAGCAGCGCCCGGGCGATGGCGACGCGCTGCTTCTCGCCGCCGGAGAGCTTGAGGCCGCGCTCGCCGACCTCCGTCTCGTAGCCGTCGGGTAGGCGCTGGATGAAGTCGTGGATGTGCGCCGCACGCGCCGCGTCCTCGACCTCGTCGCGCCCGGCGGCGGGACGGCCGTAGCGAATGTTGTAGTAGATCGTGTCGTTGAAGAGAACGGTGTCCTGCGGCACGATCGCGATCGCGGCGCGCAGCGAGGCCTGGGTCAGGTCGCGCACGTCGCAGCCGTCGACGCGGATCGCGCCGGCGTCGACGTCGTAGAAGCGGTAGAGCAGGCGCGCCAGCGTCGACTTGCCCGAGCCCGAGTGGCCGACGACCGCCACCGTGCCGCCCGGCGGGATCTCGAAGTCGACGTCGTGCAGGATCTGGCGGCGCGGGTCGTAGCCGAAGGAGACGCCCTCGAAGGCGACGCGCGGCCGGCGCGCGACCAGGGCACGCGCGCCAGGGCGGTCTTGCACGTCCTGGCGGCGGTCGAGCAGGCCGAAGAGGCGCTCCATGTTGGTCAGCGCCTGCTTCACCTCGCGGTAGAGCATGCCGAGGAGGAAGAGCGGCGCGGAGAGCTGCAGCAGGTACGAGCTGACCAGGACCAGGTCGCCGACGGTGAGCCGGCCCTCGACCACGCCGGCGGCGGCGCGCCACAGCATCGCCGTCACCCCGACCGACACGATCGCGGTCTGGCCGAGGTTGAGCAACGCCAGCGAGCTCTGCGCCTTGACGCGCGCGTCCTCGAGGTGGCGGAGGTTCTCGTCGTAGCGCGCCGCCTCGTGCTCCTCGTTGTTGAAGTACTTCACCGTCTCGTAGTTGAGCAGCGAGTCGACGGCGCGCTCGTTGGCGCGCGTGTCCGCCTCGACCGCGGCGCGGTAGAAGCGCGTGCGCCACTCGGTCACGCCGAAGCTCCAGGCCGAGTAGGCCACCAGCGTGGCGAGGGTGATGAGGGCGAAGCCCCAGTCGTAAGCCCACACCAGCACCGCCGTCACCAGCACGATCTCGAGCGCCGTCGGCAGGATGGTGTAGAGGGTCCAGTCGAGCAGGTCGGAGACGGCGGTGCCGCCGCGCTCGACGTCGCGCGCCACCCCGCCGGTGCGACGGCCGAGATGGAACTTGAGGCTGAGGCCGTGGAGGTGGCGAAAGACCTCGAGCGTGATCTGGCGGGAGGCACGCGCCATCACGCGCGCGAACACCACCTGCCGCAGCTCGGTGAAGACGGTCACGCCGATGCGCGCCGCGCCGTAGGACAGCAGCAGCGCCACCGGCACGGCCAGCAGCGTCGGCTCGACGTCGAGGCGGTCGACGATCTGCTTCAGCGCCAGCGGCACCAGCAGATTCAGCAGCTTCGCGCCCAGGACCAGCAGCAGGGCGGCGACGATGCGGGCGAGGTAGGGGCGGAGGTAGGGCAGCAGCTCGCCGATCACGGCGAGATCGCTGCGCCCGGCGGGGCGCGCGACGGTGGCGGTCCTGTCGTCCGGCTCCGGCATGCGCCTCCTCTGTCCCACCGGCGCGCGGCGGCGGCAAGGGGGCGGGTGGGCGTTCGACGCGTGCCCACCCGAGCCGCTCCGCCGGGTCAGGCGAACGCCGGGCGGGTCACCCGGACGCGTCGGCGATCGCGTAGAGGCGCCACGGCTCGGGCACGCCTTTCAGCGCGTGCTCGCCGCGATCGACGAAGCGATGCGTCGAGCCGATCGCGAGCTCCTTCACCGTGGACGACACGAGGATCTCGCCCGGCGCCGCCGCGGCCTGGATGCGCGAGGCGATGTGCACGGCGACCCCGGTGAGGCCGGTGCCGTCGGATTCGCACTCTCCGACGTGCACGCCCGCCCGGATCGTGAGGCCGAGTCCCGTCGTTGCCCGGCGGATCGCCTGGGCCGCCTCGATCGCGTGCGCGGGGGCGTCGAAGCGCAGGAGGAAGCCGTCGCCGGTCGTCGTCACCTCGGTGCCGTTGCAGCGGGACACCTCGCGGCGGACCACCTGGTTGTGCTCCTCCAGCAGGCGATGCCACGCGGTATCGCCCAATCGCTGCGCGTGCGTGGTCGACTCCACGATGTCGGTGAAGAGGAGCGTCGCCAGGATGCGGCGCGCCGCGCGCGCCGGCCGACGCATGCGCTGGGCCCGGTCGACGAGCTCCATCGCTCCGGACGAGATGGCGACCAGCCGGGCGTCGGCATCGTGCACTCGGACGTCGATGAGGTGCTGCGCTGGTGCGATCGTGGTGGTCGTCGTCGTGGCGCGGAGTGGCCGCCCGTCGGGCCGCACGGGCAGCAGGAAGCGCGTCCCGCTGTCGAGCACGACGACCGACGTGCCCACCCGCTGCAGGCTGAGCGCCGTGCACCAGGTCGCCATGTCGCAGAACGCGCCCAGCGCCTGGGCGGAGACGTCGGAGCCGAGGGCGCAGTACCACTCGCTCGCGGGCATCGTCATCGTGCCGCGCCCCGCGTCGAGTTCCGAGAGGCTCAACCCCCAGGCGTTGAAGACCGGCATCTGATGGCGCCCGTCGCCACAGCCGCGCATGGTCTCCACGCCGTCTTCGCGCTCCTGGATCTCGACGAACGCGGAGACGGGGAAGCTCCGCGCCCAGGGATCGGGCGTCTCGTAGACCGGCACCTCGACGCGCGGGATCGTCTCGGGCGGTGACGGCGGGGCCGGCTCCACCGGTTGCACCCGCGAATGCAGCGAGCCCTGTGCGACGTGGCGTCCGTCCGGATCCTCTACCTGGACTTCGGTGAAGACGTACAGGTTGCTGTCGTTCACGACGCGGGCGCGCGCGACGAGATTGCCGCGGCCGGGCCAGGCCGGGCGGAAGGCCTTGAAGGTGAACCGCATGGGCACGGCATCGACGCCGCCCGGGAGCGCCGTGACGCTGGCGCCCTCCAGCGCCGCCATCATCACCGGCGCGATCTCCAATTGACCGTTGCCGGCGACGCACGCGTCGCTGGTCGGCATCACGGCCGTCACCGTCCCGGCGGCGACGTGTGTCGTCCGGATGCCGAAGAGCCGCCACAGCGGCGGCGCGGGGAGCAGGCCGCGCCCAAACGCGCGCATCCGCTCGATGCCGGTGAGTGCGCGGAACCAGGGCGGGGGCGTTCGGCCTCGGACCGGCTCGTCGGGGATCACGCGGTCTTCGTAGCAAACGGCGCGGGCCGCCCGCCAGTCCGCCGGATCCGCCCTTAGCTCGAGCCGGACGGACCGCCCGCCGCCGCGGCGCGGTGGAGGCGAGACCAGCGGAAGGGGAGCAGCAGGTGGGTGCCGTAGCTCTGCGATACCTCCAGGCCGGGAAGGCCGATCGCGTCGCTGAGGTCGTCGTCGAGCCGGGGCTCGACGCGCGTCCCGAATACCCGGTCCCAGACGATCAGCACGTCGCCGAAGTTGGCGTTCAACTCGGACTCCCGCCGGGAGTGGTGCAGTCGGTGCAGCTCGGGTGTGGCAAAGACCCGGCTCCACGGTCGGGTGTTCATCCGCACGTTCGCGTGCTGCACGTAGGAGTGGGCGGTGGTGAACACGAGCAGCAGCGTCAGCGTGTCGGTGGGAATACCCAACAACCACACGAAGACGAGCCGGCTGCCGTAGGTCACCAGCGACTGCAGTGGGTGCTTCCGGACCGAGAGCAGGAAGTACATCCGCGGCGAGCAGTGGTGCACCGCGTGCAGCGGCCAGAGCGGCCGCCCGTGCAGCGCGCGGTGGACGGCGTAGGAGACCAGCTCGACGGCGAGCAACGCCAGCACGAACTGCGCGAGAATCGGCCAGTGCGTCGGCCAGAGGGGGAAACCGATCCGCTTCGCCGCCCAGGCCGACGCCGCGACCACCGAGGTGGAAAGCGTGACGCGCAGCAGCGCACTGGGGATGGGGTTGCTGATCAGCGCGTGGAGAACGTCGGCGCGCGCCTCCACCGGGTCGAGACGCCAGGCGTCGGCCGCGCCGAAGCGGCGTTCGGTCGCGAAGCAGAGCAGGGCGAAGAGGAGGCCGTTCGAGGCGAGGACGACCGACGGGGCGACGCCCGCCTCGATCAGGGTCAACCCGAGGAGCAGCGACCCCGCGAGGACGCCCGGATAGAAGAGATGCTCGACGAATGCGGCGGCGCTGTCGTCCTGTTCCGGCATGCGCCACCCGCTGTCCCACCTGCGCGCGGCGGCGGCAAGGGGGCGGGGGGGTGCCGGTCCAATCTGGAGTGCGGCGGGCAGCGCCGCTCTGGATGGTTTGCCGACGATCCAGAGCGGCGGAGACCGCCGCACTCCGGCGCCGCTCTAGAAGTACAGCTTGATGCCGCCGTAGTAGTTGCGCTCGTAGGCGGGATCGATGCCGTCGCTGCGGATGCGGGCGTAGTAGTTCTTGTCGAAGAGGTTGTTGACGCCGAAGTAGAGGGCGACGATGTCCTGGTAGACGTTGGCCTCCATCGTCAGGTCCCACACGTTGTACTGGGGGATGAAGAACTCCTGGGTGTTGTTGTCGTTGGCGTACTGGTTGGCGACGGCGGTGGTCATCAGGCCGGTCTTGAACACCTGCTCGTACTGGTACTGGAAGCCGGCGCGCACCAGCCAGCCGGGGGCGTAGGCCGGCGTCTTGCCGTCCAACGGCCCGTTGACGATCTCGGCGTCGAGCAGCATCAGGTTGCCGTAGAGCGACAGGTCGCCGAAGCGATCGACGAGCTTGGCATCGAGCACCTCGTCGTAGAGCGAGAGGAAGCCGAACTCGGTCGCCACCTCCCAGCCCTGGTGGCGCGACTTGCCGACGTTGCGGATCTCGCTGAGGCCGTTGTCGAGCTGGACGGTGCCGATCTGGTCGTCGAACACGAGGTAGAAGAGGCTGGTGTCCCAGTAGATCCACGGCACCGGGTAGCCGCGGAAGCC